>OJIO01000087.1_pt1 | contig 75032 bp, 62 predicted proteins | sample 1595621 | NCBI WGS metagenome assembly OJIO01 (sample SAMN05416776, study PRJEB24817) | seawater metagenome | isolation source: Sea water | place: Canada:Atlantic | collected 2013-07 | reverse complement strand
ATTACCGCAGTATTCCGCTCAATGCCACCCTGGCGCTTGCCGCGTTGGTAGTGATTATTGCAGGAATGAAAGTAGGCGCTGATTTATTGGTGCCGTTACTACTGGCGATATTTATCGCGGTGGTGTGTACCTCGCCGGTGCAGTGGCTGCATCGCTGTGGTTTGAGCATGCGAATGTCGGCCTTTCTGACCTTGATGGTGTTGCTGGCGTTTATATCGCTCATTGGCCTGCTAGTGGTTAATAGCTTTAGCACTTTTTTGACGGCGCTTCCGGAAATTGAGTCTCGGCTGTATGAACAGTATTGGAACTTGCTTAATGCGCTCTCTTCACGCGGGTTAGCAATCAATCCGGATCAGATCAACTCCCTCTTTGAAGGCGAGGACGAAGGCTCCTGGATGCCAGCGCTATTGAGCCAGCTTGGCAATCTCTTCATGCAGAGCATTATTGTTGGGCTGCTGGTCATATTTATGCTTTTTGAGACGCTGAATGTGCGCGATAAAATCTCGCGAGCACTTGAAAACCCGGCGCCCAGCCTGAAACGTTTCAGTGAGTTCAGCTTAACCTTAAAGCGCTACTTGGCGGTCAAAACGGTGATTAGCTTAGCCACGGGGGTGCTGGTGTGGTTCTCTTGCTTGATTGTTGGCGTAGAGTTTCCGCTGCTTTGGGGCGTATTAGCCTTTGCACTCAATTTTATTCCTAATATTGGTTCTGCACTGGCTGCGATACCGCCCGTTCTGTTGCTACTGGTCGCGCAAGATGGGGGCGCCTTTCAAGCAATGTTGTTGGCATCGGCTTATTTGGTCATTAACTTCGTGCTCGGCAACCTGATTGAGCCAAGAGTCATGGGGCAAGCGTTGGGGCTCTCTACCTTCGTGGCCTTTTTATCGCTGGTGGTATGGGGGTGGATCTTTGGGGCGGCGGGTATGCTGCTTTCCGTCGTGCTGACAATGACGCTTAAAATCGCGCTGGATAGCCACCCGCAAACACGTTGGATTGCTCGGCTGCTGGGGCCAGGGAAGCGACGTTTAAAGGATTCTCGAGCGAGTGATGCAACCTTGCCGCCTTGGAAGCGCAAAAGCTAATATTACCGCCGACAGCGTCGGCGGTAATTACACGGACTATACGACTTTCATCAGGCGTTTTGTTCGATGAACTGCGTCAGTTGTGATTTGGATTGCGCGCCAACCAGTGAAGCGACCTTAGTGCCCGCTTTAAAAAGCATCACGGTCGGTACGCCGCGTACGCCTTGCTCAGCAGCAATTTCAGGTGCATCGTCAACATTAACACTGACTACTTTCAGGCTTTCTTGACGCTCTGCAGCTACTTCATCAACGACCGGGGCCATGACTTTGCACGGGCCACACCAGGGCGCCCAGAACTTCATCAGCACAGGCTGTTCAGCGTTGAGGACTTCTTGCTCAAAATTGGCGTTGGTGACATCAACATTATTAGCCATTTGCTTCTCCCGTTTGCGTTGCTCTTACTGTTTCGTTGCCTCAAATGGAGCAACGGTCATTCCGCGATCCATTGGCGCTCTTTCGCCACGCCTCATGTCTATCGCGATAAGCGTGGGCAGATGTTAGCGGGCGCGGAGGTTGCTGGCAAATTTCCCGAGGGGTGTTTTATTTAAATAGCAGAAATTGATGGATGCTGGTAAGAAGATTTTTTTATAATATAAAAGCATTCATTAAAGGTTTTTTATTCTATCTGGTGCTGTAAAGTGCGGCGCCAGCGCTGCTATTTGTTAACTACACCGTAGTAGCTGCACCTTTAGCTGCTTCCAAGCGCGCCCTACATATGTCTGTTGAGAGAATAAATAAGGTGAGGATATGAAGCTACAACAGCTACGCTATATCTGGGAAGTCAATCGGCATAATTTGAACGTCTCAGCCACAGCGCAAAGTCTATTTACCTCACAACCGGGGATCTCCAAACAAATTCGTCTTTTGGAAGATGAGCTTGGCGTTGAGATTTTTGCCCGTAGCGGTAAGCACCTAACCCGAGTAACGCCTGCAGGCCAATCGATTATCGAGCTGGCGGGGCAAGTGCTGCGCCTGACCGATAATATCAAGCAGGTGGCCCAAGAGCACAGCGATGAGCGTCGCGGTAGCCTGGCGATAGCGACCACGCACACTCAGGCGCGCTATGCGCTCCCGCCGATCATTAGCGAATTCAGGTTGAAATACCCCGACGTGGCGCTGCATATGCAGCAGGGAACACCCAAACAGATCGCGCAGATGGTCAGCGAAGGTCAGGCCGACTTTGCGATTGCGACTGAGTCGTTGGAATTGTTTACCGACTTAGTCTTACTGCCATGCTACCGCTGGAACCGCTGTGTGATGGTGCCCAAGGATCATCCTTTGGCCAAACACGAAGGCCCTCTGACGCTTGAAGCGCTTGGTGAACATCCTCTGGTGACTTATGTGTTCGGGTTTACCGGTCGCTCTCAGCTAGACGACGCTTTCAAGGCGAAAGGGCTGACGCCCAATGTGGTGCTAACCGCTGCGGATGCCGATGTCATCAAAACCTACGTGCGGCTGGGCATGGGAGTTGGGATTGTGGCGCATATGGCCGTCGATGAAACGCTTGACCAAGACTTGGTCGCACTCGAAGCAAGCCACTTGTTTGCCAGCTCTACCACCAAGATCGGTATCCGTCGCGGTACCTTCATGCGCGGCTATATGTATGACTTCTTGGAACGGTTTGCGCCACACCTAACGCGTGACCGAGTGGACGAAGCGCTTACTGCAGGCCCGCGTCACGAACAGTCGTTGTTCGATGATTTGGACCTGCCCGAGTATTAATGACGAGCGATGTTTAGGGCGGCGACGTTCAGGGCTGCAATATTCAGTGCTATCCGTGTTCAGTGCTGTAAATGCAGCCCGCATTCGCGCTTCTCTTCGACCTTGGTGGGGTCAAAGTAGTCGAAGTTATTGGGCAGATCATGCGCCTGCAGGTATTGATACATCTCTTTCGCGCTCCACTGCAGTAGCGGCGCTACTTTTAACAGGCCGTCGCTGTTGCGACTCACCGGCTGCATTTTGGCACGCTCTGGGGTGTCTTCTGCGCGTAAGGCGGTAAACCATACATCGGGCTGCATCTCGCGCAGCGCACGCTCGAAGGGCTCCAGCTTGACCTCCTGCGTAAAGGCCGCATGACGAGGGTCGTCTATGCCTGGCATGGGGCCATCCAACGCTTCGCGATGAGCGCGGGTACGACGGGGCACAAAACTAACGATATTAAGACCAAGTTGCTTAATGACTTGGTCGGCGAACTGGTAGGTCGCTTCGGTGTTATAGCCGCTATCCATCCAGACCACGGGAATATCGGGACGTACCTGACTCACCATGTGCAGAATTACCGCTTCGAAGGGGCGGAAGTTGGTGGTGCAAATGGGCCGCGCGCCCTGGTTCAATGCCCATTCAATCAGCTTCTGCGGGTTTTGATTACCGCTGTTAGCAAATTCATTATTGATTGCGTCAAGCTCCGAGGACATGTCGTCTCCTAGTGGGGGTAAATTACCGGTGGCAGGTAAGTTAATAGTGACTAGGCTACCAAACCCAAGCCGGGTCTCCCCAATACCGTTTGGTTAGGCTTTTATATTTCTTTTTGATATAGAAGGGTTGCTGCTTATTCCAGAGCGCCAATGAGGTGGCGAATTTTATCCAACGTTTCGGCGTACTCTTCATCCGCTTGAGAATCTGCCACTAAACCGCCGCCTCCCCACACATGCAATCTTCCCGCTTCAGCAACCATGGTACGAATGGCGATGGAGGTGTCCATGCTACCGCGTACATCGACATAGCCTAAGCTGCCGCAATAGACGCTGCGTTGGCAGGGTTCCAGTTCATCGATGATCTGCATGGCGCGTATCTTGGGGGCGCCTGTAATTGAACCGCCGGGAAATGCCGCCTTTAACAGCGCTAGCGGCGTATAGTCACTGGCCAGCGTTCCCTGTACCACGCTGACCAAGTGATGCACGTTGGGGTAACTCTCCAAGTGGCAAAGCTGTGGCACACGTATGGAGCCGGGCTGGCACACGCGCCCCAAGTCGTTACGCAGCAGGTCAACGATCATCACATTTTCAGCACGATCCTTGCGACTGCTCATTAGCTGTTCCGCCAATGCGTGATCTTCCTCGGGCGTTGCGCCTCGAGGGCGCGTGCCTTTAATGGGCCGTGTTTCCACCTCGCTATCGCGGCAGCGAATAAAGCGCTCCGGCGAAAGTGAAAGGACTGCCTTGTCCTCCCAAGCCATGAAGCCTGAAAAGGGGGTTGGCGTCGCCTGGCGCAAGCGCTGATACGCTTGCCACTCATCCCCCGCATAGTCGGCAAAAAAGCGCTGAGCCAAATTGATCTGATAACAGTCGCCAGCCCTGATATAACGCTGCACGGCATTGAAACGGTGGACGTATTGCGCATGACTAAGTTCGCCCTGGAACGCGCTGGCAAGTGCGAAAGGCGCTGTTGGTAACGGTACTTCGGAGAGCCACGCCTTTACCTGTTCCCGGCGCGTGGGTGAGGCGACTAACCACGCTTGTTGGGTCTCGTGATCCAGGGTGATGCACCAGTCGTAAAGCCCTAGGCGCGCTTGGGGTAACGACACCGCGTTGGCTTGTAAGCTGGCAATGGCTTGAGCTTCGCGGCCAAGATCGTAGCCCCAATAGCCAATCAACCCACCCACGAAGGGGAGCTCACTGTGTTCCTGAGGCGTATCCAATTGTGCTAGCAGCCATTGCTGAAGCGCGAAGGCATCGTTGGCCAAATTTGGCGGAGGGGTAAGCTGATCCGATGTGACGAAAGGGGTTCCGACACCGGTCACTTCCAGCGTGGCCAGCGGGTCGCAGCTCATAATGTCGAAGCGCCCATTGGCGACAGGGCGACCGCTATCGAGTAGCACCGCGCCGGGTCTGGCGCGTAGGCAGGCGAAGACTCCCAGCGGATCGGGTGAGTAGGGTAGGGGAGTTATCGACAATGCCTCAATCATCAAGTAAACGCCTCGCCAGTTAAGGGCGAGCCATTTTAGAGGGGTGCTGGCCATGACACCAGCATTAGGCGCCGCGCTGATTTAACGCTGCTCCCTTGCGCGCGCTTGCTTGTAAGCTGATCGTAATAGGCTGATTGTTGACAGAGTTGCTGGCTAGGTCGCTGCCAATACAACGAAAGACGTATAAAATCGACAATCTAGCCAGGTTGACGGTTTAATTGGCACGCGCTAGAGTTTGATTACTTTTCAATTGTCGACAATTAATCATGGCAACTCTCGCTTCTAGCTCGTCTACTGCCACCAACGTTACCGATGGTTCCGAGGCAGCCGCTTCTGAAATGGCTATCCCTGAAGTGCGCACGCTCGCAGAGCGGGTGTTCCATCAATTGCAGGATGCCATTGTGCGCGGTGAACTCGCCCCCGGTAGCAAGATCACTGAGCCGGGCTTATCCAAAACCTATGGCATTTCACGTGGGCCACTTCGCGAAGCGATGCGTCGGCTTGAGGCGCATCGCTTGATTGAGCGTGTTCCCCATGTGGGAGCGCGGGTGGTCAAACTATCGATGAAAGAGCTTTTAGAGTTGTTTGACCTGCGCGAGGCACTGGAGAGCATGGCCGCCCGGCTGGCGGCAGAGAACATGTCGTCGGAAGAGGTGCAGGGCCTGCGCGACGTACTGGCGCTGCATGAAGGCCAGGCAGACTTAAAGCGCGGCGAAGCCTACTACCAGCGCGAAGGCGATCTCGATTTTCACTACTGCATCGTTCAAGGCAGCCACAATAAGATGCTGATGAACCTGCTATGCAACGATCTCTACTATTTAGTGCGCCTTTATCGTACCCAGTTCAGCGCGAGTGGCACACGGCCGCAGCGGGCTTTTGTCGAGCACCACCGAATTGTGGATGCCATCGAAGCCGGAGACGCCGAGTTGGCTGAACTGTTAATGCGGCGCCACGTAAGTGCTTCTCGCGCCAACGTAGCGGACCGCTATGCAGCCACCCTCGAACAGACAGCCTCTTCATCACCCTCATCACTAAAAAATTAACAACAGGAGTAACACCTCATGGCCCAGATGACTCCCGGCGCCCGTTTTCGGGCCGCGCTAGAGGCGAATCGCCCGCTGCCAATTCTCGGCACCATCAATGCTTACACCGCGCTGATGGCTGAGAAAGTTGGTCACCAGGCGATTTACCTTTCTGGCGGCGGTGTTGCCAATGCATCGTTTGGCTTGCCGGATCTGGGCATGACGACCATGAATGACGTCGTCGAAGATGCTCACCGTATTTGCGGCGCCACGGAGCTGCCACTGCTGGTGGATATCGACACCGGCTGGGGCGGCGCCTTCAATATCGCCCGCACGGTTAAAGAGATGCAGCGCGCTGGTGTCGCCGCGGTGCATATGGAAGATCAGGTGGCACAAAAGCGTTGTGGTCATCGGCCTAATAAGGCGATTGTTACCCAGCAGGAGATGGTCGACCGTATCAAAGCCGCCGCCGATGCCAAGATTGATCCTGATTTCTATTTGATTGCCCGTACCGATGCGTTCCAAAAAGAGGGGCTCGATGCGGCCATTGAACGCGCCAACGCCTGCGTTGAAGCGGGGGCGGATGCTATTTTCGCCGAAGCCGTTCACACGCTGGATGATTACAAAGCTTTCTGCGAAAGGGTCAACGCGCCCATTTTGGCCAATATCACCGAGTTCGGCGCTACGCCACTGTTTACCCAAGTTGAGCTGGGCGACGTTGGCTGCCGCATGGTGCTTTACCCGCTCTCCGCGTTCCGCGCTATGAACGCTGCTGCGCTCCAGGTCTATCAAAGCATTCTCGATAACGGCCACCAAAAAGACGTCGTGCCTATCATGCAGACCCGCGATGAGCTCTATGATTTTCTGAACTACCACGACTTTGAACAAAAGCTCGATGCACTATTTGCTGAAAAAGGCGATGACCATTAAGCCCGGCTGGTGAGAGGGCTGGTTGAAGCGAGGGTCTTTTGTCATGGATGACAAAAGTAGCGCCCAAGGATGGGTTCACAGCGCCCTCGCGGAAACCTGCCCTCCCACCGAGGCAACCTTGCCGAAAGTTAAATGAAAAACACAATTTAAAATAAAAGCAGAGTTAGGAGACACACCATGGCTGATAAACCCGTGACAGGTGCAGGACTGCGTGGCCAGAGCGCTGGTTCCACCGCGCTGTGTACGGTAGGCAAAACCGGCTCAGGCCTGACCTACCGTGGATTCGATATCAAAGAGCTCGCCGAAAAAGCTAAATTCGAGGAAGTTGCCTACCTGCTGTTAAAAGGCAAACTACCCAACCAGGGCGAATTAGATCACTACATCAGCAAGCTCAAAAGCCTGCGCGGTTTGCCCGATGCGCTGAAAACGGTGCTTGAGCAAATTCCTAAAGATGCGCACCCGATGGATGTGATGCGCACCGGCACCTCAATGCTGGGTAATCTAGAAACCGAGGAGAATTTTGATCAGCAGCAGGATGTAGCTGATCGGCTGCTGGCGGTGCTTCCCTCGATTATTTGCTACTGGTACCGCTTTTCCCACGATGGCGTGCGCATCGATACCGAAACCGACGATAACTCGGTCGGCGGGCATTTCCTGCATATGCTGCGCGGTGAACCTGCGTCTGAGCTACATGCGCGGGTTATGAACGTCTCGCTGATTCTTTACGCCGAGCACGAGTTCAACGCCTCAACCTTCACGGCGCGAGTATGCGCCTCGACGCTTTCCGATATGCACTCCTGCGTCACCGGCGCGATCGGCTCCCTGCGTGGTCCGCTACATGGTGGCGCCAACGAAGCAGCCATGGCGATGATCGAGGATTGGCAGTCGCCGGAAGAGGCGGAAAGCAAGATCATGGGCATGCTGGAGCGCAAGGATAAGATCATGGGCTTTGGACACGCGATTTATCGCGAATCCGACCCGCGCAACGAGATTATCAAGCACTGGTCCAAGAAGCTTTCCGACGACGTAGGCGACAAAGTGCTTTACCCGGTTTCCGAGCGAGTCGAAGCGGTCATGTGGCGTGAGAAAAAGCTGTTCTGTAACGCCGACTTTTTCCATGCCAGTGCGTACCACTTCATGGATATTCCCACAAAGCTGTTTACCCCGATTTTTGTCATGTCGCGGCTGACTGGCTGGGCGGCCCACGTATTCGAGCAGCGTGCCAACAACCGCATCATTCGCCCCAGCGCCGATTACACCGGGCCCGAAAAAAGCGAGTGGGTGCCGATAGAAGCGCGAGACTGACCTGCGTGATGCCCGGTGGCTTGATAACCGGGCTTTTTTTCAGCCCCTCTTCTTGTGAGTCTGCCTGCTATGAATACCCAATACCGTAAACCCCTGCCTGGCACAGCGCTTGAGTTTTTTGATGCGCGCGAGGCGGTGGAAGATATCCAGCCCGGTGCCTATGCCCAGTTGCCCTATACTTCGCGCGTGCTGGCCGAGCAGCTCGTGCGTCGCTGCGATCCCGAGCTGCTCACCGATGCGCTAAAACAGCTGATCGAGCGCAGGAGCGACCTGGATTTTCCTTGGTACCCCGCCCGTGTCGTCTGTCACGATATCCTCGGCCAGACTGCGCTGGTCGATTTGGCCGGGCTGCGGGACGCTATTGCCGAGAAAGGCGGCGACCCCGCCAAGGTCAACCCGGTGGTGCCCACCCAACTGATTGTCGATCACTCGCTGGCGGTGGAGCACGCAGGCTCAGAAGAGGGCGCCTTCGAGAAAAACCGTGCCATTGAAGATCGCCGCAACGATGACCGTTTCCACTTTATCAACTGGACCAAGACGGCATTCGAAAACGTCGATGTGATCCCGCCCGGCAACGGCATCATGCATCAGATCAACCTGGAGAAGATGTCACCGGTGGTGCAGAACCGCGACGGCATTGCTTATCCGGATACCTGTGTGGGCACCGATAGCCATACACCGATGGTGGATGCACTTGGCGTGATCTCCGTCGGCGTGGGTGGTCTGGAAGCTGAAAGCGTGATGTTGGGCCGTGCCTCCATGATGCGCCTGCCGGATATCGTCGGCGTAGAGCTGACCGGCAAGCTGCAGCCAGGGATTACCGGCACCGATATGGTGCTGGCGATTACCGAATTCCTTCGGAAAGAGCGGGTCGTCGGTGCTTACCTGGAGTTTTTTGGCGAAGGTGCCGACGCGCTGACCGTGGGTGATCGCGCCACGATTTCAAATATGACCCCCGAATACGGCGCGACCGCGGCGATGTTCTATATCGATGGTCAAACCATCGATTACCTTAAGCTTACCGGCCGTGAAGATGAGCAGGTCGCGCTGGTCGAAACCTATGCCAAGCATACCGGTCTGTGGGCGGACAGTTTGACCGAGGTTGAGTACGAGCGGGTGCTGACCTTTGACCTCTCATCGGTACACCGCACCTTGGCCGGGCCCTCCAATCCCCACGCCCATTTGCCTACTTCAGAACTGGCACAGCGCGGTATTGCGGTTGGACTTGAGGCAGCGCGGGAAGAGGAGAAGGCGGGTAAAATGCCTGATGGTGCCGTCATTATTGCCGCTATCACCAGTTGCACCAACACGTCCAATCCACGCAATATGGTCGCGGCAGGGCTGATTGCCCGTAACGCCAACCGGCTAGGGTTGCTGCGTAAACCCTGGGTGAAGTCGTCGCTGGCGCCGGGCTCGAAAACCGTCAAGATGTACTTGGAAGAAGCCGGGTTGATGAGCGAGCTGGAAAATCTCGGCTTTGGGGTGGTGGCTTACGCCTGCACCACCTGTAACGGCATGTCCGGCGCGCTGGAGCCGAAAATTCAGCAGGAGATTATTGAGCGCGATCTCTACGCAACCGCCGTGCTTTCCGGTAATCGTAACTTCGATGGCCGTATTCATCCCCACGCCCAGCAGGCGTTTTTGGCCTCACCGCCGTTGGTGGTCGCCTATGCCATTGCGGGCACGATTCGATTTGATATAGAGAAAGACGCGCTGGGTGTCGATCAGGCGGGCAACCCCGTCACGTTAAAGGATATCTGGCCCGCCGATGAAGAGATCGACGCGATTGTTAAGTCATCGGTGAAGCCGGAGCAGTTCCGCCAGACTTACATTCCCATGTTCGATTTGGACACGAGCGCCCGCGCCCAGGTCAGCCCGCTATATGACTGGCGCCCCCAGAGCACCTATATCCGTCGCCCGCCCTACTGGGAGGGTAATATGGCGAAAGAGCGCACGCTGAAAGGCATGCGCCCATTGGCAATTCTGCCGGACAACATTACCACCGACCATCTCTCGCCCTCCAACGCGATTCAGTTGAACAGTGCGGCGGGTGAGTACCTGGCCAAAATGGGCGTGCCGGAAGAAGACTTTAACTCCTACGCGACCCACCGCGGCGATCACCTCACCGCCCAGCGCGCTACCTTTGCCAACCCTAAATTGTTTAACGAAATGGTGCGCGATGCCGAAGGCGTAGTGAGGCAAGGTTCGCTGGCACGGGTAGAGCCTGAGGGCGAAGTGACCCGCATGTGGGAAGCGATTGAAACCTATATGGCGCGCAAGCAACCGTTGATCATTATTGCCGGTGCGGATTACGGCCAGGGCTCGTCGCGGGATTGGGCAGCCAAAGGTGTAGCGCTGGCAGGCGTGGAAGCGATTGCCGCTGAAGGCTTTGAGCGTATTCACCGCACCAACCTGATCGGTATGGGCGTGATGCCGCTGGAGTTCGAGCCGGGCACCACGCGTATGACGCTCGGCCTGGATGGCACCGAAACCTACGATGTCGAAGGCGATGTTTCGCCAGGGGCAATGCTCAGCCTGGTCATTCACCGCCAACAGGGAGACAGCGAACGGGTCGCAGTGAAGTGCCGCCTGGACACGGCCGAAGAAGTGTCGATTTACGCGGCGGGTGGCGTATTGCAGCGCTTTGCTCAAGACTTCCTCGAATCCACGGCGGCCTAGTCCTGCTGCCTTTGGAGTGAAAAGTAAATGACCGATGTCGTAACGAAAAGCAGTGTGCCGCAAATAAAGATTCCCGCGACCTACATGCGCGGCGGTACCAGTAAGGGCGTGTTCTTCAATCTCCACGATTTACCCGATGCGGCCCGTATGCCCGGACCCGCACGAGACAAGCTGTTGCTGCGAGTGATTGGTAGCCCTGACCCCTATGAAAAGCAGATCGATGGCATGGGTGGAGCGACCTCAAGCACCAGCAAAACGGTCATTCTGTCGAAAAGTGAGTCAGCCGAACACGACGTGGATTATCTGTTTGGCCAAGTCTCGATCGATAAACCCTATGTGGATTGGAGCGGCAACTGCGGCAACCTTTCTGCAGCCGTCGGGCCTTTTGCGATAGCCAATGGGCTGATCGATCCCGCGCGGGTTCCGCAAAATGGCGTCGTCGAGGTGCGCATTTGGCAGGTAAATATCCAAAAAACCATCGTCTCACAGGTGCCGGTCGTGAATGGCGACGTGCAGGAAACCGGTGATTTCGAGCTGGACGGCGTGACCTTTCCCGCGGCGGAAATTCCGGTGGCTTTTATGGATCCGGCGGACGGTGAGGGGGCCATTTTTCCTACCGGTAACCTGGTGGATGACCTTGATGTGCCCGGTGTAGGAAGCCTGAAGGCGACGCTGATCAATGCCGGTATTCCCACCATATTCATTAACGCTGCCGATATCGGCTACGTCGGCACTGAGCTTCAGCACGATATCAATGGCGACAGCCGCGCGCTGGCGATGTTCGAAACCATTCGTGCCCATGGTGCGGTGCGAATGGGGCTGATCAGCGACATCAGCGAAGCCGCTAACCGCCAACACACGCCTAAAGTGGCGTTGGTAGGTCCCCCTGCGGATTACCTCTCTTCGAGCGGTAAAACAGTGAGGGCGAGTGATATCGATCTGGTGGTGCGAGCGCTTTCGATGGGTAAGTTACATCACGCCATGATGGGCACGGCCGCTGTTGCTATTGCCGCCGCGGCTGCCATTGAAGGCACGCTGGTTAACTTGGCGGTAGGCGGGGGTGGTCAACGTAACGCGGTCACTTTTGGCCACCCTTCCGGCAGCCTGCGGGTCGGGGCGGAAGCAAGCTTGATCAACGGACGTTGGCATATCGAGCAAGCGGTCATGAGCCGCAGCGCGCGAGTCTTGATGGAGGGCAGTGTGCGTATACCCGGCGATAGTTTTTAGGAGGTAGTTTTAGGCGATATCTTTTAGAGGCGGTTCTTGGTCCATACTGAGTAGGTGATTCAACAGCAGGAGAGAGCGATGTCCGCTACATCCGACGCCAATGAACGACCTGATTACGACCCCGAGCTACAGGCGATTGCCGACTATGTCCTGAATTATCAGGTAGCGTCCCAAGAAGCCTTTGAGACGGCGCGCTATTGCCTGATGGATACGCTGGGCTGTGGACTATTAGCCCTGCGTTTTCCAGAGTGCACCAAGCACCTTGGGCCCATTGTGGAGGGTACGCAGGTGCCGTTTGGAGCGCGGGTGCCGGGCACGTCGCTGCGTCTTGATCCGGTTAAGGCCGCATGGGATATCGGCTGTATCATCCGCTGGCTGGACTATAACGATACCTGGCTGGCTGCCGAGTGGGGACACCCTTCCGATAACCTGGGAGCCATCCTCGCGGTTGCCGACCATCTTTCCCAGCGTCGTGTCGCCCAAGGTGACGCTCCGCTTGCGATGCGTGATGTGCTTGAAGCGATGATTATGGCCCATGAGATACAGGGCGTGCTGGCGTTAGACAATAGCTTTAACCGAGTCGGGCTTGATCATGTGGTTCTGGTGAAGGTGGCGTCCACCGCGGTGGCCGCCAAGCTATTGGGCGCCAACCGCGAGCAGTTGCTCTCGGCGCTTTCTCATGCCTGGGTGGATGGTCAAAGCCTGCGAACCTATCGCCATGCGCCTAACGCGGGTTCGCGGAAAAGTTGGGCCGCAGGGGACGCCACTTCAAGGGGCGTGCGTTTAGCGAACATTGCCCTGCGCGGTGAAATGGGTATTCCCAGTGCGCTGTCAGCACCCCAGTGGGGCTTCTACGATGTGCTGTTTAGCCACGCCAATAAAGATTTGCGTCTGAAGCCTGAAGCAGAGCGTCGGCTGCGTTTTCAGCGCGAATTTGGCAGCTACGTCATGGAGAACATCCTCTTCAAAATCGCTTTTCCCGCTGAGTTTCATGCCCAAACCGCCTGCGAAGCCGCTGTGGCACTCCATCCCCGGGTGAAAGATCGCCTGAACGACATCGATAAAATCGTACTGACCACTCACGACTCGGCGATACGCATCATTTCCAAAACCGGCGCGCTCGCCAACCCAGCCGACCGCGATCACTGCCTGCAATACATGACGGCAGTGCCGCTTATCTTTGGTGAGCTTAACGCAGATCATTATGAAGATAGTTTCCACCGAGCCCATCCGCTGATCGATCAGTTGCGGGACAAGATGGTGGTCGAGGAGAGTGCGGAATATTCAGCGGATTACCATGACCCGGAAAAACGCTCCATTGCGAATGCAATCCAGGTCTTTTTTAACGACGGTAGTAAAACGGATAAAGCAGCCGTAGAGTATCCAATTGGTCATCGGCGCCGCCGTGAAGAGGGTATGCCGCTGCTAGTGGATAAGTTTAAGCGGCATTTGGCAACACGCTTTCCGGCAAGCCGCTGTCAAAAAATTATTGATCTATGCAGCCATCAGGAAAGCCTGGAAGCATTGCCGGTCAATCAATTCATCGATGAGTGGATGATTTAGCAGGGAGTGTGGAAGTCCCTTGAATACCGCATTACCCCGGTACACGTAGGCGTACCAGGGTAATGAGGGGTGCCTAGATTACTCCCCAAACGTTACTTGATCTTGCATGCGATCCACGGTGGCGGACCCGATGCCGCTGACACGCTCAAGATCCTCAACGCTATCAAAGGCCCCATTGGTTTCCCGCTCTTCAATAATGGCGGCTGCTCGGCTGGGACCGATGCCAGGTAATTCAGCCAACAGTTCCGCATCGGCGGTATTCACGTTGATGGGCGCCACCTCTTGGGCCATCACTCCACTGGAAAATCCCAGGTAAAGACTAAACAGAAGTGTGGCCAGGGCTTTTTTTAATATCGTGTTCATCTTCGATGCTCCTTTTAATAATGTTTGGTTTTTAGGTTCAAGTGGGTAGTGTTCAATTAAAAATTGCTTAAGTGAAACGCGCAGAGATAGCCGAATCAAACGGTTGGATTTCAATGAGTGTTATAAGCGTCGCTGCATTAACAACGTAGCTTTTTTTAATGAGTGAATATGTCAGTGATCTAGGACAGTACTTGTAAGATTTTAGCTATAGGTCTGTAATAAATGGCTTACAACAGGAAGGGGGAGGAGGGCGCACGAGGCTGGTATAATGGCAAAAAATGCATTCGGAGTAAGTTAATGGTCACTGATTCCCCGCTTATTATCGCGCTCGATTACCCTTCGCTAGATGCCGCGCTTTGCATGGCTGATCAGCTCGATCCTGCCCGCTGCCGAGTTAAGGTGGGGAAAGAGCTATTTACCCGGAGCGGCCCGGCCGTGCTTGAGGCGCTGCACGGGCGCGGTTTCGAGGTGTTTCTAGACCTCAAGTTTCACGATATACCCAATACGGTTGCCAGTGCCGTTCAGGCAGCGGCAGAGCAGGGGGTATGGATGGTCAATGTCCACGCCAGCGGTGGTCAGCGGATGATGGAGGCCGCTATTCAACGGCTTGAGCAACACCGTTTAACCACGCACCTAATTGCCGTTACGGTATTGACCAGTATGGGAGCAGAAGACTTAACCGATGTAGGCGTCAATGCGCCGCTGGCAGAGCACGTGGAGCGCTTGGCACTGCTGACACAACAGAGTGGGCTGCACGGGGTGGTGTGTTCGGCCCAGGAGTCCGCTCACCTTAAAGCACGCTGCGGAGATGCGTTTTTGAAAGTAACGCCAGGCATTCGTCCAAGCTTCGCAGCGACAAATGACCAGCAGCGTATCATGACCCCTAGCGAAGCTATGCGTGCGGGCAGTACTCATTTAGTCATCGGTAGACCGGTAACGCAGGCGGAAGACCCTATGGTGGCACTTGAAACAATCGAAGTCGAATTAAAGCGTGCTTAAATAGCGCTGATGAAAAAGAGTGTCGATGACTCTGCGGCTATTCGCCTTCTACGCCAATAACGGGTTTGATGGTTCCCCAGTAGCGGCAACTGGGGCACTGCCACTGTAATGCATCACTTGCAAACCCGCAGTGGCGGCAGCGGTGCCGGGTGCGATTTAGCATAAGCGCATCGGTATGGTGTTTTAACAGCAATAAGCGCGTATCGGGAGAGGGTTTTCCGTTTAACCGCTGACTCTCGATATACAGATCGATTAAATAATCCAATCCACCTAAGCTAGGTGCTGCACGTAGGTGTTCGCCGATGAGTTCGATGGCTTTGTCGACGCCGTCACGTTGCTGCACAAGCTGCCCCAGGGCAATGATGATACTGGTATAGGGGGCTTGCTCAAGCAGGCGGTAAAGATGCGCTGCATAACCCGCTTCATCGTCGTTGCGCAGATAGGCGTGCTTGAGGGCGGGCAGCATCGTTGGGATATGAGCGATTTCCTGGCGTGGAATATGGTCCAACCGTTCAATAGCGCGGTCATAATGGCCGTTGTCCATCTCCATTTCAGCCAAAAGCAGAGTGGCGCGAACGCATTTTACATCCAGCTGGAGCGCTTTTTTAAGGTGCTTTTTGGCGATGGGCCGGCTAGCTTCGTGAATCGCTTCGATCGCTAATTCACACAGCCAATGTGCAGCAGGACGGCGCAGTTTGGGATGCTGTTTAAAGAGCGGCTGAATCACTTCTAACGCCTGTTGCCAGGCTTTTTCACGCTCTAATAAATCGACCAGCAACTGTTTGGCAGCATAGCGGTGCTCGTCATCACTGCTGTGTTCCAAAACGGTGTTAAGTAGCCGCTGTGCCCGATCGTGTACGCCCAGCGCCATAAAGTCACGGGCGAGCTCGAGCTGAATCTGTTCGTTGGTACGTTGCGACAGGGCAGGGCGTGCTAACAGGTTTTGGTGAATGCTCACCGCTTTATCGGCTTCACCTCGTGCACGAAAGAGTTTGCCAAGTGCTATATGGGTATCCACTGTGTCACTGTTGACCGCGAGCACATTGATAAACGTGTTAATCGCCTCGTCGGGCTGCTCGTTAAGTAGGTAATTAAGCCCGACGAAATACTCTTTGGAAAGCGTCTGTGAAGAAGGCGTGGGTGATTGCGTTAGATGTCGGCGGCGTCCAAATTGGCGGTAGCCCAACCCATAACCGATGGCAATAGCAACCAGTAGTAAGCTAAGCAGCGCGACATCCCGCATTTATGCCAGTTCCTTGAACTCCTGAGTGCGCAGGCTATCCAGCTCTTTACGTTGTTGCTTGTTTTGTCGCTGGCTACGCGCCAAGGTTGCCTTCAACCGCACATAAACGCCCAGCATCGCCAGCATTCCCAGCACAACGCCAAACACTAGCGTCGCCAGCAACCAAACAGAAAGCGATACGGCCGGTAGCTCTAGCCAGATGAGGTTCAAGGCAACCGTTTGCTGATTATTAACGGCAAACAAAATACCTACGAGCACTACTATCAGCAAAATAACGGCTAACATCAGCCCTTTGATCCAACGCATGTAAGTTTCCTAGTCTGTGACGTTCACGGTAGTGCTATTGTGTACGACTCGAGCGGCGGCGTCATCCCACAGAAGGTCGGATATCGTCATCGCCCCCTTTAATAGCCGAGTGCGCGGCTTGCATCCACCTGCTCACGTAGCTCTTTACCTGGCTTGAAGTGGGGAACATATTTACCTTCAAGGTCGACCGCGTCGCCGGTTTTAGGGTTTCGCCCCACACGCGGCTCCCGGTAGTGCAGTGAAAAACTGCCGAAACCACGAATTTCGACGCGGCCTCCACTGGCAAGAGAGTCCGTCATATCATCCAAGATAATACGCACCGCCGTTTCAACATCTTTGGCGGACAGTTCCGGCTGACGCATCGCGATTTGTTCGATTAGTTCAGATTTAGTCATCGGTTAGCTCCCTGCGAACATTGAAGGCCGTGCCATGCTCTCGGCCTAACTACTATCAAATTCAGCATACTGCGCAATTCAGTATAAAACAATTCAGATAAAACAAGGTTCTAGACTGATAAACAGCATAGGTGATGGAGGGCGCTGGCGCGACCCCACAGCTTAGGTATACTGGCACTTCATTTACTTAATCGGAGCGGCTGACGTTGAACGACGACAATTCCCCTGCAGCCATTTTGCGTAAACGGCTTTATTGGCACTCGCGTCGTGGTATGTGGGAGCTTGATTTACTGCTCATTCCGTTTCTTGAGCAGCGTTTTGACCACCTGAGTGAAGCAGATCAACTGGCCTATCAGCAGTTAATCGAAGGCGAAGACCAAGACCTGTTTGTCTGGCTGATGCATCGTGAGTGGCCTGAAGAGCCTAGTCAGCGTCGTATCGTACAAATGATTGTTGAGCATGCAGAAACCACCGATAATTCTGCCTATCGTACCCTCTAAGCAGTGGCAGTTAACGCAATGCCTGTTGTTGATTGGCATTGCTGCGCTGAGCTATTGGGTCGGCGGTAAACCGGCAGGCGCCATGGTGATAGCGCTAGGGGGAGCGTATGCATGGCGCATTTATCGGGGCCAATCCAAGCGAGTGCTCTCCCTGACATCGATGGGGTCGCTGTTTCATGGCCGCTGGCTATCAAGTGATCAGCGGCCAGCCGACACCGCTTGGCCAATGAACACTCCTCTCAGTGACGCGTATGAAGTACGTTGCGACTATTTAGGCCCATGGCTAATCGGGCTGTATGTCGGTAAACAGCGGGTTTGGTTATGGCCCGACAGCGCGCCATCAGAACACCTGCGTGAAGTACGCAAGCTTTTCCATCGCCCTGGTCACTAATCGCCCTGGCAACAACCGAACTATCCAATCACGCCGTTCGCTAGCAACGGCTAACCAAGTCTTGCAGGGTAAGCGTCGAGGAAGTAGCGATTGTCTGCTGCTGCGGCCAATCGGTGGTGTAATGCAAACCACGCGACTCATGGCGTTGTTGCGCTGCCAGCACCGTTAGTCGCGCTAACTGTAGAGCTTGATGCAAACGCTTACCTTCCGGAGTCGTTAAGGCATTTTCTACCGCTTTGAGGGAATGCGTAAGCGCTTGCAGCTGTTCTTGGGCCGCCGTGAGGCCTGATTTACTGCGCACAATGGCAACATGCTGGCTCATGATTGTCCGCATGCGTTGGCGTATATCGCTGAGAACAGCCTTGGGTAAGGTGGTTATTGGCAATAAGGCGGGTGGCTTAACGTCATCATCGGCAAGAGAATGACGGTGTGCCAGCAGTGCCTGTGCACAGCTACGCGCAAACACCAAGCATTCCAGCAACGAGTTGCTGGCCATTCGATTAGCGCCATGAAGGCCCGTGCAAGCCGTTTCGCCGATGGCATAGAGGTTGGTAACGTTGGTAGCCCCCTGCAGGTCGGTGGCAATGCCGCCGCAGCTATAGTGAGCTGCAGGCACCACGGGGATAGCTTGCTGGGTAATATCAATGCCGCGAGAAGCACAATGCGCCAGGATCGTGGGAAAGTGGTGACGAATTGCCTGTTCACCCAAGTGACGAATATCCAGCCACACGTGGCCTAGTGTGCTGCGCTGTATCTCTGCGTCGATGGCGCGTGCTACGACATCCCTAGGGGCTAGCTCAGCGCGAGGATCCAGGGCAGGCATAAAGCGCTGTCCTGCTTCATTGAGTAAATGACCGCCCTCACCGCGAACTGCTTCGCTAATCAAGAATGCCGGGCCTTCCGGATCAAAAAGACAAGTTGGATGGAACTGCTGAAACTCAAGGTTCTTCAAGCAGGCACCTAGCTCCGCCGCCATCATCATGCCTTCGCCGCTGCTCGGCGCTGGCGTAGTGGTATGGCGGTAAAGACCGCTGGCCCCACCGGTGGCTAAAACGGTGTGTCGCGCCATCAGCGTGTGCCACTGTTGATCGGCATCGCTGCCATAGGCGCCGCGACAGGCGCCCTGTGCATCCTGCCATAAGCCAACTATGGTTAAATCGTGGCGCTGGGTGATATTGGGGTGGTGCGCCACTTTGTTTAGCAGCGTATCCACCACGGCACGGCCGGTGGCATCATCGGCATGGATGATGCGTCGCGCATTGTGGCCGCCTTCGCGGGTTAAGTGATATGGGTAGCGCGCGGTGGGGTCTGTTTCTGGCGTAAACGGAACGCCTTTATCGATAAGCCATTGAATGGCAGCGGGGCCATGGGTAACGGTAAAGCGCACCGCTGCTAATTCGCAGAGACCATCGCCGGCTATCAAGGTATCGTTAATATGCGCGTCCAGGTCATCATCCGGCGAAAGGACGGCAGCAATGCCCCCCTGTGCCCAACGACTGGCCCCTTGGTCGTCTTGAGCAGGGCGAACTAGCGTCACTGACTGGTGATCAGCCACTTCCAAAGCAAGGGTTAGCCCTGCGACACCGCCGCCAATGATAAGAACATCAGATAGTGGCGTGCTCATGCACCCGCTCCTTACTTATTCTGACCAAAACCGTATAAGCCCTAACCGTAAAAAAACCTAACAGCCCCTAGCGACGTCGTACGTTACACGGGGAGGGGAGGCATCATAGCGTGGCGATACGCGATTAGCGATATTTAGGCGCTGACAAATGCTTAGACAAATAGCTTCATAGACTAATAAACATCCGTCTAATAAATGCTTAGTAAACGGCACCAAAAGCGCAATGATGGCGAAACAGCGTTAGCAGCGAGGAAAAGGGAATAATAGCAGGGAAGTAGCGTAAAGCTAAGAATACAAAGAAGCGAGGAAAAGTACAAAACTAAGAAATGGTGCCCGGAGCCGGACTTGAACCGGCACGGGGTTGCCCCCGAGAGATTTTAAGTCTCTTGCGTCTACCGATTTCGCCATCCGGGCAAAACATCGCAATGTTGTTTAAAAAACTGTTTAAAAACACTCTTTAAACATCACTGCTTCACAAAGATGGAGGCTGGAGTCGGAATCGAACCGGCGTACACGGAGTTGCAGTCCGCTGCATAACCACTCTGCCATCCAGCCTCAAAAGTCGTTGGAGCGGGAAAGGAGATTCGAACTCCCGACCCTCGCCTTGGCAAGGCGATGCTCTACCACTGAGCTATTCCCGCTCGACTCGAGGGCGAATTATACGGATCACCGCTCGCTTGTCAATCAATGAATTGTTGCGTATTCATTATCTAGTTATCAGCAGCTTACATTGAGCGGCTTAGGTGTGGCCAAGCGGCTTTCAGGTACTGAATCATCGACCACAGGGTTAAGATCGCTGCAGCATAGAGAACAATAATCCCTAATAGCGCCAGGGGCTGTGCGGGCGGAAGCGCCAGTAAGATCAACAGCGATACCATCTGTAGCGTTGTTTTCAGCTTGCCTACCCAGGACACGGCTACCATGCCCCGCTTGCCCATTTCGGCCATCCATTCGCGTAATGCCGAAATGACGATTTCTCGGCCAATAATCACTAGCGCTGGAAGCGTGAGTACCAAGGTTTCGTAGCGCTCAATGAGTAATGCAAGGGCCACGACAACCATGAGTTTGTCGGCCACTGGGTCTAAAAAGGCGCCAAAAGGCGTTGATTGGTTCCAGCGTCGCGCCAGATAACCATCCAGCCAGTCGGTCACGGAAGCTAACGCAAAGAGGCCAGCGGCAACAGGCATGCTCCAACTGAAGGGTAGATAAAACAGCACCACCAGCAGCGGAATAAAGGCGATTCTTGCCAGTGTCAGTATGTTGGGTATATTCATCGCAGGGTGCGATCCTTGCCGGAAAATCAGAGGATTCGAAATGTCTGGGGCTCATTCTATCCCCCTTGGCCGATAGCATCTATGCCAAGAGGCGCTTTATCCGTTTAGCGCCCGATAAATACTCTCGGCCAGCGAGGCATTGATACCCGGCACGCGAGCAAGTTCATCTCGGCTGGCCTTTTGCACGCCCTGTAGGCCGCCAAAGAAGCGCAATAGCTCCCGTCGGCGCTTGGGGCCAATGCCGGGTATGTCCTGCAGCATAGAAGTACGCCTTGTCTTGTCACGCTGGGCGCGGTGGCCAGCGATCGCAAAACGGTGCGATTCATCACGGATGTGTTGTATTAAATGCAGGGCCGGTGAGGCCGGGTCCAGGTCGAGCGGATTATCGGCCGTTTCGAGGAATAAGCTTTCAAGCCCCGCTTTACGCGTGGTGCCTTTGGCGACACCCAGCAAAATGATGTTGGTGATCTCAAGCGCCTTGAATACCTCACGGGCCATATTGAGCTGCCCTTTGCCACCGTCCACGATCAATATGTCGGGGGCGACCGCCTCACCGCTTTTTACTCGCTTTAAACGTCGGGTGAGTGCCTGCTGCATGGCCGCGTAGTCGTCACCTGCGGCTACCCCCTCGATGCGGAAGTGGCGGTAATCACTTTTACGCGGCCCTTGGTGGTCAAACACCACACACGAGGCAACGGTCGCTTCGCCATGGCTATGGCTGATGTCAAAACACTCCAGGCGTTGAGGCGTTTCCTCCAAGCCGAGTGCCTTCTGTAGGGCGGTGAAGCGCTGAGTAAGCTGCGTTTGATTGGCAAGCTGCGACGCCAATTGCTGCTCCGCGTTGGTAATCGCCAGCTGTTGCCATTGGGCGCGGTGACCGCGTACTTGGCTGGTGACGCGTATGCGCTTACCCGCCTGCTGGGTCAGCGCCTCGGCGATCAGTTCGCTATCGTCGAGCGGATGACTGGTAATCACTTCGCTGGGAACATTATGCGGTTGGCCAAAATAGTATTGGCTCACCACTTCGGTGAGCAGTGTCTCTAGCGGAAGATCCAGGTCGTTTTTCGGCGTGTGGTGGCGCGCGCCCAGTAGACGTCCGTCGCGGACGCTGAGTACTGAGACACTCAGGGCGCCGGGGCGCTGTGCCAGGGCGAAAATGTCGGCATCACCATCACCGGTATCAACAAACTGGCGCTGCTGAAGCTGGCGCAACTGCTGAACCTGGTCACGTAGACGAGCGGCTTCCTCAAAGTTAAGCGCTTTGCTGGCCACTTCCATGGCGGCCATCAGCTCTTGAGTCACGTTCTCGCTTTTGCCTTCCAGGCACATCACCGCGTGCTCAACGTCGCGCTGGTAATCTTCGGCAGAAATATAGTCCACGCAGGGCGCGCTGCAGCGCTGAATCTGATACTGCAAACAGGGGCGCGAGCGGTGCGCAAACACGCTGTCTTCGCAGTTACGGATAAGAAATATTTTTTGCATCAGCGCCAGGCTTTCTCTGACGGCACCGCTGCTGGGATAAGGGCCTAAATAGCGGCCATCGTCGCTCCGCTGGCGAGCGCGCTTATACTCAAGTGCCGGATAGGGGTGGCGGTCGGTGACAAAGACAAACGGATAGGATTTATCGTCGCGCAATAAAATATTGTAGGGCGGACGCAGTTGTTTGATGAGCGTTTGTTCGAGAAGAAGCGCCTCGGTTTCCGTACGGGTAACGGTGACCTGGACATCGGCGATACGTCCCACCATGGCCTGGGTCTTGGTGTTTAACTGGCCACGGAAATAACTGGCAAGACGCGCTTTTAAGCGCTTTGCTTTACCCACATAGAGCGTGTTGCTTTGTGCATCGAGCATGCGATAAACACCTGGAGAGGTGCTAACCGAGCTCAGGAATTGTTTCGAATCAAAGGTCATATCAGTGTATCGGTACCCAACAACAGCAGGGGAGGATGAGGTTAAATCTGGGTAGCGTCAAACCCTTCGACTAGCCCATGGCGTAGCGCTAAGTGCGTCAGCTCAACGTCAGTGGCTACCTGTAGTTTATCAAACAGTCGGTAGCGGTATGTGTTTACCGTTTTAGGGCTTAAATGTAGACGATCAGAGATATCTTGCACGCGCTGACAGTTCACAATCATCAGGGCAATCTGTAGCTCACGGTGAGAAAGGTGGCTAAACGGATTGTCTTCGTTGGTAAAATGCGACAGTGCCAAGCGTTGCGCGATTTCCTGACTGACATAGCGCCGCCCATGAAACACTTGGCGTATGGCGTCGGTCATTTCTATCGCGTCAGCGCCTTTGCTTAAAAAGCCGGAGGCACCGGCTTCCAGCATTCGCCGCAATACGCTGTCTTCCATATGCGCGGTCAAGATCAAGACCTTGACGTCTTCCATGTTGCGGTGAATGCGGCGTGTGGCTTCAAGGCCCCCGATGCCTGGCATGCGTATGTCCATGAGCACGATATCAGGCTTAAGGTGGCGACACTGTGTCACTGCACTTTCACCGTCGTCGACCTCGCCCACAATTTTAATGTCGCACTCTTCGTTTAGCAGATGAGCAATGCTAGTTCTTACTAGGTGATGATCATCGGCGATAAGGACACTGATCAATGGACAGGCTCCTGCATGGAAACATCATGGGCTCAGGCGTTGGCCTCGTAGGCGACTCAATCTTGCTGACTGCATCTTACTAAATGCATCTTATTAACTGCCTATAGAGTGCCACAGCTGACGACAAAGGAGAATTAGTTAACGCTGATGGTTCAAAAACTTGACCGAGGTAGGTGATCATCGTAGTATCCGCCTCGCTGTAAGAAAGCGCGGTATACGGGGCCTTAGCTCAGCTGGGAGAGCGCAACACTGGCAGTGTTGAGGTCAGCGGTTCGATCCCGCTAGGCTCCACCATGTTTTCGATAATAGATTATAGTAAAAAAGCCTCGTTGATTAACGAGGCTTTTTTAGTTTTACGCCTTACTAAGCTAAGCTGCTTGGCTTACTAAGTGGCCACCTTGCCCAATAGTAAAAACTCGATCAGTGCTTTTTGTGCATGCAGGCGATTGCCCGCTTCCTGCCAGACCACGGCGCGTGGGTCTTCAAGCAGGGTCATGCTGATTTCCTCGCCGCGGTGGGCTGGCAGACAGTGCAGGAACAGTACTTCTTGATTTGCCTGGTCAAGCATCGCTTCGGTGACTTGAAAGCCGGCGAAATCCGCTTCGCGTTTGGCCTGCTCCTCTTCCTGTCCCATCGAAGCCCAGACATCGGTAGTGATCAGGTCAGCACCTTTTGCCGCGGCTTGTGGGTCATGTAACAACGTGACGTGATCGCCTGCCGCCGCCATGATGTCGGCACGGGGCTCATAGCCTTTCGGGCAGCATATGCGCAGGTGGAAATCGAACTGACGGGCTGCATTGATCCACGAGTGGCACATGTTGTTACCATCGCCAATCCATACCGCGGTGCGACCCTTGACACTTCCGCGTAGCTCGGTCCAGGTCATCACGTCGGCGAGCAGTTGGCACGGGTGGTAGTCATCGCTGAGCGCGTTAATGACGGGCACGCTGCTGGCGCTGGCGTAGGTTTCCAGCCCCGCGTGGGAGAACGTGCGGATCATGACCGCATCGACCATCTCTGATAAGACCCGAGCGGTGTCTTCAATCGGTTCACCACGGCCTAGCTGGGTGTCGCGGGGGGAGAGAAAAAGGGCGTGCCCCCCAAATTGTGCCATGCCCGTTTCGAATGAGACGCGGGTACGCGTTGACGATTTTTCAAAAATCATCGCCAACGTACGGTTGGAGAATGGCGTGTAAACAGGACCTTGAGCCTTTAATTCGGTTTTGATGGTAATGGCGCGCTGAATCAAATAATCCAGCTCGTCCGGGGTCAAATCTAACAAGGTCAGGAAATGGCGTGTCGCCATAAGGGCTTCTCTCCGCGCAAAAACACTATCCTAGCTATGCAGCAGGGGATGCGCAACGCGAACGGCATGCGTAGAATAGCCCCACACGTTAAAGCCGAGCGCTTTACTCAGGTACTTTTTAAACTGCTACGCTCTAGTGCTATGTTTCAAGAACGTAGAGAGTGAGCATCGGCCATCAACAAGCGAGGAAATTGTATGAGCACTACTGCCGAAAACATTCAGCGTCAAATCAGCGAAAATCCGATCCTTATCTTCATGAAAGGGTCGCCACAGTTGCCACAGTGCGGTTTTTCCGCCCAGACCGTGCAAGCCTTGATGAGCTGCGGTGAGCGCTTTGCGTTCGTTAATGTGCTGGATAACCCCGACATTCGCGCTGAGCTACCGAAGATTGCTAACTGGCCGACATTCCCTCAGTTATGGGTAGAAGGCGAGCTAGTCGGTGGCTGTGACATCGTGGTGGAAATGCATCAAAACGGTGAGTTGGAAAAGCTGGTGAAAGCCGCCGCCGAACGCGCAGGTGCCGCCGAGGCTGGAGACAACGCTTAACGCTTGTCGCGCACTCCGTCCCAAGCGGTTGGCGGGCTATGGTGCAACCGCTAGAATGACCTTTTGTTATGCACCGTGGCACTAACCCCGCGCTGTTCTCAGTGCGGGGTTAGTTAGCCCGTCGAAGGAAGTACAGCTTCATGAGCTATCAGGTTCTGGCCCGCAAGTGGCGACCTCGCACATTCCACGAACTCGTTGGTCAGGCCCATGTTCAACGCGCCCTGGTAAATGCCCTTGATCAGGGGCGTCTCCATCATGCTTACCTTTTTACAGGTACCCGCGGGGTGGGCAAAACCACCTTGGCGCGCATCCTTGCCAAGTGCTTAAACTGCACGGCCAGCGGCCGTGGTGATGAAGGTATTACCTCCACTCCCTGTGGGCAGTGCGATAGCTGCCAAGCTATCGATGATGGCCGCTTCGTCGACTTGATCGAGGTCGATGCAGCCTCTCGAACCAAGGTCGAGGATACCCGCGAACTGCTCGACAATGTTCAGTACGCGCCGACCCAAGGGCGCTATAAGGTGTACCTGATCGATGAGGTGCACATGCTCTCCACCAGCAGTTTTAATGCGCTGTTAAAAACGCTGGAAGAGCCGCCCCCACACGTTAAATTTCTGCTAGCGACCACCGACCCGCAAAAGCTGCCACCCACGGTGCTCTCGCGCTGCCTGCAATTTACCCTCAAGCATATGCCGCCTGAGCGTGTCGTTGAGCATCTCACCTATGTATTGGGCGAGGAAGGTGTCGCGTTTGATGAGAGCGCCTTGTGGTTGCTGGGTAAAGCAGCGGAAGGCTCGATGCGCGATGCCATGAGCCTGACTGATCAGGCCATCGCCTTTGGTCAGGGAGCGGTGCGCCATGCCGATGTGGCCGCCATGTTGGGCACGTTGGATCACCGTCATATTCTTGGCTTAGCCGACGCGCTGGCCGATGTCGATGTGCAACGATTGTTGGCAGAGGTGGCGCAGTTAGCAGAACAGGGTCCCGACTTTGCCGCTGTGTTGGATGAGTTATCGAGCATGTTGCACCGCCTGGCGGTGGCACAAATGGTGCCGGACGCGGTGGATAATAGCCACGGCGACCGTGACGTGGTTCTGCAACTGGCGAGCCGTTTTACTGCGGAAGATATACAGCTCTATTATCAAATAGGTATTCAGGGGCGTGGTGATATGGTTCACGCGCCGGATCTACGCAGCGCTTTGGAGATGACACTGCTGCGCATGCTGGCGTTTCGTCCGCAAGGTGTCCCTAAGCCGCCACGCACGCCGTTGCCATTGCGTCGCGAGCCCTCGCAGGAAGCAAGCGTGGGCACTCAGGCGCCTCCGCCAATACAAGCGCCAGACGTCACCGAGCGTTCAGCGCCCACTACTGACACTGCTACGCAGGCCCGCCCGGCGCCAAGCGCTGCGGCTGCGCCGCCCGCAGAACTCAATGGCGAGCGTAGTGAGGCGCCTGATCAAAGCGGGGGGCAAGCGTCTACACCGCCAGAAGCGCCTGTCGCGCCCCCCGCCGCGTCAGCGTCTGAGCAGGCGCCGCCCCAAGCGCCGCCGCCATGGGTAGTCGATGCCGAAACAGCGGACGCAGACAGCGTTTCGCCAGCGCCCCATCCGGTGCCTGCCGCGGCGTCGCCAGTAGCTCCCGAGCCAGACAGTTTACCTGTAGAGGAAGCGTCTGCGCCTTTACAGGAAGAGCCAGCGCCGGTAAGCACCACTGGCGAGATAGATAACGACCAATGGTTAGCATGCTTCGATGCACTGGGGTTAGGTGGTTTGACGCGCAATCTGGCAGGAAACTGCTTGGTCGAGAGTGATGACGGCAGTTTACTGACTCTTCGCCTGGATCCTAGCCAGGAGGCCATGCAGGCCGAAGTACACCAAACACGTATCGAGCGCGCGCTAAAAGAGCAGGGCATGCCGCGGCGAATAGCGTTTTACGTCGCTGAGTTGCCTAAAAGCATAGAAACGCCCCGTCAGCGAGAAGATCGCCTGAATCAGGAGCGTCATGCCCAGGCGGTTGATCTACTCAATCATGACCCCCATGTACAGAAATTACAGCAGGCGTTTGGGGCAAAGCTGATAGAATCCAGCGTTAAGCCTGCCGATGAAATGCGCTAAGCTAGTTCTCATATCGTGGCAACATTGACCTATCATTTAACACCGTTGGAGATCAGACCATGCTTAAAGGTGGAATGGGCAACTTGATGAAACAAGCCCAAGAGATGCAGGAAAAAATGCAGCGCGTTCAGGAAGAAGTCGCCAAGGCAGAAGTGCAGGGCGAGGCGGGCGCCGGTATGGTCAAGGTCACCATGAATGGTCGGCATGACGTTTCCAATGTGTCCATTGACCCCAGCGTGATGGAAGAGGACAAAGAGCTTCTGGAAGACTTGCTAGCCGCGGCCGTTAACGATGCGGTGCGCAAGCTTGAAGTTAACTCGAAAGAGAAAATGGAAGAAGCGACAGCGGGCTTGAACCTTCCTCCTGGCTTTAAGATGCCGTTCTAAGCAATGCGTTTTTCTCCTCTCGTTGAGCAATTGATGGATGCTTTTCGCGTGCTGCCAGGCGTTGGACCTAAAACGGCCCAGCGCATGGCCATGCATCTACTTGAACGCGAACGCCCAGGCGGGCAGCGTCTTGCAGCGGTTATTCAACAGGCGATAGACGAAGTGGGCTACTGTCAGCGTTGCCGAACGCTAACGGAAGCCGATATTTGTCTCCTTTGTGAAAGCCTGCGTCGTGATGATGCGCTGCTGTGTGTGGTCGAGTCGCCTGCTGACCAGCTGGCGATCGAGGAAGCCGGTGGCTTTAAAGGCCGCTATTTTGTGCTGCACGGCCATCTTTCGCCGTTAGACGGTATCGGGCCTGAATCCATCGGCCTTGATTTGCTCGAAGCGCGCGTCGCAGAAGGGCTAATCGAAGAAGTGGTGTTGGCGACCAATCCTACGATCGAAGGAGAGGCGACGGCGCACTATATTGCCTCACAGCTGGCCGAATACGGTGTCAAACTCTCGCGGCTAGCCTATGGTGTTCCCATGGGCGGTGAGCTGGAGTATGTCGATGGTGGCACCTTGAGTCGTGCGTTTAATGGCCGTTTGCCCTTTGCCAGCGAATAAGCCTACCTAAACGCAAACGCTTTCGCGTTTGCGCCAACTTGGAAGATTGCTTTTGTCCTCTCTTACTCCCTCTTATCAATGGCTTGATACCCCAGAGGCGCTTGATGCCGCGTGTGATCAAGTGGCTAACGCCCACGTCATCGCCCTGGACACCGAGTTTTTCCGAGAGAACACGTTCTTTCCAGTGCCTGCGTTGATTCAATTCACGGCGGGCGAAGAGGCTTATCTCATTGATCCCGTGGCGGTTCCCTGTACCGACACGTTTCGCGCACTGCTGCAAAATAGCGCGATTAAGTTACTCCACTCCTGTAGCGAAGACCTCGAAGTCTTCCAACACTGGGCTGGGGTGCTGCCGGCACCCTTAATCGATACGCAGGTGGTGCAGGGGTTTCTGGGTGAGAACCCAGGCATGGGTTACCAAAAATTGGTGGAGTTTTGGGTGGGTGAAACGCTCCCTAAAGAGGAGACTCGCTCGAACTGGCTAGTGCGCCCGTTAACGCCTGCACAGTGCCACTATGCAGCTCTTGACGTGATCTATTTGCTAAAAGTATGGGCGCTGCAAGCGGAAAAGCTTGCCATGCTGGGGCGGCGTGACTGGGTGGATGCTGAGTGCGCAAGCTTGATCGAGCAAGCGGGACGAAGTGTAGATAACGACCAGCAGTGGTATACCCGGCAGCGCCAACTTTGGCGTTTGACGCCTCGCCAAATGGAGGCCTACCGACTGATGACCACCTGGCGTGAAGGCGAAACACGCCGTCGCGATTTACCGCGCAATTGGCTCATTAGCGATAAGCTTTTGTTTGCCATTGCTGAAAAGATGCCGAGTAACCGCTTTGAGTTGGCAGACGTGGAAGGTATCAAGCCAGTGCTGATCAAAAAAGAGGGCGATGCGCTTTTAGCAATGGTGAAGCAAGCGCAGCATTGCGAGGAAGCGGCTCTCCCGACTCGCTGGCCAGACCCAATGCACCCTACGTTCAAATCACGTTTCAAGGCGCTTAAAAAGGCAGTGACGGCTAAAGCCAACGATTTGGGCGTCGCGCCGGAAATGCTGATGCGTCGACGCGATATTGAAACCCTGGTCATACAGGATCTCGCTGGCGAGCCTTTGACTTGGCCCAGCGGCTGGCGAGGTGAGTGTTTAAATGCCAGCTTGGCCGAAGCCCTCGAGGAGCGCACCTCATGAGTGACAAACTGATCTGCGAAGTTTTCAAAAGCTCGCGCAAAGACGAAATGTACCTGTACGTCGACAAGCGTCACGGACTCGCCGATGTGCCCGCGCCACTGCTGGAAACCTTCGGCAAGCCTGTGCCGGTTTTTACCATGCTGCTCACGGCGGATAAAAAACTATCCAGAGTCAGTGCAGCTGACGTGATCGAAGGGATTAACGACAAGGGGTTCTATCTGCAGATGCCGCCCCCGAAAGAGGCTTACTTGCTCGACGTGCATCGTGCCCATGTTGCTTCACACGTTGATACAGATGCTAATGATCAATAACGCCAGCTTTTCATGAATTTTCTTGCTCATGCTTGGCTCGTCAGCGCAGGTAGCGATGATTTTCTCTATGGCAATTTAATTGCCGATGGGGTGAAAGGGCGTGACCTAAGTGATTGGCCTGCTGCGATTGCGCAGGGTGTTCGCCATCATCGCCGCGTTGATGCTTGGGTCGATAGCCATCCAAGCGTTGCGAATGCACGGCGACGCGCCCCGGTTGCTCAGCGCCGTTATGCAGGCATTGCGCTGGATATGCTCTGGGATCATTTTTTGGCACGGGATACGGCGGGCCAAGCCGATCAGAATGCTATTGTCGAGCGCTGCTATCGGTTGCTCTCGGCGCGGTCAGCGCCGAATCGGCTGGCAGCAATGATGCCAGTGCTTGTCGAACAGGACTGGCTAAGGGGCTATGCGGATTTTGATTTCACCTGTCGCGCCATTGCTGGCATTGGAAGGCGATTGTCAGGCCCTAATCAATTGGCGGCATTGGTGCCTTGGCTGGACGATGATTATCAAGCGCTAAAGAAGGATTTTCAGACACTCTGGCCAGCGCTATTGGCAGAATTAGGCCACACTGATCCACTACCCTAGGAAGTGTTTCCGCGAGGTCATGAAGGAGCAAACGATGGAAACTGCGATGCGCGAGCGTTTTTGGGAGCGCTTTTCCCTTGAGGAGCTGACGCCCCAAGAGTGGGAGGCGCTGTGCGACGGCTGCGGACAGTGTTGTCTGCTAAAGTTGCACGATGAAGAGACCCAGGAGTTGGCAGTACTGAACGTAGCTTGCCGTTTATTAGATACCCATAGCTGTCAGTGCAGTGACTATGCCAATCGATTCAAGACCGTGCCTGATTGCACCCAGCTTACCCCTGCTTTGGTGAAAGAGTTCACTTGGCTGCCACAGAGCTGCGGTTATCGGCGCGTGGCGGAAGGGCGTAAGCTGGCGGGGTGGCATCCGCTATTGAGCAATGATGCCGAGAGGGTTCATCGTAAAGGGGTGAGTGTGCGTAGCTTTGCTGTCTCTCAAGATGAAGTGCCGGAGCATCAATTAGAGTCGCACATCATTGCCGTCTTACCGATGTAATGATCCCCGATTTAAGCGCTAGGCTGCTGCTTAGGCGTATCCCAAATAGATAGAAACGCTTCTTTTACCGGAGAAAGCACTTTTTTCGCTGGCGCTGGGCTAGCGGCTTTAGTGCTCTTTTTGCGTGGCGCGTCCCAAATGGTCGGAAAATGGTCTTGGTATTTCATAGCGTCTACTGACTCCCATAGAGCGGTCATAAGCATCGGGCTTAGACATTAGTGTATGCGACTAAGGTGTAGTATGACGCAGAAGTCCGGCTTAGTGAATAGTTTATGGAAAGTATTTTCATAAATCGTAAGGCGGCCTCCGGAATCGACGGCTGGCGCAGTTGGCAACGGAGGAGAGTGAACGGTCGCTTATGCTTCTACGAGTGCGCTTTTAGCCAAGCCTGCAGCGCTTCATAAGGCATAGGGCGGGCAAAGAAGTAGCCCTGGAAAATATCGCACGCTAAGTCTGCTAGCTGCTGTTGCTGCTGGAAGGTTTCAACCCCTTCGGCAACAACGGCCAAGTCCAAGTGGTGGGCCAGAGCAATGATACCCTGCACGATGGCGGCATCTTTACTGTTGCTAGCGATGTTGTTGATGAAGCTACGGTCAATTTTGATTTTGTCGACGGGCAAGTGGCGTAGGTAGCTCAAGCTCGAGAAGCCAGTGCCAAAGTCGTCAATCGCGATACTAATCCCTCGCTCTCGAAGTGCATGGAGGGTGCTGATCGCTGCGTCGGTATCATTCATTAAAATGCCTTCGGTCAACTCCAGTTCCAACGATGTCGCGCTCAAACCCGTGGTGTCCAATATGCTATCGAGCGTGCTTAAAAAGCTTGGCCGGTGAAACTGCATCGGAGAGAGATTGACGGATATACGGCAGTGGGCGGGCAACCGTGGCTGAAGGGTAAGAAAGTCGCTTGCCGCGCGCTCCATCACCCACTCGCTCAAGGCAATAATCTGACCTGTCTCTTCTGCAATAGGGATAAACAGCGCCGGTGATATGGCACCTTTGGTAGGGTGGTTCCAGCGAACCAGCGCTTCAAATCCCGCTACACGCCCTTCGCGGGTTAAGAGTGGCTGATAATTGAGCGCAAATTGCTCATTTAAAATTGCTTCCTGTAAGTCATTTCTCAACGTTACGCGTTGCGTTAGCTTTTGGTTAATGTCGAGGGTGAACGCCTGCAGCGTGTTGCGTCCCTGCTGCTTGGCTTTATACATCGCCATATCCGCTTGTTGAATCAGCTCTTCCGGTTGTGCTATTTGCTTATCATTGAGGGCAATGCCAACGCTGGCCGTGAGATAGAGTTCATGCCGGTCAATGCAATAGGGCATTGCCAGTGCTTCCAGCAGACGCCCGGCAATTTCCTCCGCTTGCTGGGGGCTATTTAAATCTGGCAGGAGGAGCACGAACTCATCCCCGCCGAAACGGCATAACGTATCAGAAGGTCTAATCTCCCGCTCAAGCCGCCTAGCGACGCTGATGAGCACTTGGTCACCAATGCCGTGGCCTAACGTGTCATTAATGGGCTTAAATTCATCTAAGTCGATAAAAAGCACGGCCAATTGCTGATCGTGGCGTCGTGCAAGTTCGACGTCGTGACGTAAGCGGTCTTCAAACAAGGCGCGGTTACCTAAACCGGTCAGCACATCATGAGTGGCGTGGAAGGCGAGCGCATTTTCATGATCACGGCGCTCGGAGATGTCATTAATACTGCCGACATAATGGGTGACTTGACCGCTATGACCGCGAACAGGTGAGAGAAAAAGATTGTTCCAAAACGCCTGGCCATTTTTACGATAGTTACGAAGGGTCAAGGTGATATCGTGCTGCTGCTCCAAGGCATGCTGTATTTCCGCGATTTGCTTAGGGTCAGTGTCTGGTCCCTGCAGAAAACGGCAGTTGCGTCCTTTGGCTTCTTCCAGCGTATAGCCGGTCATGGCAACAAAGGCTGGGTTGACATAAAGAATAGGGAAATCAGGTTGTTGCGCTTCGCAAATTAAAATGCCATTACTGCTTGCTTCAAGACTCCGCTGATAGATTCGCAGCTGAGCTTCCTGTTGACGCAGCGCAGTCATCTCTTTGGCTATCCCGTAAACGCCCACTACGTGCCCGCTCACGACCGTCGGTAATAACGACACATCCAAATATCGCGCTTTGCCTCGTTGGCTAGTGACTTCTAGGTCAAAACGTTGGGCAACACCGATTACCGCGTATTGGAAGGCCGCGTCGACCCAGGTGTGATGTTCTAAAGCAACAATATCTTTCCAATGACGGCCGATAATCTGTGTTTCGTTTATTTCTAGCAAGGTGAGCACAGCGTGGTTCACGCTTAAATAGTAACCCTGTATATCAAGTGAAAACACCGCTTCGGGATTTTGAGTAAACAGTGAGCGAAAGCGCTGTTCACTATCCTGTAGCGTCTCCTTGGCGATAGAAAGTTCTCGGGAGCGCTGGGCGCGCGCTGAAATCAACGCAAAGCTGAAAACCAATTGGTAAGTCAGCAGTAGCCCGGAGAGGCCCACGCCCGCGGCTATGAAATTGGCCAGTGCCAGCGGCGGATGTGGACGCTCGGAGAGGGCGAGGTTCATAACGTTACCGCCCGGTAGCACTGAGGTATGGTCGGCGAGTGTGCCTGTTGGAGAGGTGATAGAAGGCGCTGGCAGCAGACCACTCCCATTGGTAACTAGGTGCCCGTTGGTATGCAGGAGATGAAGGGCAAAAGCACCGTTAATGGCGCTGGTTTCTTTTTCGACCAGCCGCGCTATATCGATGGCAGCCACTAACTGATAGGCACTGGTGGAGGACTGGATGGCGAGTAGTGCGAGCCTCGGATACTCATGATCGGGAAACGACCATTGAATAGGGCTGCGCTGTTGATTCAACCAGGTTTGTGTGGCGAGCGTGGTAAATTGTTCTTCTAGCCAGAGTAGCGCGCTGCCGTCTTGACCTCGGCGCCATGTATCATTGTCGTTAGGGTTAAAGTAGCCAATCGCTAATACGCTCGGATAATCAGTCCAATAGCGCTCTACCTCGCGCCTACGTGAACTCGCATCCTCGAACACCTGGTCCCATCGCTCTGCCAAGCGCTGAAGGATAATCGCTCGGGATGCCATGGTTTGTTCAATGTTGATTGCCATACTCTCGAGGCTTTGCTGTGCGCTATGGCGCATCTCCTGGTGCTGGTTCCAACTGACTAAAAACCAGCCACTCATACTCAAACTCACCCCCACTATACCTGCCAGTACGGCGGCGCCACTCAGTGAGGTTTTTAACTGGGGGATGTGTCGGCTCACCATGAGCATGGCAATACCAAACAGGAAACAGAGCACTCCTGGTAGCAGCGCACTTGCGCGAGGAAACCAAATAGGGAGAGAGCTTCCAAAGTGAGCCGCAAAGGTTATGCAACCGATGACCCATAAAAAAAGGCCGCCAAACTGCCAAAGACGACGCTGCCACCGTTTTTTTACGCCAACCCATAAACAAAACCCCGCCAGAAGGTGTATAGGCGTAGCTTGGCTGGGGAGGCGCGGATGGCCACTCAACAGCGAGGCGGCATCCGAAGAAGGATCTACGACGTTATGCAGCAAGGTATAAAGGGCAATGGCGATGAGCGCGATGGCGGTTACTTTACGCCCATGGGTATAGTTGGCCATCACTGCACTAAGGCCTAAACCGCACAGTAAAATGACCAATGCGCTGTCTGGAATTAGCGCGAGGGATTGCGGCTGGCGAAAATCAGGAAAAAAACCTAGCAGGAAACTACCCGCGCCGATGACGACGGTGGTAGCCAGCAACATGAGCAGGCCCGCTTGAAGCGCAAGCTCACGGTTATTAACTTCCATTAGTAAATATTCGCATATCAGTCATAGGCGCTCATGGTGGCCGACACTAAACTTACCCTTGTAAAACAATTGGTCGCCACTCCTTATCATCAACGCAAAAGGAGGGCATGTCTCCACTTGTGCGAGGTGGGGTTGTTAACTATTTGAATTAGCAAATTTTTTATTTATGTAATATTTTTTGAGTAGTTTTCTAAGCATAAATAAGGTTAGGGATCTTTGGCAAAAATACGTTTTAACGCTTTAGGGTACAACGTTTGCTTTGTTTAGATAGTGGGATTCGAGCATCACTACGGAAGATATTCTATGCTGCTACATTAGAGTTTTAATTGCCTGTCTCCAACGTTAGAGTCGCCAAAAATTAAGCAACCATAGGTATATCGATAGTGCATAACCGTCACCAAAAGCATTCGCGAATACGGAAGTAATCTGCATTAAAAAACAGATGCTTATTGGACTATTTCTGCGCCTTGAAATGTCGCTTTGCGCGGCAAGGCGTGTAAACTGAAGGAAGACTGTTACCTATTCGTAAAGGACACTCATGACCGCTGCCAGCCTTCCTCCAACGCCTCCTCTCGTAGTGGGTATCGGCGCCTCCGCTGGTGGTTTGGAAGCAATCTCTAAGTTGATTGCACCGCTCGATCCTGATATGCCGCTGGCATACGTTGTGTTACAACACGTTTCCCCGACCCACAAAAGCATGCTGGTCGATATTTTAAGCCGAGAAACCCGCCTCAGAGTGCAGCGTTTTGAGGATAATCAAACGCCCGAAGCAGGGGTGATCTATGTGGTGCCTGCCAACACCAATGCCCTGATCAAAGAAGGCATTTTTCATACCACGCCTATCCAACCCCACGTGGGACCGAAACCGTCGATTAACGACTTTTTTATCTCATTGGCGTCGGATGCCCACGAGGCGGCGGTTGGAATAGTGCTATCCGGCACTGGATCCGATGGTACGGCAGGGTTAAGGGCCATTCTTGCTGCGGGTGGCGTGACCATGGTGCAAACCCCCGCCAGCGCTAAATACAACGGTATGCCGCAATCTGCTTTAGATGCCGGCGTCATTGATTATGTATTAGAAGCTGAGGCGATGGCACCTCGGTTAGCCGAATTTGCTCGACTCGAGCGTGCCAGTCTCGACGGGCGCCAAACCGACGTACCTGACCGTTTGCTGTCGTTATTAAAAGAGCATCGCCAGTTAGATTTTTCAGGCTATAAAAAAGGCACCCTCAGCCGGCGCATAAGACGGCGCCTGGTTGCTACCAACATGGCGGATATGCAGCAGTATCTCGCCTTAGTGGAGTCTAGTCCCGGTGAGTTGGAACAATTAGGGCGCGATATTCTAATTTCGGTGACGGCGTTCGTACGCGACCGGACAGCATTCGATGCCCTGGACGGCGCTATCAATAAGCTGATCCAAGACGCAGGGCGTGAGCCTATTCGAGTATGGGTGGCAGGCTGTGCCACGGGTGAAGAGGCCTACTCGATTGCATTGATGATTGCCGAAGCCAAGCGTCGTCATGGTGAAACAGGTCGCATCGTACAGATTTTCGCAACGGATATTGATGAAGATGCCCTGGAAATCGCTCGGCGAGGGCGCTACATCGCAGCGGCACTTGAAGCGCTCCCACCCGAATGGGTGGCTCGCTACTTTACAGCCTCGGAGCATACCTTCGATGTCAACAAAGAGCTGCGCGACATGGTGGTGTTTGCCAAACACAATTTGGTCGACGATCCGCCGTTTTTACGTTTGAACCTGGTGACTTGTCGTAACGTACTGATTTATTTTGATAATGAGCTACAGTCACGGGTGCTGCAGCGCTTTCACTTTGGCTTGAGATCCAGAGGCTTGCTATTTCTAGGTCGGTCGGAAAGCATTGCCCAAACCGAAAATTTATTTACCCCTCTCGACCGGCGCGAGCGGCTTTTCCGCAAACAGGGTGAAAGCCGAGAAGTTGCCGCACGACCTGCGCAAAACGCGGGAGAAAGCCACCCACTGCGGCGGCGCGATATTGATATGCAGCAATTGTTAGACGCGCTGGTCTCGCATATGGAAGCCACCGTTGCCCTTTGTGATATCCAGGGCAACGTTCTACACACAGCTGGCGAAGTCGCCAAGTTTTTACATTTTCCCGCGGGTCGCACGCTCGTGGGCATCAGCGATGTGATTAATCCTGCTTTTCGAGGTGAACTGATGGCGATGTTGCATCAGTTTCAAAAACAGCGCGAGCATCAGGTAGGGCGTCGTCGTCGCTTTGAAGACCGTTGGTGGCGGCTCAGTGTGCGAGCGCTCACAGAGAGCGATGATGACCGGCGTTTGCTCGTCATCCTAACGCCAACACCGATCGTTGAGCCTTCCCCAGAAGCAGATGTGGCTTTAGAGCGGCTGATGGAGCCTATGCCGCTCGATAAAGGCGATAGCTTAGAAGACGAATTGGTGGCTACGCGAGAACATCTTCAGGCGCTGATTGAAGAGTTGGCCACTGCTAACGAAGAGATGCAGTCGCTGAATGAAGAGGCTCAGGCGTCGAATGAGGAACTCCAAGCCTCGAACGAAGAGATGGAGGCCGCCAACGAAGAGCTGCAGGCCACTAATGAAGAGCTGATAAGTCTTAATGAAGAGCTCAACGTTAAAACCAGTGAGCTGACCAAGCTCAACGAAGAGTATACCTACCTGTATGACGCGCTTGACTTCCCGCTACTGGTGTTTGATGCCGACCACTGCCTAAAGCGATACAACGCGCCGGCAGCTCGTTACTTTAACTTTCGACCGACCGCTCTGCAGCGCCATGTGGCGGGGTTAAAATTGCCGGCTGCGCTGAATAGCTTGGAAGATCAACTGAATAGCGTCATGGCCAGTGGGGTGCCTGAAGAGGACGTAGTGGAAGTCGACGGTAGGTTGCTACAGCGGGTATTGACGCCGGGCGTTAGTCGCGATGGCCGGGTAGAACTGCTGATTTTGACGCTGATGGACATTACTGACCTTAGCCATGTGCAGGCCAAGTTGCGCCAATCCCAAGCGCAACTTCATGCGCTTATGGAAAACAGCACGGTGATGATGGCCCTCAAGGATCTCAACGGCCACTATACTTTTGCCAATCCGAAGTTTTTAAATACGTTTGGGCTTTCGCGAGAAGAGCTGGAAGGCCATACCCCGTTTGAATTATTTCCCGAGCCTTATGCCAGCTCCATGTGGGCATGCGACCTTGAGGCACTCCGCTATCAGCGCATGGTGGAGGGCGAGCACGTGCTGACCGCACCGGAAGGTGGGGTGCGAATTTTTTCATCGGTTCACCAAGTGTTACGCGATGACCAGGGCCACCCTCATCTGATTTTAACGGAAGCCGAAGATATCACCTCACGCAAGCAGACTGAGCGTGAAATGCTGGTGGCGGCCAAGGTGTATGAGCAGGCCGGAGAAGCCATCGTAGTGATCAATGCGATGGGCAACGTGCAGTCGGTTAACGCGGCATTTTCACGGATTACGGGGTTTGCTGCCCAGCAAGTAATGAATACCCCAGCGCTGCCACTGCTGTATAGCGATCAGGAAAATGCGCTGGACGCAGACCCATCAGCTACCTGCCCCATCTTATGGGACATGGTTCAACATAACGGCTATTGGCAGGGCGAAGTCTGGAACCGGCGCAAAGATGGCACTCTTTTTTCCCAGTGGCTGACGCTTAATAGCATTGAGCCAGAGGGCCATGAAGAGATGCTCTATGTGGCCGTGTTTTCGGATATTACCCATATCAAAGAGTCCCAGCAGCACGCTGAGTACCTGGCGACTCATGACGCGCTGACCGGGCTACCCAATCGCACGCTATTTCAAGACCGCCTGCAGGTGGCGATTGCCCACTCGCGGCGTAATAACCAACTCAGTGCACTGATGTTTCTCGATCTTGATAACTTCAAGAGTATCAACGATACATTGGGCCACGATGTTGGCGATGAATTGCTGATTCAAGTGGCGGGTAGGCTGCGCGAGCTGGTCAGGGACATGGATACCGTGGCGCGACTAGGCGGCGATGAATTCACTATTATCGTAACCGAAACCACGATCGAAGGTGCCGAACAAGTTGCCAAACGGATCGTCGAGTCGCTGTCAAAACCGTTTGAAGTACGCCGCCATTCGCTCTTTGTCACCTCCAGCGTCGGCCTCGCTTTCTGTCCCGATGACGGTGAAGATGTCGCTGGCTTGACCAAAGCCGTCGATACGGCCATGTATCGCGCTAAAGAGAATGGTCGTGACCGCTTCGAGCTGTTCAAGCCTGAGCTGCAGGAGCGTTTGATGCGCGACGTCGCCATCGAGCATGCTTTGCGGGAAGGGATGGAGCAGGGACGTTTACACTTGGTCTTTCAGCCCAAGTTCACCAGTGCCTCTCCCAACCAATTAGTCGGTGCCGAGGCGCTGCTGCGCTGGAACGATCCGGCGCTGGGTGCGGTCAGCCCCTCGGATTTTATCCCTGTTGCTGAAGCCACGGGATTGATTCTGGAGCTTGACCGGCATGTGGCGCTGTTGTTGGTTAACCAATTAGCGCAGTGGTTAGCAGAGGGTATCTCTCCACCGCCCGTGGCGATGAACGTGTCAGCGCGTAGCTTTCAAGAAGAGCGTTTCATCTCACATCTGTTTAAGTGTCTGAAGCAGAATCGAGTTCCCCATAAGCTTATTCAAGTAGAAATTACCGAAAGCACGCTGGTGGATCGTTCAAGTGCGGCATTGGGCAATATAGAAAAGCTGCGCGAAGCGGGGATTAAACTAGCGGTAGACGACTTTGGCACCGGCTACTCCTCGTTAGCGTATTTAAAACGACTGCCGTTGGCAGAGTTAAAAATCGATAAAAGCTTTGTCGATGGTCTGGGTAGCGCCGATGAGAGCGATCAAGCAATTGCGCTGGCGATTTTGGGCATGGCCAAAGCACTCAACATCCGCACGGTCGGAGAGGGTGTGGAGACACAGTCGCAGCTTAACTGGCTGACCGCTAACGGGTGTGATTATGTACAAGGCTATCTATTATCACGCCCGTTACCGCTGGCAGAGTTTACCGTGTTAGTGGCGGCGCACACTTTGGCTTCAAGCAATGATGACTAGGAAAGGGATTCCTGACGTGACGATACCAAACGGATTTATTGAGCAGTGTGAACAGGAACAGTTACATCTCTCCGGTGCTATTCAGCCCCATGGGGCGCTAGCGGTGAGCAGCCTTGACGGCAGAGTAAGCCATGTATCGGCTAACCTGGCCAACTTGTTAAAAACGGATGAACGTGTAGAGCAACTGCTGGATCAGCCACTGCCGGCTTTTCTTCAAGAGTTCTATGACAGCGCGCCGCCGCTTAACGAGGGCGAGCGCTATGTTGGGCAAGGTAATACTGACCAGCAGGAGTTCGATGGCATCATTAGCCATAATGGTGAGCAACTGATCTTTGAGCTCTACCCGGTCGATGCCCATGCGGACCCTATGCCGATGCCAGGGGAAGCATATCCGGTTCCCGAAGATCGTGAGACGCTTGAGCGTCAGTGTCAGCAATTATTGGAAGCACTGTTGCGCTTAAGCGGTTTCGATCGTGTGCACTACTATCGCTTTATGCCCGAGGGAGACGGTGAAGTCACCGCGGAGGCCCGTCAACCCCACGTAGAGGGCAGCTACTTAGGCTTACGGTTTCCTGCCAGCGACATCCCCCAGGTGGCGCGGCGTCTCTACGTTCAGAATCCTTGGCGCTCAATTCCGGATGCGGCAGCGCAATCAATCCCTATCGTTGGCCGTACTCAAGCCTCGACACCCAACCTCACTTGGGCGGACTTGCGCAGCGTGTCGCCGGTTCATCAGGAATATATGGCCAATATGGGTGTCGGTGCGGCAATTTCGCTGCCCATTATTCAGGCGGGTGAACTGGATGCGCTTATTTCCTGCCACAGCGGCGCGCCGAAACAGCTAACAGTCAGCCAATTGCAGGCCATGAGGGCGTTGTCAGAAGGTTTTAATTTACGTCTGCGCGACTATAAAGCCCGGCGACGTTTGCAAGTGCTTGACGGTATGCAGCGCCATTTTGACCAAGCCAAGGCGGTCCTCATGCAGCATGGTGGGCTAGAGAGTGCCTGGCCCGAGCTCAGCCGCTGGTTAATGGATACCTTCAGTGCCGATGGCGTTATTTTGCAGGTGGGGGGCGAGTATTACCAATCGGGGGTAGCGTTATCATCAGAAGGGGTCAGCGTGGTGGCGGAAGCGGCCAGGTTTGAGACCTCATCGGTGTGGATCAGCGATAATTTACAGCGCGATTGTATCGATATGCCACTCAGTGAGATCGCCGGCGTTGCCGTGTTCAGCGATTTACCTCTGGAGCAACGTCATAGCGTTAATCTTTACCTGTGCCGTCTGGAACACCTCTATGAAGTAACATGGGGAGGTAACCCCGATAAACCCGTCGACTATCGCGACGGCAGCAGCGGCATTGCGCCGCGTCGCTCCTTTGAAGCCTGGATAGAGCAGCGTGTCGGCCATAGCAGGCCTTGGCCATCGAGCACTCGCATATACCTACTGAAACTGCGCGCTCTACTGCAACAAGCAAAATCCTCTGTTTGGACAGCGGATGAATAACGCAAGTTTGGCTGCATGGTTAAAGCGTGAAACGCGCGAAGCGCATCACCGTATTGATCAGCACCCGGCGTTAAAACCGTTGATCACGCGAGAGCTGACCCTAGCGGAGTACGCCGCCGGCTTAAGCGCACTGTACCCACCCGTCGTCAGTTTGGAGCACGTGCTGAGCCGTGGCTTGGTGAACCTAGGCGTCAATTACCCTTTGCTTCGACGTGCCGCGCTATTGAAAGCCGACCTTCAACAACTGGGCCAACGAGAAAAGACAGGCCATCCCGCGCCGACACCTAGTGGGTTAGCAAGCTTAGTCGGCATGTTGTACGTCCTGGAGGGGTCACGCTTGGGGGGCGCGATGATTGCCCGGCATGTTAGCCACGTGCTGGGTCATCAAGTGCCACTGCGTTTTTTTAGTACCTACCCTCTGGAGGCGGAGCAGTGGCGAGCTTTTTGGTGTTTTGCCGAGCGCCACTGCCCACCGCCCACGTGGTCTGCCGTGCGCGAGGGCGCCCAGCAGGCCTACGCGCATTTTGCTCAGGGGTTGGCGTTAGAGGGGGCCGTCAAGCCCAATGCCCAAAGAATAAAGGCGTCTTGACGCGCGGTATCGCGCCAAGCTTTGAAGCGTCCCGAGGCTCCACCGTGGCCACTGCTCATGTCGGTGCGCATTAGAATCGGCGCTGTTCCTTGTTGCTGTCTGGTCACTTGGGCATAAAACTTGGCAGGCTCCCAGTAGCTAACCCGCGTATCAAACCAGCTGCCTTCAATCCACAGCGCCGGGTAGGCCTGCGGCTGGATGTTATCCATGGGGGAATAGGCGCGGATCCGAGCGGCGACTTCTGGCGAATCGGGGTTGCCCCACTCGCTGTACTCTGCGGTAGTCAGTGGTAGGTCAGGGTTCTGCATCGTGCGCAGTACGTCCAGAAACGGCACGTCTAATAGGGCAGCGCAGAATGCGTCAGGCGCACGGTTAATACAGGTGCCCACCAACAGCCCGCCAGCGCTGGCGCCATAGGCCGCAATGCGCTGCGAGTCGCTAATCCCTTCTGCCACTAGGGCCTCTCGGGCGGCCAGGAAATCATTAAAACTGTTCTCCTTATGGGCCATCTTACCGTTTAAATACCAGGGTTCACCGCGCTCACCGCCGCCGCGCACGTGAGCAACAGCAAAGGCTGCGCCGCGCTCCAAAAGCTCTAACCGCGCGATGGAAAACCAAGGATCTAGCGCCTCGCCGTAAGCGCCGTAGCCATAAAGCAGCGTGGGTAAGGGTTGGTCCGCCAGGTCAGCGCGCATTACCACCGATACCGGCACCCGCTCGCCATCCTGGCTGGCGGCCCAGATGCGCTTGCTGATGAGCTGTTCAGGTTGAAGGTTGCCATAGACGGGCACCCGCTTGAGTAGCGTTCGTTCGCCGCTGATGAGGTCGAGAGCGAACCAGCTGGGCGGCTGGGTAAACGACTCTTCGCGAAGGCGCAGGATTTGGCTATCGAAATGGGGCGCATCTTCGAGCATCTGTGAGCAGGGCTGTTCTGGCAGCGCCAAGTAAGTGTCTAGCTGGCAGGCATGTTGCGCATCAAAGACTAATCGTCTTAAGCGCACTTGTGCGTGCTGGTGATCGCGCTCGCCCAGCATCAACCCCCAGGAAAAGGCATCGACGCCTTCCAACGTAGCGTCTTCGCGGTGAGCAATGAGCGTTTGCCACGCTAGTGATTGCTGGCCGAGCTGGCTTTCCGGTAGATAATCGAGCTGAAAATGAGCGCCTGACTGGTTATGCTGGCGATAAAAACTACCCGGACGGTGATCGATACTGTATTCGACCCCGTTTTGCCGTTGCTGAATACATAGCGGCTCATCAGCCGGCGCGTGAGCGGGTATCAGATGAATTTCGCTGGTGTCTTTTGAACCACTTTCGAGCAGCAGCCAGGCGCGTGAACGCGTTTTGCCAATGCCAAGCCAGAACTCGGTGTCCTTCTCGCGTAAGACAAGTATTGGGGCGGGGGAGGCGTTTGGATTATCCAGGCATAATGGTAAGCGCCAGACGCTATCAGGGCGCTGGGTGTCATCAAAGCGGGTAAAGAGCAGGGTGGCCGTGGTCGCGGTTTGATCCTCTGCCCAGCACAGCCCCGCGCCAATATCAGTGAGTAACTGAACCGGGGCGCCGTCGGGTAGCGCCTTTAGCCACAGCGTGAAACGCTCATCGCCTTGGGTATCTTCTGTCCAGGCTAGCCACTGCTCATCGGGTGATAGTGCCATGTCGCCCATGTCGTAAAAGTCATGGGCTGATGCGCGGGCACTCACATCGAAGAAGCAGACGGGCTGATCCGGTTGCTGAATGGGGTGGCGCCACCAGCGGGGGTAGTCGTCTTCGGCACTGGTCTCGTTCCAGAACGTAAAATGGTCAAGCGTTGTCTTAAGGCTACTCACCGCCAATTCGCGACGGGCCAGGTGGCTCTGGTATAACGCTTCTTCCAGGGGAGCCAGCGGGGCAAACCAGTCGGCTTGTTGCTGGTTGGCGGCTTGTAAAAAGTCGCTCACCTCAGCGCCGTCACGCTCTTCTAACCAGTGCCATTGCGGGTCATTAGCGCGATAATAGCGCGCAGCGGGTAAGCCTGAGTGTATGCCGTGCTGTGCTTTCATAAATTGATAGGTACCATAACGGGAAATCAACGTCGGGTGAGTTCACCCACATGAGGGGTATTATGCTGTTTGAAAATTCATCGTCATTGCTGTGGTTGAGTTATTACGGTCTGTCGCTGTTAGTGATCGTTGCGGTCTATTTTGCGCTTATTTTTCTGCCTCGTTTGCCACGCCTAGTGCTGACCTGGGCAGTCGCAGGTGCCATATGGGCGCCTGCCGGTTTTCGCTTGCCGCTGATTGAAGAGGGTGAATTCTATACCGGTTGGGCCCCTTCGGCGATGGTGGCAGCGGTTGGCTTTCTGGAGAATAACGGGGCAGCGCTGCGTGGCGGCCTGATGTGGTTAGTGCTGGGCATGGCGCTAGGTGCGCTTGTCGGCGTCGCGCTATGGTGGTGGCGCCGTCCTGGTGATGCTGACTATGTTACTCAGCAGGAAGAGGATGACGACAGTGTGCAGCCGCCCCCGCGTCGCCGTGAACCGGTGATTGGTTAATGCACGCTCTACCAACGCGTTTAGAGCCCGGTATGTGTAAAGCGTATGTGTGAACTGCTTGGCATGAGTGCCAACGTGCCTACCGATATCTGTTTTAGCTTTTCGGGCTTTCTGCACCGCGGTGGGGGCACAGGCCCCCACCGCGACGGCTGGGGCATCGCCTTCTATGAAGAGGGCGGTTACCGCGATTTTCGTGACCCGCACCCCTCGGTCGACTCACCGATTGCGCGACTAATTTGCGACTACCCGATTAAGTCCCACGTGGTGATCAGTCACATTCGTCAAGCTAACGTGGGCGGTGTCAAGCTGGCCAACACCCACCCTTTTACCCGTGAAATGTGGGGGCGTCCCTGGTGCTATGCGCATAATGGTCAACTAAGCGGTTGGGAGCGCCTGACACTAGGAAACTACACACCGGTTGGCAGCACTGACAGCGAACACGCCTACTGCTGGCTAATGGGTGAGCTGCGCCGCATTTTTCCGACGCCGCCTGCGAACCCCGAAGCGCTTTGGGAGCAGTTGCATCAGCTGTGTGAGCAACTCAGAGCACTGGGCGTATTTAATATGTTGCTCTCTGATGGGCGCTATTTATACACCTATTGCGCCACCAAGTTGGCCCATATCACTCGCTGCGCTCCCTTCGGGGAGGCGGAGCTTTCTGACGCGGAAATGACGGTCAATTTTGCCGAGCACACCACGCCTGACGATATCGTATCGGTGATCGCCACCGAGCCTCTCACGCATAACGAAGCATGGCAGCGTATGGTGCCGGGTGAGCTATTAATATGGCGAGATGGAGAAATCCAGGCGCGTTACTGTCCATAATGGACTGAGTGACTTACGTTATAATTAATCGTGCTACTTTTTTCTGAGACTTACCTAGGGCTAAAGTTGAAACGTAAGTTTCAATCGATCGTTTTACAGCTTGTCATGGGTCGTATATCGTTGGCTTCTTTCACAAGGGCTTGTTTGGAAGTCAGCGAGCGCTGCTAGTTTTCAGAAAAAGCCTAGCGACAACAACAAGGTCGGTGAGCACGCCGACATGGATAGCGGAGATTGCCCATGAGCGAACACGCCAACGCCGCCGTTTTACGTGGCCCAGCGCTTGAAGGGTTGGATCAGTACGATTCAGTCACGGATGTTTTTCATACCGCAGTAGCGCGTTTTAAGGAGAAACCGGCTTTTTCTTGCATGGGGAAAACACTCACGTTTTCCGACCTTGATCGTCTTTCAGCTGACTTTGCCGCTTGGTTACAGCACGAAACCGACCTTGTGCCAGGTGACCGAATTGCTATCCAACTTCCCAACGTCCTTCAGTTCCCGGTCGCGGTGTTTGGTGCATTGAGAGCAGGACTCGTCGTGGTCAATACCAATCCGCTCTATACCGAGCGTGAAATGGCCAACCAGTTCAAGGACTCTGGTGCGAAAGCCATTTTAATATTGGCCAACATGGCGGATAAGCTAGAAAAAGTACTCGATAAAACGGATATCAAGCACGTTTTAGTCACTCAATTAGCGGATTTACACGATGTGCCCAAGCGCTGGTTGATCAATGCCGTCGTGAAGCACGTTAAAAAAATGGTGCCCGCCTATTCGCTACCCAGTGCGATGGGTTTTCGCGAGGCGTTGAAAAAGGGGGCCTCGCTTACTCATACCGAGGTCAAGAGAAGTGCCGACGATTTAGCCGCGCTTCAGTACACCGGCGGTACGACGGGCATGCCGAAAGGGGCGATGCTCACACATCGCAACTTGATCGCCAATATGCTGCAGGCACGCGAAGCTATCGGACCTCACCTGACCAATGGTGAAGAGCTGATCATTGCACCGCTGCCGGTTTATCACATTTACACATTTACCGTTAACTGCTTATTTTTGATGGAGACAGGCAACCACTCGCTGTTGATTACCAATCCTCGCGATTTGGATGGCTTCGTCAAAGAGCTTAAGGGCTTGCCCTTCACCGCTTTTATCGGCCTCAATACGCTGTTTAACGCACTGTGTAATCGGGACGATTTTAAGCAACTGGATTTTTCCAAGCTGAAGCTAACCATCTCCGGCGGTATGGCACTCACGAAAGCGGCTGCTCAGCGTTGGGAGCAAACCACAGGGTGCCCTATCGCCGAAGGGTATGGCCTTACCGAGACATCGCCGATCGTTAGCTTTAACCCGACTGATGCCATTCAACTGGGCACCATCGGTAAACCCGTCGCGGGCACCGCCGTCAAGGTGGTCGACGCGGATGGCAATGAGGTGGCGTTAGGGGAGCCAGGCGAACTCTGCGTGCAAGGCCCGCAGGTGATGAAAGGCTACTGGCAGCGTGAAGATGAAACACGCGTGTCTATTGATGAGAATGGCTGGTTCCACACGGGCGATATCGCCATCCTGCAGGACGATGGTTATATCCGCATTGTTGACCGTAAAAAAGATATGATCCTGGTCTCTGGTTTCAATGTTTATCCCAATGAGATCGAGGACGTGGTGGCCGCTCACCCGGATGTACTGGAGTCAGCCGCGGTGGGCGTGCCGGATGAAAATGCAGGCGAAGTGATCAAGCTGTTCGTGGTGAGCAAAAATAGTCAGTTGGATGAGAAAACCTTACGCGACTGGTGCAAAAAAGAGCTAACAGGCTATAAAGTGCCAAAAATTATTGAATTCCGAGAGGAATTACCTAAAACCAACGTTGGCAAAGTGCTCCGCCGCCAGCTGCGCGACGAAGAACCTTCAAAAACGTCATCAGACAGCCATCAATAAACTCTCGATTACTGTTGCTTTGTGGTTAGGCGTCGTGGAGATGAAAGCGTTACACTATCCGACCCGCTCTATTGAGCGGGTTGATTTTTTGTGTCTCTTGTTACTTTTTCTTATTCAACGTCTCTTCACTCTCCAAGCGAATGGAAACCGACGCTATTGTGACCACCGAACCATCCTCAGCCCCTACCGATAGTCAACGTCTCGCGGCGCTCCAACAGGCCGCGAGCGATGTGATGCTGCGCGATGCCGAGCGGCTGGAACGACGCTTAGCTGGCTTAAAACGCCGCCTACGCGATAATAAGCCCATTAGCCGTGGCTTAACCGAGGTAGAGCGTGAGCTTAGCCGTGCCCAGCAACAGCTCAGCCTGCGTGAGGCCCAGCAGGTCGTGTTTAATTACCCGAACGAGCTACCGGTCGTCGAACGCAAAGAAGATATTGTTAACGCGATACGCGACCATCAAGTGGTGGTGGTGGCAGGGGAGACCGGCTCAGGCAAAACCACGCAGCTACCTAAAATGTGTTTGGAGTTGGGTCGTGGGCGCCGTGGTTTGATTGGCCACACCCAGCCACGGCGGTTGGCCGCGCGCAGCGTTGCGGGTCGTTTGGCAGAAGAGCTGCAGGTTTCCCTGGGCGAGCAAGTGGGTTATCAGGTGCGTTTCACCGACCAAAGCAGCCCGAGTACGCTGGTAAAATTGATGACAGACGGGATCCTGCTGGCCGAGACCCAGCACGATCCGCTGCTGCTGCGCTACGACACCATCATTATCGATGAAGCCCACGAACGTAGCCTGAACATCGATTTTCTACTTGGCTACCTCAAGCGTCTGCTGCCCAAGCGTCCTGACCTGAAAATCATCATTACCTCGGCGACCATTGACGTCGATCGCTTTGCTAAACACTTTGGCACTGCTACGACGCCCGCCCCGGTCGTTGAAGTCACCGGGCGTACTTATCCAGTTGAAGTGCATTACCGTCCATTAATCCGTGATGCCGAGGATGAGGAAGACCGCACGCTGCAAGAGGGCATTCTGCACGCGGTGGGAGAAATTGAAGCCATCGAGCGTGAAAAAGGCTGGCTACATGGGCCCAGAGATGTGCTGGTGTTCCTGCCCGGCGAGCGTGAGATTCGTGAAACCGCCGATATCCTGCGCCGGGCCGATTTGAAAGGCACTGAAATCCTGCCGCTCTACGCCAGGCTCTCCAACGAAGAGCAAAACCGGGTGTTTGCGCCTCACCGCGGGCGGCGCATCGTGCTGGCCACCAACGTGGCGGAAACCTCGCTGACGGTGCCGGGCATTCGCTATGTGATCGACCCTGGGCTGGTGCGTATCAGTCGCTACAGCTATCGCTCCAAAATTCAGCGCCTGCCGGTAGAGGCGGTGAGCCAAGCCAGTGCCAACCAACGTAAAGGGCGCTGTGGCCGGATTGCCGAAGGCGTGTGTATTCGCCTTTATAGTGAAGAGGATTTTCTATCCCGGCCTGGCTTTACCGATCCCGAAATTCAGCGCACCAACTTGGCGTCAGTCATTTTATCGATGCTGGGGCTCAAACTTGGCGATATTGAGGCGTTTCCGTTCGTTGATCCGCCGGATAGCCGGTTTGTTAAAGACGGCTTTCGACTGCTGTTCGAACTGGGAGCGGTCGACGAGCGGCAGCATCTCTCGCCGCTTGGCCGTAAGTTGGCGCGGCTGCCGATAGACCCTCGCTTGGCACGTATGGTGTTGGCGGGTGCCGAGTTCGGTAGCCTGCGCGATGTCCTGATCGTGGTGTCGGCGCTGGCTATTCAAGACCCGCGTGATCGGCCTGCTGACAAACGCCAAGCCGCCGATCAAGCCCACCAGCGCTGGCACGATCCGGATTCAGACTTCGTCGCCCTGTTGAACCTCTGGCACGGCATTGAAAATGCCCGCGAGTCTCTGTCCGGCAACCAATTGCGTCGCTGGTGTCGAGAGCATTACATCAACTATCTGCGTATGCGCGAGTGGCACGATACCTTCCGCCAACTGCGTCAGCTGTTACGCGATATGGAAATCGACGTGCCCGCACCGCCTGCGCGTGATGAAGACGAGAGTGAAGAGCAGGCCAAACAGGCGCGCCGTAAAACCTCCGGTAAAGTTCACCAAGCGTTGCTGTCAGGGCTGCTTTCCAATTTGGGCACGCTGGTGGAGAACCGTGAATATCTCGGCGCCCGGAATCGTAAATTTATGATCCACCCCGGCTCTGGGTTGGCCAAGAAATCGCCAAAATGGATCATGGCGTTCGAGATGGTGGAGACTTCCAAGCTGTTTGCCCGCACCGTGGCTAAAATCGACCCCCAGTGGATTGAGCCCCAGGCACAGCATCTAGTGAAGCGCAGCTACAGCGAGCCGCACTGGGAAATGAAGCGTGCCCAGGTGGTGGCCTTTGAGCAGGTCACACTGTTTGGCCTGCCGATCGTGGCACGGCGCCGAGTGCATTACGGGCCAATCGCCCCGCAGGAGTCCCGTGAGCTGTTTATTCGCCGCGCGCTGGTAGAGGGTGAGTTTCTCACCAAAGGCGCTTTCTTTGCCCATAATCGCGCGCTGATCGATGAAGTCGAAGCACTGGAAGATCGCGCTCGGCGGCGCGACATTCTGGTCGATGAAGAGACGTTGTTCGATTTTTATCATGAGCGGATTCCCGCAGACATTGTCAACGGTAAGGGCTTTGAGCACTGGCGCAAGCAGGCTGAGCAGCAAGACCCGCAATTACTGCATTTCGATCTTGATTCGCTAAAAGCACGCGATGCGGGCGATGTCACCCAAGCGCAGTACCCGGACCATCTAACCCTGGCAGGCGTCGCCTACCCGGTCAGCTACCACTTTGCCCCTGATGCCGAAGATGATGGCGTCACCCTTACCGTACCGGCCGCCATGCTCCCCCAGGTGCCGGTGCATGCGCTGGAATGGCTAGTGCCTGGGCTGTTGCGTGAAAAGTGTATTGCGTTACTTAAGTCACTGCCGAAAAGCATTCGTCGACAAGTCGTGCCGATCCCTGATTGGGTGGATGCGGCATTGCAAACCCTGGTGCCCGATCAGCGTCCGTTAACCGAGGCGTTAGGGGAGTTTATCCGTCGCCGTACATCGACGCGGGTACACCCCGACGATTGGCGGTTGGATTTGCTCGAACCGCATTTGATCATGAATATACGCGTGGTGGATCACGCCGGTGAAACCCTGGGCCAGGGTCGTGACCTTCGCGCGCTGGAACAGCGCTTCGAAGCTGCCGCCAGTGCGGGCGCCCAGGCATTGGCAGAACAGGTTAATGCTGAGCCTGCCGTTGCCGGGTTACCCCAATCGCCGCTGCCTGCTTCTCGTGTCACTACCCAGGCGGGCATTCGTGTGGAGGCGTATCCGGCACTCGTGGTCGACGCCAGCGAATTCAAAGTCATGCTGTTTGATCACCCAGCCAAAGCGGACGCTGCTCACCAAGAGGGTATCGCCAGACTGGCGATCGCCAAACTACCCGAGCAGGTGAAAGCGATCAAACAATTACCGGGCGTTGAGAAGTGCGCGCTGCTGTTCGCTAAAGTGGGCAGCAAACAAGCGTTGATCGACGATCTGCTTCTTGCGGTGTTTGCTCAGGTCATTGCTCAGCACCCTCTGCCGCGCTCGGAAGGGGAGTTTAGCCAGCGATTAAATGCTACTCAGGGCCAGCTCGTAGACGAAGCGAAGGCGCTGCTGGTACGCGTAGAGGAAGCGTTAAAAGGGCACCTGGCGGTTACTAAGGTACTCAAAGGAAAACTCAATTTTGCCTTGGCGCTGGTCTATAGCGACGTTAGCGCACAGATGCAGCGTTTGGTCTACCCAGGCTTTATACGAGATGCCGGTGAGTGGCTGGAGGAGTACCCGCGTTACACTGAGGCGGCGCTTATTCGGCTTGAAAAAGCCGCCCGGGAACGCGGTCGTGATCAAATGATGATGCAGGATGTTCAGACGCTTGAAGCGCGTTTTGATGCCCGTCGTGAAAGCGAGCGGCGAGGGCGGGTTGAAGACCCCGAGTTAGTGACCTTTGGCTGGTGGCTGCAAGAGCTGAGAGTGTCTTTATTTGCACAGCAACTGGGTACCCGTATGCCCGTCTCGGTGAAGCGCCTTGAAAAGCGCTGGCAAGAGATGACAAGCGTTTAGCCAGTGGTTGAAAAAGGTGCTGGAAAAACCGCTAGTTTACGCACACAGTTACGTTATAGGTTTGCCGCAGAGCACTCCCTAGCCATGCTAGGCCAGCGCCGATGGCAAGCCGCTTAAAGGAGATTGGCATGACACAAGTGGTGATTACCGGTACAGGACTCTATACACCGGAACACGCCATTGATAATGCTGCGCTGGTGGCGGCATTTAATGCATGGGTAGACGGTGAGAACGAGCAGCACGCTGAGGCCATTGCGAAAGGCGAGCGCGAGCCATTGGCCTACTCGAGCAGCGAGTTTATTGAAAAAGCCTCTGGGATCAAAAGCCGCTATGTGCTCGATGCGTCAGGAATCCTTGACCCACAGCGTATGCGGCCTAAACTGCCACAGCGGAGCAATGACGAGCCTTCTCTGCAGTGTGAGATGGCGGTCGACGCTGCGCGGCAGGCGTTGGCGACTGCGCATGTGGATGCAACTGACATTGAGCTGGTCATTGTCGCCTGTTCGAATTTAGAGCGTGCCTATCCTGCCGTGGCAGTGGAAGTACAGCAAATGCTGGGTGCCGGTGGCTATGGGTTCGACATGAATGTGGCCTGCAGCTCAGCGACATTTGCGCTGGAAACGGCTGCCAATGCCATTGCATCTGGCAGCGTCAAGCGTGCTTTGGTGGTTAACCCAGAAATTTGCTCAGCCCATCTAAATTTTCGCGACCGTGACAGCCACTTCATTTTCGGCGATGCTTGTACCGCTGTGGTACTAGAAAATAGCGCCGTTGCCGTTGCTGAAGAGCGGTATGAAATTCTCGGTACACGCTTGAGCACTAAGTTTTCCAATGCGATTCGTAATAATGCCGGATTTTTAAACCGCGTAACGGACAGTGATCCGCTCGCCTTGGATAAGCTGTTTGTGCAGGAAGGGCGGCGAGTATTTAAAGAAGTGTGCCCCATGGTGGCCAAATTGATTAGCGATCATCTGGCGTCTTTGGAGTTAAGCGGAAGCGACCTTAAACGCATGTGGCTGCATCAAGCCAATCGGCACATGAACGATTTGATTGCGCGTAAAGTGCTGGGTTATGACCCCAGTGAAACCGAGGCACCGATCATTCTGGACCGTTATGCGAATACCAGCTCAGCGGGCTCGATCATTGCTTTTCATCTTCATCGCGAGCAATTCAACCTGGGCGATATCGGTGTGATTTGTTCGTTTGGCGCTGGCTATAGCGCAGGCAGCATCGTCATCCGACGAGCATAAGTCTCTGAATACGTGCTGCGGAATCAGGAAAAAGGAAAATGTCATGTGGCAGTGGTTAAGTAACGACAAGTCAACGCTTTCGTGGCGCTCAACAGGATTGCCGCTGCTGCTGGTAGCGTTATTAGCAAGCAGTGGTTGTGCCAGCACGCAAACGGCTGAGAGCACTAACCCCGACGACCCATGGGAAGGCTTTAACCGCAAAGTATTTGCCTTCAATGACGTATTGGATCGGTACGCGCTCAAGCCGGTAGCGAAAGGCTATCGCACGATCACACCCGATCCGGTGGAAACGGGGGTAGGAAACTTTTTCTCCAACCTAGGCGAATTACGAACGGCCCTGAACAGCGTGCTTCAAGGGAAGCCCGCTAATGCCGGCCTCGCGACCTCGCGCTTTTTGATTAACTCCACGGTGGGTGTTGGTGGGCTGTTAGATTACGCAACGCTCATGGAAGTAACGGCTGATAAAGAAGACTTTGGCCAGACGCTTGCGGTGTGGGGCTGGGAGGATTCACTCTATTTGGTACTGCCTTTCTTTGGCCCCAGTACGCTGCGTGATACCACCGGCTTGCCTGCTGACATCGCTGCCTACCCGGTTACCTACGTAGAAGACGATACCGTTCGCATAAGCCTGACAGCACTCGACCTGATTGACACCCGTGCTGGCTTGCTCGATCAGGAAGAGTTGATTCGCGGTGATCGCTACCGCTTTATTCGTGATGCTTATTTACAGAGCCGCCAGTTCGAGGTGCGCGATGGAGAGTTAGGCGATGATCCCTTTGCCAGCGATACCTTCGACTTTGATGATAGCGACTTTGAAGACAGCGACGCTGGTGACGACGGCATTGGTGGCGAAAATAGCGCCGATTGAGGCTTATGATGGAGCATTCTAAGCAGTTGATCGCGGTGATCGACGAGCCGGGGCGTGAACGCGATGCGCTGGCAGAAGCGATTACCTGTGATGGCATGTGGGTATTTGCCGCTGATGACATCGCGCATTTACCGGCGGGCACGGCGCTTATTGTGGCCCATGCACGAGCGGTGCCGCGGCAACAGTGGTCGCAATTAACCCGCCGTTTGCCGACCCTGGTGGTGAGTGATTCACGTCAGGACGCTGATCTGATTAAAGCGATTGATGTGGGGTTAGTGGATTATATCGTTCACCCACTGCGACACGCTGAGCTACTGCGGCGAATGATCCGTAAAGCGATCGAGCTTAATGATTTGGCGCTTGAGCGTGAACGTGATCACGCACGGCTGGCAGAGTTGAATGAAAGCCTGGAAACGCATTTAGCACTTTTACGGATGGATCAGCAGAGCGGTGGTCATATTCAGCGGCGTTTATTGCCGCTGCGCCCCAAAGTCATCAACGGGGTGTTTTACGACTATGTGTTTGCGCCTTCTCTCTACTTGTCCGGTGATTTTCTTGATTATCAACGCTATAACGAGCGTTATAGCGCCTTCTACTTTGCGGATGTCTCGGGTCACGGTGCGTCGTCAGCGTTTGTGACGGTGCTGCTTAAGTATTTATGCAACCGCTGGTTGAGCGAGTGGGATGGCCAGCAGCCGGAACAGCTGCCGCCGGATTGGTTGAAGGCGATGAATCGTGAACTGCAGGGTACCGATATCGGTAAACATGCGACCTTATTTGTTGGCGTTGTTGACCATGAGGCGCAGACTCTGCACTATTCGCTCGGCGCTCAGCTTCCCATGCCGCTTTTGGCGACAGAGGGAGAACTAAGGCGCCTAGAAGGCGAAGGAATGCCAGTAGGCCTTTTCCCCGATGTGGAGTATCCTTCGCTAAGCTGTGCGTTGCCGGATAACTTTCGTTTATGGCTTTGTTCAGATGGCGTACTGGAATGCTTGCCGGGTAAAACGCTCGACACGCGGCTCAAGGAGCTTGAGCAATTAGTAAGCGAGAGTGTCACGCTTGAGCAGTTGCGCGACCGGCTAGCTGAAACCAACGCTCTCCTAGCAGAAGGCGATGCGGAATTTGATGCGAACCAGGAACGCGATGCTTTACCCGATGATCTAACAATCATGATGGTGAGCGGATTTGGTCATGCTGAATGAAGAAGGCCGCATTAAAGCGGCATTCGATTCTGGTGTTTTTGTTCTAAAATTGTGTGGCGATGTGCGTTTAACGCTATGCGCTACGCTGGATACTCAGGCCCAACGTCTCGCCGAGACACCGGGGTTGCGTGCCGTTCTTATCGACCTGCGCGAAGCCACTAACGTGGATTCGACGGCGTTAGGTTTTTTAGCGAAGGTCGCCATGGCGGTAAAAGGGCGCTTAGAGCAGCCGCCGACCATTATTGTCGATAATGACGACGTCCGGAAAATGCTGAACGTCATGGGTTTCGCGCGCTTTTTTACGTTGATGGAAGCCCCGTTACAACAAGTGACGACCCTCAACGATGTATTAGAAGAACTCCCCGAAGAGCCTGCCGATGAAGAGGGGCTGCGAGATCGCATCCTGGAAGCCCACCGTATTTTGATGCACATGAATGAGCATAACCGTGAGCAATTTCAGCCATTGGTTGACATGCTTGAGTCTCAGGACGCAGCCACGCATCACTGAACGCCTTTCTCGTCAATAAGCTGATGGCCTTGCCCGATAAGCACCTCGCCTCGTCGCTGGCGAGGCCAAGTTTCCGCGAGAGTGCTTACCAGCCCCGACAAAAGCATTAAAATCGGCTATGATTAGCGGCCTATCTTTCCAGTGCGACCACGATCGCCCTAAGGAGACCCATGGATCTTAATCCTCGCCGGGTAGCGCTGTTGGTTGCCGCCAACACGGCGCTGGCGCCCTTTGCCATCGACGCCTATTTGCCTGCCATGGGTATCATCGCCGAGAGTATCGGCGCCAGTATTCACCGCACTGAACTATCTATTAGTGTGTTCTTATTCGGTTTTGCCCTGGGGCAGCTTTGCTTTGGGCCACTATCAGACCGAATGGGACGCAAGCCGGTTCTGCTGGGCGGTCTAATGGTATTTATGCTGGCGAGTTTAGCCATCACTACCGCCGACAGTTTGCCGACGCTACTGGCGTGGCGATTTGTGCAGGCGCTGGGCGGCGGGGCCTGTGTGGTGAACTCGGCGGCTATTGTGCGTGACTGCTTTAGTGGTCGAGAGGCCGCCAAAGTCATGTCGACCATGGCGATGATCATGATGCTAGCGCCGTTGGTGGCACCTGCCGTCGGCAGTCTGCTGCTGCATATTGCGGGCTGGTGGCTGATCTTCGTTTTTCTCGCCGTGTATGCGGGTTTCCTGCTTTGGCTGTTGGGGACACGACTACCCGAAACCCGTGATATGTCATTACCGGCAGCGTCACCGCGTCAAGTCATACGCAACTATGCCAGTGTGCTCAAGCACCGGGAAGGAATGGGATACATCTGTGCAGTAGCTGCGTCGTTTGCGGGGCTTTTTGCCTTTGTCACTGCTTCTCCGTTTCTCTATCTCGACTATTTTGGGCTTTCGCCCAGCACCTATCCGCTCGTTTTTGGTGTGAACGTGGTGGTGATTGCGCTCTCTAATCGCGTCAATATTTATCTATTGCGAAAGCGTACGCCACAACAAAACTTACGCTTAGGCCTGCTGGTGCAGCTCATTGCCGCGCTATCGCTAGTGGCAGTCACGGCGCTGAATGTTGCCTCGCTTGTGGTCGTGGTGCCGCTAATTATGCTGTTTACCGGCATGATTGGTTTGATTACGCCCAACGCGATCTCATCCTTACTGGATCATTTTGGCCATATCAGTGCTACGGCAACGGCACTGTTAGGCGGCATTCAATTCACCTGTGGCGCCCTCGCTGGCGTGATGGTAGGGCTATTTGAAGTTGAACACCTTTGGCCAATGGTGCTCACCATGCTGGGCGCTGCGCTATTGGGCAATATCGGGGTGCGCAAACTCACCAAGGCGCCCGTTATAAGCGAGTAACAGGGATGAATAGCACGAATGCGTAATACGAATGAGCAGCCGTGATGGATAGCATGTTGGCCTGGGTTCACATGCCGATGGGCACTTGGTTCGCCTGCGGTGGCGTGCTGCTGTTGGGTGCCTTTGTCCAGCGCGCCACCGGCTTCGGTTTGGCCGTTATCGGGGCACCGTTGCTGCTGATGCTTGAGCCACGATTGGTCCCGGTCATTTTAGTGCTGTTTGGCTTTACCGTTTCGTTAATGATGGTGCGTCACTATTGGCACGAGGTGCGCCTGGATTCAATTGGCATGGCGTTAGTAGGGCGCTTGCCTGGCAATGCGTTGGGTATTTGGCTGTTGCTTGCTGCGCCGATGTTTCTGTTGGAAAAGCTAATCGCCATCATTGTGCTGTTTGCTGTGCTGGTGACACTTTGCCGATTCCAACTGCCGGTCAATCGAATCACGCTATTCGGCGCTGGCGTATTGTCCGGTATCTTTGGCACCGTGGCGGCCATCGGAGGCCCACCCATGGTGATATTGATGCATGGCTTGCCAGCGGATCGGGTGCGTGGAAACCTGGCTGCCTTTTTCATTCTGACCTCACTGTTGACCATTATGTCGCTCGCCTTCGCTAACCAGATTCAGCGATGGCATTTTCAGGTTGCCCTTACCTTCCTTCCCGCGGTGCTAATAGGTAACGCCGTGGCGGACGCCATTGCCCATCACCTGGATAGACGCTTGCTGCAAGGCGCCTCGTTGGCCTTATGTACCTTGGCGGCGCTGGGTTTGCTACTGTAATTGAAAGCGAACTTCCTTCCGTAACAGAAAATTTTCCCTCTATTGCTTACTGTCATGAAGTTGTCATGGAACCAGTGCAAGGTATGCCTTGCGAAGGCCAGATCCCTACATGAACAGGAGTATTTCGCATGAACCGTATTCTAAAAACCACCGTTATCGCGGCTGCTGTAATGAGCGTTGCCGGTGTTGCCCAAGCCCGTGATCAAATCCGTATCGTAGGTTCCAGTACCGTTTATCCGTTTGCCAGCTACGTGACTGAAGAGTTCGGTGCGACGACTGGTAACCCAACGCCTGTCATCGAATCTACTGGTTCGGGCGGTGGTTTGCGTCTGTTCTGTAACGGTGTAGGTGAAGGTACGCCCGACATCACCAACGCTTCACGTCGTATGAAAGTCGCTGAGTTTGAGCGTTGTGAAGAGAATGGCGTCACTGATATTACCGAAGCCAAAATCGGTTCTGACGGCATCGTATTGGGCCAGTCAAGCTCAAATGACGACGTTGACTTGACGCTCGAGCAAATTTTCATGGCCGTAGCTGCTCAAGTGCCGGTTGATGGTGAGTTGGTTGATAACCCCTACAACAACTGGAGCGACATCGACTCCTCACTGCCTGATCGTGAAATTTCCATTTATGGACCCCCGACGACTTCTGGTACCCGTGACGCGTTTGAAGAGCTGGTCATGGAAAGCACTTCGTCTGAAATGGAAATTTACGGCGAAGAAGGCTACACCGAAATCCGTTCAGACGGCGTTTACATCGACGCTGGTGAAAACGATAACCTGATCGTACAGCGCCTGTCAGAAGACACCGGTGCGTTCGGTATCTTCGGTTACTCTTTCCTGGAAGAGAATACGGACACGATCAGCGCTGCCAGCATTGACGGCGTAGCACCGGAAGCAGAAGCCATTAGCTCGGGTGACTATCCTATCGCGCGTTCACTGTGGTTTTACGTCAAGAACCAGCACGCCGAAGAAGTACCGCCAATGTATGACTATGTCGACATGTTCATGGGCGAGATGATGATCGGTGAAGATGGCTACCTGCGTGATATCGGTCTGATCGTACTGCCGGAAGGCGAGCGTGAAGAGTGGCGTCAGGCTGTCGCTGACCGCACTACCATGTCAGCAGACGTGCTTAAGTAAGTCGTTACGTTAGAAATGAAGAAGGCCGGCAGCTTACGCTGCCGGCCTTTCATTTTATGACGGCGATAAATTGGCGTTTGTCACATTGCTGTAATGTTTGTGCCCCAAAGTAGTCGCCAATACGATTTCATTTAGTAATGCGAGAGAAACTCGATGCAGACTAACCAGCTTCTTCTGATCTTTTGCGGTGCGTTACTACTGCTGGGGCTGCTGGCGTTTTTTGCTGGCCGTTCAAAAGCCACCCGCCTACGCAGTGCGGGCACGGCGATGTTTGCTCAGCCAGATCAATACGCTTGGTTCGCCGTGCTCTCCACTGCGGGGCCAGCCATCCTGGTCGGTGCGATTGGGGCATTTATCTTGCTGTTATTGGGCGCTGATATCCCCACGCTCTATCTCTTAGCTGCCAGCTTGGTGGTGGCCGCCATAGGGTTATTGGTCAGCCTTAATCAAGTACGCCCCGATTTTCATGCCCGCCAAGCCATCGAGCGAGTCATTCGCAAGATACTGGCCGGTGCGGCGTTAATCTCGATTTTTACCACGTTCGGTATCTTGTTTTCGATCATTTCCGAGGCGTTGCGTTTTTTCCAAATGCACAGCTTCTGGGAATTCATTACCGGCACGACATGGAACCCGGGCGCCAGCTTTTTAGCGTCTGCTGGCCGTGGTGATGGCAGCGGTGCCGAGTTTGGTTCGGTGCCTCTGTTTGCCGGTACCTTCATGATCACGGCCATTGCCATGCTGGTCGCTGTGCCTATCGGCTTGCTGTCGGCGATTTACATGTCCGAGTATGCGCCGCGCAATGTGCGCACCGTGGCAAAGCCGGTACTGGAAGTGTTGGCGGGTATTCCTACGGTGGTTTACGGCTTTTTCGCCGCGATTACCGTCGCTCCCATCATCGTCAATATCGCTGGTTTCTTTGGCCTGGACGCTTCTTATAACAATGCGCTGGCGCCTGGCATCGTGATGGGCATCATGATCATTCCGTTTATCTCATCGCTCTCTGATGATGTGATCAATTCTGTCCCTGACAGCATGCGCCAGGGCTCGCTGGCACTTGGCATGACAAAGGGCGAAACGATCCGTGATGTGGTGGTGCCCGCTGCGCTCCCAGGGATTATTTCAGCGTCGTTGCTGGGTATGTCGCGTGCGCTGGGCGAAACCATGATTGTGGTGATGGCTGCAGGTATGCGCCCCAACCTGACGGCTAACCCGCTTGAAGATATGACCACGGTAACGGTAAGGATCGTGGCAGCACTCACCGGTGACCAAGAGTTTGAAAGTGCTGAAACATTGTCAGCCTTTGCTTTAGGCCTCGTGCTGTTCATTGTCACGTTGGCACTCAATCTGGTGTCTGTATTAATGATCCGTCGTTTCCGCGAAAAATATCGCGTTAATAACCTGTAACGCTGAGGAACTGTTTCGATGAGCCACACTTTTGACGAAATCAGCCAGCAGCTTAAGCGGCGTCACCGTAAGTCCTCCCGCCTCAAGTGGATAACGATGGGGTCGCTGGGTCTCGCAGGACTTTTCCTGGTACTGTTTTTTGCCGATATGCTGACGAAAGGGCTACCCGCCTTTCAGCAGGCGTATATTCAAACTGAAATCAGCTATAACGAAGAAGCCGAAACCGACGGTCGGCAAGCATTTGACGAAGAGTTGTTGCCCATTATCAGCCGTACCGTGGTTCGCGTCATTCCGATGGAGCTTCGCAACAATCCAGACATGATCGGCACCAGCGAAGAGCAGTGGGTGTTGGCAAACAGTGAGGTGGATCAATACCTGAAAGGCCACCGAAACAGTTTGAGTGCCGAAGAACAGGCCGCGATTGATGAGCGTGTGGAAGCCGGGCAAGTGGATATGCGCTTCAACACCACCTTTTTTACCAATGGTGATTCAAAAATCGCCGAAAATGCCGGTATTCTCGCTGCTGTGGTGGGTACCGTGATGACCATGATCGTCACGCTGGCAATTTCGTTTCCGATTGGCGTAATGACCGCTGTTTACCTAGAGGAGTTCGCCCCAGATAACCGGTTCACTCAGATTATTGAAATTAATATCAATAACCTAGCGGCGATTCCTTCGATCCTGTTTGGTCTATTGGGCTTGGCGATTTTCATTAATTTCTTCGGCGTGCCACGCTCTTCCCCGTTAGCGGGCGGCATGACGCTCGCACTGATGACGCTGCCGGTCATCATTATTTCTACCCGTACGGCGCTTCGTAGTGTGCCAGACTCAATCCGCCATGCCGCCTTTGGGGTGGGCTGTTCGCGCTGGCAGGTAGTACGCGATCACGTACTACCCTTAGCGATGCCGGGCATCATGACCGGCTCTATTATTGGTCTTGCACAGGCGATGGGTGAAACAGCGCCGCTGATTATCGTTGGGATGGTGGCATTCATTCCCGATGTGGGCGCATCGTTTACTAATGCGGCGACGGTGATGCCTGCACAAATATTTACTTGGTCAGCGGAGCCTGAACAGGCATTTGTGGAAAAAACAGCCGGCGGTATTCTGGTGTTGCTCACCATACTCATCTCACTCAACGCTTTCGCCGTTGTATTACGCAAGAAATTTGAGCGTCGCTGGTAGACCAGTGCGTTATAGAGGACATTACTATGAATAGCCATGCAACTGTAATGAACGGGCAGCAGACACCTGCGGTGGGGCAGCCCTACACACGAAATAACGCAGCCTGCCACGATGTGAGTTTCCGAGTTCGCGATTTGAACCTGTGGTATGGCAAAAACCAGGCGCTGAGTGGTCTTAATATTGACCTGTTCCAAAAGAATGTGACGGCACTGATTGGTCCATCGGGGTGCGGTAAGTCGACCTTTTTGCGTTGCCTGAATCGCATGAACGACCTTATCCCAAGTGTACGCCTTGAAGGGTTGGTGGAAATGGATGGTCGTGACGTCAACGCATCGAAAATGGATGAAGTAGCGTTGCGTCGCCGGGTAGGAATGGTGTTTCAGAAGCCGAATCCTTTTCCCAAATCCATCTATGAAAATATCGCTTATGCGCCGCGCATGCACGATTTGGTCAGCCGTAAGGCGGAGCAAGATGAGCTGGTAGAAAAGGCCTTGCGCGATGCGGGTTTATGGAATGAAGTAAAGGACAAACTGCAAGAGCCCGGCACCTCCTTGTCAGGTGGTCAACAGCAGCGGCTCTGTATCGCTCGTGCGATTGCGGTTCAGCCGGATGTCATTTTGATGGACGAACCGACATCGGCACTCGACCCGATTTCCACCGCGACGATCGAAGACTTGATGGACAAATTGAAGGATCAATTCACCATCATCACCGTGACTCATAATATGCAGCAGGCGGCACGAGTGGCCGACTACACGGCGTTCTTCCACCTGGGTGAAATTATCGAGTACAACGATACGAAAGTAATGTTCTCGACACCTGCCCAGAAAAAGACCGAAGATTACATCTCCGGTCGTTATGGCTAATCGCTAGTTTTAGGCAGGCCCACCGGCCGTCGGTGGGCCTGCTGGCTGTGGTTTTTTTTAATCGTTTATATATGTTTTTTCATATGTGAATATTTTGATTTTTTACATCAGATAACAGGGGCCTTCATGTCACTTCGTATTGGCATTAACGGTTTTGGCCGCATTGGCCGTTTGGCGTTGCGTTGCCTGTGGCCACAGGTAGAGGCGAGCAAGGTCGAACTTATCCGCATCAACGACCCAGGGGGCGATGCCGCCACCTTTGCTCATTTGCTTGAGTTTGACTCGGTGCACGGACACTGGGCACCTGGTAAGGGCATCTTGGCAGCGGATCAAGCGATTGTTGTCGATGGTAAAACCGTTGCCTTCAGTACCAATAATGCGATCGGTGATAGCGCCTGGTCGAGCTGCGATGTGATCATCGAGTGTTCGGGCAAAATGAAAACCACGACTCAGCTACAGGCGTACCTTGAGCAAGGTGTTGGCCGCGTGGTGGTGAGCGCGCCGGTGAAAGAAGCGGGTGTGCTCAACGTGGTGATGGGCGTAAACGACCATCTTTACGACCCTGTTAAACACGCGATTGTCACGGCTGCCAGTTGCACCACCAACTGCTTGGCACCGGTGGTTAAAGTCATTCAGGAAACGTTTGGAATTCGCCATGGCTCGATGACCACGGTGCACGACATTACCAATACCCAGACGATTTTAGACGCGCCGCATAAAGATCTCCGTCGGGCGCGTGCCTGCGGCATGAGTTTGATTCCCACCACGACCGGTTCAGCAAAAGCCATTACGGCTATTTTTCCTGAGCTGGAAGGCAAGCTAAATGGCCATGCTATTCGTGTGCCGCTGGCCAACGCATCATTGACCGACATGGTGTTCGAGCTTGAGCGCGAAGTGACCGTGGAAGAGGTCAACGCTGCCTTGAAAGCCGCCGCTGATGGCGAACTTGCCGGTATTTTAGGCTATGAAGAGCGTCCCCTCGTGTCGATCGATTACCGCACCGATCCACGCAGTTCGATTATTGATGCGCTTTCCACCATGGTGATCAACGGCACCCAACTCAAACTCTATGCCTGGTATGACAACGAGTGGGGCTACGCCAACCGCACGGCTGAACTTGCTCTGCTGGTTGGGGGTGAGCAGGTGGGTCGTGGCTGAATCGCTGCTAACCAGAGTCAAGGCGTTACCTTTCGAGGTGCGCCAATACATGCTGATTACCGGCAATTACTGGGCGTTCACCGTCACCGACGGCGCGCTGCGCATGCTGGTGGTGATGCACTTTCACCAACTGGGTTACTCGCCGTTAGAAATTGCCATGCTGTTTCTGTTTTATGAAGCCTTTGGCGTGGTGACTAACCTGGTAGGTGGGTGGTTAGGGGCGCGGCTGGGTCTTAACCGCACCATGAATGTGGGATTAGGGCTGCAGATTATCGCGCTCGCCATGTTGATGGTGCCTGCTAGCCTATTAACCGTTGCCTGGGTCATGGCTGCTCAAGCGTTGTCAGGTATCGCTAAAGACCTTAACAAAATGAGCGCGAAAAGCGCCGTTAAGGTCCTGGTGCCTAAAGAGAGCGCCAACGCCAACAGCTCGCTTTACCGCTGGGTGGCGATGCTAACCGGCTCCAAGAATGCACTAAAAGGGCTGGGCTTTTTTGTCGGCGGGCTGCTGCTGACGTTGATTGGCTTCCAGGCTGCTGTGTTGGTGATGGCGGTGATGTTATGCGGTGTCTTGTTGCTTTCACTATTGCGGCTCAAGGCAGATTTAGGCCGCCAGAAAGTTAAACCCAAGTTCTCTGAAATCTTCTCGAAATCACGCGCTATTAACGTGCTCTCCGCGGCACGCTTTTGCCTCTTTGCAGCGCGAGACGTTTGGTTCGTGGTCGCGCTTCCGGTGTTTTTATACGACCAGCACGGATGGAGCCACTGGACGGTGGGTGGTTTGTTGGCGATATGGGTGATCGGCTACGGCGGTGTGCAAACCCAGGCACCTAAATTGACCCGCTTGATCAAAGGCGATGCGCGAGCACTTACCGCCGGCTGGGCAGCGGCACTGGCGGTGTTGGCGATTGTTTTGGCCATGCTGCCCTTGGCGCAAGTCAGTTGGTTAGTGGTTGGGCTGCTCGCTTTTGGGGTGCTATTTGCGATTAACTCCAGTTGGCATAGCTACTTGATCGTGCACTTTGCCCGCGCTGACGGCGTCTCTATGGATGTCGGTTTCTATTATATGGCCAATGCCATGGGGCGTTTAGCAGGAACGCTGCTTTCCGGTTGTCTGTATATGGCTTACGGGCTGAGTGCCTGCTTATGGGTATCCGCGGCTCTAGTGGCTGCCAGCGCTTTAATGGCGCTAGCGTTGCCTAAACAAAAGGCATCATCCGCTTTCCACTGATAGAGCAAAACGGTGCTGAGACATTGTTACTGACCACTGATCTGATGTTGGCGGCTTGTTTAACGCTATTGATTATTCGCTGGCCCCGACTGCAGGGTTGAACATTCCACATAAAGATGTCGAAGTTTCCACCATCCCTCGACGTCGACCCTTAAGCCATGGCCGACAAGCTTAGGGTCAATAAAGAGGAGAACGTCTTGGTAACAATGGCGCTGATAGAGCGAAGAGTCTGCTGGTAGACCTGCCTCGGCGACTGCGACGTTGGCTAATCCTCCACAGCAGCCGTGGCGAGGGGATAAGCGAACGGTCACGGCCCCTCCGTTTTGTTTAATAAACGCTATGGCGCTACTGCCAATTTCGATGATGCTGTTCATCTTAGCTCACTTCGTTATCTCGCCTATCATGGCTGCGGGTAATAAACGGTTTCGCCATCCTCTTTAATAAAGTGAGGTATAGGTTGTTCTAGCAAATCCAACACCTGCTCCGAAGGACGGCAAAGCCGAGCGCCTTTATGGGTTATTACAATTGGGCGATTAATCAGAATCGGGTGGGCCATCATCGCGTTGATGCGGTGTTCATCGGTAAGAGATGGATCGTCCAGGTTTAGTTCGTCATAGGGTGTGTCTTTACGGCGCAGCAATTCTCGAGGTGATATGCGCATCAGCGCCAATAGTTCTAGCAGTTTTTCGCGGCTTGGCGGCGTTTCAAGGTAATAAATCACTTCCGGGGTGTGCCCTGAAGCCTCGATCATGGCCAGCGCATTGCGCGACGTACCGCAGTTGGGGTTATGGTAAATAGTGACGGGCATCGTGACCTCGCGATTGATTTAGCTGTTTTTGCTTCCGGGAGCATTGCGTTGAGAAGGCGTGGTTTTAAAAGCAGGTGAAACCTTGGTGGGGTCAACGTGGCTTTTATAGTTAGCTGCGGCTTCCGCCCACCACATGAGTTGTCCTAGTGTGCGCCCAAAATATCGCTCCCAGCGCTCCTGATCCTCGGCAAAATGGCCGTCTTCGCTCAGCGCTTCCTGGACTTTTGGTATATGTACCATGGCCGACACCGGCAGGCAGCCAAGCTCCGAAAGAAACGAGCGCATGGCGACGGCAGCGCGCACGCCACCCCACTGGCCCATCGAATAGGTCACGATCGCGCTAGGCTTAAACGCAAATAGTGATGCGCCGAAGTGATTAAGCAGATGGCTAAGCGCTGGGCTCATGGAGTGGTTATATTCAGGGCTGACCATGACATAGCCATCGGCGTCACTGATTTTGTCGGCCAGTTCCGCCAAGTCACTCGGCGCATCGGCCTTTGCATAGGCAAAGTGGGGTTTGAACGGATCACTTAAGTTTAATGTTAGCGGGTCAATGATCTCGGCTGTTGTATGGGGTAGTGACGAAAGCAAACGTTCGCATGCATTTGCAACCCGCTCGCCAAGGCGGGCAGGGTAAGGAGGTGTGCTCGTTCGGGTGGATCCTAAAAATATTAAATAGTGTGCCATGGCATTGATTTCCTATTGACTGTTTTCTGCTGGGAAATAGTGGCGGGTTTTATTGGCAATACGCACTAATGCAAGCATAAGCGGTACTTCAACCAGCACCCCGACGACCGTGGCCAGCGCTGCCCCTGACTGTAAGCCAAACAGCGCGATAGCGGCGGCGACCGCCAGTTCAAAGAAGTTACTCGCGCCTACCATGGCACCTGGGGCGGCAACGTTGTGTGGCACACGCCAGGCTTTGGCCCAGCCATAGGCTATAAAGAAAATCAAAAACGTTTGAATAATGAGCGGTATCGCAATCAAGACGATATGCAGCGGATTATTAATGATGACCTCGCCTTGGAAAGCAAATAGCAGTACCAAGGTGATGATCAAACCAATGGGCGTGATTGGGCCGACGCGCTTCATAAAGACGTTGTCGTACCACTCTGCGCCGCGTTTCTTGATCAAGCTTTGCCGCGTGATATAGCCCGCCGCTAGAGGAATGACAATGTAGAGTAAGACTGACAAAGCCACGGTATCCCAGGGCACCTGAATGTTGGAGATGCCCAGCAGGAAAACCACGATGGGGGCAAAGGCGAACAGCATGATCAGGTCGTTGAGCGCTACTTGCACCAGCGTATAGGCAGCATCGCCGCGGGTTAAGTAGCTCCATACAAATACCATGGCGGTACATGGCGCGGCACCCAAAAGGATAGCGCCCGCCAGGTACTGGCTGGCTAACGCGGCGGGAATAAGTGGCCGGAAAATAACCATTAGGAAGAGCCAGGCAATGGCAAACATCGTAAAAGGTTTGATCAGCCAATTAACCGTGGTGGTAATAATCAACCCTTTTGGTTGGCGCCGCACGCCCAGCAGCGAGGTGAAGTCAATCTGTGCCATCATCGGAAAAATCATTGCCCAGATAAGCACGGCTACTGGTATCGATACCTGCGCTACTTCAAAGCGTGACAAGGTTTCCGGCACAGAGGGAATAAATTGCCCAACCAAAATGCCCACTATAATGGCAAGTGCTACCCATAAAGAGAGATAGCGCTCGAATGTTCCCATTCCTTCTGCGGTGGAGGGGGAGGCGTTATCGTCCAATGCTGACATGCGGAACTCCTTATTAAATGGCGCGTTGATTGACTCGTTTAGAAACTTCTTCAGCGCTTTCTTTTCGCTCCGAGTAACGATCCGTTAGTAGCTCGCTGCGATCACGCACCAACAGCGTAAATTTCACCAGTTCTTCCATGACATCGACGATACGGTCATAAAAAGGAGAGGGTTTCATGCGGTCATTTTCATCAAATTCCATAAAGGCTTTGGGCATTGAGGACTGGTTAGGAATCGTCAGCATGCGCATCCAGCGGCCTAAAATGCGCAGTTGGTTAACGGTGTTAAAAGACTGGGAGCCGCCACACACCTGCATGAGGGCTAAGGTTTTGCCTTGAGTCGGGCGCACGCCGCCTAACGAAAGCGGAATCCAGTCGATCTGTGCTTTCATAATGCCGGTCATTGCGCCATGGCGTTCAGGGGAGCACCACACCATGCCTTCCGCCCACTGGGCTAATGTGCGTAGTTCGTCAACTTTAGGATGGCCGGCATCTTCAGCATCCGGTAGCGGCAAGCCTTTTGGGTCAAAAATTCTGGTGTCGGCACCCATGGCGTTCAGTAGTCGTGCCGCTTCTTCAACGGCTAAACGACTAAACGAGCGTTCACGCAAAGAGCCATATAACAGCAAGATTTTAGGCGCGTGCTCGGCGCCTGAGGTAAGGCCCAGTGACATGTGCACAGGTGATTTGAAGCATTCAGCTTCTAGATTGGGTAAGTCATTTAGTGGGGGCATAACGATTACCTGTTGAGCGCCGGTTTTGTTGAGTGATTTTATGATATATGTTTTTCCATATATTAATAGTGCTGCGTGTAACTGCAATATTGCCGTCATGAAGCCAACGTAAAGTGACAGCCATTCATTACACCAGAGGCTGTTTAGTTATGTCGAAGCGCCGTGTGCTGTTCCTTTGCAATGCTAACTCTGCACGATCATTGATGGGGGAGGTGCTGCTTCGCCATATGGCGGGGGATCGCTTCGAGGCGTATAGCGCAGGCTCTGAGCCCGATGCCCCCCATGAACTAACGTTGGAGGCACTTACCCAGCAGGGGCTTTCCATAGAGGGGCTTCACAGCAAGTCGCTTGAGCAGTTCGAGGGCATGGCGTTCGACTATGTCATTATCCTTTGTGACAAAGCCCAGCAAGCCTGCCGAGACTGGCAAGGCCAAGCGGGTGAAGTGCTCTTCTGGGATATTCGTGACCCACGCCTGATCAATAAACCTGATGCCTACCCGCAAGCGCTGCAGGAGATTCGTCGTCGCCTGCAGCTATGGCTACCGCTGCATACGGCTGACTAAGGGGAGGGCGCGAGATGAAGTGGGTTAATAATTTAAGCGTTAAGGCGAGCTGGACATTGGTGCTGGCGGCGTTTAGTGGTTTAGTCGTGATCATTGGGGTGCTTGGGCTGTTTGCCAACCACTTTGGACGCGATGCCTTTACCTCGCTGCACCAACGCGATATGACGCAGATAAGTGAGCTCAATAGCGCCTATACACAGTTGCTGCGTGCACGTATTCAAATGAACCGGGCGGCGGAGTTAATTCGCACGCCGTCATTTGATCGGCCCGACCCACTTATTGAAGAAGCGCAGCGGTTGCTGGACGCTGCCACGCAAAACTTTAAACAATTTTCGACGAGTAACTTTGCGCCTGAGCAGCAAGCGCTGGTCGACCAGCTCGCCGCCGACTTCCAATCCTTCGTAAACAATAATCTCAGTTTACAGATGATGATGCTGGAAGAGCGTGATGTGTCGGGTTTTCTTTCCGGTGAATCGCGGGTAGATGGTAGTAGCCAGCAATTTGTGCAGAGTGCTGAAGCCTTTTTTAACGCCTCCAATGTGCGAGGTAACAGCCTGCTTGCGCGTTTCGAGCAAGTCTCATCGCTGCTTTTTTGGGGCGTGATTGCCGCGCTCGGCGCTGCGTTTTTAGTTGTAACGGTCGTCGTCTGGGGCGTACGTAAAAATGTGCTGCGCCCCTTGAAGACCATTGCCGGACACTTTCAGCGCATTGCGAATGGTGATCTGTCTACGCCTGTCACCACGCATTCGAACAATGAAATCGGCCAGCTGTTCAGTGAGCTAGCCAGCATGCAAACCGCCTTGACGGCAACCGTTGACCGACTGACGACTAGCAGTCAGCAGGTATATAGCAATAGCCAAGAAATTACGGAGCAAAATCAGCTTTTAGCCAGCCAGACGGACAGGCAAGTGTCTGCCTTGCAGCAGATGGCGGCGAGCCTTGAGCAGCTAACCGCCAACGTGAACCAAAATGCTGAAAGCGCGGCGCATGTCAGTCAGTCCACGGCTGACGTTTCCCATAAAGCGCAGCAGGGTGATGAAGTGATCACGCAGTTTATCGCGACGATGGACGACATCAACAGTCACTCCGCTGAAATCCAAAGCATCATTCGTATGATCGAAAGTATTGCGTTTCAAACCAATATCCTGGCGCTCAATGCCTCTGTCGAAGCGGCGCGCGCCAGTGAGCACGGGCGCGGCTTTGCGGTGGTCGCTAATGAAGTACGCGCGCTGGCAACACGCAGCGCGAATGCCGCCAGTGACATACGCACGCGTATAGAGGCTTCGAGTGCGAGTGTCCAGCAGGGCAGCGTGTTGTCGCAACAGGCAGGTGAGCATACCCGTGCCATTATGCAGGCGGCGGGTAACGTGAATACGCTAATGACGCAAATAGCCGATGCTTCTGAAGAGCAGCGGCGTGGCATCGAAGAGGTCAATCAGGCGGTCGTACAAATTGATACCACGACCCAAGAAACCATGCACTTGGTCAATCAGGCGGCTCATAGTGCCGAAGGACTCTCCCAAGAAGCGTTGCAAATGCGTGAATACGCCGGGCAGTTTAGCGTAGCTGAGTATCCCCTTGATGCATCCAAGGCTGGCAGTAGTGAAGACTACCCTGAGTGGGAGCAGCTAAGCCATCAGCCTTCTGACGCATCGGATGCAGACATTCACAGGACATTCACAGCCACGGCCACGAGCGTCTAACGACGTCTGCTTAAGGCGTTGAACGATTATGTGCGTTTATTCAGAGGCATAAGCGTTATTATGCGGTTTTCTCTGAGTGTCGCGTATGGTGTTATTCCTTCAACGGTTAGTGGCACCCGTTTCCGCTTTCTCTCGATGCTTAGTCGGCGATCCCATGCTACTGGTGATGGGAGGGCTAGGAATCGTGTTGTGGTGGTTGAATCCGCAATCGCTGTCCCAGTTGGCGGAGCGGGTTCACTGGACCACCATCGCGGTATTAACCGGCCTGATGCTGCTCAGCAGGGCGTTAGAACTGAGCGGTTACTTAACGCTCTGGGGGCGGAGGCTCTTAGTACATCTTCGCGGTGAGCGGCGGCTAGCCATGGGGTTGGTGATATTTTCAGGCTTGCTGTCTGCTGTCGTTACCAATGACGTGGCGCTGTTTATCGTGGTGCCCTTGACGCTCAGCCTAGCCTCGATGGCCGCGCTGCCTATCGCACGTTTCATCGTATTTGAGGCGATGGCGGTGAATGCAGGCTCATCGTTGAGCCCCATTGGTAACCCGCAAAACCTCTATTTGTGGCAGCGTTCGGGCATTGGTTTTGGCGATTTCTTATGGACGATGCTGCCCCTGGGTGTCGGCTTGATGCTGTTGCTTTTAATGCTTATCCCCTTGGCGTTTCCAAAGGCGTCAATACGCTTGGAGGCGCCTTCAACTGAAGCCACTAAGCGGCAGCAAAAGCCTTTATGGGCGGCGCTGATTGGCTATCCGCTGTTTTTGGTCGCGGTCGACATGGGGTGGACGATGCCAGCCATGGCGGGCGTTTTTCTCGCCATGCTTTTAGTCGCCCGACGAGCAGTGTTCAGTATTGATTGGCTACTGCTGGTAGTGTTCATATTGATGTTCATAAATTTAAGTATGGTGGGTGAATTAAGCATCGTGCAGCAAGCGATTGGCACAATGCGACAGTGGCCTGGCGGGGATATCAGTGTAGGTGTGTTGCTCTCGCAGGTGATCTCCAATGTCCCCGCCACGTTGCTGCTTGCCGAAGAGAGCGAATGGCAACTGCTCGCTTGGGGTGTCAGCGTGGGTGGATTTGGGCTGGTGATTGGCTCAATGGCCAATTTAATCGCGCTTCGTTTGGCTCGTCAGCCGGGCATGTGGCGAGAGTTTCATTATTGGTCACTACCCATGTTAGGGCTGGCTTGGCTGTTTGCCGTGGCATGGAACAGCGCCCTGACATGGTAGCCAGGGCGTTGTAGGGCATTAGTGGGCTGATCAGTCGATGAGCTCGACGGCGACCGCCGTTGCTTCGCCGCCGCCAATGCATAAGCTAGCGATACCCCGTTTGCCACCACGCGTGCGCAACGCATGGATTAAAGTGGCGATAATGCGTGAGCCGGTCGATCCAATCGGGTGGCCTTGGGCGCAGGCACCCCCAAACACATTTACTTTTTCGTGGGGAAGGCCCAGGTCATCCATGGCCATCAGGGTGACCACTGCGAAGGCTTCATTAATCTCAAACAGATCGACGTCATTCACACCCCAGCCAAGCTTTTTCATCAGCTTTTCGATGGCACCAACGGGTGCGATGGTGAATTCGCTCGGGTGGCGCGAATGGGTAGCGTGCCCCAGCATGCGTGCTAGCGGTTTGATTCCCTGTTGATCCGCTGCTGCCTGACTTGCCAGGATAAGGGCTGAAGCACCGTCGGAGATCGAGCTGGCGTTGGCGGCCGTAATCGTGCCTTCTTTGGCAAAGGCGGGCCGAAGCTGGCGGATTTTGTCGAGCTTTGCTTGGAAGGGCTGTTCATCGTGCTCGACCAGCGTTTCGCCCTGGCGAGTAATGACCATAACTGGAGCCATCTCGGCGTTTAGATGACCAGCATTGGTGGCTTCCATGGCGCGTTCAAGAGACGCAATGGCAAAATCGTCCAAGCGCTCGCGGGTGTAACCACGGTCAGTGGCCACATCCTGGGCAAACACGCCCATAAGTTTGCCCGTTTCGGCATCTTCCAGCCCATCCAAAAACATATGGTCTTTCAGCTCGCCGTGCCCCAGACGGTAGCCCCCCCGCGCTTTGGTCAGTACGTGCGGTGCGTTAGACATAGACTCCATACCACCTGCCAGCAAAATATCGCCGCTGCCCGCTTTGATTAAGTCGTGGGCAAGCATGGTGGCCTTCATGCCCGAGCCGCAAAGCTTGTTAATAGTGGTAGCGCCATTGGCATCGGGGATGCCGGCTTGGCGCATCGCTTGGCGTGCTGGGCCTTGTTTTGCACCGGCTGGCAGTACGCAGCCCATGATGCCCTCGCTGACAGCAGCAGGATCGATGCCGGATGCTTCAATGGCGGCTTTAATGGCGGTTGCGCCGAGCTGGGGCGCCGTCATGCTCGCAAGGCTCCCCATCATGCCGCCCATCGGTGTGCGTTTAGCGGCTAGAAATACCACATCGGTAGGGTGGCTCATGGTCAATCTCCTTCAGGATTATTGTGATTGTCAGGGCGATTATCATCGTGAGTAACCGTTGATACGTTGACCCGTAGGCGGCGCTGTGGTTCTCTCCAGAGTAACCAAGCAAGCGCTAGTGTAAACGACATGAATGTAATGAATGCATCCCCTCGCCGCAAGGAATTGACGCGCCTAGCCGCTCAGCTCTTCGTTCAAGAGGGCTTTGATCGCACCACCGTACGCATGCTGGCGCAGGAAATGGGTATCAAGTCCGGTAGTCTGTTTCATCATTTTAAAGATAAACAGGAAATCCTGGCGGCGGTTATCGAAGAGGGTACTCAAAATGCCTTGGTAATTGCGCGCAAAGCGCTCGAAGAGTGCGCCGCTGAGCCTGAAATGCGCTTGCGTGCTATGGCCCGTGCTCACCTCGAAACGCTCTTTACTGACCGCAATGCCCATGTGGTAGCGCTGTTTGAGTGGCGTCGCCTTGACCCGGCGGCGAGTGCACATCTGAGTCATTTGCGTGATGCTTACGAAGCGCTGTGGGTTGCTGTTATTGATGATGCCCTGGAAGCAGGATTGATCCATGGTGATCGCTTTCTCGTCTCCCGTTTTGTGCTTGGAGCGCTTAATTGGACCGTGCGCTGGTACGATCCTAATGGCCCACGCTCACCCGACGACCTCGCTGATGAGCTTGTCGCCATGATTATGCCCACGCCGGTTTAACGCTCTCTCATCATTACTTCTACCAACGTCTAACCCTGTAATGGGTGAGAGTGCTTGCGCTCTACGACAATTACTTTTAGCGTTGCTTTTATCTTTAGGTTTCCGTTAACGTCAACGGATAACTATAGCCGCCTTGCTTACGTCCTACCTGCAATAAAGAGTGCTCATTTCCAACAACACAAGAGAGCCGTCATGACAGCCACACCTTCATCATTGCCCGACTACCACCACTATCTTGAGAATTTTTCTATTGAGCGTGTTGTCGACCGCTTGGACGATCACCAGGATGGCCTACTGAACGCTTTTGAAGCGTGCTGTGGTCGCCATGTACGTGCCGGGCGCGGCGATGTGCAGGCGCTGGTTCAGGAAGATACTAACGGTGATGTGCATAGTTTGACCTACGCGGAGCTGGATGAGCAGAGCGCCAAGCTGGCAGGTTGGTTTCAAGCGCAGGGGTTGGGGCAGGGTGATCGTGTTGCTTGTATGCTGCCGCGGACGCCACAGCTTCTGATTGCGGTGCTCGCCACCTGGCGTCTTGGTGCGGTTTATCAGCCGCTTTTTACCGCATTTGGCCCTGATGCAGTGGACTATCGCCTTGGGCGAGCAGATACAAAATTAGTTATTACGGATCAAGCCAATCGCTATAAATTCGATGGCCTCAGTCAGTGCCCACCAGTGTTGGCGGTGGGTGGTGTCAATCGTGAACACGGCAATGATCATGATTGGCAGGCGGCGTTGACGCATACGTCAATGAACGCTGAGCCGCCGCGCCTCTCGCCTGAGGCGCCCTTCCTGCAAATGTTTACCTCCGGCACGGTGGGCAAACCGAAAGGGGTGGCTGTACCGCTGTCGGGTATGACGGCGTTTGCCATCTATATGGAGCTGGCCATTGACCTTCGTGATGATGACCGGTTCTGGAACATGGCCGACCCGGGTTGGGCTTATGGCCTCTATTACGCCATTACGGGACCATTGTTACTGGGCGTGACCACCCACTTCTGCGAAGCAGGGTTCAGTGCCGAAGGGGCGCTTGCGTTTATGAAGCGTCACCATATTACTAATTTTGCTGCTGCACCTACGGCCTACCGGCTGATGAAAGCGTCTGGACTATTTGATGACGCTCATGAAACGCTAGAACTTCGTGCGGCGAGTTCGGCGGGCGAGCCATTAAATACTGAAGTCGTGACGTGGGTGGAGAAGTCGCTTGGCTGTCCAGTGATGGATCATTACGGCCAAACTGAAACCGGCATGACGTGTAATAACCACCATGCACTTGATCACCTTAAGCACGTGGGCGCGATGGGCGTGCCGATGCCGGGTTATCGTCTGGCGATTTTGGATGCCGAGTATCACGAGCTACCTGCGGGTGAGCCGGGCGTGCTCGCCGTCGATATCAAAAACTCTCCGGCGCACTTCTTTCAAGGTTACACCTGGCAGGAGAAGAACCCCTTTGTAGAAGGCTATTACCTAACCGGCGACGTAGTGATCCGTAATGAAGACGGCACCTTTCAATTTGCCGGGCGGGACGACGACATTATTACTACCGCTGGCTATCGGGTGGGGCCAACGGATGTTGAAAACAGCGTAATGACGCACCCGGCTGTGGCAGAATCGGCGGCGGTGGGGCAGCCAGACGAGATTCGTGGCGAAGTGATCAAATCCTATATCGTGCTGCGAGACGGCTATGAGGCAAGTGATGCACTCGCTGATGAGATTAAGCAGCGAGTGCGCGAACGGCTTTCAACCCATGCCTTTCCGCGCATTATCGAATTTGTAGAAGAGTTGCCCAAAACACCCAGTGGTAAAATTCAGCGATTCAAATTGCGTGCCCAAGCAGCAGAAGACGCCAAGATCGGCGAATAAACATAACGGCCACAGGGAATACGGTTATGCAGGTTAAGGAGAGTACCTTTTCTGTCTCTTATACACATCTGACGCTGCCGACGAAGAGGATAGTGTAGATC
>OJIO01000086.1_pt1 | contig 75174 bp, 60 predicted proteins | sample 1595621 | NCBI WGS metagenome assembly OJIO01 (sample SAMN05416776, study PRJEB24817) | seawater metagenome | isolation source: Sea water | place: Canada:Atlantic | collected 2013-07 | reverse complement strand
ACGAGATTTCTGCCTGTCTCGTGGGCTCGGAGATGTGTATAAGAGACAGGATACAAACAGGACGAATCCGGGTCCGGTGCTGGCACACTGTAACGGCGACACAACTCCACCACATGGGCATGCAACTCCTGCCGATTATCGTTCAGCTTGACCGTAAAATGAGCCACCTGGCAACTCCCCTCAATTACCGGCGACGGGCGATTATGCAGCTCCTCGTACAACACCGATCGCATTGGATGAACGTTGAGAGACAGACTGGGACTGGCGATATCCGGCGCATGTGGACTACTGATCATGAGTCGATAACATCCTGAATTGTCGAAAAATAATGCCAGCCTACAGGGAACAACACCCTGTCGCCAAGGTGTCTATTAGACCCAATACCGGAGAGCTATTCCTGCTCTGGCAAGCAAGCAGCCTGAAAATCTGACCGGCAGAACTCACAACCAGAACAAAACCAAACCGGCCTGGCACTATTCAGGTCGCTGTCGATAAAACAAGCCTAACAACCGATAGACATCAGGCAAGGTTTGTTTCATCAACTGAGGTGCCTCGAAAAACGTTTCACTACACACCGCAAAAAATTCCGCCGGGTTTGACAGCGCATACTCATCCAGAGGCAACACTTTATGATGCAGATAAGCCTTGTTCAAACCGTCCCACGCTGCTGTAAACACATCGTGCCATTCGCCAGGGCGCATATCAGGATGCATCGGTGGTGCGCCATTGGCGCCATCACGCAACATATCCAACGTATGCGCCAACTCATGAATCACCACGTTACTGGCCTTGCCATGACGAACGCGCTCCCCGCTATGTAATACCGAATCCCACGACAGAATGACCGGCCCCCGCTGCCAGGCTTCGCCACTCAATCCCGGTGCCTGTGCGTGAACCACCCCATCAGCGCTGCGATAAGGCCGGTTGGGAACAAAATCGCCCTCATAAACAATGACCGTTTGCCAGTGGTCGTACCACGCCAGGCCAAGATTCAAAACAGGCACACAAGCCATGGTGGCAATTTTCAGACACATCGCCTGAGTCAGTTCAAAACCGCCACCGGCAGTAAAGTCCTTATGCACCAGCAACCGAAACGTCAAATGACGTAGCTCATCGCGCTCACGCCCCTGATAACGTGCCATCACTGGCCAATCAGCAACAGCCGCCTCCCACTGCTCTGTGGTAAACCCCTGCTGGTTAATACGCCGAACTTCCAGCCAATGTTTGATTGCTTTCAACAACATCGTATTTCCTTCAATACCCGTCACCAGCCTGAGCTGTTTTTAATCGCCAGGTTTTAGTCGCAGGTTTTGTTAAAAGGTATGTATTTGCGCGGCAGAAAAATAGCAATGACGGTTGCCGAGTAATAACGACTACTTTTTTACAACCAAATTTACAACCGAAAGCCGCCGTCTTCATCGAGCAATTGATCCAGCGAGACGGAGAGATTGCTGGCAACGTCCTGTTGCCAGCCAGTCAGCCAGTCACTCAATGGCGAATCTTCCGGAACAGCGTGTTCAGCCGCTTGCAGTTGCTGCAATGTCAGGTCGGAAAAAAAATGGTCAAGGGTGAGCAGACGCATATCGGGCAACCATATCCAGCTGTCGTCCTGGCTTTTGGTCACCCAGCCCGCCTGCTGAAAATGCTTCAGCAACGCCGACAGCTCTGCTGCCGGAATGCTGCGCAAGCGCTGCCGCAGGTCGCGTTCACTCATGCCCTTGCCTGCTTGCTGGCCCTGGTAAAGCGCAGCAGCCAGAGCCAGTCGTTGCCGTAACGGGTCGCGCACCGAGCGCGATTCCGGATGGCTGAGGGCATAGCTGAGTTCAGCACCAAACAGCAACAGCATCCAGCTGAGGTAAGTCCACATCAGGAACAGCGGAACAGCGGCAAAAGCACCGTAGATCAGTTGGTACGACGGAAACATACCGACGATTTTGGCGAACAGGTATTTGCCGGTTTCAAACACAGTCGCCACCACCAGCGCGGCAATCACGGCATCTCTGGGGGGAACCTTGCAGTTGGGCACCATCATATAAACAAAGGTGATGGCGGCCACGGTCATCGACCAGGGCACCAGCCGGGCAAAGGAAGGAATCGACGCCGTCACGTCCATCCCTTCTGGTAATACGCTGAGCGAGGCCAGCAGTGAGCTGACCGCCTGAGCAGCACCAAACAGCAACGGCCCCAGGCTGAGGACTGCCCAGTAACGAAAGAAGCGTTGCAACGTCGAACGTGAGACTTCGACCTGCCAGATTTTATTGAACTGCTGTTCGATGGTTTGCAGCAGCATCAACGCGGTAAAAAACAGAAATACCACACCAATCCAGGTCAGCTCGCGGGCCTGCGCACTGAAGCGCACCAGATAGCTGGAAATCATGTCACTACCCTCAGGCATGACGTAGGCCAGCAGGTTAGTGTGTGCTTGCGCACCCCATTCTTGCAGGGACGGGATGGCACTGAGAATAGCGTAGGTCACGGTAATTACCGGCACCAGGGCAAACAAGGTGGTATAGGTCAGGGCGGCGGCATCGCGCCTGCGCTCCATGGATTCGAACCGTTTGAGGGTTTGCCAGATCAGTCGCAGTACCCGGCGACCACGGCGGAAAGCGGTGAGCATCTAGGGCTTCCTTGTTACAATCGCTGCCAATTGGTTGACAATTTGAGAGTGTGCACAGCATGAGTGATATACAGATCTACCACAATCCCCGTTGTTCCAAGTCGCGGGAGACCCTGAAACTGCTGCAGGACAAAGGCATTACACCCGTGGTCGTGGAGTACCTGAAAGACGTACCGTCGGAAGATGAGATTCATCAGCTGATCCAGCTGCTCGGCTTCAGCAGCGCCCGTGAGCTGATGCGCACCAAAGAAGAAGAATACAAACAACAGAACCTGGCCAGTGCCGATGAAGCCACTCTGATCCGCGCCATGGCCAACACCCCCAAACTGATAGAACGCCCGATCGTCATCAACGGCAACCAGGCCCGTATCGGCCGCCCACCAGAACAGGTGCTGGAGATTCTTTGATGGCATCTGCCCCGTATGTATTGGTGCTGTATTACAGCCGCCACGGCAAAACCGCAGAGCTGGCACGGCTGATCGCTCGCGGTGTTGAGCAAGCCGGAATGGATGCTCGCATTCGCAGCGTGCCGCCGGTATCACCGGATACCGAATCTTCATTGCCGCCGGTGCCGGATACCGGTGCAGTGTATTGCAGCCAGGATGATCTGCGCCACTGCGCCGGATTGGTAATGGGTAGCCCGACCCGTTTTGGCAATATGGCCGCGCCGCTGAAATACTTTCTCGACAGCACCAGTAGCCTGTGGCTGAGCGGTGCGCTGGCCGACAAACCCGCCGGAGTATTTACCTCAACCTCATCCTTGCATGGCGGTCAGGAAAGCACCCTGCTAACCATGGCATTGCCGTTATTGCACCACGGCATGGTGTTCGCCGGTATTCCCTATCGTCATGCCGAACTCAGTGATACCCGCTCGGGTGGAACGCCTTATGGCATGAGCCACTGGGCCGGTGCCAACAATGAGCAAGCTATCAGCGCGCCAGAGAAAGCCCTCTGTCTGGCCCAGGGAAAACGGGTTGCAACGCTGGCCACCGCCCTGCTTAACAGTCACGGAACGGGAATCTGATATGACCCAATTACCTGCCGCTAGCCGTCCGTTTGTTGCCAAGGCAGCACTGGCCTACCATGTACTGGTGAGCAGCTACATTGCTATGTTGCTGGTATTACTGGGCGCGACGCTCAGTCATCCACCGCCAACCGCCGAACCCGGCCTGATGCTATGGCTAACCGGTATTGGCATCGCGCTATTCAAGGCCTTGCCGCTGATGCTGTTTATACCCGGCCTGGTGGCACGCTCTCACAAGTCAGCTTCCTGGCTGGCTTATATGATTTTGCTCTACTTTGTGGTGTCGGTACTGGGAGTCTTTACACCAGGCAGCGGCATCTGGGGTTGGCTGCTGGTGCTCGCCAGTCTGGCGATTTTTGTCAGTGCGATTCTGTTCACCCGCTGGCAGAAGCGAGTTGAGGCAGGCTTGTAAGGCGTCATCTTGGGAGAGCGGGCCGCTTGCCGTAATAATCAATCGTCATCCCACGCGTCTCATCCAAGGCGTCATCCTGGGAGGGCGGGCCGCTGTGCCCGCCAACCTCCTCCATCCGAATCCGGGGTATTTTACAGCGCGAGTGCGGTGATTTCCCTACGGATCGGTAGCGTCCAAACGGCTACTGGTCGTCTTCCCACTCACCATCGGTGTCGTCATCGGCGATTTCAGTCAGAATGGCGGAGCCACACTTGGCACATTTGCCTTCCACTACCACGACGCCATCCATTTCATATTCTTGCGGCTCGACCATGCCGAGGTCGGCTTCCATACACTCGTTACACCAGGTCTGGCTCAGGAAAGCATCCTGGTCGTCTTTTTCTCGGGCAAAAAAATCGCGTTCGATGCGTTCCATTTATTTCTCTCTCAGGTCAATCGGGCCAATACCCGCCAATACGGTTTTGTACCGGCATTCGACGGGCATTGTAGGGGATTTCCGCTGGAAGGGAACATCTGCGGGTTGTTCTGTTTTGCTAAAATTTTCTATTTTTTCGAAACATTTGACGATATTTATCCGCTTTTTAAGAAATGAATATCCCAATAGCATCGACACCAGTATCAACGCCTGTATCACGCCCGTTGCGGTGTTTACTTCCGCTGCCCGACTCACACCACACCACACCACACCACACCACACCCACACTCTCACCACACTCACCCCGCAGGAGAACCATATGATCTACTTTCGCCCCTCGCAACAACGCGGCCATGTCAATATCGGCTGGCTGAACAGTTTCCACAGCTTTTCGTTTGGTCACTACCATGCGCCGGAGCATATGGGTTGGGGATTATTGCGGGTGATCAACGACGATACTGTGGCTGCCAGCGCCGGGTTTGAAGCCCACGGTCATCGGGATATGGAAATTATTTCCTATGTACTGGAAGGTGCTCTGCGCCATCAGGACAGCACCGGTAAAACGTCCGTATTGAAGGCCGGAGAAATACAACGCATGACCGCAGGCAGTGGAATTGTGCATTCCGAATTCAATCAGTCCCCGGAAGCTCAGGTACACTTTCTGCAGATATGGATTCACCCAAACGAACGCGGGCTGGAGCCTGGGTATCAACAGCGGCAAGTACCACAGCAAGGGCCTCTGACTGCGATTGTGTCGCCCGATGCGCGGGGGAACTCACTGAAGATCCATCAGGATGTGGTGATCTCCCGGCTGCAATTACAGCCCGGCGAGTCCATCACCTTGCCGGTTGGCAGCCGCGCCGGGTATTTGCATATGATTGAGGGCAGTGCCGCAGTCAATGTTGTCGATCAACCGCTTGGGCCAGGGGATGCCGTGGGCATTATGGCGGCAACCGGGCTGACGCTAAGCGCAACAGCTGACACTCACCTGACCGCGCTGTGGTTCGATCTGCCCGCTTTCCATCGTCCGGCCTGATCGTCAGAACGGTCGATTTTTAATCGCCGTCATTTCGAGCGCAGTAATTTATAGATGCCCCCTATAGACGACTGCTCCCAAAGGAATAGATGATAGCGGCCGCTGAATAAAACCTGCCCGGCAGCCAACCGGGTTTATCTAACGCTTTCTGAAATACTTTCCAGGTATCGTCATGCTCACCCTCCACCACCTTAATAACTCTCGTTCCCAGCGTGTGCTCTGGTTATTGGAAGAGCTGGAAATTGATTACCAGATTACCTTGTACGAACGCGATCCCCACACTCTGCTGGCACCAACCAGCCTGAAGGCCATTCACCCGCTGGGGAAATCTCCAGTGATTACCGATGGCGACTTGTCGCTGGCAGAGTCGGCGGTGATTCTTGAGTATCTCAACGATGTCTATGGCCAACGGCGCTTCTGGCCCGGGGACAGCCCGTCGTCGTTATGGCAATGCAAATACTGGCTGCATTATGCCGAAGGCAGCCTGATGCCCTTTCTGTTAATGACGCTGGTGTTTCAGCGTATCAAAGCCGCACCCGTGCCCTTTTTTGTCCGGCCTGTCGCCCGTGGTATTGCCAACAAGGCACTCGACAGTTTTGTCTCGCCCAATCTGAGCAGCCATCTGGATTACGTCGAACGGCATCTGAGCAAAAATGAATGGTTTGCCGGTGAGCAGATGTCGCTGGCGGATTTTCAGATGAGTTTCCCACTGGAAGCCGCCTTGCAGCGAGGTGCAAGCGCCAAGTCGCACCCACACCTGGCGGCCTGGGTAGCACGGATTCACCAGCGCGATGCCTACCAGCGCGCATTAACCAAAAGCGGGCCGTACGCCTACGCCTGACGGGGATCAGTGGCTGACCGAATGCCGTATCACAACCCTGCCAGTTCGGTCAGCACCGCATTGCTACTGGCATCAAACAGTGAGAAACGGGTACGGCTGTCACTGGGGGTAATCCCGACCCAGCGTTTAAAGGCGCGGCGGAAGTTGGTACTGTCGTTAAAGCTCAGGTGCGCGGCGACCTGTTCGTTGTTCCAGCCACACACATGCAACAGATAAAGGCTCATATGCAGCCGTGACTGATCCTGCAATTGCTGAAAATGGCAGCCATGCTTGCCCAGTTTGCGCTTCAGGGTTGCCGGGCTCATCTCCAACCGTACGGCCATGTCGGGGAGCGTCATCGGTTCACGCACCCGCTCCAGCAGCAGCCGGTACACCCGTTCCGGCAACGACGCCGCTGGCAAGCCTGCCAGTATCAATTCACATTGACGCTGAGCCACCTGATAGGCCGTCGCCGACCCTCGTGGCCATTCCTGATCGAGCCACTTGCGCTCGATCACCATCACATCCATGCCGAGGTCGAACCAGAGCTGGTCGCCCAGATTCACCTGATACTGTTCTTCATAATCCGGGCGGCCATAACTGAAACCGTAACGCCAGGGCAGGCGTGTGGCACTCATCCAGCGACTGAACGACGTCAGGGACGACATCGCCGCCTCGACCAGAAAGCGGCGGTCGCCCTGATAGTTGCCCAGGGTCAGCCAGTGGACGTAGCAATAACGCTCATCGGTGACCACAAAGGGCGTTACCCAAGGAGACAGCACCCGCCGGTAACTGACCAGCGCGTCCAGTGCCTGACGTAATGACCCAGCATTACCCAGCAAGCTGCTGGCGCTATCGTAGTGCCCTGGCCAGAGCGAGGCACCCCAGCGAAACGACAATTCCGGCTCCTTACTGAGCTTGCTGGCATTACCCACCAACAGCCCCGCCTGAGTTGCTGACATCATCACCTGTCCTTGCAAAATATCTTCATAAAACAGGCCGGTGCCACGCAGAATCTTGTGGCTGCAAATATCACGGGAACGTAACAGATCGATCAACAACGCTGGCTGATAATGCGCAGCAAAAATACGCTCATCGCACTCATACCAGGTGGGTGTCGTCATTTCAGGCAACCTCGCCAAAACCGGAACCCGACTTGGCATTGGCCAGCGCCTGGTTGGCGCGTTTGATCAGCAGGTCGGACGGTTCGCCCTGCCAGTCTGCCAGGCCGATACTGATGGTCTGGTAAAGGGTTTCGCCGCTGGTTTTATGCTTGTAGGCAAAATGCTGCACGGCCCGGCTCAGTTCGGCGGCAATGCTTTTGCCCTTGTCTACACCGGTGTCTGGCAGCAGTACGGCAAAACGGTCGGCGGCATAACGGCAAATCAGGTCGTCCTGACGCAGGTTCAGCAGCATCAGTTCCGACAGTTCATACAGCAGGGCGTCGCCTTCCCGATGACCATGCAAACGGTTCACCTCAGCAAAGCGATCAACATCCACCATCAACAACACCATCTTCTGGGCGGGCAGCTGGGTCATCACGCCTTGCAGTTGTTCTTTCAGGTAGTCAACCCGGCCCAGCTGGGTCAGGTTGTCGATAAACCGATGCTCCCGAAACAGCTGTTCACGCTTGCGCAGTTGCTGATTGATCGACAATTGCTCCTGATGCCAGTGCACCAGTCCATAGGTCAATAGCATCACTCCCACGGGCATGGCGCCGGATTCGAGCCACTGATCCCAGAACTGCTCGGCAGGCAAACGGATAAATTCATCCAGGTTGTCCTGCCACATAGCCAGAAACATAAACCCCAGCCCCAGAGTCAGTAAATCGGTCACCCGCCCCGCCGGACGGCTGCCAAGAATCAGCATCATCCAGACCGCCAGCGCAATCGCGGTGCCGCCTTCGCCCAGTACATCCAGCCAGTCAATTTCTGCCCACTGTTTGGCGTCGCCCATGATCAGGCTACCAACCAGCCCGCCAATGGCGAGGCCAAACACCAACAGCAATTTGCGCTGGTGTATCCCCAGAGTCGAGAACATCCCCAATCACCTATCCAGACCGTTGAGTTACCGGAAACACACCTGGAACTACCAGCCGATGTGTCTCTGTGCGTGGTCGGCATTAAAACATGATCATCCGGTTACGGGGCTTCAGGGGTCATATCGGCTCAGTAAAAGTTGCCGTAAATCCGATGAATTTTTTATGACAGCCAGCCTGGGGTCTGGCAGGGCGATTCGAGCCAGTTAATTCCGTGAGTCATAGCAATAAGGTTCATTTCAAAGACCCGCTTCGACCACCAAACCATGGGTTAATTTGGATCATTACGACATCAAACCACGGCTTTTTAACACTCCTTTCCGACCACCTACGTGGTTGCCAAAGAGACGGTAACAAAAGTGTCACAGCCAATTTCTACCGTCGCGACTCCTGACAAGAGACTCACTCTCGCCCCAAGGCCAGCTAACGAGACTGCCCGGGCCAGAGCCATTATTTCAACGGAGAGCAGAAGTGAAACTGTTAATCAAACCTCTGGTAGCCAGCATTGCCCTGGCATCTGCCGCTCTGGCGCAAGCCGATGGCATCGTCGAAGGCCGTATTATCGACGCGGCTTCACAAACCATTTACAAAGGTGCGGTTGTGCGCCTCGAAGAAGCCAAACGTCAAACCCTGTCGGGTCAAGCGGGTCGCTTCCGTTTGCCACCAGTCCCCGCCGGTGATTACACCCTGACCATTACCCTGGGCGACAAGACCCTGGATTCCCGTCGGGTTACCGTCATCGACAACGACGTCACCAGCGCCAACGTGGTGGTTAACGAAGGCGACGATATGATCGACGAAGTGCTGGTCTTTGGTCAGGCGGCACGGATGCAACGCGCCCTCGATCGCCAGCGTTATTCCGATCGTATTATCAGCGCCGTCAATGCCGACGCCATCGGTGAACTGCCCGATTCAAACGCGGCAGAAGCCTTGCAGCGTATTCCCGGCCTGTCGATTGAACGCGACCAGGGCGAAGGCCGCTTTGTTCGTGTGCGTGGTATGGGATCAGACTACAACTCGGTATCCATAAACGGCACCCAGATTCCAGCACCGGAAGCCGGAACCCGTTCAGTGGCGCTGGATGTGATTCCATCCAATCTGATCAGCTCGCTGGTGGTCACCAAGTCTCTAACGCCTGATATGGACGCCAACTCTATCGGTGGTGCAATCGAGATTGAAAGCATCTCGGCACTGGATCGTGAAGGGTCGTTTTATAATGCCGACCTCGAATACAGCTACGACGAACTGACCGACAACACCAACCCCAAACTGTCTCTGGGTGGCGGTACGACCCTGGCACTGGGGGGCGAACGTCGTTTGGGTATCGCCGCTGCGGCCAGCTACGAAAGCCGTGACTTCGGTTCTGAAAATACCGAAACCGGCGGCAAGTGGGATGGCGATGAGCTGGAAGAAATGGAAATGCGCGATTACACCATCAATCGTGAACGGATTGGCGCGGCACTGAACCTCGATTATGAGCACGACATCAACAACGCCTTCCACCTGCGCACGCTGTATTCAGAATTCAGCGATGACGAACAACGCCAGGCACTGGTGGCGGAGTTTCAGCAACTGGTCATTGAAGATGGAGAGGAAGAGCGTGACGGTACTTCCCGTGCTTCCGGTGACAGCGGCCTCGGCGAAGTCGCCCGTGAACTGAAGGATCGTAAAGAAACCCAGACCATCAAGTCGGTGACCCTGGGTGGCGAACACTTTATCAACGACTGGACTGTCGAATACGACCTGGGTATGTCCAGCGCCAAGGAAGAAGAACCGGATTCCATGGACAGCGCTGTCTTCACCGCTGACGTAGATAACATTGGTTTTAACGGCAGCAAAAAACCCATCCTGTTCGGCAGTGAGCTGTACGATGCCAGCAACTTTGAACTCGACGAAATCGAACGGGTACACAGTCATTCCACCGATGATATGAACGTCGCCAAAGTCGATATCACCCGCGACCTGATTGTGGCGGACTACCCGGCCATGGTGAAGTTTGGGGGCAAGCTGAAAAGCCGTAAAAAACACATGGATGTCGACATTCGCAAATATGAAGCCGATGACATTTCCATGTCCGATTACGTATCCGGTAGCGTCGACTACGGTCTCGGCAACTTTGGCCCAGCCTTGAACGACAACCAGTTACGTGCGCTGATGCATACCCTGGCAGCAGACTCCGAAGCAGAAGCCGCTGCCGTGGCAGAAGGCTTTGTTGACTCACTCATTGAAGACTACACCATCGAAGAAGACGTCAACGCTGCTTATGTTATGGGCCGTATTGATATGGATGAACTGCAGCTGATTGGCGGTCTGCGTCATGAACAAACCAAACAGAAGAGCAAGGGTTACCAGATTAATGGTGACGATAATGAAGCCGCTGTCAGCCGCACACACTTCACCAACGACTACTCTCATACACTGCCTTCCCTGCTGGCCAAACTGGATGTAGCGGCCGATACCCAGGTGCGAGCGGCCTGGACCAATTCGGTTGTGCGCCCGACCTTCGAAATGATTCGTCCAAACGTGGCCATTGACGGTGATGAACTGGAAGCGGGCAACCCCGACTTGAAACCACTGGAATCCAGTAACCTGGATCTGGGGATCGAGCACTTTATGGGTAACGCAGGGGTGATTTCTGCCTTTGCCTTCTACAAAAATATCGACAATTTTGCCTACGAAACCGACGTCGCCAACGATGCCTATTACAACAGCCTGGCGGGGGAGGAAGACACCACCACCACCACATTTGAAAATGGCACATCCGCGACGGTAAAAGGTCTGGAACTGGCTTACTCACAAAAATTTGCCACACTGCCAGCACCGTTCAATGGCTTGTTATTGTCTGCCAACGTGACCTTTGTCGATTCCAAGGCAACGATCACATCCGACGATGGAGACGAGCAACTGAGCCGTACCATCAGCTTGCCGAAGCAGTCGGATACCACCGGCAACCTGGTGGTCGGGTACGAGAACGACACCATCAGCCTGCGTCTGGCCGCCAACTACAAGTCCGACTATCTGGACGAAGTCGGCAACCTCGAAGACAGCAGCGGAGACATCAAACAGTCATCGCAAACTCAGGTGGACTTCAACGCCTCCTACAAGCTCTCCGAGCAGCTGAAAGTACGCTTCAAGGCCGCCAACCTGACCGATGAACCGTATTACACCTACCAGGGCAGCGAACAATACAATGCCCAATATGAAGACTACGGCCCAACCTACAGCCTGGGTGTGAGCTACTCCAGCTTCTGACGCCAGCTCTGCACCGGTACTGCCGGTGCCGCCCACAATCCTGGTGACGTTTCGCCGGGATTGTGGGGATTGTTACGTCTGGATACCCGCGTTGGCACCTATCGGGTTATGCCCCACTGCTACAGAGAATTGTTATGACAGTACAACGACACACCCCCACATTACTGAGCATGGCCATGATTGGCCTGACGCTCACGACCCTGTCCGCCTGTTCGGGTCTGAGTGCCAGCGCGGAATCGTCAACGGCCTCAACGACCCAGGTTCAGGCTACGGCCTCGACCATGACCAAGACCAAGACAATAACCACTGGGGAACACCTGCTGGTGTTGCCGGGTCATCACTCTTTCAGCATTGGGCCAGACAGCCCGGCGCAACTGACCGACACCCAGACCGGCCAACCCGACTGGCAGGCTAGCTGGCGTGGCGAACTGCTCGATGCCCGCGAAATGACAGCAAACGGCCAAACAGTCATCAAGATTGTCAGCCTCGACCAGCAGAACCAGTTACATCTGCTGACGCTGGTAGCCAGCACAGACACGAAGAGCGGTTATACCCTGCAGCAAGACGCCGTCAGCGCACCCTTGCAACAGCCACTGGAAGGGCTGTGCTTGTACGCACCGTTAAGCAATAGCCAGCCTGCTAACCTGCAACTGTTTTTGCTCGGCGAAGACGCCATGGCCCGACAGCTGGTATTAAACCCGGCTGCAAACGGTTCAGCTTCACCGCCGCACACGACTCAACTGAACACCACCCTGCTGCGTCAGTTCGCCACCGCACCCGGTGCCCAATACTGTGTTGCCGATGACCAGCGCGATACGCTCTATATCAGCGAAGAAAGTGTCGGTGTATGGCGTATGAACGCACGGGCAGAAAGTGATGCCGCCCGCGAGATGATCGATCTGACTCACCCGTTTGGCCATATTCAGGGGCAAGCCGGAGCCATCACCCTGAGCCAGGGCAGCCTGTGGCTGGCCGAAAGTGAAGGACATCGCCTGCACCAGTATCAACAGGATAACGGTCGTTATCTTGGCCACACCCTGCTGGCCGAGACCATCGCCATCGATACCCTGCTGACCTTGCCGCAAGATACCCGGGCAGGAGCACTGGATAAACACAGCGGCAGCCTGATCACGCTGGAGCTGCCCTCACTGCCTGCCATTGAAGTAACCGATGTGATCACGACCGTAGTTGCCAATGGCGAGACTCAGCCGGTCAAAAAAGCCGGTGACGCCGCCGATGATCCAGCGATATGGGTAAACCCGAACCAGCCAGATGCCAGCCGTGTTCTGGGCACCAACAAAAAGCAGGGGTTATACGTCTACGACCTTGATGGCACAGAGTTGCAGGAATTACTGGTGGATCGGGTCAACAACGTCGATCTGCGTCAGGGGTTCCACTATCGTAACCAGCCAATGGACATCGCCGCCGCCAGCCAGCGCGATCGCCACTCCATTGCCCTGTTCCGCATCCAGCCGCAAACCGGTGTGGTCAGCAGCGCAGGAGAAATCGTCACCACTCTGGACGACGTCTACGGTCTTTGTATGTATCAAAACCGTGCCCGCCAAGTATTTGTATTTATCAACGATCAGGATGGACGTTATCAGCAGTACCAGATTCTGGATAGCGCGACTGGCTGGCAAGGCCAGTTGGTGCGGGAATTTGCCGTCGCCAGTCAGCCAGAAGGTTGCGCCGCTGATGATCGCGCCCAGCGGCTGTTTGTTGGTGAAGAAAACCGCGCCGTCTGGACGCTGCCAGCGGAGCCGGATGCCACGACCGGAATGTTGGAAATAGCCAGCGTTGGTGAATGGCTGCACGCCGATATCGAAGGCATGGATATTTATCAGACCGCCACGGCCAACTATTTGCTGGTATCCAGTCAGGGCAACGACAGCTACGTACTGTTCAACGCTACTCCGCCGTATCAGTATATCGGTCGTTTCCGCGTTGGCCTCAACGCTGCCAAAGGGATTGATGGCGCGTCTGAAACCGATGGGCTGACCATCAGTTCCGCCTTTTTGGGCGATCAATACCCGTTGGGAATGCTGGTTGTACAGGATGGCCGTAACCTGATGCCGGAACAAAATCAAAACTTCAAATACATCGACTGGCGCGAGATCAAGACCCTGTTTGACTTGCAGTAAGCGGCACGCTTTAAATAAGTTAAATAAGCGCTACTTAAGTTAGTCAGGTAAAAGAACCAGCCGTCTGGCTCAATACGGATCAAACAATGAGCAATTCAGGCCAGTGTGCGACGATCGAGACGGAAGAGATGTCTTACCAGCTCGGGGGTTGCTAGCGTTAGTGGGGCGGTGCCCCTCAAGCTCGCATTGGTAATGCTTTCCTTCATAGAAGCAACGTTGGCCGGGAGCAATCCCGGCTTTTTTTGATTTTTTGTAGCCTGGTTTTACCTCACCCTGCCAGCTCATCCAGCTGGCGTTCTGCTTCAGCTTTTATCGGGCTGCTGCGTCAGTACTGCAGCCAAATCATCGTCATCTGGCATTCCAAAGCTGGACCAGGATTCCACCACCTTGCCATCGGCATTCAGCAGATACTTGTAGAAATTCCAGCGTGGTGCACCAGCCTGGCGGGCCATTTCCTGAAACAACGGATGCGCGTCAGCACCCTTGACTGGTACCGGAGCCATCATGGTAAAGGTGACACCGAAGTTCTTGAAACACACGTCTGCGGCTTCTTCTTCGGTCTTGGCTTCCTGATCAAAACTGTTGGACGCCACGCCAATAACCACCAGGCCACGATCTTTATAGGTTTCATGCAGTGTTTCCAGGTCGGCAAATTGCCCGGAAAAACCGCAATGGCTGGCAGTGTTTACCAGCAGCACCGGGCGACCGTTAACGACGTCGCAGACATTGAGTATCTTGCTGCTGTGTAATTGCTTCATCTGTTGATGGAACACCGCCGGGCAGACTGCGGCTTGAGAGCGCACCTGCGTGGCGGGTTGAGCAGCGTCGCTGGCCAACACCGGAGCTGCCTGCAACAGCAACCAGATCAGCAGCAGGCTGGCCGCCAGCAACAGCCAGACCGAGCCAGACCACGACGGTGTTATTGCCACTGGTTGCGGCATATGGCGTTGCCGCTCTCGCTCTGCAGCGGCGCTGTCGCGGCGTTGTCGCAGGGCCTGCTGGCGGCGGTTTGCTGCCATACGGGAACGTGTCATATCAACCTCCAACGAATTATCTGACGTCAATAAAGTTATACATAGTCTATACAAAAAAGCGTCAAAACAAGGGTTTTCGTTCGATAATGGCACACAGCGATCACTATCAGGATGAACTCCGCGATAACAAGCCGGATTCACCCTTTCTTGCCTGCTCCTTCGGCAATACGTTTGACCACGCGGGAAGCCGCCACAAAACCAAACGTCCCCGTCACCATAGTGGCAGAGCCAAAGCCGGATGCGCAGTCCAGCCGGGTGCTGTCGCCCGCAAATGCTTTCATCTGGCAGACCGAGCCATCCGGTTGCGGATAGACCAGCTGTTCCGTGGAAAAGACACAGGGAATGGAATAATTACGGCTGGGGTTACGAGAAAAACCATACTCCCGCCGCAGCAAGGAACGCACCTTGCGAGCCAGCGGGTCATTGGTGGTTTTATTGAGATCGGCAATCTGGATTTGGGTCGGATCAATCTGTCCACCCGCAGCGCCTGTGGTTACCACCCGAATCTTGTAACGTTTGCAAAAAGCCAACAGCGCCGCCTTGTTCCTGACACTGTCGATGCAATCCACTACGTAATCAAAATGATCGTACTGATCACCCGGTGCCAGTATCGCCGCCATGTTTTTGCTGGTGAGAAAATCCTCAACCGTCTGAACATCACACTCGGGATTGATTTGCAGCAAGCGTTCATGCATCGCTGCGACTTTCATTTGTCCGACGCTGCCCGTCAGGGCGTGAATCTGGCGATTGGTATTGGTCACACAGATGTCGTCCAGGTCGATCAGTGTCAGGGCACCAATTCCAGAACGGGCCAGTGCCTCTGCTACCCAGGTGCCGACACCGCCAATCCCCACCACGCACACACGCGCACGCGATAAACGTTCAAGGCCGGAAACGCCGTACAGGCGGCCAATGCCACCGAATCTGTCTGTATATGCTGGAGTCACTGCTACCTCTGAATGCTACTCGTCATCGCCACCGGCGAGAGGCGCAAGTATATCAGAGCTGGGAAACGCGGGTTTTACCGGGAAATCGAAGCCAGCGAGAAGTCTGACTGATACGTTGTAATGGAATTTCTTCAGCATGAAATGCGGCTTCAAGCACGCGCATTTGTTGCGGCTCAATCAACCCCAACAACCCTTGTCGCAACTGTGGAATGGGTGCAATCCGTGCGGTCAGGGAATCCACCAGCAAAGCAAGAAAGTCGGGCGACAGATGCGCATGGTCGTAGTGATTGATCATCAGAACAGTGGCGTCATCCTGCAATTCGAGGGAGAGGTTATCGCCTTTGAGTAATGGGCCTTTGATGGCAGAGAAGAAGGTATCGAGGTCTTGCTGGAAATGGGAGAGATTATGGGACGTGGCGGCAGCGGCAAGTGCATCCATCCAGAGTTGCCGAAAACGCCTTGGCGATACCTCATCTTCGACAACTTTCAGTTCAAGACGGGTGCCTTCTGTAACTGCACCCTCTGTAACCGCGCCTTCACTGACCGATTCGACGTCATTCAGAGCAACCAGAAACCAGGACTTTCCCAGTAACTCGAAGTATCCGTACGTCTGTTCACCGGCAGCCAGTACCGGAGTCGTCAGTACCAGCAACATCATGAGTACCGATATACGCTTCATAACTACAGCCCTACTCGGATTGAAATGGCTTGGGAATCCTTTACCTGTTGACCAGGAAAAACCCTGTTTCACGACCTGCCCTACTCCTGGTGTAACAAACGCGGCGTAAAAACAAGCAGTCACATGACCTGTCGTGCCTTTCTGTATTCCTTTCAGATGATCCAACGTTAGCATGACAAATTGGAAACAGGCAGCGCCGTTAACGGGTATTCATCACAAAACGGAAAGGAATGTCGAACTCAAAATCTGGCCCCAGCAAAATACCGGGCAACTCGCGATACGGTGCGGCCCGTTCTGCTGCTCGTACCGCTGCCGAGTCCAGTACGGTATGCCCGGAAGTTTCACTGATAACAGCGGTTATCAAGCTGCCATCCCGATTCAACTTCAGCGCAACCCGCGCAGTCCCTTCCAGCCCGCGCCGCAACGCCTGCTTGGGATACAGCACCTTGGCATTGGCACTGGTTAACAGATCGCGATAATAACGCGCTTCTGATTGCTGCCGTTCGATCAGCAATGCTTCCTGTTTTCTCTGCTGCGCTTGCCGGGCTGCCAACTCAGCGGCTGCCTGCTCTTCTGCCAGGCGTAACGTCTCCTGCTGTTGGTCTGTCGATAACGCCTCCGCCACCGGATCAGATAAAGCTGACAATGGGGTCTCATCAAGCTCCGGTATATTCATCATCTCCATGCCGGGTTCCGGCTGCGACTCTGCTGGTGCCATGATGTCCGGGCTGGGTTCTGTTGCAGCCGGAGGCAATGTCACTCCAGCAACAGTCACTCCAGCAGCAGTCACTCCAGCAGCAGTCACTCCGGCAGCAGTCACTCCGGCAGCACTACCCTGGCCCGCAATTACAACGGCAGCAGCTGAAACTGATGGTTTGGCGCTATTATGTTGCTCAACCGTAACCCAGCTTTCGATCACTTGCTGACGCCCGGCGGCCGGTTCAATTGCCAGTAACCGGGCCTGTTGTTCAGCTCGCTGGTTGGCCGACATGTGAATCAGATCATCCTTGAATTTTTGCGAACGCGGGTACTTGCCCACCCAAACCGTCACCAGTGCCCGTACAAAACCGGGATCATCCAGCTGTAGCACGTCAACCGCATTGATAGTCACCCGCGTCTCACCGGTCTCGTTCGAGATCAGCAGCTGATCTCCCATGAGCAGATCATCTTTCAGCAAGTGCATAAACCGGGTGACCTGGGTAACCCGCTGATTCATTTCTGCTTCGCTGAGATTAATGGCCAGGCCCTCGTTCCAGAGGCGGTAGAAACGCCTGGGGGAGAGTTCATCTGCCAAGATGCGCATTTCCAGCCGCAGTGGCTGGGCAGAATTCAGCCAGGCTTCACTGTTGGCGCTGTCGCTATAGACCGATGCCAGATAGACATCGTTATCGAGACGCCGATAAACAGCGGCGCCCTGCAATTCGAGCGCTGCAGCTTCAACCGCCGTCACGGATAACAGTACAACAAGGAACAGGGTAACCAGGCGCATAACAGATCTGTCGGTAAGGTGCGTTGAATCAGTCTAGGAGCGAAAGGTTACAGAATCTTGTCGTGCAAAAACGGGCCTGGCAATCGATCCGGTGATCAACACCGGTAGGGATCATCAAACCGCATTGAGATTTTTGCTGCCGGGGTGGTAGCACCTTGCGGAGGAGTGTCAGAGAGGCCAATTAATCCAGATTCACCAGATGAATCTGGTCGGTAGACAATGCCAGGCTAGCGGTAATGCGTTGCAACGTATGGGGATAACGGATGTCATGCAGGCTGATGCCCGACAGCACCAGCGTCAGTACCTGATTGATACCACCCCAGTTACCCGCCAGCGAGCAACTGTCGGTGATGTCGCAATCAGACTCAACGGTACTGCATTCCGTCAGACTCACCTTGCCTTCAAAGGCTTCCACAATCGCCAGCAAGGGAATCTGTTCCGGACTGCGCGCCAGTCGGTAGCCACCACGAGAACCACGCCGGGCCTGTACCAATCCGGCATCGGCCAACACTTTCAGCACCTTGCGGGCGGTCGGCAACGACACGCCGATACCGGTGACAATGTCGTCAGTGGATTGCTGGGAACCACCGCTTTGTGCCAGATGGTTCAGCACCAACACGCCGTAATCGGTCATTTTGCTGATTTTCATTGATGACTTTTACCCACTTGCCGTCCGTCACCCCCGTTTCAGGAACAACCCGAGCGGATACGGAAACCGGTTTATCAGCAAAGCATACCAAACTGGTATTGATTCTGGTAATACCGTGAGTACTTGAGTAGAATGCTGGGACTAACGAAATGATGATATCAGCACAGCCGGATCCATACTGGCCTGATGTGCCCGGTTACCACCGCATAGCAGTTGGCAAGCCCTCTTCTCGCGGTTTGCGACCAGGAACGGAACGATGTCATCCGACCGAGAGATAGCGCCATGACCGATACCATAAATCCCGTTCTGACCGACCCCGTACCAAATCAGGAAATCCATCAACGTTTCCGCAAGGAATACGCGGCTGGATTTATCAGTGATATCGAATCAGATACCCTGCCGCCCGGCCTGAATGAAGACGTGGTGCGGTTTATTTCCGCCAAAAAAGGTGAACCCGAGTGGATGACCGAATGGCGGCTGAAAGCCTATCGCGCCTGGCTGGAAATGGTCGAGCCAGAATGGGCTCATGTCAGCTATGACAAGCCGGATTTCCAAGCACTCTCTTATTATTCAGCACCCAAAAGCATGGCCGATGGGCCAAAAAGCCTGGATGAAGTGGATCCCAAGCTGCTGGAAACCTACAACAAGCTGGGCATCCCGCTGCACGAACAGCTGATGCTGGCCGGGGTCGCAGTCGACGCCGTCTTCGACTCGGTTTCTATCGCTACTACCTTCCGCGACAAACTGGCGGAAGCCGGTGTGATCTTTATGCCGATTTCCGAAGCCGTGCACAAGCACCCGGAACTGGTGAAAAAATACCTCGGCACCGTCGTACCGCAGCGCGACAACTTTTATGCCGCCCTCAACTGCGCTGTGTTCTCCGACGGCTCATTTGTCTACATCCCCAAAGGCGTACGCTGCCCGATGGAGTTGTCGACCTACTTCCGTATCAACGAAGCCAAAACCGGCCAGTTTGAACGTACGCTGATTATCGCCGATGAAGGCTCACACGTTTCCTACCTCGAAGGCTGTACCGCGCCGATGCGCGACGAAAATCAGCTGCACGCCGCCGTAGTGGAACTGATCGCCCTCGACAACGCCGAAATCAAATACAGCACCGTGCAAAACTGGTATCCCGGTGACGAAGAAGGCAAAGGTGGCATCTACAACTTTGTTACCAAACGAGCCGTTGCCCATACCAATGCCAAGGTCAGCTGGACCCAGGTTGAGACCGGTTCAGCCGTCACCTGGAAATATCCGAGCTGCATCCTCAAGGGTGACAACTCGGTAGGCGAGTTTTACTCGGTCGCACTGACCAACAACTATCAGCAGGCCGACACCGGCACCAAGATGATTCACCTGGGCAAAAACACCCGCTCCACCATTATCTCCAAGGGTATTTCTGCCGGTAAAAGCCAAAACGCCTATCGCGGTCTGGTGCGCATGAATCCGAATGCCGAAGGTGCCCGTAACTACACCCAGTGTGACTCGCTGCTGATTGGCGACCAGTGTGGTGCCCATACTTTCCCTTACATCGAAAGCAAGCACCCGTCAGCGGTGATAGAACACGAAGCAACAACCTCTACCGTCAGCGACGACCAGCTGTTCCTGTGTCGTCAGCGCGGCATTGATACCGAAAAAGCAGTGTCCATGATTGTGAACGGTTTCTGCAAAGAGGTGTTCAAGGAACTGCCGATGGAGTTTGCCGTAGAAGCGGGCAAACTGCTGGAAATCAGCCTTGAAGGGTCAGTGGGATAATTCATTGTCGGAGGTCTGAGGCCAGACGCAAAACACCGAATCATGTCCGACGTCTGGCATCCAGCGTCCGTCCAAAACACATTAAAGCGTCCGACGTCTGGCACCGACGTCCGACTACAGAAGACAGGAACCACCATGATCAGCATTAAAAACCTGCACGCCAAAGTCGAAGACAAGCCCATTCTCAAGGGCCTCAACCTGGACATCAAACCCGGTGAAATCCATGCCATCATGGGTCCTAACGGCGCAGGCAAAAGCACACTGGGTAATGTCCTGGCGGGCCGCGACGGTTACGAAGTCACCGCCGGTTCGGCCACTTTGAATGGCAAGGATATTCTGGCACTCAACGCAGAAGAACGCGCTCGCGAGGGCCTGTTTCTGGCATTTCAGTACCCGGTTGAAATTCCCGGTGTTTCCAATCTCGAATTTCTCAAAGCCTCCGTCGATGCCATTCGTGCCTACCAGGGCAAGGAACCGATGGATTCGGTCAGTTTTTTGAAAATGGCTCGGGAAAAAATCAAGGCAGTGAATCTCGACCAGAGTTTCCTCAAGCGTGGTGTCAACGAAGGTTTCTCCGGTGGTGAGAAAAAGCGTAACGAGTTGATGCAAATGATGATGCTGGAGCCTTCCCTGTGCATCCTTGATGAAACCGACTCCGGTCTCGATATCGACGCTCTGCAAGTGGTGGCAAATGGCGTTAATGCCATGCGTGATCCCAACCGCTCTTTCATCATCGTCACCCACTACCAGCGCTTGCTCGACTACATCATCCCGGACTACGTTCACGTCCTTGCTGATGGCAAGATCGTCAAATCCGGTGGCAAGGAGCTGGCGCTGGAACTGGAAGAGAAAGGCTACGGCTGGCTGGAAAGCGAGGCGCAATAACATGGTAGAGACGAATCCGGCTGCCAGCTTTCAGCAGCAGCAACTTAATCAGCAAGATACTATTGCTCCCCTGGACTGGTTGGCTGACATTAACCATGCCGGTCGTGCAGCCTTTGCCGCTGCGCCGTGGCCAAATCGCAAAACCGAGGCGTGGAAGTATTGCTCGCTGAAAACCCTGGCGGCAGACAGCTACAGTGCTGCTGTTCCGGTTACACCAGTCGATGCCGATACGCTGGCCAGCACCATCACCATCGCCGGGCTGGACAGCTACCAGCTGGTACTGGTGAATGGCCAGATCGATACCGCATTGTCGAGCGCCCTGGCACTGGAACAGGTGGTGCTGTTTGCCGATGCCACTAGCGAGCAACAAGCGCGGATTGTCGAGCGTTTGTCTAACGCCCGTCAGCAATCGAATCATCACCTGTTTAACGACCTTAACGACGCCGCGCTCAGCAGCGGCGTGCTGATCACCATTGGTCGTAACAGCCCGCTCGACAAACCACTGCAAATCTGTTCAGTCAATACCGGTGCCGATCATGCCTACAGCATCAACAGCCGAGTATTGGTGGAGCTGGAAACCAGCGCCGAGCTGACACTGATTGAGCAGTTTGCCTCCGTAACACAGAGCAGCGACAACAGTTTTACCAATAACCAGACGGATATTCTGGTCGGCGATAATGCCCGCCTGACCCATTATCGTCTTAACCAGATGCAGCAAGCCGCCGCCTTTATCGGTACCAGCCGTATCGATCTGCAACGGGATGCCCAGTACCTGGCGTTTCACCTCGGACTTGGCTCGGCGCTGACCCGTAATGACCTGGTGGTCAACCACAATCGTGGTGGCTCACACTCGGAAATTTCCGGTGTCTACGTCCCCCAGGAGTCGCAACTGGTCGATTTCCACACCTGTATCGAACACGTCGCCGCCCAGTGCACCAGCAATGAAGTGTTCCGCGGCATTATCAACGACCAGGCCAAAGCGGTATTCAACGGCCGCATTCATATCCACAAGAATGCCCAGAAAACCCTGGCGGAACTGAGCAACAAGAACCTGTTACTGACCAACAAGGCCGAAATCAACACCAAACCGGAACTGGAAATCTACGCCGACGACGTTAAATGCGCCCACGGTGCGACCGTTGCCCAACTGGATGACAAGGCCCGCTTCTATATGCAAAGCCGGGGCATCAGCGAACAGGAAGCCCAGGTCATGTTGAGCTTTGGTTTTATCAACGAACTGCTGGAAGCGCTGCCACATCCCGCCGTTGGTGACTGGTTACGCCCGCTGCTGGCGCAGCGTTTTGGTCGTGTCCAGGCCTTTACTCACGAGCAGATCGAGGCACTGTCATGATCGACGCCTATTCCGCAGAGACCCGCCGTTACATCGACAATATCCGCCAGGATTTCCCGGCGCTGCAACAGCAAGTGCATGGCAAGCCACTGGTCTATCTCGACAACGGTGCCACCACGCACAAGCCAAACGTTGTGATCGAAGCCGAAGCGACGTTCTATCGTACGGTCAACTCCAACGTCCACCGCGGTGCCCATTACCTCAGTGACGTCGCGACCGAGCAGTTCGAAGGTGCCCGTAAAGTCGTGCAGGAATTCATCGGGGCGTTAAAACCGGAAGAAATTGTCTGGACCCGAGGCACTACCGAAGGTATTAACCTGGTGGCATCCACCTGGGGCCGCAAGCACATTGGCAAGGGTGACCGCATTCTGGTCAGTGAAATGGAACATCATTCCAATATCGTGCCCTGGCAAATGCTGTGCGCACAGGTCGGCGCAGAACTGATCCCGATCCCGGTCAAGGACAACGGCGAACTCGACCTGAACGCCTTGGCCGAATTGATGGAGCCACGGGTCAAGCTGATCTCCGTTGCGCACGTCTCCAACGCCCTTGGTAGTGTCAATCCGATTCCGGACATTGTCCGTATGGCACGGATTAACGAATCCGTGGTGATGGTTGATGGTGCCCAGGGGGTCTCCCACTTTGATGTCGATGTGCTGCAGCTGGATGTCGATTTCTATGCTTTTTCCAGCCACAAGTTGTTTGGCCCGACCGGTATGGGTGTGTTGTACGGCAAGGAAGAACTGCTCAATGACATGCCGCCCTATCAGGGCGGTGGTGAAATGATTGAACACTGCTCTTTTGCTGGCACCACCTACAACCAGTTACCCTACAAGTTTGAAGCGGGCACCCCCAATATTGCCGGTGCGATTGGCCTGGCTGCTGCCATCAACTACCTCAACGGTCTCGATCGCAAGGTACTGGTCGCCCAGGAAGAGGCTCTGATCCAAAAAGCCCACGCCATGGCGCTGGAGTTGGGTGGTATCCGTATCATCGGCGAAGCGGCCAAAAAAGCCTCCGTCTTCAGTTTCCTGCTCGACGGTGCGCACCCTGCGGACGTCGGCACCCTGCTCGACCAGCAAGGCATTGCGGTACGTACCGGCCACCACTGTGCCATGCCATTGATGGAACGCCTTGGCGTACCAGGAACCGTGCGGGCCTCGATGGCGTTTTACAATACGCTGGATGAAGTGGATGCCCTGTTCAAGGGGCTGGAAAAAGCCAAGATGTTTTTGCTGTAATGATTCGTGACCGATTGAGGACACACACATGAGTATTGAAACCTACGACCCGAACGCCGCTGCCGAAGTCAGCATGACCGACGCGGCGATTCAACACGTGCGCAAAATGTTGGCCAAAAATAATGACAAAAGCGGCGTGCGTCTGGCTGTCAAAAAGAGTGGCTGTTCAGGATTCAAGTACGATATTGAATTTGTTGATGCTTCCAGCCCTGGCGACCAGGTAGTCCAGGTCGCCAGTGACGTGATCCTGTACGTCGCCGAAGATGCCAGAGCCTATGTCCGTGGCACCGAAATCGACTTCACCAAAGAAGGCCTGAACAGCATCATCAAGTTCAACAATCCCAATGCCCGTGATTTGTGTGGCTGCGGTGAATCCTTTTCGGTGTAACCTTGCCATGTCTCCTTGGTATGTACCTTTTCAGGTCATGAGGTCATGCTGAGGTGCCATCCATGCCACAACTGCTGAACGTCCGGAGATATTGCACTGACCCGGCGTGATGCCGGTATCAAAACGGCACCCACTCAGCAAAATTTCAGCGACAGGTAGCTTCATTTATGGAAAAACGCATGGTCGTTTCGCTGGCTGCATGTCCAGCGCGACAGGTTCCTTCCGGTATTCCTGCCACCATTCCGCCCGGTGTCTTTGTCACCATCAATCAGGCACTGGGTGGCAATTATACGGTCACCGTTAACGGCAACATGATGCGGGTTGATGGCACCGATGCGGCCGCGCTGGGCCTGCAAGCAGAACAGATTGTCTTCGAGGATCACGGCGATAACGTGGTTCGGAAAGAACAGGTTGAGCAAGCATTACGGACGATTTTCGACCCGGAAATTCCCATCAATTTGCTCGACCTGGGTCTGATTTATGGCATAGAGATTGACGGTCATCAGGTCAACATCCGCATGACACTGACCGCACCGACCTGTGGCATGGGACCAGTACTGATTTCCGACGTCAAATATCGGGTCGCCAAAGTCCCCAATGTCAGTGCCGTCAACGTCGAACTGGTGTTTGAGCCACAATGGCATCGTGACATGATGACCGAAGAAGCCCAGCTTGAAGCAGGTCTGTTTTTCTGACAGACCCTGTTTGCCTCGCCTGCCGGATACTTGGCTTGATGTCCATTATCCGGCACGCCTTGTTACCTCTGGCTATCTTGCATACGACACCTGCCCTTGAGACAAACACCGCATGAAAATGACCGAAACCCCTGAGCAAGTTGTGCTCGAGCCATCTGCAGATCCTGCCAGCGCCTGTCTGATCTGGCTGCATGGCCTGGGAGCGGACGGCTACGATTTTGTGCCGGTGGTACAGCATATGGCGAGCTTGATAGATACATCACAACTGCGCTGTATTTTCCCCCATGCCCCCAAACGGCCAGTCACGATGGCCGATGGCGCAGCCATGCGCTCCTGGTACGATATTATGGCGATGACGCCAAAACGCACCATCGACCCGGATCAGCTGGCCGACTCAGTGAATCGGCTGTATCAGCTGATTCAACAACAAATTGATATGGGCATACCTTCCTGGAAAATTGTGCTTGCCGGGTTTTCCCAAGGAGGGGCGGTTGCTTATCAGGCCGCAACCAGCTTTGGTCAGCCACTCGGCGGGCTGATTGCTCTGAGCACCTACATTCCCGATGGCACTCGGGTGAATCCGTTCAAGGTTCATCCTGCCAATAGCCAGCTGCCAGTCATGGTTGCCCATGGCACGGTGGATCCGGTTGTGCCGATCTCGCTGGCGATGGTGGCGCTGGAACAGCTGCGCCACAACGGCCTGCAACCACTCTGGCGCAGCTATCCGATGAAGCACGAGGTTTCGTACCCGGAAATTGAAGACGTCAGCCGTTTTCTCAGTGGCTGCTTGGGCCAAAATCAATCCTGATGCAAGCGGAATCGCTCTGCCAGCGTCATCAGATTGCCCGCCAGTTCACGCTGCTGGCCACCGGTCTTGCGCATAAACTTGCCGGTGGCCACGGTCGACTCTGATAAACGCTGAATAGCCATCATGTTCTGGCCCAGCTCTTTATTGGTCGTCACCTGCTCTTCTGCCGCTGCTGCCACCTGATCAGACATATCCCGGATACTGCGGACAGCGGAACGTATTTGGGCCAGCTCTCTGGCGACGGTACCCGACAGCTCGACCGTTTGCCGCGCCACTTTCTGCGATTCTTCAACAGAATGATAGGCGAGCTGTGAATCTTGCTGGAAACGGCCAACAATCCGGCCGATTTCGGCAGTAGACTCTTGTGTTTTTTGCGCCAACGACCGGACTTCATCCGCGACAACAGCAAACCCCCGGCCCTGCTCTCCCGCACGGGCAGCTTCAATCGCAGCATTCAGCGCCAGCAGGTTGGTTTGCTCGGCAATAGCCTTGATCACCTCCAGTACCCCGGCAATGGCATCACTGGAACGGTGCAAATCCTGAATCACCTCCGCCGCCTGATTCATCTGGGTATTGAGGTTTTCAATACAACCCAGACTGAGATCGACCGTTTCACCGCTGCTGTCGGCCGTTTGATTGGCCTGGCTGGCCTGGTCAGCCACTTGCTGGATGCTGTAGGCAATGTCCTGCGTCGCCTGTTCCAGCTGACTGACAGCGGTCGCAGCACTCGAGGTTTCATCCTGCTGTACCTGCATCCCTCGGGTACTCAGCGAAATAGTCATGTGATTCTGAATAGCGATCAGGTTCATTTCTGTCGCGCTGATGGCAATCTGGGAAACGGTTTCTTCCATGCGCTCCAGTAACTGATTACAGGCGGTCGCCACTTCGCCCAGCTCATCCTTCAGGTAGACCGGCACCCGCTGAGACAGATCGAGTCCCTGACTGATGGCCACAATTTGCTGATGCAGCACCTTGACCTGACGATAAAACATGCCAGATACCAGTAGCGTCAGCACGGTAGAGAGGATCAGGAAAAACAGCCCGAGCAGAATAATGTTCCAGTAAGCACGGCTGACGTCCGCCAGACGAGACGAGGCCGTATCCAGCAACACGGCTTCGAGTCCATTCTCCAGTGCCTTGAGTTGATTGATACGTGCGGTCGAGGCAGCAAACCAGTCACTGGCGGCCACTCCGAACCCGCCCATAGTGGCCTGTTGATGCGCCATCGCACGGTAGTCCGCAACAGCACGCTGGGAGGCCGATCCCAGAAAGGCGTCAAATTGTTGTCTGCCTGCGGCATTGGAAAATTGATAAAACGAGTCAAGATAGGCGCTTTGCTCGGTTTCCAGACGGATAAAACGGAGGTACAAGCCCGCTGAAAACTCGTTGGCACCAAAGGCATTACTCAACACCGCACGCTCAATACCGGCGCGCTCTTTGCCTTGCAGCAAATTGTAATAGGCCTGCAATTGGCGGGAAATCGCACCATCACTGGTATAGTCCGTCGCGATCGCCGACAGCGCCAGCAAGTGGCGGATAATACCGGTATAAAATGCCAGCGCATCGGGCAAGTCGAGTGCCAATCCTGCAACACCGGAGCGTACATCAGCCAAACGCTGCAAGTCGGCCTGGGCGGTCGTAATCACCGCAGCTACCTTGGGATAGTCAGACAGGTCAGTATGATCGAGCAGCACTTCCCAGGCTTGTAATTGGTCATCACTGACACGCCGTTGTTGCGGCAGTGTCTCACTGAATGACGTGCCCTGACTCCCCAGGAACCCGGCCGACAGACCACGTTCTTTTTGTAATTCATGCGCCAGCAGACTATTTTGTCTGGCCAGATTAACCAGCACTGAAATCGCCTGCATTTCGCTTTTCTGTACCGACCTCACACTCACATCTTCAGCCAGTAAATACACCAGAGCAATCAGAGGCACAGTGATCATCAGTAACAATTTACCTTTTACTGACAAGCGTGAAAGTAAGCTCATATCTGTTCCCTCTGTCCTTGTACGCATGTTTTTCCACATGGCCATAAATAATCAAACTCTTTTCAGACTAGAGGATGTTGCTGAAAATGCAGCACGTCACCCGTCTGAGATTGAATAAATCACTCGCCCAGCGATACCGGTTACTGACTGGTCAGGCATCGTGAACGATGGTTTGGCAATCCGTACCCGCAGCATCCGCTGGCAGTTGTATCCCCATATAGCGCCCTCTGCCCTGCTGTTTGGCCTGATATAACTGGATATCAGCGGCCTTGATCAGATCGGCGCGATTCATGGCTAAATTTGGTTTCACCGTTGCACCTCCCAGGCTGACAGAAACCTGTGATGCCAGGGGAGATTCCGCATGAGGTATCGCCAGGGTTTCAATACTGTGGAGGATATCATTGGCGACTTTTTTGGCGCCTTGTTGGTTGGTATCTGGCAAGAGGCAAACAAATTCCTCACCGCCATAACGCGACAAGCTGTCACTGGGGCGTTTGAGCACCGCCTTGATGGTCTGTGCAACCCGGATCAGGCATTGATCCCCTTCAAGATGGCCATAGTAATCGTTGTAACGTTTGAAGTAGTCCAGATCCACCATGATCAGCGACAGTTCACGCTGCTCGCGCAAGTCCTGCTTCCAGTTCAGCTCCAACGTCTCTTCAAAACGACGGCGATTGGCAACGCCGGTCAATCCGTCTTGCAAAGCACTGGCACGCAACAAGTCACGTTGAATCTTGACCGCTATATGGGTTCGCACGCGGGCATAAACCAGCACCGGATTAACGGGTTTGGTAATAAAGTCCACCGCACCCACATCAAATCCGCGCAGTTCATTTTCAACTTCCTGCTGCGATGACACAAAAATAACAGGGATATCCTCGGTCATGGCATCCGCTTTTAACTGCCGGCAGACGGTATAACCATCGATGCCGGGCATCATGATATCCAGCAAGACCAGATCCGGTTGCTGCTTGCGGCAAATTTCAATAACCCGACGACTGTCCGTTGCCATCAATACCTGGCATTCGTTTTTAAAAATTTCATTCAATACCCGGATAATCAGTGGCTGATCATCCACAACCAGCAAACGGGGCAGTCGATCCAACCCTGGAATCCATTCATTAAACGATCCTGCGGTATTCATTGATCCCCCCGCATCTGGCGCAGTGTCTGCCTGGCCTGTTCAAATTCAAGACTTCCGATCTGCATAATCAACTGCTCAAGCCATTGCGGATAAGCAGAGCGGATCACTTCCGGACAGCATTCAACCATTTCCACGACCTTCATATCGCAATTGTCCAGGCTGGCATCGAGACTGCTCAGCCAGTTTGCTATTTCCTGATCCTCTTCGCCTGTCACAGAGTTCAGCGGCTTGTCGGACGCGCCAGGCTGGCTCGACACCAGGCTCCCGGCTATTGCTTTTGCTTCCGGCATACCATCAACCGGCTGCACCGCTTGCTGTAATGCCACGACAGAGCGCTCAGACAAGCGTCTCAATTCGGCGATCAGGCTATCGCTATCCGGCAGGTTGTTACCCTCCGGATCGGCGTGCACAAACACCGGTTCCAGCGCTGCAGCGCGCTTGGCCAGACCAATCGCCCCCATCGTGCCAGCATTGCCTTTCAGGGCATGCAGTGTGGCTGCGGCCTCGGCCCAGCCCGCCGACTGCAGCTGCAGGGCCAGTTTTTCCAGCAGTGCGCCAAAATCTTCTTTTATCGTCGCCAGCAAGCGCGTGTAGATATCCTGTTTGCCACCGAAGCGGCGCAAAATGGTAGCAAGTGGCTCTACCAGTACGTCAGTCTCATCATCACCTTGCTGGTCGCTCTCCATTACCGGTCGGGCCGGAGATCTGGCAGGATCGATGGTAGTAAGAATGGCAGTGACGATACGATCGAGATCTATCGGCTTGCCCACATGCCCGTTCATACCCGCCTCAATACATTCAGCATAGTCATCCAGTGACACATTGGCGGTCATTGCCAGTATCGGTAATTGTTCCTTGCTGACACGGGTACGGATCAATCGGGTCGCTTCCAGGCCATCCATGCCGGGCATCTGGATGTCCATCAGCACCAGGTCGTAAGGTCGTGTATTGTCGCTAACGCGATTCACGCCTTCCTGTCCACTTTCAGCCAGATCCACCCGAGCGCCCTCCAGTCGTAACAATTCACTGACTATTTCACGATTGATGCCGTTATCTTCCACGACCAGTAAATTCACGCCCTCAAGCCGGGGTTTGGCCAAGCCGGTGATGACGTTGTTGTCGATCTGCTTGCCGTTCAGCAGCTCGTTGGCAACTTGATACAATTCTGCTGGCGTCACCGGTTTACAGAGGAAGGCAACCTCTTCTGCCGCTTCGGACAAGGGCTGACAATGATCATCCAGGACGCCAAGGACAATGACCGCAGGAGCCTGGCCCATTAATGGTGCAACCCTGAGTCGCAAGATTAATTCCTCAACCCGGATACCCACTATCGATGCATCCAGCAGCACCAGATGCACTGGCTGCTCACGCTGGTTGGCTTGCTCAATATAGTCAACCGCAGCAATCCCATCCAATGCCTGAACCATTTCCCAGTGTGCCGCTTCGCCCAGACGCATTAACGGTGTTGCCACCAGCGATTTGTTTTCAACCAGTAACACCCGGCGGGGCGGATTTTCGGCAGAGGCCAGATATGTGCTGCGATTGTCCGTCCGTTGCAGTTTTACATCGAACCAGAAACGGCTGCCCCTATCCTGCCTGCTTTCCAGCTGCAACTCGCTGCCCATCAGCTCCACCAGGCGCTTGCAAATGACCAGCCCCAGCCCGGTGCCACCAAAATGCCGACTGACTGACGCTTCGGCCTGAATAAAGCCGGAGAAAATACGTTGCTGCTGTTCGTCGGAGATACCGATCCCGGTATCGATAACCTCAATTCTCAAATCCATCGACGGTTCACTGTCGGTCAGAATACTGACCCTGACCATGACATGGCCTGACGAAGTAAATTTCAGCGCATTGCCCGCCAGGTTGATCAATACCTGCAACAAGCGCTTGCTGTCCCCTTCGAACTGGACGGGTAAGCAGGGAGTAATATCAAACACCAGTTCAACCGGTTTTTGGCCCAGATTTCCTGCCATCACAACGCCCAGAGTGCGTAACAGTTCGTTCATATCGAAGGGGTGAACATCCAGCGCTAATTTACCGGCTTCGATTTTGGAATAATCGAGCACATCGTTCAGCAGCAGCAGCAGCGAACGCCCAGCGTTCTGCGCCTTGGACAGGTAATCCGACTGGCGCTCGGTCAGTTGGCTTTGTTGCAACAGGGCCAGCATGCCCAGCACGGCGGTCATGGGGGTACGGATTTCATGACTCATATTGGCCAGAAAAGCGGATTTAGCCGCACTGGAGGCATCGGCCTGATCTCTGGCATACCGCAGGTGTGCCTCATGCAGTATCTGTTCGGTGATGTCCTGATTGATGCCGGTGATACGAATCACCCGACCATGACTGGCGCGCTCGGCACGAGCAGCGCATTGGATATGCCGTATGTTGCCATCGGGCCAGACAATCCGGAACACAGTGTCAAAATAGCCAACATCCATGCAGGTTCGCAGCAGCGACTCAGCCATGACCTGATCGTCCGGGTGTACTCGTTCCGACCAGCGCTCCAGTTCCAGGCCCTCATTTTTCAACTCAACCGGCTGTTGGTACAGGCTGAACATACGATCATTCCAAGTCAGTAGCTCGGTATCGGTATCCCAACTCCAGACCCCCAATTCCGCCACTTCAGCGGCCATTTCCAATTGACTGATAGCACTTTGAACCACGCGCTGATGCTGATAGTGCTCGGATAAATCGGTCAACACGCCGACCACAATCAGGTCGCCATCCTGCTCTACGGCACCAAAGCTGATCTGCGCCGGAAACAGGCTGCCATCATGGCGCATCGCCTGAATTTCCTGCTCAAATGTACGGTTACTGTCTGCAAAGGCTTCGATATCAGTCAGCAGGGAATGCATAAAATTATCCGTGACGGCATCGACCGAAGGCGGCATCAGCATGCGGATACTGCTGCCGATGATTTCCTCGGACGAATAACCAAACAGCTGTTCTGCCGCCGGATTAAACAACTTGATGTTACCGGAACGATCCATGGTGATAATCGGATTGACGGCAGTATCGAGAATGGCCTGGGTCGTCTTGAGGCTTTGCTGCAATTTCATTTCGGTGCGTTTGCGATGAGTAATATCAAAGACAATGCCCAGATACCCTGTCACCTCGTTGCTATTTTCAGAGCAAATCGCTGTGACCGATACACTCACCGTCAGGCGCTTGCCCTGGCGCGTAATATAAGTCCACTCACGGGTTTCCGCGCCTTCCCGTTCGGGTAACGCCACTAGTACATCAAAACCGTCAACCGGCACGCCGAGGGCTTCCGTCAGCTGCTGTGCCCGTTGTTTCAGTTCATCGCTGTCATGAAAAATCACCGGCGTACGGATGCCAACCATCTCCTCTGAACAGTAGCCCAGCATACGTTCAGCACCCGAGTTGAACAGCGTAATCACCCCTTCTCTGGTGGCAGCAATAACACCGACTTCTGATGATGAACGCAAAACGCCCTGCAGCAGTTGGTTGATCCGATCGGCTTCGCCAGTACGTTGTTCGACTTGTTGTTCCAGTTTGCGCTGCAGCTCAAGCACATGCGCCTGCGCCTGCTTTTGGCGAGAAATATCACGAATGGTCTGCGACAACCCGACCAGGCGACCACTGGCATCGCGGATTCCCGAGGCCGAAACCGAGACATCAATCAGTTGGCCATCCAGCGCCAGACGCCGAGTTTCCAATGGCCGGACATGCAATCCCCGCTTCACCACCGAGGTCAAGATACGTTCACTTTCCTGCTGCAGATTGTCCGGTACGATGCGCTCCATCAGCGACGTTCCCAGCATGGTCTCGGCCGGAAAGCCCAATAAACGCTCAGCACCACTGTTCCAGCTGGTGATGATGCCATCGGTATCAGTACTGACAATACCATCAACAGAACCGTCAACAATCGCGGCCAGGTGTTGACGCTGTGACAGGTATTCCCCGCGACGCATGCGCCCGCTGATCAGCAGATACAGCAACATGGCCAAGAGCAGGTTAACAACCGCGCCCACCACGGCCACCTGAACCGGTGAAACCAGATGCAGACTGGCAGCAAAGCCTGGCTTCGGGATCACCTCTATTTGCCACTGACGGCCAAAAACCGCACGCTGGACGGCAGTCGTCTGTACTACTTGGGACGAGTCCGATGTGGATTCTTTCAGGGTGGAATAAAACACTTCCGGATGTTGGTTATCGGTTATATCGGTAAAGCGCAGACTGACAAGGGCATCATTTTTCTTCAGATCGGCCAGCACTTGTCCCATCAGCAAGGGGGCGTAACTCCAGCCAAGCAATTGTTGTTCACGCTCTTCCGGTTGCAGCGGCGTCACCGGGATACGATAAACCGGTAGCAGGATCAGAAAGGATTGCAGCCGCTTACCAGCAGTTTGAACCAGAGTAATGGGGGCCGTTAACTGCACATCACCCAATCTCATCGCTGCGATAGCGGCATTACGACGCGCTGACTCCGAGGCAATATCAAGACCGACGGCTTCAGCGTTGCCAAGCAGTGGCTCAATATACTCAATAATAAACCGATCCCCTTCGTGTCGCTGGATCTGGCGAATGCCAAAGTGTTCCCGCACCTTCTGCTGATCAGCAAGGTAACCCGGCAATGATTGCTCAGAGACTTTACGTATAAAACCAAACCCCCGCGCTCCCGGAAATTCCTGATCCAGATTGCGCGTCATGGCGTAGTTTTTGACCGCCAATTCATTCAGCCGGTCGCCTGCGACCAGCACAATGCCACGCATACCGCGCAGGCCATATTCATAAAGGTTAATGCGGTTAACAACCTGATCTGCCATATCTTCAGCCTGCTGCGCCAACGACTGTTGCAGCTGCTGTCGATTAAAGTCTTCCAGCCGCAGCATAATTGCCAAAGTAAGCAACCCACCAACGGTCAGTAAAACAACTTCAAACACCAGATATCTGGCTCGCAGGGGCATGCTCCGAAACATCTGTTACCTCGTCATAGAACCCGTGATGGAAATCGTCGAAACCGGACTCTGGGCATGCGGTAAGTCGCGAGTCATGCTTTTACTATAGAAGGACATGACGTATTTGCCATTCCTTGCGAAAACGGCTTTCCCTGACTAGCCTTACTGTGATGTCAGGCGGTGATGCCCCCTATCCATACAACGCACAGCCAGCCGCAAGCGACACGATTTTTGACGCTCTCCGGGCTAACCGGTGCAGGAGTTAGTTTTCAGCATGAATGGCAAGAATTTTTATCTCTGGATCGGAGTCTCTGCGATCCTGTACGTTGGGCTGGCGTTTATTCAACTGTTTGTCGCGCACCAGTCAGCAAAAGAATCTCTCGCCAGTGATACCGAATCCGAGCTGAAAAGGCTGTCTGCCCGCTTTGAAAGCCAGCTTGCCACTGATCGTAATCACTCGGTCTTCCTCGGCAGTGTGCCGCCAATCAAAGGCATTCTGAGAGCATCGGACAATCTCGGCACCGACCCGCAGGACGGAACCTCACTGGCAGAGTGGAAGCAGCGACTGGAAACCATCTTTTTTGCCTATTTGCAGGTCAACGACCACATCCGCCAAATCCGTTACATCGGCCAACAGAACAATGGCCGTGAGCTGGTGCGAGTAGAACGCCGCAATGGCATCATTAATATCATTCCCGACAAGAACATGCAGGAGAAAGGCAATACCCGCTATTTCAAAGAGTCGATGGAGCTGACCCCTCATAACCTCTATGTCTCTTCCATTGAGTTGAACCGGGAATTTGGCGAGCTGGATTTTCCGGTATGGCCAACCTATCGGATTGCTATGGCTGTCCACCGTGATGACAGTACGGTGTTTGGTATCGTGATTATCAATATCGATGCCGGCCCCTTGCTGGATATTATTCGCAACAATCATAAAAGCGCCGATGCCTACCTGCTGGATAACGACCTAAACTTCCTGATTCACCCCGACAAACGCCAGGTATTTGCCTTTGAGCTGGGAACGCCTTCCACCTGGCCTTCCTACTTTGGCTCGGCACCAGAGCTGAACGGCCGGAATTTGCACCAGCTGGATACCCGCTCAGGAGGGACTTTTTACTACAAGGCCCAGACCATACCCTACAACGGCGGCAAGAACCCCAGAGCCTTACACCTGCTGGAGGGCTTCAGCGATGCCGATATCCAGTCCAGCACTCTGCAACAGATATTCCAGTACCAGAGCGTATCGCTGCCGGTCTACCTGATTGCGATTATTATCGTATTTCTCTATCACCAGGCGCTTCAGGAAAGAAGCCGCAAGGCCGCCATCAATGGTCAATATCAGGCCATTTTTTCGTCATCATCAGAAGCGATCCTCAGTATTGACACACAGGGCCGAATTACCAGCTGTAACCCCGCTGCAGAACACATGTTTAGCCTGTATGCCGCCAATATTCAGGAACGCCCGGTGGCATCGCTGTTCCATGATTCGGCCAAAGAAATCACCGAGGCGATCCATGACACCATCACCAGTGGACAAAGCCAATCGCTGCTCGTTAATGAAACCCTCAAAGGCAACTCGGTGCAGCTGAGCATTAACTGCAACTGTATTCAGACGCCGGAACATATACGCGACCGGGTTTCCATCCTTATTACCGACGTCACGGAGGAGATCCGTTCCCGACAGCTGTTGGAATCAAGTAATCGGCGCCTCGAAGAGGAAGTCGCTGATCGGACACACCAGCTGGAATTTGCCTTGCAGCAAGCCCATGAAGCCAATCATTCCAAAAGTGATTTTCTGGCCAAGATGAGTCATGAGATTCGGACACCCATGAATGGCGTTTTTGGCATGCTCAGCCTGTTGCGCAAGGACACCCTGACAGAACGTCAGGAACGCCAGCTCGATATGGCCGAAAACAGCGTACGAGCACTGACCCAGCTGATTAACGATATTCTCGACTTCTCCAAAATTGAAGCGGGCAAGATGGACATTGAACATATCGAGTTCGACCTGCTGCAGCTGTTTCATTCCACCGTCTCGACCATGTACGTACAAACCATGGACAAGGATGTCGAGCTACTGGCTGACCTCTCCGATATCCAGGTCAATCTGGTCAAGGGGGATGCCAATCGTATCCGCCAGCTCCTGAATAACCTGATCGGCAATGCCATCAAATTCACCCCCCACGGCCATGTTCTGGTCAACGTCAAAACCGCTGCAGACGAGCACGGCCAATGCCAGCTTGAGTGCCAGGTCATGGATACCGGCATCGGTATTGCTCCGGAACGACAGCAACAGATATTTACCGAGTTTTCCCAGGAAAAAAACAGCACTGCCCGTCACTATGGTGGTACCGGTCTGGGGCTGTCCATTTCACGCCAGTTATGTGAATTGATGGGCGGCACACTGACGCTGGAAAGCAACCCGGGCCAGGGCAGTACGTTCGCCTTTTCCTTACCACTGGAACCTCTGCGGATGCAAGATCACTCACCCATGCCAAGCGGTCTGGAATCCCCTCAGCGAGTGCTTATTTCACTCCGGTCAGAGCAGGAAGCGCGAGTCATTAACAACATGCTCCGGCACTGGAATGTCCAGACCGACATCTGTCCTTCCAGCCAACTCAACGAGTCGACGCTGATCAATACCTCTGCCGACATTCTGGTGCTCGATTGTATCGATTTTGACAGGGTACAGGCGGTACTTGCTGCGCTTCCCGACCAGCCACACAGCCTGCTACTGGCGACTCCCAGTTCCTGTGTATTGCTGCCACAAGATATGCCCAATGGCGTCATTCTCGCTGATCGGCCGATTACCACTGTCACGCTGGAACGCTCTCTGACGTCCTTGCTCACGCGCCATTCAACGTCGCCAGCTCCCGGAACGCCACCGCTGTCAACCAAACCCGCAATTCCCCCAAACCCGACGCATACCGCCAACCTCTTTGACGGAAAATCCATCATCGTCGCGGACGATCACCGCATTAACCGAGAGGTCGTCAAGGGTTTGCTGGAGGATACCGGCGCGACCATACTGGAAGCCAAAGACGGCGTCGAAGTGCTATCGATACTGGATGGCAGCAGCAGCGAAGACGCTGTTTCACTGATTCTGATGGACTGCCAGATGCCCAATCTGGATGGCTATCAGGCAACCCAGGCTATTCGTCAGGGACGTACCGGAAAACATTATGCCGGTGTGCCTGTTATTGCCCTGACGGCCGCCGCTGTCGCTGGCGAACGGGAAAAATGTCTGGCTGCCGGAATGAACGAATACCTGACCAAGCCACTGGAACCCGCCGCCCTGTTTCTTACCCTGAAACACTATTTGCCGTCCGCACATCCCGATCAGAATACAACCCAACACCGCGGATCAAGCAAGCAAATGCACTGGGATCATGGCGCCTTGATGGATAGGATCAATCACAATCGTCCGCTGCAAAAACGCTTGGTCGATATGTTCACCACTCGCGCTACCTACAGTCTGACCCGTATGCAACACGCAGTTGATCAGGGCGATATCGACACTCTGGTCAACACCGCCCGCGGCCTGAGAGCAGCAGCAGAAAATATCTGCGCCCTGCGTATTGCCTCCACCGCTGGCCTGATCGAAGAACGCTGCAGCAGAGCACCCTCGACGTTGCCCGGTGACGCACTACAGCAATCCGTTACCGAACTGCAGGATTTACTCAGTGCCTTTCAGCATGAGACACGCCAGCAACGGCAGTAACACAGCACCCCAGATTCTGCTGGTGTCACCTTCAAGCCCTGATCGCAGCCCGATAACACCAAAAAACCTGCGCTAATATTACCTGCACGCTGAACTCAGCCGTCCGGTTTGGTATCCTTGCGCCTTTCGATTTTTGGCAGCGACTTTCATCATGATCACCATGTACGGCATCAAAAACTGCGACACCATCAAAAAGGCCCGCAGCTGGCTGGATAACGCAGCCATTGACTTCACCTTTCACGATTATAAAAAAGACGGATTGAGTGCCACGCTGGTTGACCAATGGCTGGATGAGCTTGGCTGGGAGGCACTGATCAACAAACGCGGCACCACTTGGCGTGCCCTGCCAGAACCACTAAAAACGCAGATGGATCGCACCAGCGCCCGCCAGGTCATGCTCGACAACCCATCGATTATCAAACGCCCGCTGCTGGATACCGGCAACCAGAAAATACTTGGCTTCAAGCCGGGTGACTACGAATCCCTGTTTAACCAAACCCATTGACTAACTGACCGTCCGGGCCTGTCCGGACGCGCTCGAATCGAGGAATACGACATGAGTAATGCATTTGCACTGGCCATTGGCGTCGGCACCAAAAACAGCAAGGGAGAATGGCTGGAAGTCTTTTACTCACAACCCCTGCTGAATCCGGCCGACAGCCTGATTGAAGCCGCCAAAAGTGCATTCGGCTACGACGGCGGCAACCAGACTATTGAAGCCGATGGCGGCGACCTGAGCGCATTTGCTGATGCCCTGGCCGAACTGGATGCAACCCAGGCCGGTCTCGCCCGCGCCTGCATTGAAAGCGAACAGCCGGTTGTTATCACTGTACTGGAAACGGACACCCAGTCCACCAGCACGCCAGAGGTGTACCTCAAATTGCACCTGCTCTCGCATCGACTGGTCAAACCACATGGTATCAACCTGGCCGGCATGTTTGGCTTGCTGCCCAACGTCGCCTGGACCAACCAGGGGGCGATCGACCTTGCCGAACTGCCCGCCGCCCAGCTGGATGCCCGTTTGAACGGCGCACTGCTGAGTGTGAACAGCGTGGATAAATTCCCGCGCATGACCGACTACGTGGTACCGGCGGGTGTGCGTATTGCCGACACCTCCCGTGTCCGGTTGGGTGCCTACATTGGCGAAGGCACCACCATCATGCACGAAGGTTTCGTCAACTTTAACGCCGGTACCGAAGGCGTTTCCATGGTGGAAGGCCGTATCTCTGCCGGGGTGGTGGTCGGTAACGGTTCCGACCTTGGCGGTGGCTGTTCTACCATGGGCACCCTGTCTGGTGGCGGCAATATCATTATCTCTGTCGGAGAAAGTTGCCTGATTGGTGCCAACGCCGGTATCGGTATCCCACTGGGAGATCGTTGTACGGTTGAAGCAGGTCTGTACATCACCTCTGGTACCAAGATTCTGGTACTGGACGACCAGAAAAACGTGGTCGAAACCGTCAAGGGCCGTGACCTGGCGGGCAAATCTGACCTGCTGTTCCGTCGTGACTCCATCAGTGGTGCGGTACAGTGCGTTACCAACAAGAGTGCCATTCAGCTGAACGAAGAGCTGCACGCGCACAACTGATCCTGCTGGCATCGTCTGCGTCATCAAAACCACAGCAGAGGCCAATAACGGCCTGCTGTGGTCTTTGCTCCTGTCCACTCAGATATTTTTACCTGGCTGCTCACTCCACTCCTCACTCCATTATCCCAGCCACTACCCGACCACAGTGCCGCTAACTCGCAATGTAGTATTGCCGACAACGGATTGCTGACAAATTCGCCAGATGCCCCAACCGGCGGTTGGAAAACGTTGTTGTAGCCGTGGGCGTTATTTCAACTGTCGGTTTACAGACAAGGCAACAATGAATGAAAAGCAACTTTTAGGGGTAATAAATGCGCATTTACGGTCATTTTTAACGCAGCCATCGCGATGCAGGTCGATTTTCAACAGCCAGCCAAAGGTCATACATACTGGCTAGATACTTGCATCAGGCAATGGTAAAGCAACACCTTGATGCTCAGGAATAGCAGTGTATCGACCTGCTAACGCGGTGGAGTCACCCATCCGGTCACGATGGGTGTTTGCTCAGCCGCAACGAGAAGAATCAGCTTAGACCAAGAATACTGAAATTAATGACGCGAAAGCTATTGCAAACTCTTATCATTTAGATAAACTCTCTTTCATTGATAGTCATTCTCGATTATGGGGATCCGGATATGTATGTTTGTCTGTGTAAGGCCGTAACCAATCAGCAAGTCAAAGACGCTGTTGAGCAAGGACAAAGTTATGGCGAAATGCGTCGGTCACTTGGCCTGGCAACAGACTGCGGTTGTTGCGGACGAGTCGCAAAGCAGTTGATTCAGGAACATGTCCGTACCTTGCCCGAATGTGAGTTTGCCAACGTCGGTTGAGCATCATCTTACCGTTGTCATGGCAACTTGCCGTGACAACACCCGCCCCTTGGTTCGTCACCCCCTGCATTGCCGTTCGTTATCCCGGCTCAATATCTTAATCCTATTGGCCGGGTCGACTGACAACAAACAACAAAGCCGCACCAGCACGACGGGCTATTGCTATCCGAGACGTAACCGTCAGAACGCATCCCACAACAGCTTGATACCGATTAACCCCAGTGCCAGATAGATAACCCGGTAGAAAGTTTTGTCATCAATCACCGCCTGCAACTTCACCCCATAGCGCACACCAACCCAGGCGATGGGCATCAGCATAACGGCCGTCAGCAGATTACCCGTGCTGAGTTGTCCCAGCAGACCGTAGGGAATCAGTTTGATTACATTCACACAGGCGATAGTCACCACGACCGTTGCCAGGTATTCCTGCCGGGGCAGACGTAACGGCAACAAATATAAATTCAGCGGTGGCCCACCGGCATGGGCGACAAAACTGGTAAAACCGGTCGTTAAACCGCAGAGACGGGCAACCAGTAATCGTCCTTGTTGCTGCTCACCCAGCTGCAAGTTGTTGCTCAATCCCCACACGGCAAACGCCAACGACAAGATACCCAGCATCATTTTAATGATTTCGGCATTGAGCCAGCCAAACAGCGCATAACCTATTGCGATACCGATCGCCGCTGGCCCGATCAGTCGCCAAAATTCCTGCAGGTTTTGTTTGCCCCACCAGACGCGCACGCTGAAAAAGTCCATCAGCAATAACAGCGGCAACATAATGGCCGCCGCCTGACGAGGATCGATATACAGCGACATCAAAGGCACTGCTACGACACCAACGCCTCCAGCAAAGCCGGATTTGGAAATACCCGTGATCAATACAGCGATTGCTGCCAATAACCAGAACCCTGGTTCAAACCCCATCCACATGTCGTTTTCCTTAAAATGGTCGCCTCGTGGCAAAGCCTACGGTCGCACAACGAACAAGCAATACCATGCACAACAATTAATTGAATCGCTTTATACAACTTTGAATTGTCAGCGCAATAGCCAGACGTGATAGCGTCCAGCCCTGTAACGCAGGTAACCTGTTGATCACTCCAACAATAATCATTTGCCAGGATTCGCCCCAGATGCTGCCCATTCTTTCTATTATCATTCCTATTTTTGCCGTGATTGGCTTGGGTTTTTACCTGGTACACAGCCGCTTCATGCCCAAGGATACGCTGCCGGTATTATCCAAACTGGTGCTGTTCTGCCTGATTCCGGCATTAACCTTCGCCACCGTAGCACGGCTGGATTTTTCCAAGGTACTGGCCTGGGATTTTCTTGGTGTTTACGCCGTTGGGGCCTTGCTGGCCCAGATCGTCGCCCTGTTGCTGTTTCGCGGCATTTTCCGTAATGGCTTATCTGAAAGTGCGATAAAAACGTTGGGATGTTCGATGCCAAACAGCATTTTTATTGGCTATCCGGTGGTAGTACAAGCATTTGGCGAAGAATGGGGGCATACCTTTGCCTTTGCGGTGATGGTCGAGAATATCGTGATTCTGCCTGCCATGCTGGTGCTGGCAGAGCTCGGCAGCAGCAAGGAGCGCCACCAGGAAACCGTGGCCATTACGGTGATTCTGGCTGGCATCGCCCAACGTCTGGCCAAAAACCCAGTACTGATCGCCATCTTTTTTGGCCTGTTGGTGTCGGTATCCGGACTGGAACTGCCACAGGCCGCAGCGCGAACTCTGACGCTGCTGGGTAACGCAGCAGCGGCCATCGCCTTGCTGGTCATTGGTGGCTCCCTCGTCGGCAACCCGATACGGGGTAGCTGGCGCGACATCAGCCTGGTCAGTACCATCAAACTGGTTATCCACCCGCTCGCGGTAGTGCTGGTATTGATGGCTTGGCCAGACTTTGATCCGACGTTGCAAACCCTGACCATCGTTTACGCTGCCTTACCTATGGCTGCCATATTCCCGATTATCGGCAGTAATTACGGCATGCGTAACTTCTGTGCCAGCAGCTTGCTGATTACCACAGTCGCGTCGTTTTTTACCCTCACCGCCGTGCTGCTACTGCTGTTATAACCCGGCCGGGAGAAAGCCCATTATGCTGGCAGTTTTGTCAGTCACTACGCCGATATTTATTCTGATTGCTATCGGCTTTCTGATCGTCCGCCGTGGTGTAATCAAAGCACATGAAATACCAACGCTGGGACGATTGATTACCTCGGTAGCTTTGCCAGCGTTGATTTTTTCACTCGTTATCGCAGTGTAACTTCAGTGAAGTGATCAACCTGACCCGGGTTCCAGCAGCATACGACAGCCGTTTTGTTTACCTGCAGCAGACCGGTATCCGGTAAACTGGCATCCTTAACCGAGCATTGATCCTGCCAAGACATTTACGGATACAACCATGAGCAAACTGATTTACGTTCTGAATGGCCCGAACCTGAACCTGCTGGGCAAGCGTCAACCGGAGATCTACGGCGACGAAACCCTGCAGGATGTTGAAGACAAGATGCGTCAGCGCGGCACCGAACTGGATCTGACGATCGAATTTTTTCAGAGTAACCATGAAGGCGAGATTATCGACCAGATTCATGCCGCCCGCGACCACGCCCAGGGCATTATTATCAACCCGGCAGCTTATACCCATACCTCGGTCGCCATACTGGATGCCCTGAATGCGTTTGAGTCAGCCGTGGTCGAAGTGCATATTTCCAACGTCCACAAACGCGAGTCCTTCCGTCACCACTCCTATGTATCCTTGCGTGCTGAAGCCGTCATTGCCGGAATGGGGACATTGGGTTACCGGGTAGCGCTGGAGTATTTCGCCCAGTAAAAATCGTTGTCGTTTGAGCAAGCCCCACCAGTGTTATCTTGCCCGCAGTCGACGGTTAATCGCCAGTTCAATCCAGTTAAGTCCAATGCCGGTTAACCGGAAACCGGATTAAAAAGTAGCAAGATACAGCGCTTCGACCTTGTTGCGTGCCCATTCGGTTTTGCGTAAAAACTTCAGCGACGATTTGATCGACGGATCGCTCTTGAAACAATTCAGGTTGATTTCCTGAGCTAATCCCGGCCAGCCATAATGTTCAACCAGACGCTTCAGTATGCTTTCCAGAGTCAAGCCATGCAGTGGGTTATTCGGTTGTTCATGTGCCATCAGTGTGTACCTCGCGCGGGATAGCCAAACAATGAACGCAGAAGCATGCCTGCGAATTCAACAAGAGCGAAGTGTTAGGCCAAAGAGGTAACAGAGTAAAGCTGAATCCGATCCGGGAACCGGCCAGTCGAGTCGACCCCGGATCAGAAGTCTGGCATTCAGGCGGCTGCCAGCTGCCGTTGCAGATGGGCGATGTCGATCATCAGGTTGATGTGACGCACCTTGCCACGTTGCAGTGTCCAGGTGATGGCGCAGGTAATGCCGACCAGTTTTTGATTAGGCTGAAATCCAAACACCGGCTTGATGAAGCTGCCGCACAAGGTCATCACGCTGATAGCGCGGTCACCATCGGTCATAATGTCTTCTATCGCGAGATCAAAATCAGTAATCGCACTGTGAAGGCCATCGACCTCTTTGATAAAACCATCGATGTCGTTGGTTTCAAGAGACTGGGACGCATGGTAGAGAAAATCCCTGCTCACCATTTGCTTCACCAGATTGAATCGACCCTTTCCCCAGGCATTATGTATAAACTGCTCAACGAGCATTTTATTGTCGTTTGTCATTGCCATTTCCGTGGGTGGTTGCTTTTTTGTTACAGCGCGGATTGTAGTTTTTGTGTCAGAGCGGAACCACTCCATTGCCGATAAAGCGTGACATGGTTCCGCTACACCAGCCCAACGGTACTGTTTTTCTTCTGAATGTCATCTTCCGCTATATATTCTACTTGCTGTTGGCATTGTTCAGCGCGTCAAACTGCTGCTGAATGTAGTCGAGCGTGGTGTTAAGGGTCTGAATAATCGAGTCATTATATAAAAACTGGGATTTTAATCGCGCTTCCTGAGCGGCAATCCGGGCATCCAGTTTTTCCCGCTGCAGGTCGATGGCTTCCTGATCACCATCCAGCGATGCCAGCTTGTTTTTAATGACGCTGTTGCTGCCGGTCAAAACAGAGTCGAGCAGGTCAGACAACTGGTCGGCAAAGCCGGACACATAAGTCACTGTGCCGCGAGCGCCGATCTCACCGCCAGTGATTTTTAACCGCAGGCCGGATGCATCATCCACATTCCCCTGGGCGTCGGTACCTGCCTCGCCGTCACCCCTGCCTTTAACAAAACCGAAGACCGCCGTTGCGGCGCTGCTGACACTGGTCATGGTGACCTGGGAATCCTTGCCGCTGCTACTGGAAACAATGCCCAACTTGCCGTAGGCAAATGAAGTGGCATCGTCGGTGTATTCAACATTGACGCTGATATCGGCACTCTTGAAGGCATCGGTGCCATTGATCGCCGTTTGCACCGCGCTGGCCAGCGCCGAACCGCTGATGTAAGTCGCTGGTTGAGCCAGGGCCACTTCGGCTTCCACACCATCAACATTGACGGTGAAGCGGTTATTACTGTCATCGAGTGTCACCGGCGAGGAAAAATCGGCCGTCTGGCTGCCAATGTAGTAACCCGGTTTGGCGGGGGTATTGCCATCCACCGCCTTGAGAAATTGCCCGGAGCCTGTTGCTTCTACGCCATTAATCGTGCCAGCAATGTCTTTACCGACCGGAATCGCTTCGGCATACAGGCTGACGTCCTGCAAGCCGAGGAACGAAATCGCAGTGCTGTCCAGATCAGTAAAGCCAATCGCTGTGCCCTGCCCGCCAATGGTGATGTGTAATGACCCCAGCTCGTTGTCAGCGTCGTAGCGATACTCGACCGAGGTATCCAGATCAAACCCGAAACGGCGCTCACCTGCCGTCAGGCCCATACCGTCGTAGCCGGTATTCGAGGTTTCATCGCTCATACCCAGAGTAGTTGCCGCACTACCACTGAGGTTAGAAACCTGAATACTGGCACCGGCACCAAAGGTTGCCGCTGTTTTGATGCCATTTTTACTGGCGGTCTCAAAGTACAGTTGGCCACTGTCATTCACCTTTGCCTGTACATCCCCTGCTGCCAAAGTGCCTGAATCCACCAGCGCTTCGTCTACCGCCTGTTGAATGACGGCCAGATTGGAAGCGGAGTCGTTACTGCCGCCAGTGCCGTCTTCCGTCACATTAACCTGGAGCTCGGTACCATCGACAGTAAGGGTAAAACTGGCGTTACTGGCACTGAAATCAATGCCGCTGCTGATATCGGCAAAGGCAGAGGTCTGTGCTCCCCGGCCATCGGTCATGACTTCCAGATACTGCTCATGGCCAGCGACAACGGTAACCAGCTTCAGCCCGCTGCCATCGAGGCTGGCGCTGACCACACCGCTACCATAGGCGGTATCCAGCGCCGTCTGGATATCCGCCAGATTATCGCCACTGCTACTGTTAACGATAATCTCCTGCTCATTACCCGCCACATTAAGACGAAAACCAGACGCCGCAGCGGCAAAATCAATCACGCTGCTGATATCCCGGCTACCGGTGCTGGTGTCGGCTCCGCTGACCAGAGCCGACAGATTGGTGTCGGCACTCACACTGCTGTTGATGCTGGCCTGTACTTGCGCGGCCAGATCCTCGCCGTTCAGGTAAGTGCCTGCCGGTACACTGACCAATGTATCGCCAAGGGTATCGTTCACCTTGACCCGGAAGTCCACCGGCTCGGCAAACGTCACACCCGGATTTTTGCCGTTGCTTTGCACACCATCGGCGGCACTCAAGCCCAATACCGTATCCGAGCTGTTACTGCCCACCGCCGTAATTTCGATCGAATGGCTGCTGCCGGTAGCACTGGTGGTAAAAGCCAGATAACCACTGTCGTCAAATGCGGCGGTCACCTGGCCACTCAGGGCAGAACTGTCGATAGCACTCTGAATCGCCTGCAAGGTGTCCTGACGGTCACCATAGACGCCGTCGCTGTTCAGATCTTTGCCGGACGCCGACTGGCTAACAGTAATCGCTACCGCTGCGGCACCCTCCAGCGCCAACGAAAAAGTCGCATTGCTGCTGGCGAAATCAATACCATTGTTGTCTGCCACCGGACGATTGCCCGCCAATGTCGAAGCACCGCGACCATTAAAGGCCGAGGCATTCAGGGTCGTCAGCTCAACGCCTTTGTAAGTACCGGCATTCAGGGTGTTAAAACCGAGTGTATTGGCAGTGTTGTTATCCACACTGGTGAAATACACCTGGGACGACGCGCCATATTTGTTGGAGGTAATACTGAACGACGGATCGCTGGCATTGTGATCCACAGAGACAGAAAAGCCGCTGTTGGCGATGTTTTCTGCACTGTTAATTTGTAATGCCAGCTCTTTTGCCAGGGCGTCGCCACTGTCGTAGCTGCCATGGGTCAGTTGCACCTGGGCCGTGGTGCCGTTCACCCGAATGGTGAAGTTGTCGTTGCTGTCATCAATCGACACCGCAGCACTGAAATCCAGACCCGCGACACGGCCGCCCTGATACATTGCCTGGGTGGCCAGCTGGGTGACATGGACATCGTAGCTGCCTGGTTGAGTATTGATCGAGTCGTTGACGTAAGTTACCTGACTGTCGGTGGTCAGACCCGACTTGGCCAGAATACGGGCAACGGCACTGCGGTCGGACGTGATCGCCTCGTTAAACGCAGTTTGATCAAAATAGAGCAAATAATCGTTGTTCTGATCGGTATTCACCCCGAGTTCCGTCAACGAGCGGAAAGCAGAGCCCGACAACCCGGCAATCGGCTGGCTGATCAGTGACCGTACCTGATACTGGATCGAGCGTATGGTGGAGTCTCCCAGCAACAACCCGGCCTGTTCGTTGGCCGAATCGTAGGTGCTGAGCTCGTCGCTGAACTGCTTGAAGGTATTATAGGCATCGACAAATGCCTGAAGGTTTTCTGATAGCTGCTCCACATCTGCGGCCACCGTCACCGTCACCGTATTGCCGACATCGGCATTTTGCAGATTCAGCGTAACGCCCTTCACCACTTCATCCACGGCGTTGCTGCTGCGGGTAATATTCAGGCCATTGACCCGTAGCTGGGCGTCTTGTCCGGTGCTGGTTTCTTCCAGGGACGAATAGGCGCTCTGGGAAGCATTAAACGCCAACGCCGACAAGCCTGTGGTTAACTCGGCCCCGGAGCTGTCCAGCGCTTGAATCCGCATGGCTTGCTCTTTACCGGTGTCGGCCGAGGTCATCAGCAGGCGGTAACCACTGCCGTCGTTGATAATAGATGCCGTCACACCCATATCGGCGCTGTTAATGGCATCACGAATGCCACTCAGGGTGCGATTGGAATTGTCGATCGAAATGGTAGTACCGGGTTTGTCCGGGTTCACATCCTGTCCGGTCAGGTTGCCATCGGTGTCGTAGTTGTTTTCACCAAAGGTGAAGACCAGTTTGCCAGTGCCAACGATTTCATCAAAACTGGTATAACGGTCACTGGCCAGAGAATGAGCTCTGGCGGTATTGAGTACCTCAATGGTATAGCTACCAGGTTCGGCCACGCTGGAAGTGGTCGCGGTAAGAATCTCCTCGTTGGAAGACGTCGCCACAGTGGCATTCGCCAACGACGGACTGGCCAGCTTGCTCACAGCGGAATCGAGCGTTGAAAGCTGCGACTGTATTTCGCCATAAGCGGTAATTTTAGCTTCTACCAACTGCTGTTTTGAATCCAGCCTCAGATCCGAGGCCTCGCGCTCGGCATTGATAATGTTTTCCACCAGCTCGGTGGTCAACACGCCAGATCCCAGGCCCAGCGACTCAATAGATGCCATCAGTAACTCCCGCTGGCCATATTCGACCACTCATAAAAAAACCCACACTGACGTTATCGGTCAGTACGGGTTTTTCTTGAGCCGGGAAATCCCGGATCCTGTTTGTCGCCTAGACCTGGGCACTGAACAATAACGATGGTTCCTCATCATTCAATTTTTGCGCCAGTTCAAGGGCCAGTTCACTGGGAATCTGGCGAATCAGTTCTTCGGACTGCTTGTCGTAGACCCGAATAATAGTCTCGCCGCTGCTTTCATCCAGTTGAAAGTCCAGTGTCCGTTCCGATTGCTGCACGTATTCGTTAATACGAGAGATGGCTTCCTGCACCTGCTGTTGGTCAGGAACGGCGCTTGACTGCCCCTGGTTGCCAGCGGCTGGCAAGTCTTTGCCGGTTGTAACCAGTGGACTCTGGCCGTTGTTGTCACGATACATGGTGGCAACGTTGGCAGGGATTCTGGTGGTTGAATTCACGTTAATGTCGCTCATGTGGTTCACCTCACGGTCTTGAAACGATCAGTGGTGGCCGTCAGGCCACCACGTCTGTGGGTTAACCCAGCAGAGACAGAACTTGCTGACCTGCAGCGTTTGCCTGAGCCAGAACGGAAATACCTGCCTGCTGCAACACCTGGGTACGAGACATCTCGGCTGTTTCTGCTGCAAAGTCTGCATCCTGAATCCGAGAGTTGGCCGCATTCAGGTTTTCCGAGGTCACTTGCAAGTTACTCACGGTGGATTCCAGACGGTTCTGGATCGCACCGAGATCGGCACGCTGGGAAGCCACCTGTTCGATCGCATTGTCGACTGACTTGATCGCCGACTGAGCGCCTTCGAAGGTCGAGATGTCGATATCTTTCAGATACTGGCCATCTTCACCACCGCCGTACGTGCCCGCTTGCAAGCCCAGAGCCGACAGCTCATCAGCACCGTTCTCACCATTACTGACTTCAATCGCACTGGCCGAAGTCAGCGTTACGGTTGAATAGGTCGTGCCGGCAGTATTCGCGTAGGTCGAGGAGGTACCCGACAGATCCGCTTCACCCACTCCGGCTTCATCGGCGCTTAAACCAATGGCGTTACCAAAGTTGCTGGAATCAAAACCCGCCGCTGCGTTAGTGGATGCCTTGTTGTCGATGGCCACCGAAATGTTACGGCCATCGGCAGCGGTCAGGGTGATCGACTCACCGTTATCTTCCGCCATCACACCGGTCTGACCGGATACCGAGTTGATTGCATCGATCGCGGTTTGACGGTCACGTCCTTCATCACCGGTCAGATTGATCGCCGTGGTTTCGACGTTATTGATCATCACCGTACCGGTCGATCCGGCAGCCGCTTTGTCCAGCAGACTGGTATCACCACCACCATTCATCGTGGTGGCATTCACTTCAGCGGTCACCCCGGTTTCTGCGCTCGACTTGTTGATCGCAGCGGCTACGGCGATACCACCGGCAGCGGCATCACTGGTCAAGGCGACAGTATCGGAGGCAGTATCATCCCTGGCATTGGCACCCTGAATAGACGTACCGTTAATCACCAGATCGCCGTTTTCCATAGCGTTTGGCGTCACCGCCTGGGTGACTTCACTACCAGAGACAAAACCACCTTCGATAGCAAACGTGCCGTTAGTGACATCCACTTCGGAACTGGTACCAGTACTACCAGAGGTGAACACCAGGCTGCTATTGTCTGCCGATACACCCACTGTCATCGCCGGTACTGTAGTACCCGAAGCCGTTGTGGTAATCGCACCAGCGTCACCCACCCCGGTGTCGGCAATGGTCAGAGCAACACTACCGGCATCCTGGCCACCCACACGACTGATTTCCAACTTGTCGTTGTTGATTTCTGCCAGCACCTTGCCAGTACCAAACGCGGTATCCAGCTGGCTTTGCAGATCGGTCAGCAAGTTGGCCTGGGATTCTGCAACATCAGCGCCTTCATGATCGCTATTGATCGTAATGGTCTGGGCAGCACCGCCATCCAGGCTGATAGCAATCGCCAGGTCATCGGTTGCACCACCGGTCGCAAAGTCATAATCACTGGCAACCGTACCGCTCAGATCTGCAACTTCAATCGTGCTGGCCGCATCGGCATAGCCGGAGTCAATGGCCGTCGCCAGTTCACTCAAACTGTTATAGCTGCCCGCTGCAATGGTGACGTCCTGCGCCGCAGCGCCATCAATCGCCACCGAGAACGTGTCATTTTCACCGGCGGAGACCACCAGCGGAGCAGCCGACGCGTCATAATCGGTGCCAGCACCATCCGGGTCACCCGAGAGGAAATTACCGTCAGCATCGACATTAAAGCTACCGGTTGTTGCTGTACCGGCTTCTGCCGTGACCACAACATCCGCCTGAGTGGTATCGGAAATAGCCGCCGCAGCGCCACCCACGGTTTCAGCCGGTGTCGCGGCAGCGCCGATTTCCACACTGCCACCACTGTTGGAAGAAATCACCACCTGACCACCGGTCACGGTAGCGGTAATACCCGCGCCTGACAGGGAGTTGGCTGCGACTTCATTAATCGCTGCTGCCAAGGTATCGGCATCAGTGATAGCCGCGATACCGCCCGTCGCAGTAGACAGGTCGAGGTCTTGCAAGCCAGCGCCATCAACGTTAACGCCGATCGTATCGGCCGCACCCGCAGTCGCGGTATTAAAGGCCGCAACGTCGGTAATCACCGCATCGCCGTTGGCCAGATGCTCAACGTTTTCATTCACCAGCGTGGTCACGGTTGTGGATGCTGCATCCACATCGATAGCGGTAATGGAGTTGGTGCCGGTATCTGCCAGTACCGAGTTCAGCAGTACGGATTTGCCATCCTCAGAAACAGCGGCTTCAACCTTGCCCGCCAGTGATGCGTTACCCGCAATCTGGTTGTTCAATTCGTCAGCAAACGATTGGGCGGTGGTATAAGTGCCTGCCGAAAGCGTCAGATCAGTACCCGCAGCCGCCGCAACCGAACCGGTACCGGAACCAGTCAGGCCCAGACGTACGGTATTACCGCCAGCAATAGCGTTCACGCCGTCAAAAATAAAATCCATCTTGCTTTGGGCATAATTGCCGCCATCGGTACCAGACGTTTCCGATGTCGCAGTGGCAATATCCATATTGGCGCTGCCAGAGCGAGCAACGACATTGGCATCCGCCCCTACTTCGGTCGTGGTGAACGTCAGGCTGCCATCATCATTAGCAGACGCGGCGACCAGGGCATTACCATCGGCATCCTGGAAGTTGGCGTCGTTGGCAATGGCATTATTGATGTGCAAAGCCAGGTCTTCGGCATTGTCATACGTGCCGACACTGCCCGTGCCACCATTGGCAGAAGGATCGTAGGTAGAATCCAGCGTCAGGGTCTGGAACCCAGAGTTATTGACGTTGAGTTCAAACGTATTGTTGGTTGCATTAACAGCCGTACCAGCGGCAATTGACATATCCGCCGTCGTAAAGGTAGCGGCTGACTCAGCAGACGAGATAGACGACGTAGTCACCGTACTGGTAATCGCAGCCGCACGGCCGGAGTAAGTGCCCGCCGTCAGACCCGAGTTACGAATATCGCCGGTGCCAGTGCCCTGACCACCTTCAACTTCGATATCAGACCCATCCTGAGAAATCAGCGTGAAACCACCGTAGCTGGTGCCACTGGAGAGACCAGTCGCTGCTTCGGTCAGGTTACCGGAAGTGCCCAGATCCACCGTGATATTACGGCCATCTTTCGCCTCCAGCGTCACACCGCCGCCATCACCACCGTCCGTAGCCACCACACCGGTCTGGTCAGACTTGGCGTTAATGGAAGAAATCACTGAATCGCGGTCGGCAGAGGTATCCAGCCCACCCGTTGCCAAACTGATATCCACGCCATTCAGCGTCATGGTACCGGAGGCCTGACCCGCCACCATCTCACTGCCAGACGCCACGTTAGTGTTCACTTCAGCCGTGACACCGGTTTCATCCGACTTGGCATTGATGGCGGCCACTTTGGCAATCGCCGACGCTTCACGGCCCGACACAGACGAAGTGTCATCACCGCTGCGGGAAGGATCAATCGCAGTACCATTAATAATCAGATCGCCGCTGCGCAAGCCGTTTTCATTACCCAGAGCGCTAACGCCATTAGCCTGACCCACGCCGAGCTTGTCGGCGGTCAGTTCAGCAATCGAAACATCCACCGTTTGACCGGCATTGGCACCAATCTGGAAGGTCGCAGAAAAAGAACCATCCAGCAGTTTACGACCGTTAAAATCGGTTTCTTCCGAAGTACGGGTAATTTCCGCCACCAGCTGATCCACTTCTGCCTGCAACGCCTCACGATCGACATCGGAGTTGGTCGAGTTGGCCGACTGAACCGCCAATTCACGAATACGCTGCAGGTTTTCGTTCACCGAACCCAACGCACCTTCTGCGGTCTGGGCCAGGGCGATACCATCACCGGCGTTACGAACCGCCACTCCCAGACCCTTGATCTGGGAAGTAAAACGGGTAGAAATGGCCAAACCGGCCGCATCATCTTTCGCACTGTTAATGCGAAGACCCGAAGACAGACGCTCCAGAGCCTGCTGATTCGCGGACTGTGACTTGTCCAGGTTGCGCTGGGCATTCAAGGACGCGATGTTGGTATTAATAATTTGGGGCATGGTCTATCTCCTATGAGAATCTGGAGCCACCACCATCGCTGATGGGTGTTTGGCAGTGCTCCGCCTAACAGTTTCATAGTCGTTAACGGCCCACCTTCAGAGTTCTTTAGAAGTTTTTTGATTGCCCCGCAGCCGGGGATTCTCCGTAGGGGGCGTAATCTGCTGGGCTGTGCTGGCCGGTCATGGCACAGTACCCACCCCTGACCTGTGATTGATTCTGAATTGCTCCATGAATAAAGCAAAACGTACCGAGATTTTCAGCCGCCTGAGAGCAGCCAACCCCGAACCAAAAACCGAGCTGGAATACAGCACCCCTTTTGAGCTGCTGATTGCGGTATTGCTGTCGGCCCAAGCGACGGATGTGTCGGTCAATAAGGCCACTCGCAAGCTCTATCCGGTGGCCAATACTCCAGAAACGTTGCGGGCATTGGGTGAAGAGGGTCTGAAGCAATACATCAAAACCATTGGTCTGTTTAACAGCAAGGCCAAAAACGTCATCAATCTCTGCGATATCCTGATCCATCAGCACCAGAGTCAAGTGCCTCAAACCCGTGAAGCGCTCGAAGCATTACCCGGCGTTGGCAGAAAAACCGCCAATGTGGTGCTGAACACAGCGTTCGGCCAGCCAACTATTGCAGTCGACACCCATATTTTCAGAGTATCTAACCGTACCCGTATCGCACCGGGCAAAGACGTGGTTGAAGTGGAGCAACGGCTATTACGGCTGATACCGAAAGAATTCCAGCTCGATGCCCACCACTGGCTTATTTTGCACGGTCGTTATACCTGCATTGCCCGCAAGCCGCGCTGTGGTTCATGCTTGATAGAAGACCTGTGCGAATACAAACAGAAAACGTCGGACTGAACGGCTGCCTGGCAACGGGTTCAGAACACCCAACCCAACCGGATAAACAAGAGAGGTTCACCATGAGAATGCTGCACACCATGTTGCGAGTAGGCGACCTGCAACGCTCCATCGACTTTTATACCCAGGTGATGGGTATGGAACTGTTGCGTCAGCACGACAATAAAGATTACCAGTACACACTCGCCTTCGTTGGTTATCAGCCAGAAAGTGAAGGCGCTGTGCTGGAGCTGACCTATAACTGGGGCCAGAGCGAATATGACCTCGGCAATGCCTACGGCCATATTGCACTGGAAGTAGACGACGCTGCCGCAGCTTGCGATAAAATTCGCGCCAGCGGAGGCAAGGTAACTCGCGAAGCGGGCCCGGTGGCCGGTGGTAAAACAGTGATTGCTTTTGTCGAAGACCCGGACGGCTACAAAATAGAACTGATCGAAAAGACTCCGAGTTTTCCGATCGAACTTTGAGCCAACCGGCTTGCAGATACATCTGAAGTAAACACTCCGACACTTCAAACAGGGCACCGTGTGACAGCGGATTTATGCCCTGGCTGGCTGGGCAGCTGCACTGCTCTCTGCCGCACTGCCCTGCGTGGCGTTTGCCGATTGATGCTGAATATTGCAGCTGAGCTGATCTTCTTCACATACCCGGCGCGTCAACGCCAGGAATACCCCCAGTGATGCCAGTAACAAAGCACACGCGACCAAAATCGCCACTGGGTAGTAGAGGTTGCCCGCCAGCTCCAGCTGACTGTATTTAATAATCATAATCAGCGCTTCCAGCACCAGAGCGATACAGACGGTGCCGACAAAACGGGAAATGGTACGGCGCACGCTGACAAAAATACTCTCCCCAGCCACATCGGAGGTGTATTCCTTACCCACCCCGACACCGAGTTCATACATCGCCAGCGCGATGATCAGATTGTTGATCGATTTGATCACGTGGGTGACCATTTCGACCTCCGGGTTCCACAAGCCCGAGAAAAAATCGCTGAATGCCAGAAATACCAGTAACAACGCAATCAAATGGAAAATGCCTGAAAATAACAGGGCTACCGCAGTTTTATATTCAAAAGGACGGGTACCAGAAAACATGAGAAAAATACCTCGTAAACACACAGAATAAAAATGGCAGGACTCACGCGGGTTCAACCCCGGTATTCCCGAATACACAAAGTGCGATACTGCAACCTGCCAGAGGTTCCGGTCGATTGCCTCAAGCCTGTATTCAGGGCGACAGAGTTCACACAACAGTTATGGCGCTGATTCAGGGAAGTGTTGGCAGGCTGGTGTTGGGAAGAAAGCTGGGAAGAAAGCTGGGAAGGGAAAGATTGGGAGTACGGGCTGCAAAGCTGCAAAGGCATAGTCTATAAGAACCGTGTATTTGCGAGCCTGGCAGGTCAGTATTCCCACTCGGAGCGTGGGAATACCCTCCGTGTCACATTACAACGTCTTCAGATAAGCAATCAGATAATCCTGCTCCGCCTTGTCGGTAATCGACACGTGACGCATCCGGGTGCCAGGCACCAGCTTCTCATTGTCTTGCACCCACAAGCGCAGCTTGTCTTCATTCCAGGTAATGCCGGATGCCCGCAGCGCATCCGAATAGGCAAACCGTGGCAGCGAACCAGCCTTGCGACCCACGACACCGGTCAGACTTGGGCCAAAGGTATTCTTGCTGGAATCTTCTGAGTGGCAAGCATGGCAATTCTGGGCAAAAACGACGCTACCCTGAACGGCCTGCATGTCGTCACTGGCCGATGCAACAACAGGCAACAGCAACGCCGATGCACAGATCACGGTAGCAAGCATGGATGTTTTCATAACAACACTCCTGATATGGACTGGAAAATATTCGATAAATCCAGTGTATTCAGTCGTGCGTGGTTGCCATCCTGTACTTCGGTACTGTTCCCGCTGTTGTCGTGAGGCAGGTCAAGAAAATCCGGTTTTCAGCGCCGCAGGTGTCAGGCTGAAAACAAAAATGCCGGTCAGCAAACACTGACCGGCATTTTGAGCCAGCAGACTGTCAGCAGAAATTACAGGCTGTCAGCAGAAATTACAGGCTGTCAGCAGACTCAGACAGGTACTTGGCAACACCTTCAGGAGACGCCGTCATGCCCTTGTCACCCTTGCTCCAACCCGCTGGGCACACTTCACCGTGCTCTGCGTGGAACTGCAGGGCTTCAACCAGACGTACCAGCTCATCAATGTTACGACCCAGTGGCAGGTCATTGATATTGGCCGCACGTACCAGGCCTTCCTTGTCGATCAGGAATGCGCCACGCAGGGCAACGCCACCAGCCGTTTCAACGTCATACGCTTTACAGATAGCGTGGCTAACGTCAGCCGCCATGGTGTACTTGACCGCGCCAATACCACCGTTGTCGATGGCAGTGTTACGCCAGGCGTTATGAGTGAAGTGAGAATCAATGGATACAGAAATCACTTCAACACCCAGCTCACTGAAGGTTGCCATACGCTTGTCCAGCGCAATCAACTCAGACGGGCATACAAATGTGAAATCCAGCGGGTAAAAGAACACCAGAGCGTATTTGCCCTTGGTAGCTTCTGAAAAGTTGTATTCATCAACGATGGTACCGTCGCCCAATACCGCAGGAACAGTAAAATCAGGGGCTTGCTTGCCTACCAATACGCTCATATCAGTCACTCCATTTATATTGAAAATAGCGGCCATGATTTGACCGCTCCATCGAAACATGCTGGGATCATACGCCTCGTCCGAGCACGGTCAAACCACCGTCGTAATGAAAGTATCGCCTGATTACTTTTTCCCATACAGCTGATAGTAATCCGCTATTTACCTTGTCAAATGCCCTGATCGCACAATGTCGCTCAGGGAACGACGGAACCATCCTGACACAAAAAACCGTTATAAAATGCAGTCAAAACCGCGAGTAATGCATGAGTACCACTGCGCCCCCCGCCAGCCACTATCATCACGGCAACCTGCGTCAGGCCTTGCTGGATGCTGCGGTACATGAATTACGCCGCAAAGGCCCGGATCAACTGAGTCTGCGCGCCATTGCCCGTGCCATCGGAGTATCACAAACCGCGCCCTATCGACATTTTGTCGACAAAAACGATCTGCTGATGGAACTGGCCGCACAAGCCTTTGATGAACTGGCCGACGTCACCCGCACGGCGATGGTTAACGCAACCAGCAGCGGCGACCGTCTTTATCTCTCCGGGCATGCCTACATTGATTATGCGCTTGGCAACCCGGAAAAATACCGCCTGATGCTGGGCCAGTATTTGCCCGTTTCCGACAATTGTGACCGCCTGCGTTGTGCCGGTGACGAGTCATTCAACGTACTGCTGGAGGTCATCAGGGCCGGGGTCAACTCTGGCGAGCTGATTGACGAAGATCCGACGTTACTGGCCATACACTGCTGGACCAGCATTCACGGGCTGGCCTCGCTGCTGATTGATGAACGTGCACACTGCAGTGACATGCCGATCACCCAGGCGCAACTGATCGATGCCAACCTGAGGCTGCTGGGGCAACGTATTGGCAGGTGATCAAGGACAGCCATCGGACAACTAGCTGACACAGCGGGGACGCAAACGCCCTCTTCCAGTCCTCCTGCCAATCTTCACCGACCGATTCAGTGAATCGCATGGCCGTATTGATATTTTAAAAAACCCTCACGACCAGCAAGGAGTGGCGCTGGTCGTGAGGGAAAATCGCCGGTAGCAGTTTGGCAAGAAGGGGTCTCTTTACCGTTTGCTTCCCGGAGTGGGTTATCGTGACCGCAAAGTCGATATGCTCCGGGAGTGGTAGCCCGTCCGGCGCAACCGGGCTGCCTGTCACTTCCATGTGACATTCTATGAAACGGCTGCTATCCCGAAACGTCTTCCGGGTCGACAGCGCCGTCTTTGGCCCACTGGCGCAATTTGAACTTTTGCACCTTGCCAGTTGAAGTACGTGGCAAAGTGGCAAAGATCACCTGTTTAGGTGCCTTGAAGTGAGCCATATTCTGGCGGCAATAGGCGATGATTTCCTGCTCATCCACCTGCACACCCTCCACCAGCTTGATAAAGGCGCAGGGGATTTCGCCCCACTTGTCATCCGGTTTGGCGACGACCGCAGCGTCTTCGATATCCGGGTGGCGGAACAGCGTTTCTTCCACTTCAATGGAGGAGATGTTTTCGCCACCGGAGATAATGATGTCTTTGGAGCGATCCTTGATTTCGATGTAGCCATCTTCATGCCATACCGCCAGGTCACCGGTATGAAACCAGCCACCCGCAAATGAAGCATCGGTAGTACTCGGGTTTTTCAGGTAGCCCTTCATCACGATATTGCCGCGCAAGAAGATCTCGCCAATGGTTTCGCCATCCTGTTCAACCGGCTGCAAGGATTCCGGATCAGCCACCATCATGCCTTCTTGCATCGGCACCTGAACGCCCTGACGAGCTTTCAGACGGGCACGCTCACCGACACTCAGATCTTGCCATTCGTCTTTCCAGCAGCACACCACACAGGGGCCGTAGGTTTCGGTGAGGCCATACACGTGCGTCACGTCGAAGTTGATGGCTTCCATTTTTTCAAGCACCGACGGTGGAGGTGGTGCACCGGCAGTCATGACCTTGACGGTGTGATCCAGTCCGGCCCGCAGGGATTCATCAACGCCCGCAATCAGACTCAGGACAATAGGAGCACCACACAGGTGATCGACCTTCTCGGCCACAATCAGCTGCACAATGTCTTCCCCGCGCACATGGCGCAGGCACACGCTGGCACCGCCGATGGCAGCCATGGTCCAGGGGAAACACCAGCCATTGCAATGGAACATCGGCAGTGTCCAGAGATAAGTTGCGTCGGCGGTCATACCCCAGGACAGGGCGTTGGAAGCGGCGTTCAGGTAAGCACCCCGGTGGTGATACACCACCCCTTTGGGGTCACCCGTGGTGCCGGAGGTGTAGTTGAGGGTAATGGCGTCCCATTCATTGGCAGGGCCGCTCCAGGCATCGTCTTCGTCGCCTTCAGCCAGCAGTTGCTCGTAGTTGAGTGCACCAAGCAGTTCACCGCCGTCAAACGCCGGATCGTCGATATCGACCACCACAGGCGGTTTGGCCAGCATGTGCAGGGCTTTTTTCACCACTGCCGACATTTCACGATCAACAATCAGCAGTTTGGTCTCAGCGTGTTGCAGAATAAACGCCACGACCGGGGCATCCAGGCGGGTATTGATGGAATTCAGCACCGCGCCACACATCGGCACACCAAAATGAGCTTCGAAGTGCTCTGGCAGGTTAGGTGCCATCAAGGAAACAGTATCACCCTTGCCAATCCCCCGCTTGCGGAGGGCGCTGGCCAACTGCTTGCAACGGCGATAGGTTTCGGCCCAGTTGCGGCGTACGTCACCATGGATCACAGCGGCTCTGTGTGGATATACAAACGCCGCCCGTTGCAGATACGACAGCGGGCTGAGTGCCTGGTAGTTGGCCTCTGCCGCGTCGAGATGTTGATCGTAGATATTGTCGTTCATCGTATTTGCCTGCTGCTTTTATGTTGGTTCCCGTTCTGGTGCACCGGATCGTTTCCTGTCCGACCGGATGCACCACCCGTAAGAGGCCTTATTTACCAAGCCGACTGGCGCTGAAGTTTCTGGCCATCATGCGTTGGAATTCCCCAACCACGCCACGACGAAACGACAGCACGCACATCACAAAGATGGCTCCCATGATGATATGGATATAATTGCCCAGTTCCCCGCCGGAAAATACTGTACTAATGGCGATGACAATCGCCGCACCCACCACCGGGCCAAACAGGGTTCCCATACCGCCCAGCAAGGTCATCAGTACCACTTCGCCAGACATGTGCCAGTGTGCATCGGTCAGGCTTTCCAGTTCGAACACCAGCGCCTTGGTGGCACCGGCCATACCTGCCAGGGCAGCAGAAATCACAAAGGCCAGCAACTTGTAGCTACCGACGTTATAGCCCAGCGATACCGCCCGTTGTTCGTTTTCACGAATGGCTTTCAATACCTGACCAAAGGGTGAATGTACGGTGCGGAACACCACAAAAAAGCCGATCAGGAAGACCGCCAGCACAAAGTAATACATGTTGAGATTGTCGTTGAGGTCGATCAGACCAAACAACTTGCCACGCGGAATACCCTGCATACCGTTTTCACCACCGGTAAAGTCGGCTTGCAAATAGAAGAAAAATACCAGCTGCGCCAGTGCCAGCGTCACCATGGCAAAATAGATACCTTCACGCTTCACCGACAGCTTGCCAAAAACAAAGCCCAGGGCCGCCGAGGCCAATGTGCCAAACAGCACACCCAGCTCTGGCGTCAGGCCGAAATGGGTCATGGCATAACCAGTGACGTAACCGCCAGTCGCCAGAAAAGCGGCATGGCCGAACGACAACATACCAACAAACCCCAGCATCAGGTTGAAGGCACAAGCAAACAGTGCGAAGCAGAGAAATTTCATCAAAAAGACCGGGTACACAACCATCGGAGCCGCCAGGCCGACGATGATCAGTGCCACTGTCAGAATCAGGGTCAAGCCCGCAGTACGCGGTTGAGTCAGAGCAACAATTCGGGTTTGCGTCGTCATATCAGGCCTCTTTTCCGAACAGGCCGGAAGGTTTCACCAGCAGTACCAGCACCATGACCATAAAGATCACCGTGGTAGACGCCTCGGGGTAAAAGTATTTGGTCAGTCCTTCGATAATGCCCATCATCAGCCCGGTCAGAATGGCACCACCAATCGACCCCATGCCACCGATCACCACAATGGCGAACACCACAATCAGAATATTCGCGCCCATATCCGGGCTGACGGAATACACCGGAGCGGCCAGTACGCCTGCAAGACCGGCAAGACCGACGCCAAAACCGAAGGTCAGGGTAATCATCATCGGAACGTTAACGCCGAATGCCTGCAACAGTGCCGGGTTTTCAGTACCCGCACGCAGATAGGCCCCCAGACGGGTTTTTTCAATTACCCACCAGCTGGCGGCACACACCAGCAAAGACACCAGAATAATCCAGGCGCGATACACCGGCAGGTACATAAAGCCCAGGTTATAGCCGCCCTTGAGTGCTTCCGGCACCGGGTAAGACTGCCCGGATGAGCCAAACAGATGACTGAAGACCCCCTGCAGAATCAGTGCAATACCAAAAGTCAGCAGCAGGCTGTAGAGATGATCTTGCCCGGCAATAGGACGCACCAGAAACCGCTCCATCAGCATGCCGATAACACCGACGGTCAGCGGTACCAGTATCAGTGCCAGCCAGTAATTGACGCCCAGGTGCTGCAGTGCCAGCCAGGCCAGAAATGCCCCCAGCATGTACAAGGCACCTTGAGCAAAATTGATAATACGCAGCAGGCCAAAAATAATCGCCAGCCCGAGCGCCAGCAACGCGTAAAACGAGCCATTGATCAGGCCAACCAGCAGCTGCCCCAGCAGGGCAAACAAATTGATTCCCATAAAGGTAACCATAAGGTCTTCCTCTAATGCGGCGGCCTCTGGGCCGCCGCGTTCTTGTTCTTGTATCGGGTGTTAGTCAGCCTGGATACCCGACCTATACCGCCGGGTATCCAGCAACACTCGCGCAGAGCTGTGCAGGATTAAATAGTTGATCCCTTGAAATTACATTCCGCTTTCATCGCGCCAAACGCCTCGTCACCGGGAATCACTTTCTCGATTTCATACAGATCATTGGGGTTTTTACGCTCGTTGCCCTTTTTTACCCGCACCTGATACATGTCGTGCACCATGCGGCCATCGGCACGTAATACCGCGTTACGGGCAAAAATATCATCGGGATGCACCGCTTTCATTTGTGCCATCACTGCCTTGCCCTCATCGGTACCAGTGGCTTTAACGGCGTTGAGATAATGCAGTGTCGAGGAATAAGCGCCGGCATGTGCCATGGTTGGAATGGCACCGGTACGATCCATAAAACGCTTGGCCCAGGCACGGCTTTCGTCATCGCGATCCCAGTAGAAACCGGTGGTCAGACGCATATCACCAATGATGCTGGCATCAATCGACTTGGTATCCGAAGAGAACACCAGCAAGCCCACCATGGTGGCCTGTTGGCTGAGACCAAATTCAGCCGCGCCTTTCAGCGAGTTGACAAAGTCCTTACCGGCATTGGCTAACGCCACCACGTCCGCACCGGAAGACATTGCCTGCAAAACAAACGAGGAATAATCAGTGGTGCCCAGTGGCGCACTGGCAGAACCAACCACAGTGCCGCCATTAGTCTCAATAATACCGGTAGCGACTTTTTCTAACGCATGTCCAAAGGCATAATCAGCGGTAATAAAAAACCACTTTTTCTTGCCACTATCCATCAGCGGTTTCACCGTACCCCTGGCCAATGCCACAACGTCGTAAGTCCAATGGGCGTTAAACGGTGAGCAGGTTTTGGTGGTAAAGGTATTGGAACCGGCACCGGAAATCAGAATCGGCTTTTCGTTAACGTTGGCAACCTGGGCCACAGCGCCCACTACCGACGAGGCCACCAGACCATTAATGGCGTCTACACCTTCGCTTTCGATCCATTCCCGTGCCTTGGCAGAACCCAGATCCGGCTTGTTCTGGTCGTCAGCCGAGACCACCTCAATCGGCTTGCCCAAAATGCTGCCGCCAAAGTCCTCTACCGCCATATTGACCGCATCGACACAGTGCTTGCCGCACACGTCACCGTATGGGCCGCTCATATCCGCCAGTACGCCCAGTTTGACCTTGTTATCAGACAAGCCACCGGCCTGGACAGAGAAAGCGGCAACAGACATCAGCGCAGCCACAGAGCAGCTTAATGCCGTTTTGAGGCCAGCTTTCGGGATGTTGGTGTTAAATTTCATTCGAACCTCTTTTATTGTTATTGATGGTTGTACGCGTTAAACGCCCAGCAGGGCATTAAGTTGGTCTTGCTTCTGGTGCAATTCGTGCTGATGGATTTCTTCGACAATGTGGCCGTGCTCCATCACGTAATGACGGTCGGCAATCGGAGCGGCAAAGTGGAAGTTCTGCTCAACCAGCAGAATGGTCAGGCCGCGCTGTTTCAGCTGGTTCAAGACCTCGGCCAGACGTTGCACAATGACCGGAGCCAGACCTTCGGTGATTTCATCCAGCAGCAGGATATTGGCACCGCTGCGCATGATTCTGGCCAGCGCCAGCATTTGTTGTTCGCCGCCCGAGAGCCGGGTTCCCTGGCTGTAGCGGCGCTCCGCCAGGTTAGGAAACATGGAATAGATTTCTTCCAGAGACACGCCATCCGAACGCACGTCCGGTGGCAACATCAAATTTTCTTCTACGTTCAGGCTGGAAAAAATACCGCGTTCTTCCGGGCAAAAACCCAGCCCCAGCCAAGCGATCTGGTGAGCAGGCATCTTGATGGTTTCCTGGCCATTGATCACCACACTGCCGGTACGGCGACCAACCATATTCATGATCGATCTCAGGGTCGTAGAACGACCGGCACCGTTACGGCCCAGCAACGTGACCAGTTCGCCCTGGTTTACGTACAAGTCGACGCCATGCAGAATGTGCGATTCGCCGTAAAAAGCATGCAGGTCACTGACACGAATTTTTTCGTCGCCCACTCGATGAGTCTGAGCCTGACTGTTCAGGAGGTGGGTAGTCGCCGAATTCATGCAACAGCCTCCTTGTCGGCTGCGACACCAAGATAAGCCTCACGCACGCGCGGGTCGGCAGACACCGTGGCATAGTCGCCTTCCGTCAGTACCGCACCACGCTGCAAGACGGTAATACGATCCGCCAGCTGCGAGACCACTTTCAGGTTATGTTCCACCATCAGAATGGTGCGATTAACCGCCACAGTACGAATCAGATCCGCCGTGCGTTCGACGTCTTCCTGGCCCATACCCTGAGTCGGCTCGTCCAGCAGCAACATTTCCGGATCAAGTGCCAGCGTTGTCGCGATCTCCAGTGCGCGCTTGCGGCCATAGGACAAATCCACCGTGACCACACGGGCAAAATCCTGCAAGCCAACGGCTTCCAGCAGTTGTTCGGCGCGTTCATTCAAACGATCCAGCACCGACTCCGGTTTCCAGAAATGAAAGCTGTTGCCCTCACGTTGCTGCAAGGCAACCCGGACATTTTCCAGCACCGTCAGATTGGGAAAGACGGCCGAAATCTGGAACGACCGCACCAGTCCCTGACGAGCAATAGCAGACGACTCAACGGCGGTAATATCGCGGCCGTTAAACAGAATTTTCCCGGAGGTCGGAATGAGGTACTTGGTGAGCAGGTTAAACACCGTGGTTTTACCTGCGCCGTTCGGTCCAATCAGCGCATGTATATGGCCACGGCGGATATTCAGGCTCACGTCATCAACCGCCGTGAAACCCTTGAATTCTTTGGTCAGGTGGTGTGTTTCGAGAATATAGTTATTGTTCATTTCTCGTATCCGATGAGGTTGAAATATCGTTATCGGTCGGGTTATGGCATCCGCTTTTAACGCATATTCAACGAAGGTCTAATTGGCAAATATTATTTTTATAACACCAGAATAAGTTGCTACAGAATGTCTCTAAATATGCAGCACGCGATTCTTAACGCAGTCATTTCGAGCGCAGTCGTTTATAGATTTGCCCTATAGCCGGTGTTCAGGTGCCAAGGTATCCCTACATCGTGTCGCGAGTTTTGCGCAAATGTATCCAAATGTTTCATCACCACCGTGCGACAACTGTCGGGATGGCTGTCGGGATGACTGTCGGGATGGCTTCAGGATGGATGGCATGCTTGCCTGCAGTAACCGATAAGCCCGGATTGGTGATTGACGAGTCGGCCCTGTATCTGGATCAATAGGGGCCGTTTATTTCGGTATTACCCCATGCGCCCGCTCTCTTCTGCTACCTCATCGTCCGCTCTACTCAATGCGCATAAATCGCGTTTGTCGCGCCAGCTATCGCTGATTATTCGCGGCATTCTGGTGGTGGTCTTTGTCTTTGTGTATTTTTATACCGTGCCGATGATCAAACAGAAGGTATTTGAAATAGAGCGTAATTCCTCACGCCTGGCACTGAATAACGTATTTGAAATTGCCAACCGTATGTACGCCGGGGTTGAGGAATACCGGCAACAGGCATTGGATAACCACAAGGGTCAATTAAAACTGGTGGTGAATTTGGCCGAAACTTTTTTACGTTCACACTTTCAGGAAGCCGCAAAAAACGGCATTCCACTGCAACAGGCACGGCAAACGGCATTTGCCTATCTGCGTAATTTCACCTTTGGTAACCAGGACTACATCTGGGTGGTGGATCACAACATCCAGGTACTGTCGCACCCGGATCCGCGCTTTCACCAGGATGCCCGGATAAAACCGGGTGACGATACCCAGCCGATTTTGGAATCCGTGGTGAGACAAGCCATGCACGACGGCGAAGGCTACTACCACTACAAATGGTCGCGCATTGCCGGGGCCGAAAGCCTCGACAAAGTATCGTTTGTACGGGATTACCCCGAATGGGGTTTTGTAATTGGTTCCGGGGTATACCTCGACGACCTCGAGGCCGAAGTACGCCTGCGCCGTGAACAAGCGCTGACCGACCTGAGACACGCCTTGCAAGAAATCAAGGTCGCCAAAACCGGCTACATGTACGTGTTCGACTCCAACGGCCATATGCTGATTCACCCCAACGACAACCTTGATGGCGTCACCTTTACCACCCTCAAGAACCCGATCACGCAACAACCGATCAATCAGGAACTGATGAAAGTCGCTGATACCGGCAAGGAGCTGAACTACCGCTGGGACAAACCCGACGATCCTGGCAACTACGCCTACGACAAGCTCTCGCTGGTACGCTACATCAAAGGTTTCGACTGGTATATTTGCTCGTCGGTTTACCTCGACGAGCTGCAAAGCAGCTCTGAACTGCTCAGTTCCCGCATCATGGTACTGGCCGGACTGACCATGCTGGCGACCTTGCTGATTTCCAGCTTTTTGGTCAACCGCATTACCCGGCCACTGGAACAGCTCGCCAGCACCGCACTCAAGGTGCAAGGAGGTGACCTGTCCGCCCGTACCGGCATTCAGCGCGATGATGAAATCGGCATCCTGGCCTCCAGCATCGACGCCATGGTGCAACGCCTGCGCAACAATATCGAAACCCTGGACGCCCAGGTCAAGCAGCGCACCGAAGAACTGCTCGCCACCAATGCCCGCGCCCAGCGCATGAGTGCCGTCGGACAACTGGCGGGCGGCCTCGCCCACGACTTCAACAACCTGCTGTCGATTATTGTTGGCAACCTGATTGTCGCCCGCGAGCATTACAGCGCCAACGACCCGGAACTGGACAAACTGCTAAGCCCGGCTGAACGCGCAGCCCGGCGGGGAGCCGACATTACCCATAGGCTGCTCGCCTTTTCCCGCCGCCAGCCACTTCAACCGGAAATTGTCTCGGTCAATGCGGTAATGGCAGAAGTACTGGAACTGCTGCACAGTGCTTTCAGCGGCCCCTATCGGCTGCACTACCGGCCACAGCAGCATCCGGAACTGGCCTGGGCCAACGTCGATCCCGGCCATCTTGAAAACGCCCTGGTCAACCTCGGCCTCAATGCCCGCGATGCCATGCAAGACGGCGGAACATTGACCTACAGCTGGAAACTGTGCGATATCACCCGGCCAATCGAACAGCGCTTTGACGAAACCGTACCACCAGGGCGATATATTGAAATTGGTGTAGCTGATACCGGCAGCGGCTTTAGCCAGTCCGCACTCGAACAGGCGTTCGAACCCTTTTTCAGCACCAAACAGGGCAGCAACAATTCCGGACTGGGGTTATCGATGGTCTATGGTTTCGTCAAGCAGTCATTCGGGTATATTCAGCTTGGCAACCCGCCTCAGGGCGGTGCCATCATACGGCTGTTACTGCCCGCCAGCAGCGCCCCGGCCAATCCTGACCTGAGCGACGACGACAGTGGTCGCGGGCCAGAGCTGGCTCCTGGTGGACTGTATTTACTGGTAGAAGACAACCCCGACGTACGGGCCGTGATCCGCAAGCAGTTGACCGACCTCGGCCAGCATGTGGTTGAAGCCGCCGATGGCGACGAAGCCCAGACCTTGCTCGACGGCCTGCTGGAACACAATCCAACCGCACTCACCGGTATGGTCAGCGACATCATGATTCCCGGTAGCATGAACGGCCGCAAACTGGCAGCAACATTACGCCGCCGGGCACCCGCAGCGGTTATCTTGCTAGTGAGTGGTTACACCGATGATCCGACCGCCATACCGGGCAGTGGCAATGACCCTGCTGACCAGCAAGACCCGATGCTGGTGCTATTACGCAAACCGTTTGATCGCCAGCAACTGGAACAGGCGCTGGAGCGCGCCAGTGCCCGCGTCCGCCTGCACCATCAACACAGGAGTTTAACGTGAGCCAACAGGCGCTGATTTACCTCGTCGAGGATGACGCCGACATCACCGAACTGGTCAGCCGCGAGCTGAACCGCTACGGCCACAAGGTACGTTGTTTCCGCACCGGTGCCCAACTCACCAGCGCACTGCGTCAGCAACAACCGCAGGTCTGTATTGTTGACCTCGGCTTGCCAGATATCGACGGCCTCGAACTGGTGCGCCAACTCACCACCCGCGAAGAAGTCGGCGTGATGATTCTCTCTGGCCGAGACAGCCTGCCCGACCGGGTGCTGGGCCTGGAGCTGGGTGCCGACGATTACATCAGCAAACCCTTCGACCCCCGCGAACTGGTCGCCCGTACCAACAGCATTGTGCGCCGACTGGAAAAAAATGCCCGCCTGCAAACCACCACCTTCGGCCCCGACAAAGACGTTCCCTCAGTGGCCTGTTTTGCCGACTGGCAGCTAGAGTGCGCCACCCTGACACTGCGCAAGGACAGCGGTGAAGAATTTGTCCTCAGCGCCGGAGAAATGGATCTGCTGATTCGCCTGCTGAAATACCCGCGCCAGATCCTCAGCCGCGACCAGCTACTCAAACACCACGACGAAGCCTTCGACCGCAGCATCGATGTACGCATGTCACGTATTCGTAAAAAAATTGAAGACGACCCCAAATCCCCGCGCCTGATCAAAACCATCTACGGAATGGGCTATATGCTCACCAGTGATGTGCAATGGAAATAAAACAGCCTGTGTGTTCTACCCCCAATTGGCCGAGTCATCACAGATTGACGGTTATGTTGAAAAATACCGGGTCGCACAACAGCAACTCCAGCCCCAACTGCTCCGTATCATCCGACAAATCCGGTGGTTTCCTGACACCGCCATCAGTGGCATGCGCTGCATAAGTACCGATCTCAGCCGGATTGACACCTCCCCTAAACGCCTTTCAGGGGCCGCGCCTTGCTGGATCAGACGCAACAACACATAGCTGATCATCGCCACTAAAACCTGCAATTTGACGGCGTTTTCAGACGTACCATAGAACGGTTTGATCTTCAGATTCTGCTTGATCCACTTGAAAAACAACTCAATCTGCCAGCGCTGCTTGTACAAATCCGCAATCGCCAGAGCACTGCGCTCCAGGTCATTGGTGAGGAAGACCAGCCACAGCCAGTGAATCGAAGCCTGCGAAAACTGAATTGGAAGAGCAGAAACGGCTTCGTCAGGAAGTCAAAACCCTGCGCATGGAGAAAGTGTTCTGGTCAACAAAACTGGTCTGTATGCTTCCGCCCCGGCCGTTAGCGATAGGAGAGCGAGCCTGTTCTGCGTATATTCACCTCGGATTAACAGCACAGCGTCGAGTGCCAGAATCGGGTCGCTGCCACCAGGGTAGCCGGGTATGCTTTGGGTTGATTCCCCTACCCGACTTATTTGCCATGAGCGACCTGCATACGTTTTCTGTATTACCGCAGAGTTCTGTCCCGTGTTGTCAGCCATACACTGGCGAGCAGCAGTGCCGTGATTTTCTGCGTATTGCCGCCGCTATCGATTATCTGCAACATCATCTGACCGAACAGCCGGAGCTGGAGCCGTTGGCGGCGTATTTACAGCTCAGCCCGAGCTATTGTCTGAAGCTGTTCCAGCGCTGGGCGGGGGTGTCGCCAAAACGTTTTTTACAAACTCTCACCACCGCACAGGCTAAACCGCTGCTGCTCGACAATCACAGTCTGCTGGATACCAGCCTGGCGCTGGGGTTGAGCAGCCCGTCCCGTCTTTACGATCACTTTGTCGCTATCGAGGCTGTTACGCCGGGTGATTTCAAGCGTATGGGAGCAGACTTGCTTATCCGTTATGGCCAGGGCTTTACTCTGTTTGGTGAGGCTTTTGTCGCCTGGACCGACCGGGGCATTTGCCAGCTGACGTTTCTCGAGCAGACGCAGGCAGCACCCAAAGCCTCCGCTAACGGCAGCGATAAAGATAACGACGCTTTTGATCGTTTGCAGGGCAACTGGCCAAACGCGCAATTAGTGGCAGACAATACCGCTGCCAGCCGTCTTCTCGATCGCTTGTTTCAGCCACTGCAGAAGCGGGATTCATCGCTACAGATGCAACGCATCCCGCTGTTGCTGCGTGGTACCAATTTTCAGGTCAGTGTCTGGCGGGCGTTACTGGAGATTGGCAGTGGGTCGCGCACAACGTATGGTGCCCTGGCTGCCGCTTTGGGCAACCCTAACGCCAGCCGTGCGGTCGGGGGAGCCGTCGGTGCCAATCCGGTGGCCTGGCTGATTCCCTGTCATCGGGTGATTCAGGCCAGTGGTGCCATCGGTGGTTATCGCTGGGGAGTCAATCGTAAGGCCGCCATGCTGGCCCGAGAGTCTTGTCACAATCCAATTCAGGCTGGCGATACTCCCTTTTGAGGAAGAAAGTGACAGACCCAGAATACAAAGAGAACAAAGAGTGCAACAAATGCAGTTCAGGATGTGATTGATCAACGTCGTCGCCTTGGTTAACGATCATTATAACGGGGCCAAACACCATCAAGGATAGCGAATGAAACAGCCCATTCTGGTCATCAACTGTGGCAGCTCATCCATCAAGTTTGCCCTGTTTCCCGAAGATCACTGTCCCAAAACCACGTTCACGGGCGTCGCCGAACGCCTGGGAGAAGATGAACCTCATCTGATCCTGCACGGCGACCCCGAAATACGCATCGATCTGGCACCAGGATCAGGCCACAAGGAAGGCATGCGGGCCTTTATCCATGCCACTCAGGACAAACTCCACGACCTTGCCGGTGTCGGTCATCGGGTGGTGCATGGTGGCGAACGCTTCCATGACAGTATTTTGCTGGATGCCGACAATATTGCCGAGCTGGAAATCTTGTCACCCCTGGCACCGCTGCACAATCCGATGAATCTGACCGGTATTCATTTGTGCAAAGAACTGTTCCCTGCTGCGCCTCAGGTCGCGGTTTTTGATACAGCTTTTCACCAGAGTATTCCAGAGCAAACCTGGCTCTATGGCACACCGTATGATTGGTACGAAAAGGCCGGTGTGCGACGTTATGGTTTTCATGGCACCAGCTACCGTTACATTCTGGAGCAGGCCAGCCAGAGGCTGTCCAAACCGGCGGCCTCCCTCAATTTACTGATCAGTCATTTGGGCAATGGCTGTAGCGTTTGCGCTGTCAGAGCAGGGCAATCTGTCGATACCAGCATGGGTCTGACTCCGCTGGAAGGCGTGGTGATGGGCACCCGCTGCGGCAATATCGATCCAGGACTGGCCCAGCATATGTTGCATCATTCCGACCTCAGCATGGACGACATTATGACGGCGCTTAACAAACACAGCGGTCTGAAGGGGTTATCCGGTATCGGCAACGATATGCGGGTATTACTCGAGTCGGAAGCCGAAGGACATGCAGGTGCCAAACGCGCCATCAATGTCTTCACCTTTCGTATTGCGCGCGAGCTGGCAGCGCTGTCCTGCTCTTTGCCTCACCTTGACGCAGTGATCTTTACCGGCGGTATCGGCGAACATGCCAGTGATATTCGCCAGCGTATTCTGGCCCAATGGCAGAGCATGCCGTTCCTGCTGGACGATCAGCTCAACCAGCAGCACGGTGATCAACAGGGACGCATCAGTCAGCCAGATACTCCTCTGGTGATGGTCATCCCGACCTCCGAAGAAACCATGATTGCCAACGATACACGGACGCTGATCAGCCAATGATTCATCTGCTTATTGCTCCGACCGGAGTCGATGCCGGTCTCACCACCATCAGTCTGGGCCTGTTACATGCGCTGGATACTTTGGGTGTCAAAACCGCGTTTCTGAAACCGGTGGCGGCATTAACCAATGAACCGGAGCGTTCCACCACTCTGGTACGCTCCGTCATGGGTATTCAGACACCGATACCCATGGCACTGGATGCGGTACAGCAGCGTATTAATACTGGCCAGCTGGATCGGGTGCTGGAAGATGTGGTCGCACTGCATGAAGAGACCAGCCGTCAACAACCGGATGTGGTCATTATTGAAGGCATCGTTCCCGACCGAACCGAGCCTTACACCGCGCGCCTTAATGTCGAAATGGCCAAGGCACTGGGAGCCGATGTACTGCTGGTACTCAGTGGTCACCACCACAGCGGCATCCAGGTAAAGCATGAACTGCAATTACAAGCCGGGCTGTTCCGCGCCGCCGATGTTAATGTGATCGGCCACATTATTAACAAGGCCGACGACAGCCACCAAACCGAGATGGCAGATGATTTACCACCGTGCATGGGGCGGATGCCCTGGAACCCGGAACTGACGCAGCCCCGTAGCAGCGATGTGTGCAAAACGATCGGTGCCAGCCTGCTCAATGAAGGGGAATTAACACAACGCCGGGTTGCCAACATTCTGATGGGCGCCCGCACTCTGCGCCACACCCTCGCCCAGTTAAAGCCAGGTACGCTATTGGTCACACCCTCCGACCGGGAAGATCTGATACTGGCGGCTTCGATGGTCAGTCTGGGAGGAACACCATTGGCCGGACTGCTACTGACCGATGGTGGTCAGCCCTGTGAACAGATACAGCAAGCCTGTCGCATCGCCTGGGCCGGGGGATTGCCGGTGATGACCACAGCGGAAGACCTGACCAGCGTGGCCATCCGCCTGCAACAACTCAGCCATCAAGTACCTGTCGATGATGTTGAGCGGGTGTTGCGCATCATGGCCAGTGTCGCCAGCCAGATAGACACCCAGGCTCTGGTCGATGCGCTGGGAGCACCCCATGCTACCCGGCTCAGCCCTGCGGCCTTTCGATACTCACTGGTGCAAAAAGCCATCGCTGCCAATCAATGTATTGTGTTGCCAGAAGGTAATGAACCGCGCACGATCGAAGCCGCGATTGAATGTCAGAAACGCGGCATTGCCCGTTGTATTCTGCTGGGTGACCCGGATGAAATCCGCCTGTTAATAAAAGCCAGGGGTCTGGAACTGCCAGAGGGTTTGCAGATACTGCGGCCAGCAAGCCTGCGCTCTCAGTACGTCGATGCCATGGTCGAGTTACGCAAACACAAACAACTGACGCGGGACTGTGCCAGCGTGGAACTGGAAGATAACGTCGTGCTCGCCACCATGATGCTGCAATGCAGCGATGTCGATGGGCTGGTATCTGGTGCGGTTCACACGACTGCCAATACCATTCGTCCGGCGTTGCAGCTGATTCGCACCGCACCGGGGGCCAAACTGGTGTCATCGGTATTTTTTATGGGCTTACCCGACCAGGTGCTGGTGTATGGCGATTGTGCCGTCAACCCGGATCCCAGTGCCGAAGAGCTGGCAGATATTGCTATCCAGAGTGCCGACTCTGCTGCGGCCATGGGCATCGAGCCCAGAGTCGCCATGATCAGCTACAGTACAGGTGCCTCGGGCACGGGTAACGATGTCGAAAAAGTGCGTCAGGCAACGGCTCTGGTTAAACAGCAGCGCAGCGATATTCTGATCGATGGCCCATTACAATACGATGCCGCCACCACACCAGCGGTCGCCCACAGCAAGGCACCCAACAGCCCGGTCGCTGGCAAGGCCACGGTGCTGATTTTCCCGGATCTGAATACCGGCAACACCACCTACAAAGCGGTTCAGCGCAGTGCCCGAGTCATCAGTATTGGCCCCATGCTGCAAGGCTTGGCCAAACCCGTGAATGATCTGTCACGAGGTGCCAGCGTCGAGGATATTATCTATACCATTGCCCTGACCGCCATTCAGGCAACCCGTATAAACCCGATATAAAGGCAGCTTTCAGGGGCTACGGGTCAAGGGCTACGGGTCAGAAAAACGGCCGCCGCAGTCACTCAGAAGGCCGAACCCGGCTGCTGCAAAAAAGCGAGTTCGGCAACGGTCGATTCACGCCCCAGGATGGCATTACGGTGCGGATAACGACCAAACTGCTCAATAATATCCCGGTGGCGATGCTCAAAGGTCAGGGTATTTTCGATGCCATTTTGCTCGAACAATCGCACCGCTTCGGTATGTACCAAGCGGGATTCACTGTGCATAAACGGCATATAGAGGAAATTTCGCTGCATGCTGTTCAGTTCCTGATCGGCATGCTGCCGAACGGCTTCCTGAGCCAGTACCAGCGCCATGCCATCCTGGGCAAATGCTCGCGGGTGATCGCGAAACAGGTTGCGGGAAAACTGATCCAGTACAATCACTTCCGCCAGGCATCCATGGGGTTCATTACGCCATTGCCATAACTCTCCGGCACAGGCGCGTCGATGCAGGTCACCAAATTGCTGCCGGATCTGCTCATCAAATGCAGTATCTTTAGCAAACCATTGCCTGGGTTCAATATCTTCAAACCAGAAATCAATGACTTCCCAAAACATTTAGCGTTACCTCCTGGCGGGTTGATTCTCGGCGGCAATTATCCGCAGAAACAAGGTCAGATTTGAGTCACCGTCGCAATCGGCGTCGTTTGCCGCCACTGCCATAACAGTTGATGAATAAATGTCAGTTTGGCCACGACGGCATCCGTCAGTACAAATGGGTACAAATCCGGCTGCCCCATACTGCGATTAAGGCTGTTGACGGCATAGGTGACGGGCAAACAGACGTCGAGAATAACGCTAAAGTCTTGCTGTTGATAAGGATCAAATACCGCCTGAGTGCATAACTGAGAACCGCCAGAAAGTGGCGCTAGCGATAAACCAAAGGCGAAGGCGGTTTCCAGCATGTCAATCAGATGCAGGTAGTGAGCCCAGGTTTCTGCCCAATCTTCCCAAGGGTGTGACGTAGCATAGGCGCTGACAAATTGCTGACGCCATGAGGAGGGAGCACCTTGCTGGTAATAACGCGCCATCGTTTCGCCATAGTCGGCGCGTTCATCACCAAAACACTCCCGAAAGCGGCACAGTACCGAGTCATCCGGCTGCACCAGCAATTCCCAGTAATAATGTCCGATCTCATGGCGAAAATGACCGATCAGGGTTCGATAGGACTCGTCCATATCTTCCCGTATCTGCTCTCGTTCCACATTATCCGCTTCGTTGAGATTGATCGTGACCAGGCCATCAGCATGCCCTGTGGTTGCAGCCACGCCTTCTGGCAGTGCTCCATCTTCATCAATAAAGTCAAACGCTAGGCCGCTGTCTGGTTGATCCTGCTTGCTTGCCAGCGGCAAACGAAAGCGAAATAAACTGTACACCAGCCGATGTTTGGCAATTTCCAGCATTCGCCAGGCATGCTGATGGCCACTCCGGGCAAGATTGGGAATATGACGATTCAGACGACAGGCTGAACATAAGGTATCGGTGCTGTCTGCGGCTACCAGCCAGTTACAGACATTTTGTTGATGGTTATCACAGTAACGCCAACGCGCACCTGGTATCACCGAGGCTTCCCAGCTGGATTCCTGGTCAGCACGTATCAGCGGCACCAGTTGCTCCAATTCGGGGAGGTATCCCAACGGACTCTGACAGCGCTCACACAGCGTGTTTTCAAAATACAGAACGTGCTGACACTTAGAACACTGGAACAGTTTCATGAGCAATTCCTGGCAGCCAACAATCAAAGACCAGTTTGCCCACTGATTGTTGCAAAGGTGTCGCCGATATTGCCCTGCCGATGGCTTGACAATACCCTGAATCATATCAAACAGGTTCTCTAACTCTTTGTTAAAAAAGCGATTTTTAATCAGTTAACCATTTATAAATTTTTTCACCCGAAACGGCAAAAAAGTCAAAATCACATTGATCTCGACCCAAACCAGAACGATATGCCGTGCTATAGTCGTGCCATTCTGACACTGCCAACTGCAGGAAAATCTATGCGACGCATAACTCGTGAGGATTGCCCTCCAGATACACTTCATCGTCTTCTGGCTGGCGTAACCTTCTACAAGGAGCTGATCCACACCGATCAGACCCAGTTCGAACTATTGATGTCCCTGACACAATTTGGTTTTGCCGAACAGGGCGAAACCATCTTGCACAAGGACGAACCCGCCAACATTCTCTATTTTCTCTTGCGAGGAGAACTGGAGGTGCTGGCAGACGATAACAGCACACCGATCAATATTATCAGCGCCGGGGAATTACTGGGCGTGATGGCGATGGTACTGGATGACCGCCGTTCTGCCTCGCTGCGAGTCAAGACCCGTAATGCCATCCTCGCCGGTGTCGATTACGAGCACTTCCGCGACATCAGTGATTTTTCGATGTTTACCCTAGCCACCAAACTCAGCTTTTTCCGTATGCTGACAGCCAATATCCGCTGGAACATCGAGAAAAACCGCTTCGCCAATCCATCCCATCCTTTGGTGCCCAGGCTGCGCACAATTCCTCTGTTTTCCGGCTCACGAGACACTCCCGAGGAACTGGAAGCCTTGCGCGTACAAGCCCATGTGCTGGCTGAATTGCTGTGTGACTGGAACGCATCACCGGCTGATGCAACCGCACTGACCAACGCAACAGTACAAGCTGCTGCAACAACGACGATAACAACCGTCGGCTGACCTGTCCGCTCAAGGGGACATATATAGACGCTCCCGCGGTGTCAAGGACGACTTCACCCTGGCACCT
>OJIO01000083.1_pt1 | contig 75958 bp, 63 predicted proteins | sample 1595621 | NCBI WGS metagenome assembly OJIO01 (sample SAMN05416776, study PRJEB24817) | seawater metagenome | isolation source: Sea water | place: Canada:Atlantic | collected 2013-07 | reverse complement strand
GCCTGAAGCGTACCCGCACCAGAATCATTGCCGATATCCAGTGACACCGTTGCCTGTCCTGACGCATTGGTCAGCACTTTACCGGTAGAGGGCGACAGAGTGCCCAGATCGGTGGAGAAAACCACGATCTTGTTCTGCTGGGTCGCCCCCGAGGAATTCCTCACCTCAACCGTAATATTTTCGGGCTGAGAAGAATTGATCTCCGTGGGCATCTGCACAAACGAAATGGTGCCAACCTGCACATCACTGCCGGAACCATCGGTAACGAAATTGACCGTAGCGTTCAAATTGCCATAGGAGGCGGCGGCGGCGGCGGCACCCGCAAAGACCCCAACGAGGATGGGTGTGATGCCCTGACCGGCTTGTACGGGGGCGCCGGCTCGGGCAACTCGGCCACCGGAGACTGCAGCGCGACCGGGACCCCGGGAGAAGGCGGCGCAGTCTCCGCGAGCACCTACGGCTCAGCGGGCGCCGGCTGGCACACCGACGGAGACTCCGACGAGAGCAACGGCGGCGGAACGGCCATCACCTCTGGCGGAGAGGGCGGCAAGGGCAACAGCGGCGGCGGATGCGGTGACAAGGCCGAAGGCGGCTTTGGCGGCGGCGGATCCGGACGGGGCTGCTACGGCGGCGGCGGGTACACCGGCGGCGAGGGCGGCTGGATCGCTGGAGGCGGTGGCTCCTACAACGGCGGCAGCAACGCTTCGGCGACTGCGGCGGTGCAGTCCGGAGATGGCGAGATCAGCATCGACAAGCAGTAGCCTCGTGCAAGGGGGAAGGATTCGACAGTCCATTCCCTGACATTCAACACAAGACAGAGCGATGACACACCTCCTGTGCGGCGAGCGAGCGTTAACGGTGGCAGCCTAAAAGTTGAACGCACAGGAAATCTCCAATGTCCCGCCTCGCACCCCTCGTCGGTCTCTCCCTGCTCGCCACCCTCGCTGCGTGCAGCAACAACCTGGCTCCTCCGACACCCGGGGTCGCGATCACGCCAGAGACCCCCACGACCATCGACGAGCTCAGCATCGAGGTCCTGGAGCCAGAGGCCGGTCAGAACGGACAATATGGTGGCGGTCAAGGCTACAACCAGGTGGACCCCGGCGCCTACAACGCCACCGTCACTTGGACCTTGGACGGAGAGAAGCAGTCTGACTTTGACGGCGCCCTGAACATCCCCGCCGAGGCCACCGCCAAGGGCCAAACCTGGGAGGTCACGGTCATCAACAAGGGTGAGGAGCTCAACAGCGACGCCGCCGTGGCCCAGGTGACCATCCTGAACACGCCACCACTGGCCGAAGTCACAATCCCCGTTGACGTGCCCCAAGCTGACGAAGACGTGATCGCTGTGGCGAGCGGCAGCGACGTGGACGCTGACGCGGTCACCCTGAGCTACGCCTGGACCGTCGATGGCCAAGAGACGGCTTGGGACGGCGAGACCGTGCCCTCGAGCGAGACACAGCGCGGCGAGGTGTGGGAGGTCACCGTCACCCCCAATGATGGGGAGGAGGATGGAGAGCCCGTCACCGCATCGGCATCGATCGCGAACGTCGCACCCGAGCTGCTCACCCTGACTCTGGCGCCCTCTGAAGTGCGCGAGGCCAGCGTCGTGACGGCCTCCGTCTCCACCGACGACATCGACGGCGACGTGGTCACCGTCTCCTACGCCTGGAAGGTCAACGGCACCGTCGTGCAAGAAGGCGAGACCGACAGCATCGACGGCACCCTCTTCAACAAGGGCGACACCATTCAAGTGACCGTCACCCCCAACGACGGCTTCATCGACGGCGCACCCATGGACTCCGAAGTCCTCACCGTGCTCAACACCCTGCCCGTCGTGGACAGCGCCGCCATCGACCCAGCTGAGCTCTTCGAGAGCAGCATCGCGTCTTGCTTGGCCACCGGTTGGCAGGACGATGATGCGGACGCCGAGGCCTACAACACCCGCTGGTTGGTGGACGGCGCCGAGGCCAGTCTGTCCTCGACTGCAGACGGAAGCATCTTCTCTCACCTGCAGTCGGTGGTCTGTGAGCTGACTCCCTTCGACGGCGAAGAGATCGGCACCCCCGTCCTCTCTGATCCCATCGTGGTCGGCAACACCGTGCCGGTGCTCACCAGCGCCGCCTTGTCTACGACGACCCCCGCTGAAGGCGAGACCCTCAGCGTGACTCTGGGCACCGCCAGCGACGAAGACGGGCACAGCATCACCTACGCCTACGCCTGGTACGCCGGCGGAAGCTTGGTCGGAACCGCCGCCACCCTGGACAGCGCCTCCTTCTCCAAGGGCCAGAGCGTCTACGTGGTCGTCACCCCCAACGACGGCTTCGACGACGGTTTGCCTGTGACCTCGGATACGGCCACCGTCAGCAACACGCTGCCCACCCTGAGCGGCCTGACCCTGAGCCCAAGCGCGCCCTACACCTTGGAGACCATCTCGGCCTCCGAGACGACCGCCGACGCGGACGGCGACACCGTCACCGTCACCTACGCATGGACCGTGGACGGCACCCTGCAGTCGGAGACCGGCAGCACCCTGGACGCCAGCTTGAGCAGCAAGGGTCAAGTGGTCTCCGTGACCGCCACCCCCAACGACGGTGAGGGCGACGGCACCTCCTCCAGCGCCAGCGTCACCGTATTGAACACCGTACCCAGCATCACCAGCGCCGACCTGGATGGCACTTCGGTGGACGAGAGCGGCTCATTGACCTGCTCGGCCTCCGGCTGGAGCGACGATGACGGCGACTCCGAGGGCTACAGCTACTCCTGGACCGCTGACGGCACCGAGATCAGCACCAGCGCCACCATCAGCGGCGGCGACTTCTCCAAGGGACAGGTTCTGGTCTGCACCATCACCCCCAACGACGGGGAAGAGGACGGCAGCCCCGTCAGCTCCTCTTCGGTCACTGTGGACAACAGCGCCCCCATTCTGAGCGGCGTGACCCTGAGTAGCACCACCCCGGTCGAGGGCGAGACCCTGAGCGTGACTCTGGGCACCGCCAGTGACGCAGACGGGGACAGCATCACCTACTCCTACGAGTGGCAGGTCAACGGCACGACCGTGAGTACGGCCAGCACCCTGGACAGCAGCGACTTTGACAAGGGCGACGCCATCGTCGTCATCGTCACGCCCAACGACGGCACCATCGACGGCGCGGCGGTCACCTCGGCCACTGCGACCGCCCAGAACACCCCACCCGTCATCAGCAGCGTGACCCTGAACAACAGCGCGCCGACCACCAACCAGACCATCACCGCCAGCGTCTCCAGCAGCGACGTGGACGGCGACTCGGTCAGCTACACCTACGCATGGACGGTCGACGGCACAACGGTTGGCGAGACCGGCGCCAGCCTGGCTGGCAGCACCTACTTCGACAAGGACCAGGTCATCATCGTCACCGTCACCCCCAATGACGGCACGGACGACGGCACCGCGGTCGCCAGCTCTGCAGCGACCGGAGCCAACACGCCTCCAACCGCACCCACCATCGCCATCGACCCAACGGCCCCCGACGACACCGAGGACCTGCTCTGCGAGGTCAGTGTGGCGAGCACCGACGCGGACGGGGACACTGTGACCTACAGCGCCACCTGGACTCAGAACGGGACCAGCTTTGGCAGCCTGAGCACCACCACTTTCACCAACGACACCGTGGATGCGGCCAACACGGTGGACTTGGACACCTGGGAGTGCACGGTGACCCCCAACGACGGGGACGACGATGGCAGCACCGCAACCGCGTCGGTGGAGGTCATCAACTGGGCTGGAACCCGGGACTTCGAGACCTGTGGCGCAACGGGCTACGCGGGCCCGACCCAGAGTGACTGCGACACTGACTACACCGGCACCACCTTGGCCAGTGAAGTGACCGTCACCGACGGCGTCCAGACCTGGACCGTGCCCACCACCGGCACCTACTTGATCGAGGCCTACGGCGCCCAGGGAGCTGCCGGAGACGGCACCTACGTGGGTGGTCTTGGCGCCTACATGAGCGGGGAGTTCTCCCTGACCGCTGGAGACGTGCTCACCATCTTGGTCGGACAAGAGGGTGAAGGTCAGAGCTCGGGCAGCAACGGCGGCGGCGGCGGCGGCTCCTTCGTGTTGAACAGCTCCGGCACGCCCCTGCTCATCGCGGGCGGCGGCGGTGGCACCCGCGAGTCCGTGGTCGACAACGGCTGTGATGCGCTCACCAGCGAGTACGGCGGCGAGGGCTCCGGAAGCGGCACCACCGGTGTCTGCACAGCCACCGGAACCTTGGGCGAGGGCGGCGCAGCCTCCAGCTACAGCTGGGGCTCGGGCGGTGCCGGTCTGAACTCTGACGGCGACGGCGACTATGGCGGCGGCGGCGGCACGGCCATCGTGGACGGCGGCGAGGGCGGCCAAGGCTCCGCTTCTACCTGGAGCACCTGTGGCGATGAGGCCGATGGCGGCTTTGGCGGCGGCGGCTCCGGACGTGGCTGCTACGGCGGCGGCGGCGGCGGCGGCTACACTGGCGGCGAAGGCGGTCGTGTGGCTGGCGGCGGCGGCTCGTACAACAGCGGATCCAACGCTTCGAACACCGCAGGCGTGCAGTCTGGTGACGGCGAAGTCAGCATCGACCTGCAGTAGCTGTATCTCTGTGATGCCTTCGGCATCCACGAGCGGGCTTCGCTCTGCGGAGTGATTCTCGCCCCAGTCGACGCCTGACGGCTTCTTGGTGGAACGAGACTCACTCCCTTCGCCCGCTGGGTCTCTGTGATGCCTTCGGCGTCGACTAGGTCGAAACGCAGGCTTCGACCCCGAGGGCTTCGCTTTGCGGAGTGATTCTCGCCCCAGTCGGCGCCTGACGGCTTCTCAGAGCCGGCTGAGCAGCCGGGATCCAGGAAGGCACATCGCCTCTCAGGTGCTTAGGTTCTCCCTATGGCACCCAGCACAGAGCTCGTAAAACGCGAAGGCAAAGCCCTCGTCACCCAGGTCAAAGCGGCCGCGGTGGCGACGGGTGCGACCTGGGCAGCGATCTGGGGTGTCACCCTGGCCGACTGGCTCGGAGGCGGCTGGATCGCGGTTCACTCGGTGGTCCCTCGCACCATCGCGGGCCTGTGGGGTGTGCTGGTGATGCCTTTCGTGCATGCGGATCTCGGTCACATCCTTGCCAACACCACGGCAGGGATTCCCCTGATGATGTTGGCGATGACCCGGAAGCGCAGCGACGCCGCTGCGGTCGCGGTGGTCGCCGCCCTCACAGGCGGACTCGGTGCTTGGCTCCTGGGTTCCCCGGGCTCTCTGCACATCGGTGCCAGTGGCGTGGTGTTCGGCTGGCTTGGCTTCCTAATGGGCCGCGGGTTTTTTGAGAGACGCGCTACCGCAATCCTGATGTCCATTGGCGTTACTCTCGTGTACGGCGGAGCCCTCTGGGGACTCGTCCCTGGACTAGTGAACGGAATCAGTTGGCAGGGACACCTCTTCGGGTTCCTGGGGGGACTGATGGTCTCTCGATTCCTGGGTGAGAATTTGCGCAAACGGAGGTCCCCTTGACGAGCCTTGTTCCCCTTCTGCTGGTCAGCCTTCAAGCCAAGGCTCCACCCGCTGCAGAGCTCAACAAGCGCGCGCGCTTGGGTGGGGATCTGCACGTGGACGCAGACGTCGTCACGGTCAAGAACCGAGAAGTGACAGTTGGCCGCTGCACCTACACCTTGGAAGAGGGCACCGTGATGCCCATCAAGGCCGGCCGCGGTGAGTTTCAGCGAAACGCCGGCGTGGTCTTTGATGGCACCGGCACGGTCACAGTGGACTTTGAGACCCGTGCCGATGCCTGGTCCTTTGCCAACCACATGGTCCTGGCGGCCGGCGCCGACCCAGAAGAGATGCGCGCCATCGCCGAGGAAGGCGCCAGCTTCACCACCAAGATCAAGCGCGGGGTGATGATCTCCACCCACGCCGACGTGAACGACCTGCTCATCCCAAGCCGAGCAGACCAAGCTGAGCGGGACGAGATCTTCAACTACGACATGGTCATGGTGGTCAACGACAAGCGCACCGCCATCCCCTTCATCAAAGCTGGCGCTGTGTTGCCCAACCGGGTCGCCACGCTGCTCGCCGGCGGCCTAGACGTTCGGCCTCGTATCGCCCAGGAGATGCTGATGACCTCCTGGGGTGGGCTGCCTTGGGACGAGCGCTTGATCGTGGCGGACTTCATCACCGATGAGTCCTACGGACTGACCGCCGGTGCCCAAGACCGATGGCTGACCTGCTTCAAGGATGCCGGCGGCACCATGTCCATGGGTGAGGAGACCACCGTCTTCGCCCACGGTGTGGACTCGGACTTGAACTACCGCCGCGTGCGCGTGACCGGCGAGGGCTTTGACGAGACCAAGCGCATCGATCCCCAGACCCCCGGACTGCGCGCCCGCGCCGTCGAGCCCGTCATGGCCAAGGTCAAGGTCGACGCGCGCCCGGTCAAGCTGCGCAAGTACATCAACGTCAATGTGCGCTCCCGCCTGACCTTCAAGGCCACCCGAGACGGCGCCCAGATGGTCGTGCTCAACCTGCCCCGCTTCGAGGCGCGAGAGAACACCTTCAAGGTGAACTTCATCGCCGACCGCCAGGGCAACGAGCTGTCCTGGACCAGCCTGAACTCCGACCTCTTCGGCACCGGGGCGGACTCGGACGTGGTCGCCATGGTCGACACGGACACAGAGGCCAGCCCCAACGGAGCCGCCGCCGTGACCAACGATGCCACCGGCGGAACAGGCATCGGCACCGGCGCCGGGGCGCCCGACACCACCTCCGGCGGCATTGGCGCTGGCGATGACCAGGACGGAAGCGGTCTGAGTCTGAACGCCGACGCCACCGGCAACTTCCAGGACACCTGGACAGACATGAGCGTGGACCGCTCTCAGGTGCCCTACCCGGTGCTGATCCTCTTCAGTGAGCCCCTTGAGAAGGGCGAAGAGATCGACATCAACATGGACTGGGAAGCCCAGTGGAACTTCGTGCAGGCTGCCTCCAACGGAGTGGGCGGCGAGGTGCGCAGCCTGGGTCCAACCACCGGCTTCCGCAACCTGCTGCCGGACGTCTGGCCCACCAACGGCGGCACCCGTTGGGATCACGAGACCACCATCACGGCACCCAGCCTCTACAACTTCGGCTTGGCCGCCACCGGCGAGACCATTCGAGAGAACTGGGACACCGACATGGAGCTGGTCACCATCACCGTGCGCGGTGAGAACGACCTGCGTCCTGGCATGGCTGTGGGCAAGTGGACCACCTACGAGGAGCCCCCGGCCTTTGGTTTCCCCTCCGTGCGCATCCACGTCAACCCAGCCGAGGCCTACGCCTTGGAGCTGCTGGCACCCGAGCTGCGCCGTGTCTTGGGCTTCTACGACCGCCTCATGCCCGAGATCGATGTAGACGAGTTCGAGATCTACCAAGGTCGCGACCTGAGCTTCGGCGCCCGCGGACGCAACGAGCCCGGTGACGGGATGCTGGAGATCAACCAGATCATGGGCCGCGCAGGCGGCACCGGCGCCAACACCATCTACAGGAACCTTGACCCCTACATGGACCAGACCCTGCTCGCCCGCGAGCTGGGTCGCCGCTACTGGGATGGCTTGGTTCAGCCCGGCGGCGTGCGCGAGGCTTGGATGAGCTGGGCGATGCCCGATGTGTACAGCGCCTTCTACGTGCGCGGTGTTCAGGGAACCCAGGCCTACTTCGACTGGATGGAGCTGCTGCGCGAGTACCTGGAGGACCAAAACAACCGCCAGGACTACCTGGGCGTGCCCGAGCGCATGGTCAACTCCTACGGCCTGACCGACAACGGAACGGAAGGCACCCAAGGCTGGTACGGCGGCTTGGCCCAGCGCTACTACGGCCTGTACGTGATGGGCAACATGCTGCGCTACCGCGTGGGTGAGAACGTCTACTACAAGGCCCTGGACTACATGCTGATGTCCCGCAAGGACAACTTCGTGACCACCGAGCACTTCAAGGCCAGCCTGGAGCAGCAGAGCGGCCAGGACCTGGACGACTTCTTCGACTTCTGGGTCCATGGCGGCTTCATGCCCGGCATCACCGTCGAGGTGATGACCACGGAAGACTCCGTGCGCGGCTGCCTGGTCTCCGATGTGCCCTTTGGCAGCTTTGACGTGCCCGTCTCCGTAGACGACATGGACGGCTTCCGCCGCGTGGGCGCCCTGGTGGACGTGGACCACGGCCACGGCCAGTTCGAGGTCAGCGACCGACAGGACGACATCAGCGTGCTGGTGGACCCCAACGGTCTGATCTTGCTCACCAAGCGGGAGGTCAAGGAGGTCGACTCCCTAGACCACTGCTGGCGTGAGCCCGAGCCCGAGCCCCTCATCGAGACCGAGGAGCTGGAGACCGACACGGACGAGGCCACGGAAACCACAGAGCCCGATCTGGAGACCCTCGAGGCCCCCCTTCCCCCTGGCTCCGAGGCTCCTGCAGCTCCCACCCTGCCAAGCCAAGACGCACCCGAGACGCCCTGAGCCTGTCATGGAGGGGCTGCCCAGGCTTGGAGCGCGTTAGAGCGGCTCCAACGACCAGGAGCACCAATGGCCCACGGACGATTCGTCTGGCATGACCTCGGCAGCGGAGACGTGCCCCGAGATTTGAACTTCTACACCAAGCTCTTTGGCTGGGAGTTCAGTGAGAACATGGGAAACGCCGGCGCCTACCACCGCTTCACCACCGGTGACGGCCTGGGCGGCGGGCTCTTCGACCAGAGCGGACCGGTGCCAGCCTGGCTCGCCTACATCCACGTCGACGATCTGGAAGACTGCCTGATCACCGTGATGGCCCGCGGCGGCACGGTGCTGATGGACCCCTACAAGATCCCCAACAAGGGCACCATGGCGCTCATCGCTGGCCCCGGTGGCGCCATGATCACCTTGATCGAGCTGGAGGAGCCACCTGAGCTGCCCGACCGCAGCCCAGAGGCCGGAGAGTTCTGCTGGTACAGCATCTCAGCCATCGATCCCATGCGCGAGGCCGCCTTCTGGTCCGCCGTCTGTGGCTGGAACGTTGAGGAGGTCGATCTCGGCGGCGGCGACAAGAGCACCACCTTCTTCCGGGACGGCAAGCCCATCGCGGGCCTGACCCCAGCCGATGAGGACCAGGACCAGGGCTACTGGAGCCTGGCCATTGTGGCGCCCGGAAACTGCGCGGAGGCCACGATGAAGGCCAAGGCGCTCGGCGCCACCGAGTTGATGCCGCCTACGCCGATGGGCGAGATGGGCACCATGAGCGTGATGCGGGACCCCGGCGGCGCGGCCTTTAGTCTGTGGGAGCAGACCAACAGCCTCAGAGAGCCTCAGTTCGCTCGCTGATCCAAGATAGATTGTTGGTTGCCCATTCTGAGGAGCACTGCGGTCAACTCCTCGAAGTCTACAGGCTTGGTAAGGAATGCATCCATGCCTACTTGCTTGCTGCGGACCCGGTCCTCGGCCATCACGCTGGCCGTCATCGCGATCACGGGAAGCTCGGGTCCGCGAATGGCCCGAATTCTCTCCGTGGCCTGGAAACCGTCCATGACGGGCATCTGGCAGTCCATCAACACCAGGTCGAAATTCTGAGTCCGCACCTCCTCCACCGCCTGAAGACCATCCACAGCCAGAACCACTTTGCATCCCAGTCGATCAAGAAGAGCTACGCCAACGCGCTGGTTGACCACGTTGTCCTCTACCAGGAGTACACGCAGCCCAACGGTTCCTGAGGTATCCATAGCTGCGGGTGCGCTGCGAGTTGGGCGGGTCGGGTCGACGGCGCGAATTATCTCGGAACGCATGGCCGGCAGACATATATAGCCGCCATAGCTCTTGGACTCCCGTCGCGCTTGAAGGACGTCGCCCAGATCCGCCATCAAGACTACTTGGGCAGGGTCGAGCCAGATAGGAGGGGGGGTGTTGAGCGCCAGAAGGACCCGCTCCCAGTTCCCCTCTGGGACGGCCTCTGCTGCACCGAAGCCCTCGACGCGAGTGCCCTCAGCCCGCAACAGGTCGACCACCGACTCCCTGAGCGCTGTACGGGGCTCAACAACGGCCAGGGCGCCGCCGAGTTGAGTCAACGCTGGAACAAAGGGCGCGACCGAGGTCAAGGCCAGCAGTACCTTGAAAGCGGACCCCTCGCCCACCTGCGAGGAGACCTCTACATGGCCATCCATACAACGAGCAAGCTGCCGGCAAATGGCCAGACCCAAGCCCGTGCCACCAAAGCGACGAGTCGTAGAGGCATCCTCCTGGACGAAGGGATCGAAGAGCGCTTCAAGGCGGTCTTCTGGGATCCCGATTCCGGTGTCGCGAACCTCCACCGAGAACACGCCCTCCCGATAGGCCAGATGGACCTTGACCTGCCCCTTGCGGGTGAACTTGATTGCGTTGCCGACCAGGTTGGTCAGGATCTGACGAACCCTTCCCGAATCCCCCAGGAGAACCGCAGGGAGATTCACGTCTACTACCGAGAACAGCAGCAAGCCCTTGGACCGCGCCGCCGGCGCTGACAAGCGCAGAACCTCATCGCAGAGATCTCTCGGAGAGAAGTCCCGCTCCTCCAGAACCAAGCGACCGCTATCGATCTTGGAGAAATCCAAAATGTCGTTCACGATCCCCAGCAGTCCTTCTCCAGACTGGAGCAGAGAGCGTAAGAAGTGTCGCTGCTCGAGGCTCAACACGGTCCCATGAAGAAGGCGACCCATCCCCAACACGCCATTCAGAGGAGTACGAATCTCATGCGACATGGCCGCAAGGAAGCGGTAACGGGCAGCGGCAGCTTCCTCAGCAGCTCTCTGAGCCTCTTCCGCGATTCTCTTTGCCTCCAACAGGCTCTTTCGCCGACGCCTGAGTTGGTCCATCAGGTGACGGGCATCGGCCATGGAGATCTCCATGGATTGCACCAAGGTGATCAGGTCGGCGGTGGCATCGTGGGCGGCGAGGTCCTCAAACTCCAAGCCCAGCTGCTTCAGATCAGCAATGCTGCGCACGGCTGGAGAGGCCAGCACAAGGACGCCCTCCCCCACAGGATGCATCTGCGCCCGAAGGTCCATCTCATGGCTCTCAACACGCAGACGAAAGGTCTCACGCCCTGCAAGCAGTGCTGCAACCTCCAGAGCGTCCAACCTCGGCCGCAGGACCTCAATCTGAGCTCCAAGTTGTAGCCCAACAGGGTCCAAGATCTTCCCCCAACCCGGACCGGCGGCCACTACCCGGAGCTGCGAATCCAACTCCAAATAGAAAGGGAAGAGCGCGGCGACGCTGTCCCGATCCAGATTGAGGGGGACCCCATTCATGCTGAGAGCTGAATCTGAAAGCGATCGTAATCCAAGGACTCTCCCTTTTGTCCGATCCAGCGAACCTCTCCCGTCAAACCCTTGACCTCCAACAATCCCTTGAGCAGACCCACCACCATCGGGCCCAAGCCCGGTCGCTCCGAATAGTATCCAAGTTCGTAGAGCTGTTCTGAGACAATACTCAGCTTGAAGGAGGGAGGCCGAAGCTTGGGCATGGCCGCCGCGACTCTGCTGTGCATCGCATCCAGGCCTGCCAAGAACTCGGCCAAAGTTTGGCCTTCCAAGTCCATCATCGGCCCGTAGCCTTTCTGCCCAACGTACTTGATCCAGTAAACACCAAAGGCCTCCAACAGGGCCTCTGGCGGGGTATCCAAGATCTCAGAGGCGGCGCCCACCAGCCTATAGGTCACCTCGTCCGGGTAGGGGTCCATGCTGATGAAGGACTCCTCCTCAACTCCAGCCCGTTCGACCACACCAAACCAAGTGTCCTCACCGAAGCGCTCCGTCACCAAGCCCTCGATTGCCTTGTTCACCATGCCGTACATCCAGCCTCCTCGCTAAGAGATTGTCGGTTTAAGACTCAGCGACTTAAGAGGAAGACTTTAGCACCTAGTTCTATCGACGCCTTCTCAGGGCCAAAAGGCCGAGGATTCCAAGGAACAACCCGGCAAAGCCAACAGGCATCTGCGTGCTTCCGCACTGGATGCCGCTTCCACCCAAGTAGACGCTCTCCAACTCCGTCAGAGGGTTCTCGGTCTCATCCACCGGAAAGTCATCGCTGCCGTCCAGGGGATCGGTGCCAGCGTCGATCTCATCGCCGTCGTTAACGCCGCCATCGTCGGAGTCGGCGTCGTTGGGGTCGGTCTGGGTGTTGTTGACCTCGGTCCCGTCATCCAGTCCGTCGTCGTCTGAGTCGGCGTCATTGGGATCGGTCACGGTCTCATTGACCTCGGTCCCATCCTCCAGTCCATCGTCGTCCGAGTCGGCGTCGTTGGGATCGGTCTGGGTCTCGTTGACCTCGGTGCCGTCCTCCAATCCATCCCGGTCTGAGTCGCTGTTGTTGGGATCGGTCTCGGTGTCATTGACCTCGGTGCCGTCCTCCAGCCCATCCCCGTCCGAGTCGCCGTTGTTGGGATCGGTGCCGGTCTCATTGATCTCGGTGCCGTCTTCCAGGCCGTCGTCATCCGAGTCGCTGTCCAAGGGATCGGTCTCGGTGGAGTTGACCTCGACCCCGTCACTGAGGCCGTCCCCGTCGCTGTCCGCGTTCTCTGGGTCAGTACCCAGGTCCTCCTCCTCGGCATCGCTCAAGCCATCCCCGTCGGAGTCCCCGCTGCCCACATTGTCATCGCTGCCGTCCAAGGGATCGGTGCCATCGGTGTCCACTTCTGTGCCGTCGTCCACGCCACCGTCGTCGGTGTCCGTATCCAGAGGATCGGTGCCGTAGGTGTTGACCTCCTCACCGTCCTCCAGGCCGTCGCCGTCCGTGTCCTTCTGGTTGGGGTCGGTCTCGTAGATCTTGACCTCGTCCCCGTCCCGCAGGCCGTCGTCGTCCGAGTCGGAGTCGTTGGGATCGGTGGCGGTCTCGGTGACCTCGCGGAAGTCGTTGAGCCCGTCGTCATCCGAGTTCTTGTCCAACGGGTCGGTGCCGTAGGTGTTGACCTCTTCCCCGTCCGTGAGACCTTCGCCGTCGGTGTCCTCGTTCAAGGGATCGGTGCCGTAGGTGTTCACCTCTTCCCCATCGTCCAAGCCGTCGCCGTCCGTATCGGCCACATCTGGATCGGTCCCGTGGACCTCCACCTCGTCCTCGTCTGTGAGGCCATCCCCGTCCGTGTCCACCCCGCCATCAAAGCCATCACAGTCCTCGTCGATGCCGTTCAGATCGACCTCTGTGGCGCTAGTGTTGATGCTGGCGTCCGTGTCGTCACAGTCCCCGTCGGCAGGGGTCTCTCCATCCCCATCAAAGTCGTAGCAGGGGATGTCGCCGCCCACCGAAGTGGTCAGACCAAAGGCGGAGCTCTCAAAGTCGGCGTTGCTCTCACAGGTTCCGTCCAGGCCATTGGCACCCAGATCGGTGGCGGTACCGGAGCCCGCTGCATCGTCCATGGACCAGAGCGCATAGAGATCTGGTTCGGCGCCGCTCAGGGCGTAGTCCATCAAGCAGGCGACCGTGTCTGCGTCGTGGGCGGTCTCCCAGATGCGCACTTCGTCCAGATCCCCGACGTAGTAATCGGAGGTGTAGGCGCTGCCGTCGTCCGTGTCCGCACCCATGCCCCACTCGGCGGTGGTGCTCCAGACCATCGAGCTGGTCAAGGTCAGGGTTTGGGTGGCCACGCCGTTGACGTAGAGGACCACGTCGGTTCCGTCGACCGTCACGGCCAAGTGGGTCAGGTCAAAGTCGGTGTAGGTGTCCGCAGCGCAGATCACCTCGGTGCCGTCGGTGCAGGAGCTGCCCTCGCTGGCGTTCACGTCGTTGAACTCGATCTGCCATCCGGTGCTGACCCAGCCGACGTAGAAGAGGTTCAGGCCTGTGCCGGCCTCGGCCACCTCAAAGATGGTGTCGTAGTTGGAGCTGCCGCCCTGCTCAAAGCTGACCCAGCCCTCCCAGGTAAAGCTGCTGCCAGGGTCCAGGCCCGCGCCCAGATCGATGCGGTCTCCATCACCCGTGAACGCAGCGTGGTTGCCGGCCGCGGACGCAGGGGCAACGAAGAGGGCGAGCAAGAACATGGGGAACTCCAAGTAGGGACAGTCCCCAACATAGCCTTAGATGCACGAAAGATGGTCCTCATCCCTGTCCTTGGGCTCAAGTCGGTGGGTGATTCGGCCGATAGACCAGCACTTTGTCCTTGTGTTGGCAGCGGAGTCGCAGAACTGGACAGGCTCGCTATTCAGGGTGCAAACGAGGCCACCATGACGCTCGATACCGCCCTGCTGCACTACCAAGCCACCCACCCCCTCTGGGACGCCGGCACCACCCGCAACCTGGTCAACCACGGCCCGATGGCCAGCGAAGCTCTGGAAGCACTGGGTCGCCTGGATGCCCTTCCGGCCCTACAAGCCGCCTATGTGCCTGAACTGCTCCAGCCTTGGCAGGTGGCGCCTGGCCAACCCAGGCCAGAGGAGCTGGGACGCTACGAGGATCTGGCCCAGTGGTCCAGCTTCTACCTGGGCTTCGCGGATCCGATTGCCCTGCTGAAGGCCGAGCTGCCCGGACTCCTACCCGGGGTGTTGGGCGCCAGCCTGCACGGGCTGCTGCGGGTGGCCCACGGTCTGCGTGCCTGGCAGCGGCACCCCACTGAGCCGCGTCGTCGCGAGATCGCCTACGGCCTGGCCTTGTGGGCGGGGGGCTTTAGAGAGCTGCCCGGGCAGATCGCGGCCGGCGAGCTGGACTTGATCGAGGCGCTGGAGACCCTTCCCTCCATCCCGCTCCACCTGAAGCGACCCGGACTCATCAGCGACCGAGCCCTCGCCGTCTGGGACTGGCCAGAGTTTGGCGCACACCTCGCGCGCATCGCACTTCCCCAAGATCCAGGCGCGGCGATCTCCGAGCTGACGGCCTGGGCCGCCCGGCGCGTCTTGGTGGAAGACGAGGCAGGCTTTGTCTACCTGCACGCCCTGACCGCGAGCACCTCTTTGCGCACCTTGCTGCCTCTCCTGGATTCGCAGGGACAGCAGCGCGCGCTGGGGGTCTTGGTTCAGGCGCTCTTGGCCTTGGAGTTGACCCATCGCGGCACCGCACAGGCCCTCGATTCAGGCATCTACGACACTGTGGGCCTGGTGGACCGAGCCATTGAGATCACCAACGACCACGGCATCAAGTTTGTCGAGGCGGTCCTAAGGGAGCAGGCCATCCAAGCTCGGCCAGAGCGGGTGGCGGCGGCCTGGAAGATGCTCGAGAGCATGGCCCCCTGAGCACCTTCAGCTCTTGGGCGGCCCCAACTGCTCCACACGCTCTTTGATCCGGGCCATGAGCTCTCGGTGGCGCTGGGGCAGACGATCCGGACGCACCCGGGCGTAGAGCCGACCGAGCTCCCCGTCCTGGGTCTCGCGGTACATGCCGGTCTCTCCATTGGGCATCTCGGCGAGTCTCTCGCGGGCGTAGATGGCGCGAAGCTCTGCTTGATCCAGTGATTTTCTGGAGTACCGATCCGGATCCCAGAAGGCCCGGGCCAGGGCGAAGCTGCCCAAGCTGACGGCGATGACGACGCCCAAGTAGACGATCAACCCGCCCAACCTCACGGTCCCGTCTCCTGCAAAGGCGGCCACTGCTGTGCCGGCGATGACCGCCACCGCCAGCAAGGCCGAGACCAGAGAAACCCCAGCCAAGGGCACAGCCAGGATGCGCTTGAGCAGCCTGTATTCAGGCGCCTTTGGCGGCGTTGCGCTCTCGGGAGGCTGGTAGGGGTTGACCATGCGCTAGGCCTTGTAGCACCCAGAGGCCATCACAAAGCTGCCCAGGGACAAGCTCCCAATCAGCGCCACAACAGGCCAGCTGACCGCGGGCTCCGCAGAGTCGGCGTACTCAAGGCCCAGTACACCGCCGAAGGCGAAGAGCACGAAGAAGAGCCCCAGAACCAGCCCCATGAAGAGGCAGGGCAAGAAGAGCCGCCGGATCACCGAGACGGGCTGAGGGGCCAAAACGGGCTCCTCGGACTTCGGACTTTGGTAGGGATTGGACACTCAAGCTCAACTAGGGATGAGAGCGACCGATGGCATGGCCCTGAGGTATCCCATGTTCTCCGTCTGCTACGTCCTTCCAGAGTATCCCGTCCTAAGCCAGACCTTCGTTCACGCGGAGCTGGTGGCCTTGGCTGCGGCCGGCGTCAATGTAGGCGTGGTCTGCCACAAGGCCGGGGACCCGGGGATCCGCTTTGGCGAGGGAGCAGATGGCATCCCCTTCCCCATCCTGCACCAGGATCTGAGCGCCCCAGGCCTGGACGCGGTTCTCGCCACCTTCGACCACCTGCACGGCCACTTCGCTGACTTTGGCGTGCGCACTCTGGGCCCCATCGCAGAGCGCGTCGGCAAGCCTTTCTCGATGATGTGCCACGCCTACGACATCTTCCGCCAAGACGCCGCCGTGCGGCCCAGCGAGTGGCAGAGGCTCTCCCCGAACTGCAGCAAGGTGATCACCATCTCGCGCTTTCATCGGGACTTTATCGCCGAGCGCGGCGTGGCCAAAGAACGCATCGCCGTGGTGCCCAACGCCGCCAGACTCGCCGGACTCATCGCCTCGGCGCCGCCTGCGCCTACCTCTCTGAAGAAGGTCTTGGCCGTGGGCCGACCCACCCCAAAGAAGGGCTTCCAGATCCTGATCAACGCCTGGCAGGCCGCCCGCGAGCACCTGCCCGAGCTGGAGCTGGAGATCATCGGAGCCCCGGTGCCCTCTGGCCCGCTCCCAGCTGGCCTGACCCTCTCGCCCATGCGCCCCTACGCCGAGGTCTTGCAGGCCATGGCCCAGGCCGACCTGATCGTCGCCCCCAGCATCCAGGCCCCCAACGGCGACATGGACGGCATTCCCACGGTCCTGGCCGAAGCCGGCGCCCTCAACCGACCGGTCATCAGCTCGGAGCTGAGTGGAATCGGCGACCTGGTGGTCAACGGGGTCAACGGTCTGCTCTTGCCTCCTGGAGACGTGGACGCCCTCAAGATGGCGCTGATCCGCCTGGGCCAACGCCCTCTGGAGCTGCGCCGAATGGGCCTGAGCGCCCAACGCCTGGCCGCCTGCCACGACGCCTCCGTCAGCGCCCTGCGTCTGATCCAGGCCTTTCAGCCTCCAGAGCCTTCCCCAACCCGGGTGCTCATCGCCGACTCCTTCTGCTCGGCCAACCGCGGGGACGCAGCCATCCTCCAGGGCATCGTCTCCGGTCTGCAAGCGCGCCTTCCGGAGGCTCAGATCAAGGTGGTCTCGCACTACCCCCAGGTCGCCGCACACTTCCACCCCGAGCTGGACTGCATGGGGGACGCCGACCCTGTAGCCCTGGCCCTGGCCTTGGTGAACACCGACCTGGTCGTCTCCTGCGGCGGCTCCTTCCTCAACGACTTGTATGCCTTGAACCTGGGTCCTCGGCTGGCGCTCTACCACGCGGCACACCGCGCCCAGATCCCCGTGGTCTTCTTCGCCCAGTCCATCGGCCCCCTGGACAGCCCCCTCTCCCGGCAAGCCGCCCGCCAGGTCTTGGACCCCGCTGCGTGGGTCTTGGCCCGAGACGCCGCCTCCGCTCAGATCGTGCGCCGCCTGGGGGTTCAGTGCCCCATCCGCATCGGTGTAGACGCGGCCGTCTCCGATGTGCCCCAAGAGAGCGAGCTGGGGAAGAAGCAGGAGGCTCCCATCCTGGGCGTGACGGCCCGCGCATGGCACTTCCCCGGCCACGACAACCCCAAGGAGCTCCAGTCCGCCTACGAGGCCAGTGTGGCCGCTGCCTGCAGCGCCTGGCTCACAGAGAGCGGCGGACAGGTGCGCTTCCTCTCCAACTGCACCGACTTTGGCGGATACCACCAAGACGACCGCCTGGCAGCGCAGCGCATCGCCCAAGCCATCGGCAGCGACCGCGCCTCGGTAGAAGAGCGTCCCGACCTGGACCACCACCACGTGCGGCGCCAAGCAGCGGCCTGCGACTTCTTCCTCGGCACGCGCATGCACTCGCTGATCTTCGCGACCACAGCCGGGGTGCCGGCCGTGGGTGTGGCCTACGAGTTCAAGACCCCCGAGTGGCTGCAGATGTGCGGCCTGGGGGGCCTGAGCGTGGACATCGCAGAGCCTCAAGGGCTCAGCGAGATGCTGCTTCAAGCTTGGCGGGAGCGGGACACCCACCGCGCCAACTTGGCCGCGGCCTTGCCGGGCATTCTGGCCCAAGCGGAGACCCAGCTCGACCAACTGGCGGCCATCGCCCACGGCGCACGCTTGCCAAGAGCCAGCAGCGGACGCGGCACCCAGAAGGGCTGGCAGGGGGAGACGCTCAAGTACGACATCGCCCACAGGCGCCTGCGCAAGGTGGCGGACATCGTGCTGGCCGAGGGCGGACGCAGCGTCTTGGACGTAGGCTGCTCCACCGGAATCCTGGGGCGCATGCTCGGGCCTCGCTTTGGCTACCAGGGCCTGGATGTGAGCCACGAGGTCGTGGTCCAAGAGCCCGGGTTCAGCGTGCAGCAGCGGGATCTGAACACCCAAGGCTTCCCCCAAATGGACCCGGTAGAGACGGTGATCTGCTCGGGCAGCCTGGAGTACGTGCAGGACCTTCAAGGCACCCTGCGTGCCCTGCGCGAGCGCGTCGTGAGCGGGGGACTGGGCGTCTTCACCCTCTACAACCTCTCCCACTTCGCCCGCGGTGTGGGCCGCGCCGGACGACACCCCACCTGGACCTTTCAAGCCCGACCCGACGAGCTGGTCATGGCCCTGCGCGAGGCCGGCTTTGCCCCTCAGCGCGTGCTCCCCAGCGCCGCGGGCTACTGCGCATCTCAGGCGGTGAACGCCGAGCTTCCAACAGACTGGGACCGCCAAGGTGGCGGCCAGCTCCCCCTCAAGCGACTGCAACGCATGGCCCACCAGGTCATCGTGGTCTGCCGAGCCACCGCCCCCCAAGCTGGCCCGCAGCGCATCGAGGATCTGGCCACGGCGGGCGACCTGCTCGGCGCCACCCGCATCGCCGCGCACCTGGTCAAGCGCTTCCCTTGGTCCGCCAGGGCTTGGAGCGATCTGGGCGTGCTCTTCCAGCTCGCCGGAGACCCACAGACCGGCACCCGCCACCTGCTCAAGGCCCTGGAGTGCGACCCCTGCAATCCCGTGGTGCGGGAGAACCTGGCTGGCCTGGGCGTAGACCCCATCCAAGCTCTCGCCGCACACCCCGACCCGGAGCTGCGTGTGCTGCTCAATCCCCAAGACGCCCAGGCGTGGCAGGCCCTGATCCAGCGCACCCTGGACAAGGGTCAACTCAGCAGCGCTCGGGTCTTGAAGCGTCAGTCCCACCGCTGCCTCTCGGCCCACACCCCCAGTGTTCAGGCCCGCGCATGTTGAGCACCGGGTTCCGCCCCCGAGGTCAAGCCGAGCGCCTGGCGATGGCCCGCACCCTGCACGCTGCCCCCGCGCGCGTGGCGCTGCCAGCCTGCGATGATGGCTGGATCGCCGCGCAGCTCTGGACCGCGGGCCGTCAGCCCCTCTGGCCACACCCCACCCAGGCGCCCTCCCTGGCGCACCTGGGACTGCCAGAGATCCCGCGCGGAGACTGCCCCAGCCGGGTGCTCGGCGACCTGAGCTTGAAGAGCAGCGAGCCGGTCGGAACCGTGCCCCAGGCCCCAACCCAGGGCCCCCTCATCTCCATCTTGATCTGCACCTACAACCGGGCCGAGCTGCTCCCACAAGCCGTGGCCAGCGCCCGCGCCCAAGGCTGGCCCTGCGAGATCCTCGTGGTCAACGACGGCAGCCAGGACGGAACGCAGGCGTGGCTGGACGAGCAAGAGGATCTGGTGGTCCTGCACCAGGACAACCAGGGCAAGCCCACCGCCTTGAACGCGGGCATCGCGGCCTCGAGCGGGGAGGCGTTGCTGATCTTGGACGACGACGACCTGCTTCTGCCCGGGGCCATCGGGCTGCTGGCAAAGGCGCTCTTCTCCAACCCCACTCTGAGCTGCGTGTTCGGCGACAGCATCGTCTTTGACGGCGAGAGCGGAGAGCCGGGGGACTGGAAGCCGGCCACACGACTTCCTCCCAGCCACGCGCTTCAAGGTGCTGTGACGCTGATCCCAGGCATGCCCGGCGCTTGCCTCATTCGACGCAGCGCCCAGGATGAAGCAGGACAATACGACCCCAGCATGGTGCGCGGCCAAGACATGGACATGTTCCTTCGTCTGGCCCAAGTTGGACCCTTCGGCAGCTTGCCTCTGGCCACCTTCCTGTACCGAGCCCACGACGGCCTGCGCGGCTCTGCGGCCGGCCAGTGGCGCAAGTCCGACAAAGCCACCCATCAAGCACGCTTTCGTAGCTTTGTGCAGCCCGTCTTCCGCCGCAGACTGGCCCAGGCCACCCACCTGGACTCGGACTGCGCCCACTCCTGGGCACTGGGGGCCCACCAGCGAGGCCTGAGTGCCCAAGCCCGCGCTCTGCTCACAGAGCACCCCGGACCCCACAGCCCGCGGCAAGCCTGGATCCGAGGCCAGGTGGGGCTGAAGTCCCGACCTGCGCAGGCCAGCTCCGATCTCTATGTGCTGCACGACGGCGACCCAGGCAGCCTGGAGAGCCTGCTGGCCCAGCGCGCCGGCGGACATGCCTTGTGGGTGGATCTGAGCGTACCGGCGGATCCTCTGGCTGCTGTGCGCCTGTTCTGGCAAGGCCAGTACGGAAGCGCCCAGAGACCCGCCTGTTGGATCAAGAGCGCAGGCCCTCTGCACCTGGCCCTCTCCTCCGCTCCTCAGTGGCACGTACCCGCGCTGCCGAGTCCCGCTTGGCTGCCCCAAGCGATGGGGACCCAAGCCTTGTTGGCCACCGCCGTGGCCTTGGAGTGGCCCATGCCCAAGCGCAGTCGGGCCGGGCTCCCCCTGCGCGTAGGTCCCCTCGTCAAGGCACTCATCCACGTGCAGCGCACCCGACGAAAGGGCGACTTTAGAGAGGCTTTCATTGCCCTCAGTGAGATCCTAAAGACACAGCCGGGGTGGCTGGCAGGCTGGCATCTGGCCGCCACTCTGCTCGAAGAGATGGGTCTGCGAGCCGAAGCCGAGGCGTGCAGAGCCAAGGCCGCTTAGGCGCGTCCTTTGGCAAAGAGCGCCGCGTAGCTCTGGGTTGGCTCGCAGTGCTCGGCCATCCACGCCTGGCCTCGCTGCTCCGCCTCGGCCCAGAGTCTCGGGTCCATCGTCTGGCGCGCCAAGGCCAACGGCGCGAAGCCCTGGGCCAAGCCACGCCATGCACTCTCAGCGTCCACATCGACGCTGATCAGGCGCTCCTCGATCTGCAGGTCGTGGAAGCCCGCGCGCTCCATCGCCTGGGCGATGATCTCCGGATGGTCCCAATCCGGCCGCTCCAGCTCGCCAGGCGTCCAGTCCGGAAGCGCAGCTGAGAAGGCACCCATGGCTTGGATCATGCCCGTAGAGCGCTGGGGCGGCAGCCAGCTGCTGATGCAGGCCACACCGCCGGGCCGCAAGGAGGCCCGCAGGGAGCGCAGAGCAGCGTCCCGATCCGGAAAAAAGATCAACCCAAACATGGAGAACGCGGCGTCGAAGCGCTGGTGGATGCCCAGGTCTTGGCCGTCCGCCTCAAGGATCTCGACCGTGGTCCCAGCGAGCTGCGCTCGACAAATGCGAAGCATCTCCGGGGAGAAGTCCACGGCGGTGATCTGCGCCACTTTGGCGAGGGCCAGCTTGGAGAGGGTGCCTGGTCCGGTGGCCAGGTCCAAGATGTGGGCATCTTGGCTGGGCGCTACCCAATCCAAGGCCGCGCGGGCGAAGGCCTGGGTGATCTGCAGGGTGGTCTCCGCATAGCCTTCGGCGACGGCATCCCACGGGCGAGGGGTGTGCAAAGACATGGCCCTTACTTTCTCTTGAATCAGTGAAAACTAGGGACTCAAGACCAGGTCTTGGATGCCCTCTGGGCGCTGGCCGTGCTCATGCACCACACCCTGGGCGTCCATGACCAAGACCCACCGGCCTGCGAGGGCCGCTGGGGTCTCCCCATGGAGGATGGACTCGGCGATGGCCATGCCCTTCTTGCCCTTGGGGTGAAGGAGGGTGACCGAGCCCACATTGGCCTCGCTGGCGCTCACCAGGTCACCACCCTGTAGGTTGAAGCTTGCAAATTGCTGCCCATCGGGCAGCAAAGGGTGCGGCAATGTGACGGCACAGGGACTCTCACAGCGCTCCCCAACTTGGGTTCCGAGCTGAAGACCACTGCAGGCAAAAAGAAACAGGGCGAGCATCACGCCTCCACCCACTCTCTATCGCCAGAACAGAGGGGATCCAGAACCCAATTCGCTTCAGGGACCGCTCCCTGGATCCGATGTCCAGACGATGAGTGCCGCAAGCGACGACCACCTGACCATGACGTCCAAGTTCCAAGAGACTTGGCTCAAGCGTCTGTACCAGGTTCTCCCGGGTCCCAGCCTCGTCTTGGCCGCGTTCGTGATCTGGCAGGCGGAGTATGTGTGGTGGGCCCTGCTCATCCAAGTCGTCCAGACCGGTGGCAACATCGGCATGAGCTTGTTCAACAAGCGCTGGCCATGGCTGGAGAAAGATGGCCACATGCGGGTGGTGCTGAACGGGGGCGGCCTGTTCTTGATGAGCCTGGCCGCAGGACCCGAGGCCTTCGTCTGGCTGCTTGGCATGATCTCCTGCTTCGGTGCCATCTTTTCACCCACCAGAGCGCTGCGACTCTACGCCCTGTCCACCAGCATCCTGGGCACTCTGGCGGGCATGGCCATGGTGGGCTGTTCGGCCTTGGACGTCACGGCTGCTGGCTTGATGCTCACCAGCATCAGCATCATCACGATGACGGTGTTTCAAGCGCTGTTGCGCACGACACGCAGTTTGCACGACAGACAAGCGGAGGCAGAGGAGACCAACCGAGACCTAGTCGCAGCCCTGGCCGCGCGGCAAGCATTCCTGGCCACAATGTCTCACGAAGTGCGAACGCCGCTCAACGGCGTCTTGGGCATGGCGGAGCTTCTCACTCACACCGATCTAGATGAGGACCAGCGGCAGATGTTGTCCACGGTACAGCAGTCTGGAACGGGCCTTCTGCAGGTCCTCAACGACATCCTGGATACCGCCAAGTTGGACGCGGGGACCATCGAGTTGGAGAGTATTCCCTTCGATCCAGGGCAACTGGCCGAGTCCGTAGTGGACCTGTTGAGCGCCAGCACCCACAAAGACGACCTGGTCGTTCGCGTCAGTAGAGGCCCACTCCCTGTGGCACTGCTTGGCGACCCAGCGCGGCTACGCCAAATCCTGCTCAATCTAGTGGGCAACGCCATCAAGTTCACCGATCAGGGCAGCGTAGACGTCCACCTGAGCTGGGGTGACCAGCGCCTGTGTGTGGCGATTCGAGACACCGGAATTGGCATCGCGGAGGAGCACCAGAGAGGCCTCTTTGAGCCCTTCACCCAAGCGGAGGCGGGCACGACCCGTCGCTACGGTGGCACCGGACTAGGACTGGCCATCTGCAAGCGCCTGGTCGAGACGATGGACGGCACCCTGTCCGTTCAATCCGCGTTGGGGGTTGGCTCGGAGTTCACCTTCGAGATTCACGCGCCCATCAGCGAATTCCAAGTGGCCGAGGAGGAGCTGATCCAAGCGGCGCCCGTGAGCTGCCACGTTCTGCTGGTGGACGACAACCTGGTCAACCTGATGGTGACCCGCCGAATGCTCGAGACCTTGGGCTGCAGCGCGCGCACCGAAGACGATGGCCAAAAGGCCTTGGCCGCTCTGGAAGAGGAGACCTTCGACATCGTGTTGATGGACTGTCGAATGCCGGGCATGGACGGCTTTGAGGCCACGCGCCGCCTCCGCGCACAGGGCATGACTCTGCCGGTGTTGGCCTTGACCGCTGGCGTGACACAAGCAGAGCGGGCCCGCTGCGAGGCCGCTGGGATGGACGAAGTCCTGCCAAAGCCATTGACGCTGGACAGCCTACGGCATGCACTGGCTTACTGGACCTCTCAGAACCGCGCCTCGGCCTGAGCAAGCACCTGTTGCATGAGGACAGTCAACGCGTGGCATTCGACCACCCCCCTCAAGCTCAAGATGCCTTCCGCACCCTGTGGATGCGGCGCCTGGACAAACTCCTGCCGGTACCCACAGCGATTCTGGTGGGCACAACGGCGCTGCTGAGTGACCGCCCCTGGGCTTGCGTGGCCGTTGGCGCGGTCTATGTTCTCGGAAACGTGGCGAATGACCGGCTCTCCAGCCGAGACGCGCGGGTCAGCCCTGAAGGCCTGACCCGGCACATCGCTGGAGCCCTTCCAGCTCTGACGATGACTTGGGTTGCCGGCGCGGACAACCCTGGCTGGCTTCTGGGAATCATCCCCTGCTTCGTTGGCGCCCTGTCGCCGACTCGGCGGAAACGGACTCTGACCAGCATCGTATTCATCAGCGCCCCGGTCATTGGCTCCGTCTTGGCTGGCAGCACGCGCAATGAGACCCTGGTGATCATGGCCCTGATGAGCTGCGTGGCGATGCTCTCGGCCGGACTCTTCGAGATCATGCATTCGGTCTGGCGAGAGGCAGAGCTGCGGCGGGAGAAGCTGGAAGCGACGGCCGAGGACCTGCGCCTCGCCGTTCGCACGCGAGAGGCCTTCTTGGCCAACATCACCCACGAGCTGCGCACGCCCTTGAACGGCGTGCTCGGAGCCACAGAGCTGCTCTTGGATGGGGACCTGAACCCGGAACAGAAGGCCCTGACGGAGATGGCCCGGAAATCGGGTTGGGGTCTACTGCGCATCCTGGATGACATCTTGGACACCACCAAGATGGCCTCGGAAGGGCTCACGCTGCAACACCTGCCCTTCAACCTGCGGGCCATGAGCCGGGAGCTCTGCGAGCTTCAGCGTGCCGCGCTCACCCACCCTCTCTCCATCAACCTGAACACACACGGCCTGCCAGAAGAGGTGCTTGGGGACCCCGCCCGGATCCGACAGGTGCTCTTCAACCTGATCGGCAACGCAGCGAAGTTCACGGCGGAAGGCCAGGTTGACGTGGACCTGGAGTGGGAAAAGGGCGTGCTGAGTGTCTCCATTCAAGACACCGGTGAGGGCATCCCCGAAGAGCGCCTGCTCAGCTTGACCGACGCCTTCAACCAGGCCGACAACAGCTCCACGCGCCGCCACGGAGGCGTGGGCCTGGGCCTGCACCTCTGTCACACCCTCATCGGGCAGATGGGTGGCACACTTCAGGTGGAGTCGGAGCTGGGGAGCGGCAGCCGCTTCTCCTTTGAGATCCCAGCTCCTGCGGCGCCCAAGGGCTGACACCGCCTTGATTCTGAGCGGCTTTGCGGCATAATCCGGCCCCTCGGAGAACCCATGCTGCACCTGCTGACCCTGCTGCTGCTCATCGTCGCGCCTGCGATGGCCCAAGACGAAGCCCCTCCTGCAGAGGCGGAGGTCCCAGAGGTCTCCCTCTTTGACCGGGCGGACGCCCAGTTCGCACGGTGGGTGGTTGGTCCCCTTGGCGCCGTGCTCTTCTTCGATCTCTACCGGGGAGATGAGAATCTCGAGCCCGTGCCAGAGAACGTGGGCCGAATCGTCGATGGTCAGCAGATCACCGCGGTCAGCGAGGAGGGCTTTACTCTGGTCCCCGTGGTCGAGATGCCTATCGAGCAGGCCTTCCCCATCTACGGCGAGCGCCAGATCGGCGCAGAGGGACCGGTGGCTTGGGGCTACGAGAGCCGCATCGCAGACCACACCCCGTACACAGTGCTGGTGGTCGACGGTGGACCCGTGTCCCTGTTGGACGCCGGAACCCTGGTGGCACTGGACGACTTCAGCGGCACTCTGAACGCTGAGCCTTCACGCGAAGATGGCGTGGAGTACTACGTCAGCCAGAGCCTGAGCCCAGAGCCGCTCATCATCGAGCGCCGCGGCATCTTGGACCTGGCCACAGGCGAGGGCATTGAGCTGAACGTGATGCCCCTGGTGAAGGAGACCCCCGACAAGCGCCCTGTGCTCGCCGTCGGCGGCAGCATCCTGACCCTGGGAGGGGTGGCCAAGGTTGCAAGCATCGAGGCTGGAAACGTGGTCGCGTGGACCGCTGAGCCGGCATTGAGCGAAGCGCCCGTGGCCAACCCCAAGGCCATCACCCTGCCCATCGTGGTCGTCTGGCTGGTGCTGGGCGCCGTGTTCTTCACCCTGCGCATGAACTTCATCAACCTGCGCGGCCTCTTCCACGCCGTCCAGGTCACCCGCGGGGCCTACGACAACCCGGAAGACGAAGGCGAGATCAGCCACTTCCAGGCCCTGAGCTCGGCCCTCTCGGCCACGGTGGGGCTGGGCAACATCGCTGGAGTCGCGGTCGCGGTCGCGGTCGGTGGACCGGGCGCAATCTTCTGGATGATCGTCGCCGGTTTCCTGGGAATGTCCTCTAAGTTCGCCGAGTGCACCCTGGGACAGATGTATCGGGTGACCGACGCCAGAGGACAAGTCTCCGGCGGTCCAATGCGCTACCTGAGCGCTGGTCTGGCCGAGATGAAGATGGGCTGGCTGGGCAAGATTCTGGCCGTCGTCTTCGCGGTCATGTGCATCGGCGGCAGCTTCGGCGGCGGCAACATGTTCCAAGCCAACCAGAGCTACCAAGCGGTGGCCGATGTGGTGCCTGTTCTGGCCCCCAAGGCCGAAGGCCAAGTTCAGTTCGAGCGCAGCCGCTCCGAGCTGGACATCACCGTTCCCATGGACACCGTGGTCACCAGCGGCGAGATGAGCTTCAAGACTTTGGCCCCCGTGACCCTGGTCGCCGGCGAGCTGCAGTCTCCTCCCGTTCGCATCCTCGCCACCGAGTCCACACCCGACGCCAACTTGGCGGCGGACGCCGTGCTCTCGGTCAGCCAAGTCGGCATCTCCTCCGTCAACCAAGTGGGCGCCATCGAAGGCGGCGCGAACCCACGCAGTTGGCTCTATGGGCTGGTCCTGGCCGCCCTGGTCGGACTGGTCATCATCGGAGGCATCAAGAGCATCGGCAAGGTGGCAGGCGTCATCGTGCCTGTGATGACCGGTGTATATGTGTTGGCCGCCCTGTGGATTCTGGTGGCCAACGCCAGCGAACTGGGCAACGCCTTCGGCACCATCATGAACGGCGCCTTCTCGACCGAGGCCGGCTTTGGCGCGCTCTTGGGCGTGCTGATTCAAGGCTTCCGTCGCGCAGCATTCTCCAACGAGGCCGGCGTGGGTTCGGCGTCCATCGCCCACAGCGCCGCGTCCACCGACGAGCCCGTTCGCGAGGGCATCGTGGCCCTGCTCGAGCCCTTCATCGACACCATCATCGTCTGCACCATGACCGGACTGGTTGTGGTCATCACCGGGGTCTACGACGAAAATGTTGGAGACGGCGTGCTGATGACCTCGGCGGCCTTCGCCACCGTCTTGGACTGGTTCCCCTTGGTCCTCTCCCTGGCCGTTGTGCTCTTCGCCTTCTCGACCATGATTAGTTGGAGCTACTACGGCGAGCGCTGCTGGACCTTCCTCTTCGGAGAGGGCTCCTCGATGGTCTACAAGGTGCTCTTCCTCTTCTTCGTCTTCTTTGGCTCGGTCATCAAACTGCAGAACGTCTTGGACTTCTCCGACCTGATGATCCTCGGCATGGCCTTCCCCAACATCCTGGGTGTGGCCCTGCTCTCGGGCAAGGTCAAAGCCGCTCTGGACGACTACTGGGGCCGCCTGAAGTCCGGCGAGATGAAGCCAGTCGAGCACTAGCGTGGAGCCCTCCGTCCTCTCGCTGCTGCCGGCCCTGCTGGCTGTGGTCTTGGCCCTGGCCACCCGCAACGTGCTCCTGAGCCTGTTCTCTGCCTGCTGGCTGGGCGGGGTGCTGGTCACCGGCTCCCTCTTTGGCGGGCTCTACCAGGTCATCGACCCCTGGCTGCTGGACGCTGTGGCCGACCGGGACCACGTCAAGGTCACCCTCTTCTCCCTCTTCGTGGCCGCCATGGTGGGCATTCTGAGCAAAAGCGGGGGGACCTCGGCGATGGTGCAGGTCTTGATCCGTGTGGCCACCACAAGGCGCCGGGGCATGGTGGTGACTTGGCTGGCGGGCATGCTCGTCTTCTTCGACGACTACGCGAACTGCTTGATCGTGGGCAGCTCCATGCGCGCGCTCTCCGACAAGCTGCAGATCTCCAGAGAGAAGCTGGCCTACATCGTGGACTCCACGGCCGCACCCATCGCTTCGGTGGCGCTGGTGAGCACCTGGATTGGCTACGAGGTCGGACTGATGGGGGACGGCTTGGCGGCCGCAGGCATCACCGATGTCGACGCCTATGCCTTCTTCATCGAGGGCATTCCCTACCGCTTCTACTCCTTGTTCACCATCGTCTTCGTGGGGGCCATCGCCTTCACCGGACGGGACTTTGGGCCCATGCTCAAGGCCGAGGAGAACCTGGAGTTGCCCGAGGCAGACAGCAGCGAGAGCGAGACCGAGCATCCGCCGTGGCGGGCACTCTTGGCCATCGGGCCCATCGGGGTGCTGCTCCTGGTGACCGGCATCGTGCTCTGGATCGACGGCTCTGCAGCCGCTGAACCGGGCGCCGCGCTCTTTGAGATCCTGGGCAACGCCGACGGCTACGACGCGATGCTCAAGGGCTCGCTGGCGGGCATGTTGGTGGCGGCGATCTCGGCTCTGGCCACCCGCTCCCTGAAGCTCAAGGCGACCTTCGATGCCGGCCTGGATGGCATGGGCTCCCTCTTCGAGGCCCTGGCGGTTCTCTTCCTGGCCTGGTCCCTGGGCACCGCGATGGGCGAGCTGCAGGCAGCCGCCTACCTGGTGGAGCTGCTCGGCGACTTCTTGCCGGCCGCGATGCTGCCGACAGCGGTCTTTGTGGTCAGCGCTGCGACGGCCTTTGCGACAGGCACCAGCTTTGGCACAATGGGCATCGTGATGCCCATCGCACTGCCCCTGAGCTTTGCCTTGAGCGATGACCCGATGATTGCCTTGGCGGCGAGCGGGGCCGTGCTCTCGGGCGCCTGTTGGGGCGACCACTGCAGTCCGATCTCAGACACCACGATTCTCAGCTCCGTAGGGGCCGGCTGCGAGGTCAGCCGCCACGTAAAGACCCAGCTGCCCTACGCGATGATCTGCGGGTTGGTGGCGGTGGGCCTGGGCACGATTCCGGTGGGCTTTGGTGCACCGGTTTGGTTGGTGCTTCCCATTGGCATGGTGGCGTGTGTGGGGCTGGTCTGGGGGCTGGGCAAGGTGCCCAAGCTTCGGGACTCAAGTGGGGACTTGGTGCAGAAGGCCTGAGTAGCGCGTGGGGATGGGCTCGGTTGGTGCGAGCTGTTTGTGAGCGTGCCTGACTTGTCTGATAATCAGACACATCAGCCTGTCTGATTATCAGACCAATTTTGCCAGAGTGCCGCCTCCCCCCAAGGCGTCGCCGCCGCCAGCGGAACCTCCCGGTGGTAGCGGCCCATCTTCTGGGCAAAGTCCTGAGGGTCCCGCTCAAAGTGCTCAGACGCTGGCGGATGGCCGTGAATCAAGCGCTCAAAGCGCAGACGCAGCACCAAGCGGGCCGCGATGCCCACGCCGTGCGCGTCCATTCCCTCCAAGGGAATCCGCGAGATCAAGCTCTCCAAAAGCGCCTGCTCGTGGCTGCTGTCCTCGTTCTCGTCGACCAAGGCCAGTGCTTGGGCCAGCGCCCCTTCCCCCGGGCCCCCGAGCGGCTGTCCAAAGCTGCCCAGAGTCTCTCGAATCCGACCCAACTCCTGCCCAAGCAAGGGCACATCGCCGCCATCGAAGGTGTTCTCCAGGCGCTCCAAGGTCACCCCCCGCACACCCGTACAGCGCGGCAACACCCGCTCCAAGAGTCCCCAGACTTCCTCCGGTACAGCGCCGTCATGGGAGTCCATGCGACGGCGACGCTTGGGACTCCAGGCGGCGGGCGCCTCGCTTCCGCCAGAGACGTGGATCTCAATGACCCGGTGCAGTGGGGCCTGCTCCAGCCAGAGCTCCAGGTCCTGCTCGGCGTTGATGCTGTTGCACCAGAGGTTGTGCACGTCCAAGACCAGGTGATGCTGCTCGCCGAGCACCCGGCGCAGGCCTTCGGCTTCCTGGGCCATGCCCTGTATCGGCGCGTACCAAGCCGAGTTCTCCACGGCAGCCACCCCCACCAGGGCCTGCAGGTAGCCCAAACGCCGGGCGAGCCGACCCTCCCAGTCCGGCACAGGAACCGGCAGCCCCACGTGCTGGCCGGCCAGCTGAACGGCGCCGAGGTGGTCGCTGATCCACAGGTAGCCAAAGACTTCGTGGTCCCGCGCCAGGGCACTGAGGTGCTGCTCCCAGTGGCCACCGTCGGCCCCACAGAGGCTCGCCCCAACGCCGTGCGCCACGAAGGGCAAGGCACCCGCCAGAGAGCTCAGGATGCGGTGAAAGCCGTTGGGTGTGCGTTGAGGGCCCCAGAGGGTCTCGGGCGCGACCTCGCCGTAATCAATCTCGTCCAGCAGAGGCTCGAGCCAAGCCAGAGCAGCCCGGTCCGGTGGCAACATCAGACCGACACCGGCCATCAAAAGCCCTGGAAGTTGGCGACGTCCAAGAAGTAGAGCAAGCGCTGGCTGCCCTGCGGAACATGGCCCATCCCGCAGTCCACGCCGTAGGCTGTCTCTACGCCCTCCACGTGGGTGCCACATCCACCGGTCACGGCCCAGTGGGCCCCTGCAGGCGCCTCGGCGACCACCTTGGCCCGAACGGCCGCGGCCTGCCGCTCCAGAGAGCCGATTTGGGGCGCAAAGCTGGCCAGGGCAGGGTGAAGCACCGCGTCAATCGCAGCCACGTTCGCCGCGATGCGCTTCTGGTTCCAGTCGCTGTGCTCTTGGCCAAAGTAGCCATCATCGCCCCACTCAGGCTGCCCCTTTGGGGCCTTAGGAAGCACAGGGCTCAGGGTCTTCAGACGCACCGGAGCGTCGAGCTTCAGCAGCACAAACCAAGGCTCCTCCTTGGGAAGCTGGGGGATGAGCTGACGCAGATCCGAGACCGTGGCGCACACCACGTCCACCGCTGCCAGAGGCGCCAAAGAGGCGTCGTTGTCGCTGTTGAGCCACTCGCCCAGGGCCTGTCCACGGGTCCACTTCTCGCCATCATCCTCGGGAATCACGATCACCAGCAAGGGCCGCGCGCTCTGAGTGGCGGAACGTACGGCCGCCGAGAGGGCCGCCCGCTGCTTCTTCGGCGAGTCACTGGCCCGGGCCACAGCGCTGAGCCCCAGTCCCAATCCGAGTCCAAGGGCGCTGCGAAGAAGGTGTCGTCGGTTCACGCGTGCTCCAGCTCATCGATGAGTGCCAAGAAACGGCGGCTCCCTTGGGGAACGTAGCCCATGCCGCAGTCCATACGGTTTTGTTGATCTCTGCCCTCCAAGATCACCCCGCAGCCCGTCGCTTGTGCCCAACAAGACCCCAAGGGGGGACGCTCAGAGGAGCCATCCCCAGCGGCCGGAACGCCCTTCAATAGCGGCCACAACACAGCATCAATGGCCTGAGCATTCCCCGCGATTCGCCCGAGGTTCTGAGCATCCTCGCGCTCGTAGACGGACTCAAAACTCCCCGGAGCCAGCGGGGGCGTCTTGGGCCAAGACACCCTCAGGGCATGCACCGTCTCCACCACCAACACCAAATCCGGCCGCGGCCCCTCCAGGCCCAAGTGCTCGCGCACCGCATCCCACGGCAGCATCGCCCAAGACAAGGAGCTCAGGCGGCTTCGGTCCCCAGCACCCATGGCCTCCAGCCACTCCCCAAAGACACGGCCTACCCCCGCCCAGTGTCTGCGCTCCTCGGGCAGGATCAACAACAGCGCAGGCCCCGCATCGAGCGCCTCCCGCAACAGCTGGCTTGGACTCAAGGCACAACCCTCTCGGAGATGTCCACAAAGTACAGCAAGCGGGTGCCCATCTCAGAGACGTGGCCCATGCCACAGCTGATGTTCCGCTTCATCTCAACATGCTCCACACGCACGCCACAGCTGCCGGAGTTGGCCCAGTGCGCACCGGGCGGTGCCTGCTCAACCCACAGGCCCCAGGCCCGGCCGGCCAGCTCCTTACGCTGCATCTCCGGCACTGGAGCGTCCACCAGAACTGGCCAGAGCGCACCGTCAATGGCCTGGGCTTCCCCCGCCAAACGCGCCTTGTCCCAGGCCAGGTGCTGCTCGGACTTCCACTCGGGGGTGCCCCAGGAGGCAAAGGGTTCAGGCCGCATAGGCAGAGCCACAGAAAGCGCTTGGGCCGGGCGCCTCTGACCTGGCCAGGCCACCACAAAGTGCACCTTGGCGTGCAGGGTCAGCTCTGGGATCCGCTCTCGAATCAGCCCGGCCTCAGCACACACCACCTCCACGCGACCAAGCTCCGCGAGCCGCGCATCCTGGAGCCCCATCAGCCACTCGCCGAGCAGCTGGCCTCGCTCGAGCAGCTCATCTTCAGGGATGAGCAGGATCAAGAGCGGCACGCGAGCCCGGTAGGCGGCGTTCCATTGCACCGCGAGCAGACCTCTCTGCTCCTCTGGCGACCACGAGGCCATGGCCCTGCCTGACGAGAGCGCCGCCAGAGTCCCGACCGCCCCCAGAGCGCCGCGGAGCAGCCCCCGCCGGCTCAGCCCGCCAGAGCTCAGTCCCACTCGCTGACGTCCGAGAAGTACAGGAAGCGCGCCGTCTCTGCGCTGACATGGCCCATGCCGCAGCCCACCCGCATGTTGGTCTCCACCCCTTCGACGTTGGTGCCGCAGCCGTAGGAGCTGGCCCAGTGTGCGCCGGCTGGCGGGGCCCGAACCAAGCGCTCACGCACCTCAGCGCCCAGGACCTCAGCCCGTCCGGGAAGCGGACCAGCGAGCAGGCGAATCGCAGGAAAGAGCGCGGCTTCGATGGCCGCTGCACGCCCTGCCAACATCGTCTGCGTCCAGGCATCGGACTGCCCCATGCCCCGACCGACAGCGATCTGGTCATCTGGCGGCACTTCGGGCATGGAGACGGCGATTCCCGTGGCCTGCCCCTCAGCGGAGACCAGCACGAACCACGGCAGCGCATCGCCGCCGATCTTGGGCACCAGACGCTGCAGATCCGCGAGGGTGGCGCAGACCACTTCGACTTGACCAAGGGGCGCAAGGTCGGCGTCCGAGGCGTTGTTCAGCCAGTTCCCGATGGGGCGTCCACGCTCCCAGGAGTTCTCCTCGTCAATGACGATGACCAGCATGGGTCGGCCATCTCTCACCGCGCTGCGCCAGGCGTTGGACAGGGCAGCACGCTGCTGTTGAGGACTGCCACTGGCAAAGGCTGCTGGGGCCACGCTGGCCAAGATTCCCAAGCCCAAAGCACCACGAAGAAGGTCACGTCGACGCATAGCTGGCTCCTACCAAATACAGGCGAATTCGAGGCGGGTCAGCTCTTTCCCGCGGGTGTACAGGCTGCCCTGGGGGTCGACCTGAAAGCTGGCAACGGGCCCCTCCATGCCCACATAGAAGTGCACCATGCCGGCCCCGTCCACCGTGTAAAAGCCCTGGAGGGACTTGCCTTCCTGGGCCTGCATCGAGAGGCTCCCGTCCATGGACAGGGTGTACTGGGTGCCGTCCTGGTCCTCGTAGTAGCCGACCAATCCCAAGCTCGCAGAGCTCATGGCCTCGCCGCGGATGGGCTCCAGGCTGTCCAGGCCAGAGAGGCCTGAGACCGTGCCCGCTTCCGCCGAAGTTGAAGGGTCGGCGGATCCCGCCGCAGATCCAAAGCTGCCGCCGCCAAAGACACCCTGACTGCGCCGACCTTCTCGAATCGAAGGCGAAGGCGAGGCCAGGTTGGCCGTCTCCAGCATCAGGCCGGGACTCTGGCGGCTCGCTTCCAAGGGCACGATGGCCTCGACTTGGGGCAAGTCCGAGTCCGTGAGCAGCATCAGCAGCTCCGGAGCCCGCAACCAGGTCCCGTCTTGGTCCTCTTCCCCTTCAATCCCCAGCTCTTCAGAGAGCCGAAGGCTCCCCGAGCCGACCACCAGGACCGCGTCGGGGTCGATCTCCTCGCCGAGGACGCCCACTTCATAGAAGAGCGCGTCGCCATCCAACCAGACCTGGAGAAGCTCACCGCTCTGAGGCTCCAGCTGCAGCTCTTCGCCATCGGGCAGGCCCACCCAGATCTCCTCGTCGGCGTAGCCCAAGACGGGCAAGGCGGAGCTGAAGTCCTGCCCTTCGATCTCCAAGGCTGCCCCCGCATCCAGGGCATCGGGACCCATCAGGATCAGACCGGGGTCGGATTCGGGGGGCGCACACGCAATCAGAAGGAAGAACATCGCTCACCTGGGCTTTGTACTGAAGACAACGGGTCCCCGGACCGGTTCCTTACAGATCGACGCCAGCGAGATAGAGCCACCTGGAGACGGCGCTGTACCCTGCCCCCAAGGAAGGCCCATGCGACATGCCATGATCGCCGGCGGCACTGGTGGAATTGGCCAGGGCATCGCTGCGGACCTGCTCGCCCAAGGCTGGCGGGTGACTCTGGTCTCGCGCAGCAGTCGAGCCCCAGAACTCGAAGCGGCCGGCGCCCAATGGGTGAGCGCGGACTGCACCCAGCCCTCGGCCTGTGCCGCGCTGGGTCTTCGGGGACCGGTGGACGCGCTGATCGTAGCGACGGGCGGACACCACCGGATTGAGCTGATGAAGGAGACACCCCAGGGCTGGCGCGAGGCTTCGGCCCGGGCTCTGGATCCTGTGCTCTGGCTGGCTCAGGCCACCCTGCCCGGCATGATGGAGCGCGGCTGGGGCCGCATCCTGAGCTTTACGATGGCCGGCCCCCGGGCCGCTCCAATGGTCAGCGCCGAGCGCGTGGCCCGCGCCGGTTTGCAGGTGCTCATGCGCGATCTGGCCGCTCTGGGCGCGCCCCATGGGGTCACCGCCAACTGCCTCAAGTTGGGTTTCGTGAACAGCGGGTCCTCGGTGGCGCCCACACATCTGCCGTCCATTCCCGCAGGCCGACAGGGCCGAGTGGAGGAGGTGGTCTCCGCAGCGCGGCTCCTGCTCTCCGACCAAGGCGCATACATCAACGGGGCCGAGATCCCCGTCTCTGGAGGCTACGGTGTTTAGCGCCTTGACCCTACTCTTTCTGGCTTCCGTCTTCCCGACGACTCTGCCACAAGCCGACATCCTCTCCCAACCGGCGCTGCAGTGGAGCGTGTCCTCCCGACACTCCATCGCAGCCCACCCAGCCGGACTCTTGCTGACCGAGAGCAGCACCGAGCCCCAGACCTTGCGCGCCATGGACCCCGAGACCGGGGCCTTGAGCTGGTCGCTGCGTGAGGAGGCCGCCGCGATCCAAGAGGTGGTCGTCACCCCCGCGGGGTGGCTGATCCTGAGCTCCAACGCGGTGCGTGAAGTGCGCGCCCGAGACGGCGCCGAGCTCTGGCGCTTGCTGGGCGGTGCCGAGTCCGTGGGCCAAGCCCTCCACACCGTGGCCTTCTGCAAAGACGGGGTCCTGCGGGCCTACGCGCCCCCCTCCGCCGAACCCCTCTGGGAGGAGTCCTGCACCACCGTCTCCGGCAACGGCTCCGAGCTGGTGGCGTCCACCGAGACAGGCCTGACGCGCTTGGATCCGGCCTCCGGCGGCCTGATCTGGCAGCTCCCCGAGCTCCGAGGCAGCCCCATGGCCCTCAAGGACCGCATCTTGGTGCACGAAGGAGACGAGCTCATCGCCCTGGAGTGGGAGCAGGCCGAGACCCTCTGGAGCCGCATCCTGGTCGGCGAGTTGACCCAGCTCACAGGCGGCGAGCTGCTGACCTGGAGCCTGGAGTTGGGCACCTTTGGGCGTATTGACCCCAGCACCGGGGAGTCCCTCTGGGAGCAGCCCCTGCCTGAAGGGACCTCGGAGCTCAAGGTGATGGATGGAGATGACCGCTTCGTGCTGTTGATGCTTCAGCCCCAGGCCTACGGCGCTCCACCCTTGGCTGCCCGCGTGGCCCTGGACGGAAGCGAAGCGCGCCTGATCCCTCTGCTGACCCGTCCCCTCACAGCCAACCTGCTCACCGACGGAGATCTACTGGTCAGCTCTCCCCAGGGCGTCGGCCGCTTGGATCTCGACAGCCGTGGAGCCCCCTGGGATCAGCTCAACGCCCAAGAGCAGCTCGCCCTGGTTCGTGCCTGGCCCCTGGGACATCCCGGCGAGCTCTCCGAGCGTTTGATTGGTCTGTTGGAGGCCGATCCCAGCGCCTGGGACAGCCTGCTCCCGGGCTTGGCCAAGAGCTCCGAGCGGGAGCTCTCCATGCTCCTGGACGCCATCGAGGCCCTCACGCCGCCGGCCGCCATCGCCCCTCTGATCACACGAGCGGCAGCCGAGCGCCCTGGACCACTGCGCAGGCGAATCTCCGAGACCCTCTACGCCTACAGCAGCGAGCAGCTGGCACCTGAGCTGGACCGAGCCCTGAGCACCCCCAGCCAGCAGGTTCTGGCCCGGGAGCTGCTCCTCGGTCAGGGCACCCCCGAGTCCCGCGCGCGCCTGGCCGCCGCCCTCGATGTGGAGGCCGCAAAGCCCTACGCTTGGGACTGCAAGGCTGAGTTCTTCTGCCAAGAGGGACCGGATCAAGACAAGGACGGCTGGCCTGATGCCTTCGAGGCCCAGCTGGGTACCGACCCGGCCAACAGCGACAGCGACGGAGACGGCCTGGCCGACGCCCAAGACCCCTGCCCAATGGCAGCTGAGCACGCGCTGCCAGACCCCCGCCACCAGGCGGCGCTCCAGACCCTTCTCTTTGGCCAGAACCCCGGCCCCCTCCTGATCGCCGAGCCCGTCTGCTTCGTGGGCGTGCCCGGACCACAGGTACCCAAGGGCCAAGGCTTGGTGGCCGCAGGCTTTGGCTTCCCGGGCCCTCCTGGCGACCCCGAAGAGGGCGCCGACACCATGGTCGAGGTCAACTTCGTGACCGGACCGAGGCAAGCCACTGGCTACGAGGTGCGCTTGGTCTGGGAAGGCGGCCGCTGGGTCCCTCAGAGGGTCAAGCAGGCCTGGTCGAGCTAAACTTCCCGCGGGAGAATCCATGATCGCTCTGCTCGGTTCGCTTGCTCTGGCACAGGAAGCACCGCCTCCAACCACACTGCCCAGCTTGCCTGTGCAAGCCACCGCGCCCCTCGGCTCCATGGACTACAACCTGGGCTACCAAGCCGGTACGCAGGACGGCAAGCTGGTTTCGGCGAGCGACTTTGCCCTCTACGGCGCTGGCGCCACCTTCCTAGGCGGCACCATCGGCTGCTGCGGGGTCGCTACGGCCGCCTACATGCTCGAGCCCTCGGACATGCCCCCGCGCTCCGGCGTCGCTGTGCCAGATGCCGCCAGCTACATCGCCATTCCCGAAGCTCCAAGTGGCGTAGACCCGGAGCAGTGGGCCTACGGCTACGCGGCAGGCTGGAACAAGGCGCTCCAGAAAAAGCGTGTCGGACGCGCGCTGCTGGGTGGGGGCGCCGTGAGCCTGGTCTACACCGTGACGATCGTGGCCATCTACGTCGTCGCCGTGGGCGCGATCTTCACGGTAGGTTTCGCCCAGGAACCCGCCCTCAGCGCTTCCGAGCCTTGAACATGCTGCTCCTCCTCACCACGCTATCTTTCGCCGCCGAACGCAGCTCCGACCAGGACTATGCCGACGGCTACGCCTTGGGGACCGCCCACGCACAGAACGTGGCTGTGGCCGAGTGGGGGCTCTACGGCGCCGCTGGGAGCTGCGTGGGGCCCATCGGCTGCGCAGGGGTGCTGGCCGGGGCCATGCTTGTGGACCCCTCCGAGATCCGCCCTCTGATGGGCCAAGCACCCGTGCCCCAAGTCGAGCTCGGCAACCTGCCCCCGCCTCCCAGCTACGTTGTGCACGATGACGAATGGGCCGTGGGCTACGAGGCTGGCTGGGATGAGCGGGTACAGCGCCGGCGCACGAGCTGGGCCGTGGTCGGCGGTGTGGCTGTTCCGGTGATGGCCGCCACGGCCTACGTCAGCTTCGTCGGCATGGTCATCTGGTCCAGCAACAACCTATGACCCTGGTCTCTGCAGTCTCCGCTGAGCTGGGGGACCTATCTGGGCACGCGGTGGGCATTGGTCCGCTGCACGCGGCCATCGGTGCCAGCCTGGCCTTGGCCGGTGGTGTGGGTCCTGTTGTGTTGGTGGGGAGCGCTGGGTTCTACCCGGGGCATGGGCTCGCGATTGGGGACGTTGTGGCCTCCTCCTCCCTTGGACTGAGCGCTGGCATCGCCGAGGTCAAGTTGGGCTACATGCCCATTGAGCCCGACATTGTAGAGGGTGATCCAACAATTCTGCCCGAGATCCAACGCGCCACTGTACTCACCGTCGAGGCCATCACCTCCGATGCGCAGCTCACCCAGACCCGCGCTCAGAGCTGGCAGGTCGAGCACATGGAGAGCTACGCCGTGGCACAGGTCTGCAAGCGCTTGGGGCGCCCCTTCGTGGCCATTCTCGGCCTGAGCAACCAAGTCGGCCCCGACGCGCACGCCCAGTGGTTGGCTCACCGAGCCCAAGCCGAAGCCGCCGCACGGGCCGCCGTCGCACAGCTCTTTTCGACTCCGCTCTGACCCGGACAGGTTTTGGGTGAGTGCCGGGTTAGGCTTGCGCCATGGACTGGCACGAGATCCCCATCATCGCCTTCGACACCGAGACCACCGGTCTGAACCCCTTTGATGGGGACCGGGTCATCGAGTTCGGCGCCGTCGTCATGCGCGTAGGTTCGGATGGCCGGGTGAACTCGGTCAAGCAGCACGACTTTCTGTTCAACCCGGACATCCCCATCCCCAACAAGGTGGTGCAGCTCACGGGCATTGACGACAGCATGGTCGCGGACAAGCCGCGCTTCGAAGAGAAGGCGATGGAAGTGCGGCGCCTGCTCAGCGGCGGCATCTGCGTGGCGCACAACTACGCCTTTGACCGGAACTTTCTCTCGGTGGAGTTCGAGCGTGCGGGCGTGGCCTGGGCCGACCCTATGGCAGAAGTAGACACCGTCGATCTGTCCCGCCGCATGTACCCAGAGGCACGCTCCCACCGCCTCAACGAGGTGTGCAAGCGGCTGGATGTAGACCTGGACAACGCTCACCGCGCCACCGACGACGCCGAGGCCTGCGGCCGCTGCTTTGTTGAGATGGCGCGCCGAAAGGATGCGCCCTCCGATCTCTTGGGCATGTTGGATTGGGCAGACGCATTGGGTCATCCTCCAGACAACGAATGGATCGGTCTAGGCCCACGCGGCCAAGTGGTCTTCCTCAAAGGCGAATTCGAAGGGGAACCTGTAGAGCACCATCCGGTTCACCTGCACTGGATGACGATGGCGCGCGTGCGCCAAGGCACACGTTGGGGCTGGCGATTCACGGAGTCTCTGCGCCGCTGGGCAGAGCGAATGCTGCGCGTGCGCAGCTCGGGCAGAGCCCGACAGAACGCCAAGAGCTTCGGCCCCGGCGACTGGACCATCGACAGCAACGCCCTTGTCAGGCCGCTGCCGTCCTAAGCAACAGAGCACCGCACCGTGCCTGTTTTGCCCCCTCCTCACGACTAGGAAGCGCCGCAGGGCTATCCTGTACCTTCATGAACTCCCCGCTCCCCCGCCGAAGCTTGATCTTGGGCCTGCCCGCCTTAGCGGTGGGTTGTGTGGCAAGCGCCGGCAACAAGGACTCCCTGATCTACAGCCTGGACAGGGAAATCATCGCGCTCCGCACAGAGAACCAACTGCTGCAAGGGCGCCTGGAGACCTGCTCCACGGACGTTGGCGGGCCTCCGCCCATCTACGCCGAGCTGGTGCAGATCCTGCCGGACCTGGGCGTGGAAGTCCTTCGGGATGGCTCCTCCGTGGTGCTTCGCCTGAGCTCCGATGCGCTCTTCGCCAGCGACAGCCTGCGCCTTCGCTTGGAGTCGGACCCCATCTTGGATCTGCTCTCCACCGCCCTGCGACTGCACCCAGATGTTGACGCCCTGATCATGGGCCACACCGACGATCAGAACGTGAAGGGTCGGCTGGCCCGTGCCTACCCCTCCCGCTGGGAGATGGGTGCTGCACAAGCCATCTCCGTACTACGCGCCTTGACCGAAGAGTGGGGTGTCAGCCCCCACCGCCTCAGCGTGGGAACACGCGCCGAGTGGGCCCCCGTCGCCGAGAGCGACACTCCGGAAGGTCGCGCTCAAAATCGACGCATCGAGATCACTTTGCAACACAACGCTGCCTTGGAGTCCCAATGAGACGCCTGAGCCCCCTGGCCATTGCCTCCCTGCTGGCCCTCTGTGCCTGTTCCCGCGGGGACGACACAGAGGAGACCGCGACGGGAAACGACGAGTGCGGTGACGTGGATGGTCCCGACGGAGCCGTTCCCAATGTCTTGGGAAACTGGACCGCCGACTTCGGAAAGAACTCCTTCGAGGAGAACTGTCAGTTCGAAGGACTGACCAAAGGCTCCGACTACCTCTTGGACGGAGCTTTGGAGGTCGACGGCCGTATCCCAGACCAGATCTGGGTGACCTTCGACGAGGACCCATCAGCCGAGTTTTGGGGAGTTGTCTCCCCGACCGGCGCAGTGTCCTTCTCGGGCACCTACGAACACAGAGAGGGGCTAATGGACTTCGCCTTCGGCGGTAAAGCCTACTACGACGAGTATCGACAAAGGACCTTCATCGAGGGTTTTGCGTGGGTTGGCATCGACACCAATGACGACCCGGACACTTACGAGTGCACCGCACGTGGCGAATGGTCTGCCAGCAAGTCGGGCCTGTGAGCGACTTCGACCCCAAGGTAATCGTCTCTACATACGCTGCGGCCTACCGGGCGACGATGAGCGCTACCCCCGCTGAGATCGCCAACGCCTCTCACACCCGAGATCGGGCCCGAGAGCTGCCCGACGCCTCTCGCGACGCTTTGGACACCCTCATCCTGGCCTCGCCGGACAGCGGCATGATCGACCCCCGCTTCCGTCCATTGATGGAAGAGCACGGCGAGACGCTCTGGAAAGGTGGCTTCATTCTGCCTCGCAGCCTACCCAAGGGTGCCAAGGGCGTTGACCCCACCTACTTCGCCGCCGCGGCCCGCCTGAACCCGGCCCTTCGTCGCCGGAAGCCCTTCAGGGAACGCCTCAAGGAGTACATCCAGGACCACGAGCTGGCCCCCACCTTCCCCCCCAGTGATGCGCGCTTCGACGCTGTAGTACTGGCGGTCGCAGTCGAGGCCAATCCGCCAAAGCTCAAGCAAGACCTGGGCCTGCGAAAGGACACTCTGGGCCGCCTGATGCGCGAGCTGGGCGAAGACGTTGATCGTTGGGGTCTTGCACTCCAACTCGCTCAAGCCACCGGACTCTGCCGCCCCGCGGGCGGTGTTCTGCGCGGCTTTCCGGAGTCCACCCCTCGAGCCATCGGCGACCCCGCCACCTTGCTCACCACCGACCAGGTCACCCCTGGTCGTCTGCTGCTTCAGCTCATCGGTCGGGACTGGGTCTCCTTCCCAGCCATGATGCAGGTGCTGCGCACCCACGCCAGACAGGTCCTGCACAGCCCCAACACCCGGGGCACCTACGAGCAGCGTCCAGGCACCAACTTCGATCAAGAAGGCTGGGACCTGATTGAGGGGCCCCTGTTCCTCGGCGCAGCCATCGGCCTGTACCGGGCACGGCAGCTCGACGGACGCCAAGACGGAGAAGGCCTGCAGTCCCTGCGCCTTCCCGAGCCTGGACCTCAATACGAGCCCGGCTTCTTGCTCACGCCGGACCTAGAGATCCTGGTGGCGCCAGAGGAGCTGCCCAGCTCCGAGTACGCGCGCTTGGCCCGCCTGGCCCCCTTCGTTGAAGGCAACCGGGTTCACCGTCACCGCCTCAGCCGAGAGGGCGTGGCCCGAGACTTGGCCGCTGGCCACGAGGATCCCGCCGAGTTCTTGGCCAAGTACTCTCGCACCGGACTGCCGGACACCGTCCGCCAGAGTCTCCAGCACTGGGCGGCCTCTGCCGAGCGGATCACCCTGCTGAGCGGTGTGACCATTCTGGAGAAGGATGGCGTCTTTGAGGTGGTGCCAGACGCCGAAGTCGAAGGCGCACGCGAGCTGGACTACGGGCTGCGAGACAGCCCCGTTCCCGCGGCATTCGTCGTGGAGGATGCGGACCATATGCGGGTTCCAGCCGGTCAGGATGCACTCACCGTTCGTGCCGCACTGGGCCAAGTCGCAGACTTTGCGGGCCAGGACGAGGCGGGCTTGCGCTACCGCATCAACGCACGCGCCTTGCCAGACGTGATCTCTCACTTGGAGCGCTTGCTCAGCTTCTTCGATGCAGAGGAGCTTCCTGGCGCCTTGGAGACGGCCATCCTGGCAGCCCAAGGCGAGCTGATGCCCGTGCACACGGAGGAGGCCCTGATCCTGCACCTGCCTGAGGTGCTGGCCCACGCCGTGGTGCGCGACCCCGTCGCAGGTCCCCTGTTGGAGCGCTCCGTCGCGCCTGGCCAGCACTTGGTGAGTCGCGCCAGCCTGCCGCAGCTCTCCGCGCGCCTGCAGCGTCTGGGCATCCCCTTCTCCGCCTGAGTTGCCTCAGGTGGGCTTGGGCCTGCCGGCCTGCTGTTGCTGCTCCAAGTCAAAGGGGCAGTGGCGGCAGCCGTTGCCGCAGCATTGCCCCTTGTCCAACAGCGCTTTGGCCGTGAGCACGTAGTAGCCGGTGCTGGGGTCCCGATACAAGGGCTGACCGGCGGCGACCGATTGGTCGTGGAGCGCACGGATGCGTGGGTCCAAGCGTGGATCTTGATCGCCGGATGTCCTCATGGGCAGTCCTCTACGAGACCTTCTTCCACGTCTGCCAAGTCCGGCAGCAAGGTCCAAGTCTCGGTGCTGCAAAGGTCACGACCCCCGCTGTCTTGCGCACAGATCTCCACTTGTACCTGCTGGCAGGACAACACCTTGGGAACGATGTCGCCGAGGGTCTCCTCCGTAAAGAGGTAGAGCGTCAGTCCTGGGAAGCTGCCGGCGCAATCCGCTTCGTCTACAAGCTGCACGTAGGCCTCGCTCAGGGGGCTGACCTCGCTCTCGCCAAAAGTCACCCGGGTCTGAAGGCTCACAATGCTGCGTGTGCCAGTGAGCCACATGCCCGCCGTAGCATGCCAGCCTCCTTGCACCCCATGTACCATTCGCACTTTGCCATCGCTCACGGGCGTATACACCAAAGTCGGCGTTCCCCCCACGTCCTGAATGGTAGTCGTGCCGACCTCAAGGCTGGGTTCTTCGCACGCACAGGCCGCGTCAAAGGCGCCCACTTGGGTGCCGTTTTCTACCTGGGGACAGCCGGTATCGTCCGGTTTTGCGCAGGCCAAAAGAAGGAGAAGCATGCCTCCAGAGTAGCCTGGAGATGCCACCATGTGGGGATCGAGCGTAGAGAATTCCTTGACAAGGCACCCACGATCGGGCATTTCGGCGCTTCAAGTATGGAGTCTTCCCGATGTCTGCTTCGCTTCTCTTCCTCCTGTCCCTGTCTGCGTGCTCCAACGGCTGGTTCGGCGCCGGCAAGGACCCGAACGCGGACACCTCGAACGAGGCCGACGCGGACACCGACGCCGATGCAGACACCGACGCGGACACCGATGCCGACTCGGACACCGACACCGACGCCGACACCGACATTGACCCGGACAAGACCGACGACGACGGCGACGGCTACACCGAGGAAGAGGGTGACTGCGACGACGAGAACACCAACGTCTCGCCTGGCGAGGCCGAGGTGGCCTACGACGGTCTGGACAATGACTGCGACCCAAGCACCCCCGACGATGACCTGGACGGGGACGGCTACACCGTCGACGAGGACTGCGATGACACCGATGGCAGCGCCTACCCAGGTGCCTCAGAGGACATCAGCGACGGCGTGGACAACGACTGTGATGGCGACGTGGACGAGCGCTTCGACACCGAAGTGGCCGACTCCAGCTGCGACTGTGGCTACACCAGCGTGGTGGACGTGGACAGCCTGGGCGGCGTGCACGTGGCCTACCTCAACGCCGACACTGGCGAGCTGACCTACGCCAAGCGTGGCAAGAGCAGCTGGGGGAGCACCTCGGTGATTGACGGGAATTCGTCCAATTGGGCCGGACTCTATGTCGATGGTCGCATCGACAACGCCGACCAGTTCCAAGTGGCGTACTCTTATGGCGCCTACTACGACAGCTCCTCCGGACGGACCTTGGGAGAGTACGTGGCCTGGGGCTACAGGGACAGCAGCGGGCTCTGGGACGCCGGGTACTACGTTGATGGATACGTTGACAGCGGCGATTCTTACGATGTCGGCAACTTCGTGAGCATGAGTCATGACAGTTCCAACATCCCCGCTTTCCTCTACCAAGACGCCAGTGGGGTTTCCGACATTGGTGCCGGTTTCGCCACTCCAAAGATCCGCACCTTCCAGGACTTCTCACTGCTCTCATTGGATATCTCAAGCGCCTTGGATGTGACCTATCTTGGAGATAGCGGATGGTTTACCGACATCGCGCACGACTCCAACGACATCCTGCACACTGCTTGGTTTGATGAGGCTGCATCCTTCTTCGACGGGGAGGTTCAGTACCTGCGACCGAAGGACTACATCTCCACTGGCGCCCTTTCGGCTCAGGAGACGGTCTGGGAAGGGCAAGGCTACTGGGTCAGCTTGGCCATGAAGTCCGACGACACCCCCTGCGTGGCCTTCCAGGACGCGACCAACGCTGATGTGCTCTACGGGTGCCGCAACTCCTCCACCGAGGAGTGGAGCATGGAGACCGTCGACTCCTCCGGCTCCGTGGGCCAAGGCACCCAGCTGGCCTTCAACAGCCAGGACGAGCCCTACATCGTCTACTACAACGAGACCAGCGGCGCGCTGCGCATGAGCCACCACAACGGCAGCTCCTGGAGCAGCTTCCAGGTGGACGGCGCCGGCGGAGACGTGGGCCAGTACCCAAGCATCGCCATCGACAGCTCCGACAAGGTCCACGTGACCTACTACGATGTGACCAACGGCTACCTGCTCTACGCGGTCGGCGAGTAGCGTCGCGAAGGTAGAGATTTGCGCCTCCGGAACCGTCCGGCGGAGGCAAGTGCGTCGACAAAGCCAAAGGTGGGACCGCAGGTCACTCCGACGCGCCGAGACGCATTTGCTTCAGCGAAGCCGGACCGTCGGCGCCGGAGGTGCGACAGAGACTACGCGCGCAGGGTGCTGCATTTCCAGCAGGACCCGAAGCTGCCCTCGTTGACCTCGCCGCAAGAGCAGGCCCAGTCCGAGGTCTGCACAGCTTCCGCCTCCCAGCGCGCCATGGCCGCCTTGGCTAGGCCAAGCTCCTCCTCTTGCACCCAAAGAGTGGGAAAAGAGTCGGGGATGGGGATCACGCCGCCGAGACCTGCCAGGTCTTGGCCACGCAACTGAGTCTGAATTCCGCGCTGCACGAGGTAGTCGCGGATCAAGTAAGCCTCGGTTGGATCCGAAGCTTGGAAGAGGAGGGTCCATCGCATGCCGTCATCATCCATCATTTCGCCTCGCGCTGCCTGGAGCCAAGCGCTCTCAGAGCCGTGGTAGCGTGAACACCGTGAGTCAAGACCCCGCGCGCATCCAGCCCCAGATCCACCAGGCGAGAGCCCAGGGGCAGCCTCTGCGAGAGGCTGAGCTACGCGCTCAACTCGCAGAAGTCCACAGCCAAGCCAAGCAATGGCGAGAGGCCGCTCAGGAGCTCCACTGGGCCGCTCAGTTGGCACTGCAGAAAGGGGCCATGGCGCTCCACGCGGAGTACCTCTTCGAGAAGGGAGAGCGTCTGACCCACGCACCTGAGTTGGCAGCGAGCGCAGCCCGGGCCCTGCGCAAGGCCGGTGCCGCCGCCAAGGTCTCTGGCAAGCTGCCGCTGGCGCTCACCGCAGCGCAAGCCCTGGTGACCCTTGAAGTAGAGCAACAGGCCTGGGACCGTGCTGCCTCAGCCACCGGCGAGGTCATTGAGCTGCTGGACAGCCTGGGCCGCCGCGCTGAGCTCTGCGATGCCCTTGAGAAGCGCGCCAGCTACCTTCACCGGATGGACCGGGAGACCCCCTCGGAGCTCAGCCGAGAGGGTGCCCTTCGAGACATGGGCCGCGCGGTGGCCTTGGCGGAGCTTCAAGACGACCTGCGACGAAGCGTTGAGCTGCGTCTGATGCGGCGCATCCTGCGGGACTTTGTGTGGGAAGAAGGCGCACCCATCTCCGCCCTCCACGGCGAGCTGGAGCTGGACCACGACGCCGACCCCTTCGCAGATGAGTCCATCGGCCAGGCCATGGCAGCCCTACAGGCCGGCATGAGCGAGACCGGCGCACGGCATGCCACGGCAGCCCGTGATGCCGCCCTGGATAGCGCGGATCCGCTGCGCTACATGCTGGCGTCCCTGCTCCTGGCAGAAGCTGCCGAGCTGGCTGGTGACCAACCCAGCGCGCTCTCCGCCTTGCTCTCCTGCAAGGCCACTCTGGAGAAGTCCCAGGGCAAGAAGGCTGGACAGCCCATCCGGCTGGTCTTGGATGCCTTGCGGCACCGCTGGGGTGATGCGGCGATGGCGGACGCTATCCAGGCCTACAGCGATCAGCTCCAGTAGCTCTCGGCGACCTCCCCCAGCGCACCCGCCCTCAGCGCAGCGCCCACCGCAGCTCCCAGGTCTCTCGCCCCTCCGCATGTCCCTTGGCCTCGTACTTGGACAGAGGCCGAAATGTGGGTCGCTCTCCCCGAGCCCGCAGAGCAAAACGAGGGTCCTGCGCCACGACCTCTTCGGCGAACTCGGCGTAGCTCTCGATGTCAGTGGCCAGAAAGAGCTCGGTGCCCGCCCGGCCATGAAGGGCGACCAACTCCGTGAAGAGGGGGCGCATCAGCCTGCGCTCCGGCCGTCTTGGAAAGGGGTCCGGGAAGAACACGCAGACCTGGTCTAGAAGCGAGGGGGCGAGCTGGTCATTGAGTAGACGCAGCACATCACCCCGCACGATGCGGAGGTTCTCCAGCCCCATAGCGGCCGCCTGAGCACAGACAGCGCCAATTGCCGGCAGATGTACCTCTACGCCCAAGAAATTGCGCTCAGGCTCAGCCTGAGCCCGGGAGAGGATGCATTCCCCCATGCCAAAGCCCACCTCCAAGGTGCAGGGGGCATTTCTGCCAAAGAGCGCCTCCAACTCAAGCACCTCGCCATAGCGCCAAGGAACACCAAAACGGGCCCAGTGCTCGCGCAGTGCGCGGCGCTGGGCCCGTGTTTGTTGGCCTTGGCGGCGGCGGAAGCTGGCTGGCCAGCGGTCTCTACCGCCAGGTCCAGGGCGCTCCGCCACCCGCTTCAGCTCGCCGCGGCGTCTGCAGGGGCTGCAGGAGCAGCGCCGGCCTTGGCCTTCTTGGCCTTGAGCACGAGCATCACGATGCCCACGATGCCGCCAATGCCCACCAAGAACAGCAGAATTCCCAGAAGCGGACGGGCCACAATCCAGGCTGCTGCAATGACGAAGAAGGTCACCACCACAGAGAGCAACATCGAGATCAATCCGATGCCACCCTCGATCACGTCACCGATGAAGGGAACGCGGTCAGCGATGACCTTGAGCGGACCGAAGATGGCCGCAAAGCCAGCGGAGATCATCAGGAAGCCCATGAAGCGGATGCCCCAGGTCATGGCCACGTTGGCCTGCTTGGCGTCCTCGAACATCACTTCAGCAGACTTGATGGAGGGAGAGACCATCAAGAGCTGGTCGCCCGCTTCGGTCTGGAAAGGCGCAAAGCCGCTGCCCGCCTGCTTTCCGACGATGCTCATGGGACCCACGCGCACAATCTTGAAGGCGACACGCACATCACCAACCGTGGGGCTGGCGGGGTCTGCGCCAATGTAGATCTGGCCGTTGTGCGCCTTGGCGGCACCGCCACTGAGGGCAGCCTGCTCCTCGGTCACGTCGAGGGGCTCAAAGCTACTCAGCTTGGAGATCTCGTCGTTGTCGAGCTCAAAGGCACCCAGGGTGCCTCGGCTGACCTGGTAGCTCTTGCCCTCGTAGGGGATGGAGGTGGGGTTGATGTGACCCTCGATCTCCTTAAAGTCCGTGTAGTCCTTGAGCTCGGAGCTCCACCCCTTGTTGTAGGTCCAAGTGGTGATCTCCTTGTCGTTCTCGGTCCGGGTGTTCTCGGACTCGATCCACTGGTACATCTCAACCGAGCGCTCCATGCGGAAGCCCTTGGCCTTGATCTGGAACTGATCGTCGCTCAGGGTCTCGCTGGTGTCGGAGTCGCCGGTGGTGTGAACCAGCTTGCCCTCGTTCCCTGCGACCACCGCATCGGAGCCCACGGAGACGACCATTCCGGCACCCTCCTCCAGGCTCTTTGCAGTCTGGACCGAGCGACACTCGTTCCAAAAGAGCAGCAGCGGCGCCAGCAACAGCATGCCGAAGCCGCCGAGTACGCGCTTGAGGGAATCCATAAGGGTTCCGAAGAAGCCCTTGGTAATCACTTCAGTAACGGCCATGTGAGCCTCCTAGTCCTGCTTCGCCGAATAGCGCAATGCAGTCTTGCCTGCACATTACACAGGAAAAAGAGGCCTTCGAGGCGGCCTACTCAGGCTCCGTCTCAGGTCGCCGAAGCTTGATCACCGTAGGCGTCGCCGTCTCCCCAGCCGCGACGCTCACCAGCGTTGGCCCAGCGTCCACAAGGATGCCCTTGGGGTCGGTTGGACCGGGCCGTTCTGGATTATCGGAGCCCTCGTCGATCCAAGCACCGATGTAGTAGTCACCTGGCTCGACCTCGAGGGTCTGGACCTGCTTCTGCGGAAAGCCCGGCGCGGCGAAGCTCTCGGTCGAGAGGATGGAGCCAAAGACCTGTCCCCCGCTGGCCAGGGCAATGATCAGCGGCCCCGCCTCGGGCTTGACTGGAAACTCCACCTCCACCGTGATCGAGGTGACCTCGGCCTGGGTGTCGTCGGTGTTGGTGTCATCGGTGCTCGTGTCATCAGCGACGGTGTCATCTACGACATCGCCACCCTTGCAAGCAACGAGTCCGACCAGGGCAAACAGCAGGGTCCAGCGCATTCTCATCTCCTATGGGCTCCAAATACCCGACCCCTTCCGGGGCTGGCCACCCAAAGCTAGTCGTCCATGTATCCAGCCGCCTTTAGGGCATCAAAAAGATCAGCATCAACGTCACCCCTCGGAATGCCACTCGACCGTACGGCATTCACATACTCGGCCAGATCGGGGTCAGGGGCGGAAGCGGACAGATCCCCCACCGGCCCTTTTGCCCAGCCCTCCTCATCGCTCCAGAGCACCTTCTCCTCGGAATGCCACTCCGCAGCCGAGGTCCGTGTGAACCACTTTCCCTCCGTCCATTCACTCCGCTGGGCGTGAGGGAAGGCCGCCGCGCGCACCTTGGGCAAAGGCTCCGGCAGCGCACCATCCCGCACCAAGCCATAGGCGGCCAAGGCCGAGATGGGCTCGGGCAGAGGACCACCCTGGTTGCTCATCAGGAAGACCTGATTGTTGGGCTCGCCCAGGTAGTGGCCATGGTCGAGCAGCCCGTCCTCGCCCAGGTACTCCCCGTGATCAGAGGTGATCACGATGCGGCTGCCCGGGCCCAAACGATTCCACTCCTGCAGCAGCACCAAGGCCTCGTCCAAAGTCCCATCGGCCCGGTGCACCCCGTAGTCGTAGACATCGCCCAAGTGAGCCAGCAGATCGCTGCGCTCGGCCGGGGCCATGCGACCCCCGAGAAAGTCCGCCCACAGAGTCCCCTGCCCCCAGTCCAGACCAGGTCGGGCTGGCACCCAGTCCAAGCCTTCAGGAACCGGCGCCCAAGGCACGTGGGCATCGGCGATGTTCAGGAAGAGAAAGAGGGGTTTGTCCTTGGAGGTGCCAGCCTCCAAGGCATGCTGGAGCTGCTGCCGAAAGTCCGCCCCGTACCAGCTCCCAAAGCGGCCGGGCGCGCGCACCTCGTCAAAGCCCCGGGTCAGGCCGCTGGCCGCAGAGACCACCGGGTTCCCGCTGACGGAGACGGTCTCGTAGCCTTGGGCTGCAAAGTGCTCCGCCAGTGTCTGCGACTCGGAGCCCAGCGGACGCACCTGCTCCGAGGTGTTCTGGCCCAAGTCCTCGCCTCCAGCGGCCAAGCTGTGGGCGCCGTGCTCCGGCACCTCCAAGCCCGTGAAGTAGCTTGCGTGGCTGGGCAGAGTCCAGGAGCCGGGTGCATAGGCACGACAGGCCGTGGACCAACCCTCCTTCCCCGCCAAGCGCTGCAAGGTGGGCGTGGTGGGCCGCTCGTAGCCGCACACTGAGCTGTGATCGGCGCGCACGGTGTCCAAGACCACGAAGAGCACGGTGTCCCCGCGCGGCTCATCCGGCGCCTTGAAGTGCCGCACTGGATCGATCCAAGCTTTCTGCCAGGCCAACACTCCCAACCCCAGAAGCAGAGCCCCCGCCAAGACAATGGAGCGTGTTTGACTCACTCGGCGAGCGCGACTGTCACGGAGAGCACCGCGGAGGGCTCGGGGTAGGTGTAGCCATCGTCCACTTCCCGAACGGAGGGGTCCTCATCCACTGCGCCGGTGTCCGGCCCAGCCTGCCGGGGAGCCTGATCCGAACCCAGTCCCGGTGGCTGATTGGCCTCGGTTCCGGCGTCATAGAGCACCAGGGCATCGGAGATCTCGCCTTCGACGGGCGTCTCCCCGTCGAAGAGCGGGATGCCTTGGGGTGGAGAGCCCAAGAAGAGGTCGTTGGTCTGGGCCAGCATAGAGGCAAAGAACAGGGACTCTCCCTCGGTGGCCTCGATCTCGAAGGTGGTGACGGTGCCCGGCATCAGCGGCTCGTAGCCGCCGCTCTCCTGATCCGCGAAGACCGCGCTGTTGGAGAAGGTGTCCAGCTCAAGCAGCGGGAGGGGGTTGCCATCCTCAGCCAAGTTTGAGAGACCTTGGCCACGGTCGCTCTGCCCCAAGGTGAAGAGCTTGTCCTCGTCCAGGGCCACCCCTGCAAAGCCGGCTCCGGCGACATGGGTGATGCCCGTCAACGCGTCGATCTGCGCCTCTCCACCAGGCCGGTCGCCATCCAAGAGGGCCTGCAGCCAGTCTGCGGGCACGGTGGCCTCGGGCGCGGGTTCGGCTCCATGAGGGGCCGCAAGGGCGATGATCTCCCAGCCATCGGGGGCGGTGAGACCGACCAAGGGGGGCTCCTCCATCACAACGCTGACCTTGTCCACCGAGCGGCGGCGCTCGATCTCGCCGTCCAAGAGCTGCAGCTCCAGCAAGGGGATGTTGCCGGGTGATTGAGGCTGGCCGTCCACGTAGAAGGGGGTCGCCTCGGAGATCAACCATTGGGCACCGTCGGTGGCCAACACGGTCAGATCGGCGCCCACAGGAACGTTGAGCGAGACCGTTGGGCCGGAGCCCGACTCGATGATCGGGTAGAGCACACCAACGTTCTCCACCGTAACGACGAAGCGCTGGGAGATGCGCTCGGCGGTGTCATCGGTGTCTTTGGTGCAGGCGAGCAGGGACAGGGAGATCAGGATGTTCATGCCCACAGGCTACCGTAGGACCGGCCAAGGAGCACAGGGAGCCCACCTGCCAACTCAGCGGGCGCAGCGCTCCACCGCGGCCAACACATCCTTGGCGGGCACCACCTCCTTGAAGGAGATGACCTGACCCTCAAAGCGTCCCAGGCCCTCTTTGGCGCCCTCCATCTTGGTGCTCACGGCCAGAACCAGGTTGCCCGGACCGTGCTTGGCCACCCGCCCAAGGTGTTTCTGCAGCCACCCCTTGCGCCAAAAGCCAAGGATCTCCAGGTGCGCGGTCTTCTTGCCCTTGGTGAAGGTGTAGCAGGGGGCGAGAACGGCCTGTCCGCCCAGGTGAACCAAGCTGGCGCACCGGGCCATCTTCCAGTCGGTGTCGAGCTTGAGCCAGCGCTCCTCAAACCACTGCTCGGTGCGCGTCTGGTAAGCGCCCTGGTCCCGATAGTGGGAGACCAGTCCCGCCCCCGAGGTCAGGCTGATCTGCTTGCGCAGCTTGCGCTTCCCCCACCGGATCACGCCTTCGATCTCCCAGTCCCCTGGCTGCAGAAGCAGGGCTGGGAAGAAGTTGGCCAGGGCCATGCCGTAGCGGGTGCTCTGACGCAGCAGCGAGGTGGGCCCATCCAAGCTCAAGACCAGGTCCCCGTCCACCATCTGCGCCCGGTGCATGAGCTGGTGAAAAGCCACGTAGCGAAGCAGCTGACGCACCCGCTCTGGGGCCGGCTTGAGCACCTTGAGCTTGAGCGACTCGGCCCGCACCAGGCAAGACTGGACCAGGGAGACGTTGTAGCGGTTCACCAGCCAGGCGGCGTCGGGCACCTTGAGCGAGGTGATGAGCTGCTCCTCCTTGCGGTCGGCGAAGAGGCTGCGGCGTAGGAGCTCCGGCTCGCAGTCCAGCTCCTCCGCCAGGGCCTGGTAGGCCTCGGTGGCTGCCTGACGGGACGGTGCTGCAGCGGTGGCCTGGAAGATGCGGGCGCGCAGCTCCTTGGGCGGAAGGGGCGACTCGGTGGCGAACTCCGCCCGGTCCTCCAAGATGCGGGCCAGACCTCGGGTCAGCTTGTGGTCGGTGCCATCGCCGATGACGTCCTTGACCGCCTCCACCAGATCCCCGCGAGAGAGGCCCTCCTCCACGCCGCGCAGGTAGAGCTCCAGCAGCTCTTGGGAGCGCGCCACGATGCTGGGCTTGGCCGGGTCCACGAAGCTGGGAGAGAGCTCCTTGCCTTTGATGCGGACACGGATGAGCTCGCCGGAGAGCATGGAGGGCCTTGGTATAGGTGTGCCCCCGGCCCATAACTACCAGAGCCCAGGAAACACCCTCCAGCGCACCCCTTCTGCGTAGCGGCCCCAGTCCGGCAGCTCGCCGAGCAGCTGCTCCTCGGCCCGGATGCGCAGCACCAAGAGCGGCACGAGCACCACCGGCGCCCACAGTCCGCCCAGGCCTGTGGCCCAGGCACAGGCCGCGACCATGATCAGCTCGCCCACATAGGCGGGGTGACGAACCCAGCGGTAGGGACCGCGCACGACCAGGTCACGCTTGGCGGGCAGCACGGCGAAGCTTCGGCCCAGGAACACAAAGGCCCAGATGGCTTGGGCAGTGCCCAAGACAAAAAGAATCTGCGGCCCCACATCCCAGGCGGCTGGTGCACGCGAGAAGCAGAGCCCGGCCACCAACAGAGAGGGCAGAGCCGCCAGGTGCTGCCTCCAAGTGCCGTCCTGGAGCTCTGGACCTCGCCGAAGCAAGAGCACGGCGATGACAAGGTTCAAGCAGGCGATGCTGACGCGCACAGGGTTGATGTCCTGCCGCAGTCCCATCAGACCCCAGCCCACGAAGCTCGCGGCCAGGGAGATGTTGAAGATGCGCTCGATGGGCATGAGAGCAGCGCTCTTGGGCTGCTCAGGCGCCGGCATCAGTAGATCCAGAAGCCCCAGTCCATGACGAAGCTGAGCAGGTTCACGCCGCCCAGGATGGCCAGGTAGATCAGAATCTTGCCAAAGCGGCCCAGACCGCTGCTACCGCCTTCCATCTCTTCGCTCATCAGGACACTCCGTCGATGGGCGCTTTGATACCGGACACTTCGTGGTCCGTCAAGCGAAGCTCCTCCACTGCACAGTAGAGAACCGGAACCACAAACAGGGTCACCAGCTCGATGGCCATGCCGCCGAAGACGGGCAGCGCCAAGGGCATCATGATGTCCGAACCTCGGCCCTGAGAGGTGATGACGGGCAGCAGCGCCAGCAGGGTGGTTGCGGTGGTCATCAGGCAAGGCCGAACCCGGCGAAGACCCGCTTGAATCGTACGCTCTCGCACTTCCTGAACGGTGCTTGGCGGGTCCTTCTCAAAGACCTGCTTCAGGTAGGTGGACAGGACCACCCCATCGTCCGTGGCGATGCCGATCAGAGCGATGACGCCGATCCAGACGGCCACGGAGAGGTTCACTGTGCCCACCTGGAAGAGCTCCCGCATGCCCGTTCCAAAGATGGAGAAGTCCAGGAACCAGGGCTGCCCGTAGAGCCAGAGAAGTCCAAAGCCACCGCTGACAGCCACCACCACGCCGGAGTAGATCACCGCGGTGGTCGAGACCCGGTGGAACTGCAGGTAAAGCAGGATGAAGACAAAGGCCAAGGCGATGGGAATGAGCACCAGCAGGCGCTTCTCGCTGCGCACTTGGTTCTCGTAGCTGCCGGCAAACTCAAAGCTCACGCCGGCCGGGACCAAGAGCTCGCCCGAGGCGATGCTGGCCTGGATGCGGGCTTGGGCGGCCTCGACCACCTCCACCTCAGCCAGCTCAGGCTGGCGGTCAAAGAGCACGTAGCTGGTCAGGAAGGTGTCCTCGGCTTTGATCACCTGAGGACCCTTGGTGTAGACCACCTCGGCCAGCTGAGAGAGGGGCACGTGGTCGCCGCTCGGCGTGGGAATGAGCACGCCCTCCATGGCCTCGATGCTGTCCCGGTCCTCCCGCATGTAGCGAACACGAACCGGGTAGCGCTCACGCCCTTCCACCGTGCGGGTCAGGGTCTGGCCACCCAGGGCGATCTGCAGCACCTGCTGCACGTCCACGACCCGCAGACCGAAGCGTCCAATGGCCTCGCGGTCGAGCTCGATCTCCAAGTAGGGCTTGCCCACGACCCGGTCGGCAAACACGGTCTCCTCTCGGATGCTGGGCTCCTGCTTGAGCACCCCCTCCAGGGCCATGCCAAAGTCCTCGATGGACGCCAGGTCGGGGCCCTTGACCTTGATCCCCATGGGCGCACGCATGCCGCTCTGGAGCATGACGATGCGGGCATTGATGGGCATGAGCGTAGGGGCGCTGGTCAGGCCGGGAACCTCGGCGGCCTGGGTGATCTCGGTCCAGATGTCCTGGGGCTCACGGATGTGGTCTCGCCACTGTCGGACCTGGGTGCCGTCGGCCTCGGTGCGGTACTCGGGCAGGTAGGTGATGACCGTCTCAATCATCGAGACCGGCGCGGGGTCCAAGGCACTGTCCACCCGTCCCAGCTTGCCGACGACCCGGTCGACCTCTGGGATCTGGGCGATGGCGGCGTCCATCTTGGACATCATCTCCTGGGCCTCGCCGACCGATGCGTGGGGCATGGTCGTGGGCATGTAGAGGTAGGAGCCCTCATCGAAGGGCGGCATGTACTCCCGACCCAGACTGGACCAGGACAGAACACCGCCTACGACCATCAGCGAGGGCAGGACGAGGAATACGGCCTTGTGGTCCAGCACCCAGCGCAGCAGCTGCGGGTAGAACTTCTCGAAGAGCTGGAATCCGCCCAGAACGGCGGCGATGAGACCGCCGGCGAAGAGCAGGTTGAGCAGCACCCCAGCCTCTTGTCCCAGCGGCAGCCAGTCCACGATGAGCAGCACCGAGACCAGCACCACCGTGAGCACGTTCTCGGCCAGCTCCCCCCGCTGGACAAAGTCCGGATTGACCAAGGGGCGGGCGAAGCGCCACAGCGCCAAGACGATGACCAGCAGGCCACCCGGCAGGCTGACCCAGAGCGCCGCGATTCCAAGGGTTAGAAGCGCCAAGTCCCGAAGGTGGGCCAAACGAAAGATGGAGCGCCACCTGCGCGTCGTTCCAACGCTCCCGTCGGCAATGGGCTCGGGCCGCTTGCGAAAGACCACCAGGGCAGCGGCGGGCAGAATGACCAGGGCCAGGACCAGGGCGACGGCCATGGCGAAGGTCTTTGTGTAGGCCAGTGGCGCAAAGAGACGCAGCTCCGTCGCCGTCAATCCAAAGACCGGCAGGAAGCTGACCACCGTGGTCAAGACCGAGGTCAACACGGCCGGGGCCACCTCTGCAGCGGCATCGCGCACCACCACTTCCCTGGACTTGCCGATGTTCTCGGCCAGGTGCTGCTCGATGTTCTCCACGAACACAATGCCGATGTCCACCATCGCGCCGATGGCGATGGCGATGCCACCCAGGGCCATGATGTTGGCGTCCACCCCCGTCAGCTTCATCACCACGAAGGTGCCCAGCACCCCCAGGGGCAGGATGATGGAGATCAAGGCCGAGCTGCGCAGCTTTCGCAGCATGACCAGCACCACGATCAAGGTGATCAGGATCTGCTGATAGAGCGCCTTGGAGAGGGTGCCCAGGGTCTCGCCGATCAGCGTGGAGCGGTCGTAGAAGGGCACGATGGTGACCTTGCTGACGGTGCCGTCCTCCAATGTGCGCGAGGGCAGCCCAGGCTGGATCTGGGCCATCTTGTCCTTGACGGAGTTGATGACCTGGAGCGGGTTCTCCAGATAGCGGGCGACCACCACGCCCCCGACCGCAGGCGCGCCCTCATCGTCCAGAGCGCCACGCCGAAGTGCTGGCCCCATCGAGACCTTGGCGACGTCCCGCACCCGGACCGGGGTGTTCTCCCGGGCCAGCACGACCGCCTGCTCCAGGTCCTCTAGGTTCTCTACAAAGCCCAGAGCACGCACCAGGTACTCCGCCCCGTTGATCTCCAGGGTTCGGGCCCCGGTGTCCAAGTTGGAGCGACGCACCGCGTCGGCGATCTGGGTGATGTTGACGCCCTGAGCGCGCATGGCCTCGGGGTCCACGTCGATCTGGTACTCCCGCACAAAGCCGCCAATGGAGGCGACCTCGCTCACGCCCTCGACCGACTGCAGGGCGTAGCGAACGGTCCAGTCCTGGATGGAGCGCAGCTCATCCGGGTCCCAGCCGCCCACCGGGTTGCCTTGGGGATCTTGACCCTCCAGCGTGTACCAGAACACCTGCCCGAGGGCCGTGGCGTCGGGTCCCAGGGTGGGAATGACTCCGTCGGGCACGGTTCCAGGCGGCAGAGAGGCCAGCTTCTCGAGCACCCGTGAGCGGGACCAGTAGAACTCCACGTCATCGCTAAAGATGATGTAGATCGTGGAGAATCCCAAGGCCGAGGAGCTGCGCACCGTGCGCACACCTGGGATGCCCAGCAGTGCTGTGGTCAGGGGGTAGGTGACCTGGTCTTCAACGTCCCGTGGCGAGCGCCCGGGCCACTCGGTGAAGACGATCTGCTGGTTCTCCCCGATGTCGGGGATGGCATCCACGGGAACCGGGTCCCGCGGCAGCTCTCCGCTGTCCCACTCAAAGGGCGCGACGAAGAGGCCGCCCAGAATCAGCATCAGGGTGAGCAGGAAGACGATCAGCCGGTTCTCGATGAACCAGCCGATCAGCATCTGCCAGATCCCCTGGGCTGGCGCTGGCTGGGTCAATGTTGGTGCCCGGCTGGGGCAGCGCTGACTGGCACTGGAGAATCCAAGAAGGTCCCTGGCGCCACTGAGGCCTGGAAATCCCCACAGGTGCGCATCGCATCGCCAAAGTAGGCGTTGTCGATGCTGTCATTGGACTGCACCCAGCGGGCGCCCTCTCCATCGTTGGCCATCGGACAGAATGCAACTTGAAGGGGCTCTTCGAGCAGGTTGCCAAAGCGGGACAACATGACCTCGATGGCGGCGCTCAGGGGCTCCAGGCCCTCCCGTGCGCCCTCCAAGTCTTCGGCGTGGGCCACGTGTTTGCTGTGGGCGTCCAACTCCTTGCTGATCTCAACCCACACCAGCTGAGGCTGGGGAGAGAGCTTGGCTTTGGCCAGGGCGGCGCTGATGGACTTGGCCGAGGCTTGGGCTTGTTCCAGGTCGTCTTCAGCCAGGGCCCGCTGAAGGCCCAGATAGTGGCTCAGAACAGGCCGCAGTGCGCCCATCTCCTTCTCGCTCAGAGACACCGGTTCAGGCAAGAGCTCGGCCTTGTCGTCGGGCATGGTCATCATCGAGGCGCCGCCGCGGATCTGCAGATCGGCGTCCAAGGCAAAGGCTCCTCGGCTCACAACTCGGTCGCCCTCGGCTAGGCCGGAGACCACTGGGTACAGGTCTCCGAGACGCGGTCCAAGGCGCACGGTGCGCGGCTCATAGGCCACGCCATCTTCGGTCTTGACCTCGATGTAGACCACCGAGCGCCGGCCGGTGAAGAGCGGCGCGGAGTCTGGAATGACCAAGGGGCTGCTGCTGCCCTCTGTGGCGGCCTGAACGACCGCTTCGGCGAACATGCCGGGGCGCAAGCGTCCGGCCGCATTGTCCACGACCACGCGAACGCGGGCGGTGCGTCGCTTGGAGTCGATGGTGGGGTCGATAAAGGCCACCCGGCCCGGAAAGCGCTCGCCGGGCAAAGCCTCGATGAGCAGCTCCACTTCCTGGCCAACGCGCAGGCGCGGCAAGTCGCTCTCATAGGCGTCCAGCTGAACCCAGAGCGTGCTCAGATCGGCCACTTGGTAGAGGGTGGCGCCGGTCTCCACATAGGCGCCCTCGGTGGCCACCCGGTCAATGACCGTGCCGGCAAAAGGCGAGCGGATGGCGATGGTGCGGCGGGGGGACTCGGCCTGGGCCATGGAGTCGACCTCGGACTCGGGCACGCCGAGCAAACGCAGACGCTCTCTGGCAGCCTCCAAGGCCGCGCCGGCCGCACGTTGGGCAGACTCGGAGGCGCCCTTCAGCCGTTGAACCTGGCCCTGTGCGGTGATCAGGTCCTGGTGGGCGGCGTAGATCTCGGGGCTGTAGAGCGTGGCGATGCTCTGGCCACGGCGCACCTTCTCGCCGGTGGTGTTCACGTGCAGCCGGTCGATGCGCCCACCGATCCAGGTGGTCACGTTTCGGCGGGTGGACTCGGCGGCCTCTACCCGACCGAGCAGATGAATCTCTGCAGAGGCATCCGACTGGCGGCGTACAGCCGTGGTGCGCAGCTCGGAGAGCACCCGGGCCCGTTCCGACAGAACGATTCGTTCACTGGAGCTGGACGAGGAGCCGCTGTTGGCGGGAATCAAGTCCATGCCACAGATCGGACAGGACCCCGGCTCTCCCTGACGAACGGATGGGTGCATGGAGCAGGTCCACACCTCAGCTTGGCTCTGATGGCCATGCTCACTGTGCCCGTCCTGGGGCGCATCCCCCGAGATCAGAGTGCCGGCACCGAAAGCCAAGAGCAGCAGGAGCGCACCGATGAGCCAGCGCAGCCAGCTGGGTGGAGAGGAGTTCTCGCTCATGGGGTGGGCTCCGTGCCGCGTCGTTCCAGAGGTCTGCCGCAGAGCGCTTCAAGCTCCGCCCAGGACCGCTGCAGCTCTGCCTGTTCGCTGTCCAAGAGGATCTGGAGCTCCAGCAGGTCCCGCTGCGCCAGCAGCACCTGGGCCACGTTGGCCTTTCCTACCGCATAGCTGCCGAGCAGCGAGGTGTAGGTGCCCTCGGCCTGGGGCAGCAAGCTGTACTGCACCACGTCTACCCTGCGCACCCCATCGAGCACCCGGATGTAGGCGTCTTCAACTTGGGCGGAGAGCTGCAAACGTAGGCCCTCACTCTGGGCTGCACGCAGATCCTGCACCGCGGCCTTGGCCCGCACATCTTCGGCGTAGGCCCGCTGCCAGAGGGGAACGCGGAAGCCTACCCCCAACATCACGGCGTCCTTGCCGCTCTGGGCATCGTCCATCGCGGCGGGCCCGGTGGGAATCCAGTCCACCCCCAAGGTCAGGCCGGGCGCGCGTTGGCTCTGGGCCACTTGAACGGCGGCCTGTGCAGCGTCTTCCTGAGCACCCGCGGCACCAATCAGGGGGTGCTCCAAGGCCAGCTGGGTGACCTGCTGCAAGTCCAACACGGGCTGCTGCGCCTGGAAGGGGTCTTGGAGTGTGGGCAGCTCCCCTGGTGTCCCACCGATGACCGCCCGCAGGCTGGCCACGGCGCGACGCTCTCGGGCATCCAGGGAGAGCAGCGCATCCTCCAAGCGTGCCCGTGTCAGGTCCACTTGCTGCACATCGGCCAAGGTCGCCGATCCGGTCTCCAGACGCGCCCGAAGCGTCGCCGACAAGTCCTCGAGCACCACCACATGAGCACTGTGGGTGCGCCGTGTTGCCCGCACCTCCCACACGGTCCAGTAGGCCTGGAGCACCTGGGCGCTGACCTGCAAGACCACTGCGTCGAACTGAGCCTGGGCAACACGCGCCTGGGCCACAGCTGCGTCGTGACGGCCTGTCAGTTCTGTGGGCCACGGCAAGCTCTGCTGCAGGGACACCTTTGCTTGCTGAGGGCCCACGCGGGTCTCCACGGAGCGCAGGAAAATCCCAAAGCCAAGGGTTGGCTCGGGCAGGGTGGAGGCCCCTTGAATGCTGCGCACTTCGGCATCCCAAGCCGCATAGGCCGCCTTGAGCTGGGGGCTGTCTTCCAGAGCAGCCTGAAGGTAGGGCGCCAGGGCCCCGTCGAGCACCACATCCGAGTCAGCCATTGGCGCCTGAGCTTCAAGCGCTTCCCGCTGCGCGCTGGCCGAGGCCTGTGCGGCAAAAGGTGTGTTCAGGCTCAGTAGGACAAGAAACAAGGGGGCACTCCTGAAACTACATGAAGCAAGAGCCATGCCACCCTGCTGCGATCTGAGAGGGGTACGGCCCACAGGGCATTGTCGCTGAAACAGCCTTTGAGCGGGCAGCAGCGCTGCTCCCAGTATTGGGAAGCGAGAGACCCCAGATTGAGACTATTGTAAAGCCAACCGTGAGAGAGCCGTGGAGCTAGCCCGCCTCTCCCCGATACGCGTCGTGCTCATTGCGACGCTCACTGGCCCGCTCCTCGCTGGTGCCCAGAGAAACCACCTCGTAGAGCACCGCCTGCTTGCCTTCTTTGGGACGCAGGATTCGGCCCAAGCGCTGCACATGCTCTCTGACCGTGCTGGTCCCTGAGAGCACAATACCGACCTCGGCTGCGGGAATGTCTACCCCCTCATTGAGCACGCGGGAGGTGACCACAGCCGTGTACCGACCTTCTGCGAAGCCGGAGAGGATCTCTCTTCTCTCCTCGGCCCCCGTCTGGTGGGTGATGCAGGGTATGCCAAAGCCGCGAGAGATCCGGTAGACCGTCGCGTTGTCGTTGGTAAAGATGATGCTGCGCTGGCCGGCGTGGGTGGCCAAGATGTCCTCGAGGGCGTCCAGCTTGGCAGGGGTGGCGTGCATCAGACGCCGGGACTCCAGGTGGGCTTTGAAGGCCGCTCGGCCGTCCTTGGAGCGCGCGGCTTCTCTCAGAAAACGTCCCCAGCCGTTCTGCCCGCCCAGACGAATGCCTCGGCTGGCGATGAAGCCCCGGAAGGTGGCTCTGCACGCCAGATAGGCTGCGTGGTCTTCGTCCGAGAGCACGACCCCGACCCGCTCCACCGTGTACTGAGCGAGCACGTTGCCCGAGAGCTCGGTGATGCCCTTCTCGTAGACCACGGGGCCGACCAGGTCATCCAGGCGCTGGTGCAAGCCATCGGGCCGCTCCACCGTAGCGCTCAAACCCAGGCGAAAGGGGGCCAGCATCAGCTCGGCAATCTGTGCGTAGGCGTCGGCCGGCAGGTGATGCACCTCGTCAAAAACCACCAGACCGAAGCGGTCTCCGTAGCGGTCCATGTGCAGGTAGGCCGAGTCGTAGGTGGACACGGTGATGGGGTGCAGCTCGTGCTGTCCGCCGCCCAGAACGCCAATCGGTCCACCAAATGCCAGAGCCAGGTTCGCTGCCCACTGGTTCACCAGGTCGATGGTCGGCGCCACCACCAGAGCGGGTCTCTGACAGGCCGCGATGCACAGCTCAGCCACAAAGCTCTTGCCTGAGCCCGTAGGAAGCGACACCACACCTCTGCGGCCTGCTTTCGTCCATTCCTCTACCGCTTCTGCTTGGTAGTCCCGGGGGGATTTTGGGGTGTCATGGCGCAGGGACAGCGCCTCCCATGCCTTGGCGTGATCGGCATAGGGCGCCTTGGAGCGATGCAATCCGAGAACGAGGTCATGGTAGGCCATGCCCGGTCCCCGCAGACGGTTCACCCGGCCATCCCACACAAAACCCGACGGCGCCTGGTCAGAGTCCAGTCCGTCCAGGAGCAGGGTGCCGCGATCGAAGCGCAGGGTGAGCATGGGTTGGCAAGTAGCCGGTTGGAAGGCGCCGTCCTACTCTGCCGGCCATGTGGATTCTCTTCTCGCTCTCCGCCTGCAGCCCAAGCCAGCAGGCGCCTCTGATCCAAGACAGCGAGACGCCCTTCGCGCCCAGCTTCCAGGCCGTGCTCAATCCCCTGCAGAGCGAGCTGCGCATTGACCCCAGCGACCCCAGCACCAGCAAGCTCTTTGGCGGCCGAGTCACCCAGGCTGGGGACCTGAACGGGGACGGCTACACAGACGTGGCGGTGGGCGCACACGGCGATGGGGACATGGGCTACTACGCCGGCGCCGCCTACATTTACTACGGCACCGCAACCGGTCTGGACCCCAGCGGGGAGCACAAGCTGCTGGCCTTGGACGGGGACACCACGGACTACTTTGCGCAGGCTTTGGGCGGCAGCGGCGATGTGGACGGCGACGGCTACGACGATTTGTTGGTGGGAGCCCCCGGGGTGCTAGAAGGCGCCCTCTACGTCTTCTACGGCTCTTCCAGCGGCGTCTCGGCAGACCGCGCAGACAAGCTCCAACGCAGCTGGGGAGGCAGCAGCGACCACTTTGCCTGGGATGTGGTTCACGCCGGTGACCTGGACGCCGACGGCTACGACGACGTGGCGGTGAGCGCCTACGGGGCCCAGAGCGTCAGCCTCTTCTACGGCAGCCCCTTGGGCCTGTCCAAGGGCCGCGAGGCGCAGCTCGAGAACACGGCCGGCAGCGACTTTGGATTCTCCCTGGCCGGGGATCTGGACGTAAACGCAGACGGCTACGACGACCTGCTCATCGGAGACCTAAGCAACGCCAGCACGGTCGTGGGCGGCGGCTTGGCCACCCTGTACTTCGGCAGCGCAAGCGGCCTGAGCACCACCAGCACCCAGAGCTTCACGGCCAGCGACTTGAGCGCCGGCGACTACTTCAGCGTGGACTTGGTCGGCTTGGGCGATGTGAACGCCGATGGCTACTCCGATGTGGCCGTGGGCTCCTCGTCTTCGGTGAGCGGTCCCAACAGCGGAGCGGCCTACGTCTACTACGGCAGCGCCACGGGCCTGCTGTTGGGTGGCGAGCTCAAGGTCACGGCCTTTGACGGGAACACCGGCCACAGCTTCGGGGGCCAACTCAGCGGCGGCGACCTGGACGGAGACGGCTACGACGACCTGGTCGTGGGCGCGGTCTACGCGGACGGCGTGGAGCTCGGCGCTGGCGCGACCTACGTCTACTTCGGCGGCAGAACCGGCATCGTCAGCGAGACTGTGGTCAAGATCACCAGCTCCGATGGCGCAGAGAACGACCTGTTCGGCGGCGCCCTGGCCACAGTGGACCTGAACCAAGATGGACACGCCGAGATGGTCAGCGGCTCCCCCTACGCCGACAGCACCAGCAGTGGAAGCGGTGCTCTCTACGTCTTTGACGGCGGGTGCCGGGACCAAGACGAGGACGGGATCTGCACTTCCGAGGGCGACTGTCTAGACCTGAACGCCGATGCCTACCCCGGCGCCACTGAAGTACTCGGCGACGGCATTGACCAGAACTGCGATGGCCAAGAGCTCTGCTTGGCCGACCCAGACTTGGACGGCTTTGTAGACGGGGTCAGCACCGTGCTCTCAGAAGACACAGACTGCGAGGATCCCGGCGAGGCCCCCGCTACTGCCCCAAGCGGCGACTGCGATCCCGACAGCGGCAGCGTCTACCCCGGGGCCGAGGAGGTGGTAGCCGACGGGGTGGACCAGGACTGTGATGGCGGCGATGTCTGCTACGCGGACCAGGACGACGACGGCTATTCAGACACCCGCAAGACCATCGCATCCACCGACCTCGACTGCGAGGACAGTGGAGAGGCCACCGCCACCCAGCCTGACGGCGACTGCATGGACGACAACCCGGAGATCCACCCCGATGCAGACGAGGTCTGCGATGGCTGGGACAACGACTGTGATGGCACCATCGACGTGAACGCCGTGGACCAAGGAACCTGGTACCCGGACGTGGACCAAGACGGCTTTGGCGATGCGCTCTCCCCCTTCCAGGACTGCTTTGCGCCCTTTGCGTACATCGTGGACGGCAGCGACTGTGATGACGCCGATCCAGACATCTTCCCGGGCGCGCCGGAGGTCGAAGGGGACGGGGTGGACCAAGACTGTGATGGCCAGGACTCCGAGCTGCCGCCCGAGCCGGAGGGCTGCGGAGGATGCAGCGGCACGGGCAGCGTTCCAGGGCTTTGGGGCTTGGTGTCGTTGGGGCTGCTGTTTCGGCGGCGAAGGTGAGCCTGCTGCTGATCACTGCGGCCTTGGCCTGGCGGGAGGTTCCGCCCCTCTGCCACGCCAACCTGGTGGTGGTCGCAAGCGTTCGCCTGAGCAGCCTCACCCAGTGGCGCCGGCCGGCGACTGGAGGACGTCAGATCAAGTCTTGGATGGAGATCGAGGGTGTGCTTCACGACCCCACCGGACAAGGAGACCGTCGCTTGATCCTCAATGAGCAGGAGGACCGCTCAGAGCAACCCGACTTCGGCCGAGGTCAGCGGTGGTTGCTCTTCTTGAACCGCCACCCTGGCAGCTTCGCGGACTACTGGTGGTGGGTTCCCCTCCACCCCGAGGGCTCGGTTCCGGGGGACGCCGCGCTGCATCGTTTGTACGGAACAGGCTGCGGGCCCTGAGCGCCTCTACTGACCTCGGATGCGCCAGGCTGCGATGCCGCGCACCCCAAGGACCGCAGCCATGAACCCGGCCAAGAGGGTCCAGAGGAAGACCATCCCCTGCCCGAAACCCGAGGTCGCGACCATCGCGGCCAGCATCGCCAGCAACAAGAAGCCGGTGAGGGACATCAACACCATCAGCCCATGCAGGCCGCTGGAGATCACGCGCCAACGTACCCAATGGGGAAACAGCGCTTCACGAAACAGCTGCAGGCTGGGGGAGAACATCGCAGGAAGCAGGATGAAGTAGGGCTCCCCAGCAAAGGCAAGGCGCCGAAGCGAGTAGGCGTGCTCTCCGGCAAGGCTTCGTTCCAAGGCCCACTGCTCTCCGCCAACACCACCGCTGTAGGACAGGAAGAAGGGCAGCAGCACGATGAGCACGGCCACCGCGCCAAGCACGAGTCCAGCTACGGCAAAAGCCGCGCGCGTTCTGGGGGGTGTGGAGATCTCTGAAGCCATCGCTGAAGTGTACGGCACCGTCGGAGTTCCCATTGCCTGAGACAGAACAGCATTCCCTCAGAGCGCGCTGTGCCGGATGACCCAGATGCCCTAGCTTCCGGTGGCAAACACGGAGCGCCACGCATGTACTTCTCCAAGGGCCGAGTCACCCGCCAAGCACACGTCGACATCCCCGAGGGCACCGTCGAGGAGGAGTACGCCCGCGAGGGTTTTGCCGGCCGGGTCAGCCATCTCTACCGCTCCCACCCCCCCGTGGACTGGATCAACATCGAGGGCCCGCTCAAGCCTGTGGCGCTGAACACGGAGAGGCTGCCAAATCGCAACGACGACTGGATCACCGGCCGGGTGCCCTTCCTAAAGAACGGCGACGCAGTGCTGGCCTGGGCCGAGCTGCTCACGGAGATGCCCTACTACTTCCGGAACGCCGACGGCGACGAGGTGCTCTTCATCCACCAAGGAGAGGGCCGACTGGAGAGCGACTTTGGCAGCCTGGAATACGAGCGCGGCGACTACCTGGTCATCCCCCGGGGCACCGTCTACCGGCTGATTCCAAGCCAACCCACCAAGGTCCTGGTCATCGTGACTCGGGAACAGGTGCGGCTGCCAGACCGCGGAATCGCCGGCAAGCACGCCCTCTTCGACCCGGCCATGTTGGACACCCCGGAGCTTGGTCCCATGCCTGAGCCCGACAGACACTGGCAGCTCAAGGTGCAGCGCCAAGGACACATCACAACCATCACCTACCCCCACAACCCCATCACCACGGTGGGCTGGAAGGGGGACCTGACCATCTGGCGCATCAACGTGCGCAACATCCGCCCGATGATGAGTGAGCGCTACCACCTGCCGCCCACTGCCCATGTCACCTTCGTGACCGACACAGTGGTCATCTGCAGCTTCTTGCCGCGCGGGCTGGAGACGGGAGACCCCGGGGCTCTAAAGGTCCCATTCTTCCACTCGAACATCGACTTTGACGAGGTGCTCTTCTATCACGACGGCGACTTCTTCTCCCGCGAGGGCGTGGACGCCGGCATGGTGACCTTCCATCCCCAGGGCATTCACCACGGGCCTCAGCCGGGCGCCGTGAACGCGGCCAAGGGCAAGACCCACACCAACGAGCAGGCCGTGATGGTGGACACCCGCCATCCCTTGCAGATCACCCCACAGGGCGAGAGCGCCGAGCGCTCCGACTACTGGATGTCTTGGATGACCCCAAGCAACGTGGAGAACAAATGAGCGAGAACAAGTCCGAAACGACGGCTTCGAACAACCCCCTGGGCATGCTGGGCTTCGACTTTGTAGAGTTCACCAGCCCAGATGCGGCCTGGTTGGACACCCTCTTCCGGGCCTTTGGCTTCTCCCGCACCATGCAGTCGACCTGCGGCCGCATGGACCTGCATCACCAGAACGACATCCGCATGGTGGTCAACCGCCGGGACGACGACGAATCTGCTCAGTTCCGGGCGGCCCACGGCCCAGCCATCGGCGCCATGGGTTGGCGTGTTCAAGACCCCCAGCACGCCCATGATGAAGCAGTGCGACGCGGCGCCACCAGCGCCATGGACCGCACCCGAGCCTTCGAGATGCCCGCCATCCTGGGCATCGGCGATTCCCTGATCTACTTCGTCGGTCCAAAGGACGCTGGCGGCGGTCTCTTCGAGCGTACGATGGTTGCCCACCCCGAGCCATTCCACCAGCCAGACGCCGGCTTTGTGCGCATCGACCATCTGACCAACAACGTCTACAAAGGCACCATGCACAAGTGGGCCGACTTCTACAAAGACGTCTTTGGGTTCACCGAGGTGCGCTACTTCGACATCCGCGGCGAGAAGACCGGCCTGACCAGCTACGCCCTGCGCAGTCCAGATGGCAGCTTCTGCATTCCCATCAACGAAGGCAGCGAGTCCACCTCCCAGATCGACGAATACCTGCGGGAGTACCAGGGTCCTGGCGTACAGCACCTGGCCTTTCTCACCGTGGACCTGCTCAGCAGCCTGGACCGCATGGAAGGCGGCCCCATCCAGACCCTGGACATCGATGACGAGTACTACGGCGGCGTGTTTGACCGTGTGCCCGGAGTGCGCGAGGACCCGGCCCGTATCCAGCACCACAACGTGCTCGTAGACGGAGATGACGAGGGCTACCTGCTGCAGATCTTCACCAAGAACGTGGTCGGTCCCATCTTCATCGAGCTCATTCAGCGCGAGAACCACCACAGCTTTGGCGAGGGCAACTTCGGCGCCTTGTTCCGCAGCATCGAGCGGGATCAGGAGCGACGGGGGGTGTTGTAGTCTGGGTGCATGCCCACTGATTCCCTGCGCTCTGGCCTGCTCGCCTCCCTGCACTTTGTAGAGATCCTCGGCGTCCCCGAGGCCAAACTGGCCCAGGGCATCCTGGCGCTCGCAGCGCAGGTCTTGCCCAGCAAAGAGCCTGTAGACTTGGCCGCGCGCCTGGGCCATGTGCAGGATGCCTGGGGGATTGTCGCCCTAGACGGCGAGCGCGTGGTCGTGGCCAGAGAGCTGATCCGCAGGCAACATCTGCGCTGTCGGGACGCAGGGTACAGCTCCGTGCGCACGCACACGACCAATGGAAACCGGGCGATGTTGCTGCTGAATGTGCAGGAGGGCTTCGACGTGATTGGCACGACGAATAGTGCTGGGAAGGGGCTGAGGATTGTGTTGGAGAAGGGGATCTAGACGCCGAGAGTTCGCCTTCGCAGTGCAACCCCAGCCACCAGGAGCAGAACCGCCCCAGGCAGCTCTCCACCAGACCGGCCACCGCACCCACCGCACCCCGCATTCAAAGGATCCCGATCCTCGCCATCCAGAGTGCCGTCTCCATCCGTGTCCGGGTTGTACTTGTCGGTCCCCAGCGCGTCTTCCTCGCCGTCCAGCAAGCCATCGCCATCGCTGTCGATCAAATCGTCCCGCCCATCCAGGGGGTCGGTGCCGTCAAACAACACCTCCTGACCATCTCCGACATTCCCCCAGTCGGTGTCCCAGGACAGGGGGCTGGTACCAAGAGCCACCTCCTCACCATCCCCCAGCAGGTCATCATCGGTGTCCACCTTCAAGGGGTCACTATTCCAGTCGTTGATCTCCGCCCCGTCCGTGAGGCCATCATCGTCTGTGTCGGTGTCCAAGGGGTCGGTCCCGGCTTTGGCCTCCTGACCATCCAAGGCACCGTCCGCATCGGTGTCGGGGTTCAGAGGATCCGTCCCAAACCCCGCTTCATAGCCGTCCCAGATCCCGTCACGGTCGGTATCCGGAGACAGGGGGTCCAAGCCCATCTCCAGCTCCTCACAGTCCCCAAGCAAGTCCCCATCCGTATCGGCCAGCGCCGGGTCAGTCCCAAGCTCAGTGATCTCACGAAAGTCCGAGCAACCATCACCGTCCCCATCCTCAGAGAAGGGATCACTGCCAGCTTGATCCTCTTCTCCATCGTCCAGACCATCCCCGTCCGTGTCAGCGACCAGCGGATCCGTCCCCAGCTCAAGCTCACGGCCATCACTCAAACCATCGCCATCGCTGTCTGCCACAAGCGGATCCAGCCCAAGCTCCAACTCCTCCAAGTCACCCACCCCATCCCCATCGCTGTCGGCCAAGAGAGGGTCCGTGCCACCGCTGACCTCCTCCCCATCGCTCAGCCCGTCGCCGTCTGAATCGGCGACCAAAGGATCGGTCCCAAGCGTCCCGCTCTCCAAGAAGTCGTCCAGGCCGTCGCCGTCGCTGTCCGAGTTGCAGTCGCTCGTCCCCAGCGCAAGCTCCTCAGCATGGGTGAGCCCGTCCCCATCGTCGTCAGCGCCCTCGCCGCCCACGCCGTCACAGTCGTTGTCCACGCCATCCCCGCACACTTCGCTGGCCCCTGGGTAGGTCAACGCCTCAAAGTCGTCACAGTCATCGGGATGGCAAGACCCATCCAAGTCGTCATCGCTGCAGGCACCAAAGTACAGGTACGCAGCGCCTGCCCCACCCAAGCTCGTGTTGTGGAGTGGCGCCCCAACAGCCAAGTCCCCAAAACCGTCGCCATTCATGTCTCCCAGCCCAACAAGTGCGGTGCCGAAATAGTCCTTGGCCTTGGCATCGCTTCGGGAAATCTCGTCTTCCCATGGCCCGACTCCCGTAGTGGTTCCGTAGAAAGCATAGGCCTTGCCAACGTAGGAACCTAAGCTCGTATCGTACTCCGGTGCGCCAGCAATCAAGTCCGCAATGCCATCGCCGTTCAGATCCGAGACCAGGGATACAGACTGACCAAAGTAGGAATTGGTACGGGTCGTAGCTGGCGTCACCAGGTCATAGCCAGAGAACCCGGTCGCGGACCCCCAATACAAGTAGGCAGCGCCAGCATTCAGCTTGGTCTCTGGGGCCCCGACCAAAATATCCAAGTACCCATCGCCATTGGCATCATGTCCTCCTGAGAGCGAGGCCCCAACACCGCTCCCGGTGACCACATAGAGCTCCGAGCTGGCATCCAGCCCTGCGCTGGAACCATAGTAGACGTAGGCATCGCCCCCTGACCCGGAGCTGTTGTTGCGGGAGGCGACCAACATGTCCGCGTAGCCGTCGGCGTTCAAGTCCCCAGCAGGACTGACCGCAGAGCCGAAGAACTTGACGCTGGTGCCCAACCCATAGTCCGAGCTGTACAGTATCGCCTCACTGCTCGTGTCTACGCCCGAGGCACTACCGTAGTAGATGTAGACCACCCCTTCCATCCCGTCTACATCGGGGGCGCCGATGGCCAAGTCGTCGTAGCCATCGCCGTCCAGGTCACCTACACCTGCTACACGCTCCCCAAATGCAGCGGCAGAAGGGAGGTCAGAAGCCATCAGCTGGGTCTCGACTCCCGTGACCAAGCCTGTGGAAGAACCGTAGTAGATATAGGCTGCTCCCTCCTCCGAGGTCAGGCTGAGGTTGTAGCCCGGCGCTCCGACCACCACATCTGCGTATCCGTCGCCATTTAGGTCACCGGCGCTGGAGACGGAGGCTCCGAAAAGGTGGCCTTCGTCTACGTCGGAGGGGAGAAGACTCAACTCGGAGGAGCTGTCGATGCCCGTTCCGCTGCCGTAGTACAGGTAGGCCACCCCTGTGTCGGAGTCATCGTACTTGGCACCGACGAGTAGGTCTTCAAAGCCGTCCCCGTCGACGTCGCCCGCTGCCGACATAGCGCCTGCATAGAAGGCGGAGAAGTCTGGGTCCGAACTGTAGAACTGGTCGTCTTCGACGGAGAAGTCGGGGTCGATGTAGATTGGGAATACGGCAAGAGACCGGTTCAGGACAAACGAAACACCGTTTACAGTCTCTACGACACTCAAATCTAACCTACGCCCCGAAGAATCCCAAGCCACGATATCGGCGAAACGATAAACGTAAATGCCACACCGAACCAATAGGTCATTGCCGGCTGAGATGGTCGAAACATCGCACGCGTCAGAAAACCCGATGTCCAAATAGGCAAAGTCGGACCTGTCAGCCGGCTGTCCAACCACCCACCCCTGCCGAGTAACTCCATCGCCAGATGGAATTGTCCAGGCGCCATCTGGCACTGACGCCAACCCAGCGGTAGCCCAACCAAGCAGCCCGAAGTACATCACTAAACGGCACAGTCAAGGCGCACGACAAGATAGCTGGGGAGCTGTTGCCTATCTCCACAGAACACAAGAATTTCTTCTTGCTCTCTAAGGCACCAAACCTCGAGGTGAGGATTGATATCCTGCTCTGAGAAGCGATTCTCAGCCACCTGACTTCGCCCTGGCAGCAGCATGTCTCACAAACCTTCCGAAAGAGCCAGCCCCCCCATCAGGAAAACCAAACTCAACTACCGACTTAGAAGATTCCACCACTACGCTCGGCAATGCTGCCTTCGCGGAAACAACCACTCCCTCTACGTCCGCGTAGCTCAGAAAGCGAACTCCGTCCCCACCAAAAACCAATCCAGCCTGACAAATCCAAACACACATTTCAAGCGACTGGCCAGCTCGAACCATGACGATCGCATCACCTGCAAGCGAAATCCAGTCGCAACCGTAGTCGTCTGCGGGTACGCTACAATGCGGAACCGCCGTCCCGCCGGTACGCGGGTTGGTCCTAAGAACCAGCCTGTCGACTTGCTTCTGAACGTAAGTCACTAGAGCGAACCCTCCCAATACATGGTGCCGTTAGGACGCGAGGAGAAACCGCCTCGTTCAAGCGCCCGACCAAGAATACCTGTTTCTTCAACGATAACCTGCTTCGGCCCAAAAAAATTCTACTCCCAACCGGGCGGAACTACATCCATTTCTTCAATCGCATCTGGCCTGCAATCCACCATGTAGGGGTCTTCAAGCGGAATCCCCATTTCGTACTGCCTTCCACCCCAGACGGAGACGTGGCTCACATACAACCCACCAAGTTCAAGGCTGTACTGTTCCGACCATTCTCCAGGCAAAAGCTCGATGAGCTCCCCATCAAGGGTCAATCCCATTCCATCGCTGGCCTCCTTCAACGCTGGCCAAGCGGGCACCTCACCTGGAAAACTACCGCCCTGGATTCTGAAGCACTCAGCAGTGCCGTCAGCGCGGAATGCACAGCCCATACCGGCGACCTCTTGTAGAGTTTCGAACTCTCCCTCGGGCAGCACGAACTCTGTGTCCGGATACCTGGGATCGTCGCAAATGACCTGTCCCTCCTCGTACGTCAAGAAGCAGTAGGGGTCCCCATATCGAAGCTCATGCTGAAGGACATCACGAACGCGGGCACCAACTTCCATGTTGATCTGGTCAGGCTTGTCCAAAACCTGAACGACAAACTCTCCATCGTCGGCTCGAATGGCCCAAGCCCAGTCGACGGAGCAAGCCAACTCAGCGTAGGGTCCCGGTGGGAGCTGGTTCACTGCCGGATTGTCAATCCAGCAAGCCGGATCCCCGCCTAGGTCTAGCCCACAACCACAACCCGGGTCAATGTCAGACCAGAGGCGGTCGCCAGGACCCTCCTGAATCCACTTTTCGGCACCAAAGCAGCTCATTGAGTGATCCGCCTTCTCGGCGCACCAAATCTCGGCTTTTCCGTACCCACCCCACGCAGCGTGCAGCTGTACAAATTGATTCGGATCCAACGCCCCGCTGTCGTCAGTCTCCGGACCGCTACAAGCAACCAAAACTACCCAGAACACAGGTGCCCCCAAATTCCCTTGAACGATGGAGCAAGACCTGAGTCATGTCAAGCCGGAGTCGTACTAACGAACCATCCACCGACCCTGCACCACAACACCGGCAGCGAGCCTTGTGCGCTCGTACTGCGGCACCGGCAAGACGACCGCAGGATCTGTCTCAACTGCTGGTGGTCCATTCCTGCCCGGAACACAGGGCCATGACGGGGCAAGGCCAATAGCTCCGAAAGACCATGGGGTATTGTGTCCCGGCACCGGGAACCAGATTCAAGCGCTCACGCTGCAAATCCCCTGAATCCGAAAGCCCTCGAAGGGCTCGCCGAGTTCTTGGATTGGCCTTCGCCCATCTAGACGGTCAGCGCGTAGTCGGCTTCAAGCTGGGCTCTGAAGACTACTCAGCAGTCAACGCCGAGTCCGGGAATCGGCCACATTGTAGAGCTCATAGACCACACCCAAATGTCCATAGTCCCGTTCAAAACTCTCCCGCGCCTCGTCATAGGACCAAGCCATACATCGGACAAATCGACCTCCTGGCATTGTTCCGATTGGGGGCCGCCCCTCACCCTCCCACACCCGGGCCCTGAACTCTCGGTAGGCGAAGCCGTCTCCAGTAGTACTGGTCTCTCCGTCGCGACGCCGGCGAACTTCAACGACTTCCCAACCATAGATTCTCAAGAACTCGGAACGAGCCTCCGACTCGTCATTCGCCCAAACATGAACCACTGGCCGGGCCGGGTGGTCTGGAACGGTGGCGACGAAGAAGCCGTAGTCCTTACTCAACATGGCCCCCACACTCCCCAAACACCTTTCATCGATTCGCTCACTTTGGTTGCTCTCACCACTTCGGCAAGAGAAGCCGCTGCTCCTCTTCCAGCTTCCTGACCTGCTCCCGGTAGCCCTCCAGGTTCAGCTCGCCCGCCTCGGTATGCGCGGTCAACGCTTCCAGGTCCACCGAGAGCTGCGCAATCTCCGTCTTCAGCTCATCTCGCCGACGAGCGACCGCCAGCTCGACCCGGTCTTGCCCAAGGTGCTCCACGACCTCTCTGAGCTCGGCTTCCTTCGCGCTGAGATCAGCAGCCGCCTTGTCCCGCATCTCCACCAGGTTCTGAACCGACTGCTTCAGCTTCTCGAAGGCCTGCTCGCGCCGCTCCACGGCAGAGGCGTACTTGGCGCTGAGCTTCTCGCGCTCGGCACTCCGGAACAGGGGCGTATTGAGTTTGCCCCAGAGATCTGAGAGCCAGCTGAAGACACCCATCGTTCCCACTCCATCCAAAAGCGTGCTCGCCTAAGACCCCCAGCCAGAGGCGCAAAGTCCCAAGGCGAGACTCGGGCGCCAACCCTAGCGCGCCACCACCCGCACCTCCACCACATCCCCGACAAGCAAGCCCTTCCGCACCTTCTTCGGCACCGGCAACAGGGGCCCCCACTTCTTGTCCCACCAGATGCTGGTCGGCCACTCCCGACCGTTCACAGTGGCCAACACCGGCACCATTCCCCAGGCCTTGGATGCCCGCGGAGCAATCTCCTCTGGCACGCGCACAAAGGTCCAGGCGCCCTTGCCGCTGTCCGGCTGAATCAGCTCCGCATCGAAAGACTCGCCAAGGTCCACAAGCACCCTCCTCTCGCAGGTTAGCCTACCCCCATGATCGCCACCCTCCGCGAGCGCCCCTGGGCCTTGGCCGCTGTGCTCGCCATCGAGGCGGTGCTGCTGGGACTGATGCTGGTGGACCCCCGCCTGCCGGTGGGGCTGATCTTCGGGGTGATCGCTGTGCTGGTGGTGCTCTCCCGCCCCACTTGGGGTGTGGGGGTGCTGGTGGCCAGCCGCATCATCGATACGAACGCCCTGACCATCGTGCGGGTAGGCGGCACCGGTCTGGGCCTCTTCGAGCTCATCGCGGTGCCCTGTCTGCTGGTGCTCGCCCAGCGCGCGATGTCCCAGAAGGTGCAGCTCTGGCAGGAGTGGCCCTGGAAGTGGCCCCTGCTGCTCTTTGGCACCTTCGGCGCGGTCTCCCTGCTCTGGAGCCCCAACGTGGGCGATGGCATCGGCGATCTCACGCCCCTGGTCCCCATCTTCGTCAACGCCACCTTGGTGATGGCCTTCACCCGCGACTGGAAGACCTTCCGAGGCCTGACCTGGTTCTGGCTGGGCGGCTCGGTGTTGGTGTGCCTGCTGACCATCTTTGCTGGCGCACTGGGCATCGAGGTCGGCGACGTGTCCTTCCAGGCCGCGGCAGGTGGAAACCGCTCCACCGGACTGGGACAGCAGCCCAACTGGTTCGCGATGACCCTGTTCTTCGGCGTGCCCATGGCCGCAGCGATGGCAATGTCCGAGCCCACCAAGAGGCTGCGCTGGTTGGCCGGCGCCGGGGGGCTCTTCGTCGCAGCCAGCATGCTGACCAGTGGCTCACGCGGTGGTGCTTTTGCCACCTTGATCGGCGGTGGCCTGATGGCCTTGGCCAACCCCAAGATCCGCCGCATCGCCTTCCGATTCGTGCTGCCAGCGACCTTGCTCTTGGGTGTGGCCGTGCTGCTGGACATTGGCGGCCTGCAGGGACCGCTGAAGCGCATCGGAGCCGGCGGTCTGGAGATCCAGCAGGACTACCGACCCTGGAACTGGCAGGCCTGCTGGGACATGTTCGTGGACACCTGGGGCGTGGGCATTGGAGCGGGGGGCTACAAGACTCTGCTGCCCAGCTACAACTTCCAAGTGGCCTCGACCCAGTACAACTACCCCCATGGGGTGTTCTGGCAGCTCCTGGCCCACTTTGGCATCATCGGGCTGGGTCTGTTTGGCTGGATCATCCAGCGTATTTTCAGCATGGCCAGAGTCGCGTGGGTCACCGCCAAGGGCACCGCCGCCGAGCCCTTTGTCTGGGCAATGCCCACGGCGATGGTCGGCTACTTTGCCTGGACCTTCGTGGAGTTTGAGTACGCCGAGAAGCCCTTCTGGGAGTTCCTGGCGATGTTCACGGCCTTGTGTCTGATGATGGGCCGGGGGGTGGAGATTCCGGAGTGGAACCTCAACGATGTGCTGTCCACGCGCAAGCCAAAGTCTCGGCTGAGGAAGCGTATGGAAGCAGCCAAGCCCGAGGTCACGGAGCCGGTATAGGGAGCGCGTTTCCGCAGGACAACGCGCAGGCCCTTGGGCCTCGAGGTGTGGCGCGTTTCCGCAGGACAACGCGCAGGGAACCTTGTTTGGCCTCACGAATATGGGAGTGCCCGGGGTCCGAAGACAAGCTCCAGCTGGTCCGGGCGGGTGCCGACGCGCACGGGAGTGGCGGGGAGGAGCGTCTGGCTGTTTCCCTGGAGGGGGGCTTCGCAGCCCCCCTTGCGAGGTTGCCTGCCGGCAACACTGCACCCCCCGCGATGGGAAACCCAGGTTTCCCCCCCGCCCTGCGGGTCCCCCCCTTCCTAGGGTGGGTCAGCTACGCCGACCTGCACCGACTCTTCGAAGCCTTGCGCGGTGCGCTGCGTTTCGAAATCGTCGGCGCAGCCCGAAGGGCCACGCGCTCCGCTCCGGGAGACGAGCTTGCGACTGGCGGCCCTCCCCGGGGGTTTGTGGCTTGAGGCGGACCTTTGTCAGGAAGAGGGACTCTTCGAGTCCGTCTGGTGCTCTCCAACACGCATGATTCTCGGGTCACCCGCTCGCCACTCCATGTCGGCCCAAACCAACGACCTCTTCTTGGCCCAAGGCTCCGCTCCGGGTGTCAGGAAGAGGGACTCGTCGAGTCCGTCTGGTGCTCTCCACCACGCATGATTCTCGGGTCACCCGCTCGCCACTCCTTGTTGGCCCAAACCAACGACCTCTTCTTGGGCAGTCCGCCCCAAGGCTCCGCTCCGGGTGTCAGGAAGAGGGACTCGTCGAGTCCGTCTGGTGC
>OJIO01000076.1_pt1 | contig 81332 bp, 58 predicted proteins | sample 1595621 | NCBI WGS metagenome assembly OJIO01 (sample SAMN05416776, study PRJEB24817) | seawater metagenome | isolation source: Sea water | place: Canada:Atlantic | collected 2013-07 | reverse complement strand
GCTCATGACTGCCCACCACCGCCCCCCCCAGGCAACGGCCCTGGCCATCAATGTATTTGGTGGCAGAATGCACCACCAGGTCGGCACCCAGCGCCAGTGGTTGCTGAATCACCGGGGTGCAGAAACAGTTATCCACCACCAGCAAGGCATTGGCTGCACCGGCGACCCGCGCCAGCGCTTCGATATCCGCGACTTCCGCCATCGGATTGGAAGGTGATTCAAGAAAGAACAGCCGGGTTTCCGGCTTGCAGTGGGCTGTCCAATCATCGGCATCGACCAGATTGACGTAATCGATATCGACGTTGAATTTACGCAGGAATTTCTCGAACAGCACAATGGTGCTGCCAAACACACTGCGAGAGCAGAGCACATGATCACCGGCTTTCAGGTGAGCAATCGCGACGGCATAAATAGCCGCCATACCGGACGCGGTGGCAGCACAGGCTTCAGCGCCTTCCATGGCGGCCAGACGCTCTTCAAAGGTACGTACCGTCGGGTTGGTATAGCGTGAGTAGACGTTGCCCGGATGTTCACCGGAAAAAGTTGCAGCCGCTTCTGCCGCCGAGCGAAATACATAACTGCTACTGGGGAAAATCGCTTCGGAGTGTTCCTGCTCCTGAGTGCGGTACTGACCGGCACGAACCGCCAGGGTTTCGATCTCGCAATCGGTCAGGTCTGATTGGTACGGAGCGAGTAAATCATGAATATCATTCATCGGGTTTCTGCCTTGTCTATGGCCTAAAAACGCAACAGGGCAGCGGAAGGCTGCCCTGTTGTTGATACTGATCAGGCGTCAAACACCTTCACAACCGGGTTGTTCAGGATTCTGCCTCGTTGTGCAGATCGATAGCAACATTGGCGATTGCCTTGCGGATACCTTTGGAGGAGTCGCTGCGCAAATCGGACAAGCGGCGGAAGTAATCGTCATCAATATCACCGGTGACGTATTCACCGTTAAATACCGAACAGTCGAACTCCGTGGCCGCTGTTTTGCTGCCTTCGAGACAAGCGGTGATCAGGTCATCCAGCTCCTGGTACACCAGCCAGTCGGCACCGATTGCCGTGGCAATTTCTTCCGTGGTGCGGCCATGGGCGATAAATTCTTCCTTGGCTGGCATATCAATACCGTAGACGTTCGGATAGCGCACCGCTGGTGCGGCGGATGCAAAATAGACGTTTTCTGCACCGGCATCACGCGCCATCTCGATGATCTGTTCGCAGGTGGTACCCCGTACAATGGAGTCATCCACCAGCAGTACATTCTTGCCACGAAATTCCAGATCCAGTGCGTTCAGTTTCTGACGCACGGATTTCTTGCGCTGTTGCTGACCCGGCATAATGAAGGTACGACCGATATAGCGGTTCTTCATAAAGCCTTCACGGTATTTCACACCGAGCCGGTTGGCCAGTTCCAGCGCTGAAGAACGGCTGGTATCCGGAATCGGGATCACCACATCGATATTGTGATCCGGATGCTCCCGCATGATCTTTTCCGCCAGTTTCTCACCCATACGCAGACGCGCCTTGTACACCGCGATGCCATCCATAATGGAATCCGGGCGGGCAAAGTACACTTGTTCAAACAGACAAGGGGTCAGGCGTACGTTTTCGGCACACTGCTGGGTAAAGATATCACCGGCTTCCGTCATCACCACACATTCGCCGGGTTCAATATCACGCTCGATCTGAAACCCCAGTGCATCGAGCGCGACTGACTCGGACGCCACCATGTATTCCGACCCGGTCGCGGTGTCACGACGGCCAAACACCGCAGGACGAATACCGTTCGGATCACGGAAGGCCACCACACCATAACCACAGATCATGGCAACGACGGCATAACCCCCACGGATACGTTCATGCACCCGGCGCACAGCACGAAAAATCATTTCCGGTGTTGGCACCAGCTGCTTCTGTTCCTGCAGCTCATGAGCAAAGATATTCAACAATACTTCGGAATCCGATGTGGTGTTGATGTGACGCAGGTCTTCACGGTAGATGTCCTGGGCCAACTCGGTGGTGTTGGTCAGGTTACCATTATGCGCCAACACAATGCCGTAAGGTGAATTGACATAAAAGGGCTGAGCTTCCGCCGAACTTGAACTGCCCGCCGTCGGATAACGCACATGACCGATCCCCATACGACCAATCAGGCGCTGCATATGGCGAGTACGGAAGACATCCCGAACCAGGCCATTGTCTTTACGTAGATAAAACTTTCCCTGATCACTGGTTACGATGCCGGCCGCATCCTGGCCGCGATGCTGAAGCACCGTCAACGCATCGTAAATAGACTGGTTTACATGGGTCTTGGCGACGATACCCACAATTCCGCACATTCGCGTATTACCTCAGAAATCAGACGGGATAGAGGACATCACCCGGTCAGCGGTGCCCGGCAGCGTATTACGCGCCCAGTCGGCCAGCATTTCCAGGTGAGGAATAAACATTGATTGCTGCCACCAGGGATCTTTTGGAACCATAGTGAACTGCAATCCATAAACAACCGCGACCAGCACAACCAGACCACGGATACAACCAAAAACCATGCCGAGTATACGGTCTGTGCCGCTCAGTCCGGTCAGCCGCACCACTTCGACAATCAGATGATTGACCATGGCGCCGATAGCAACAGTGCCCAGAAAGAGCACGACAAAGGCGGCGATCCAGCGTAATGAATTGGTTTCAATATAATCGGTCAGGAGGGTAGCCAGATTGCCACTGAACATCCGGGCCACCACAAAAGCCCCGACCCATACAATCAGTGACAATGCTTCTCGCACGAAACCGCGCTTGAGACTGATCAGGCTGGAGATTCCCAGCACCGCCAATATTACCCAATCAACGACGGCCATCTTGCTCTCACAGCGGATTTAATGAAGCGCGCAGTATAGGGTTTAGTACTGATTTCGACAACTGAAGAGACCGATTTGGGGTCATTTCGGGCCAGGAAAAGCGTCAACAACCCGCTCAAAAACAGGCATCGAACGTTATACCATACAGCTAAAAGCACGCTTCAATCGGCCTCTCAGAGCGTTAACGGGCGATAAAGCGCTTAATTCTCAGATCTTTGCGCTTTAATATTTTTTCCAGCTGAGTACGCAAGACCTCCGCCTGCTGCTGCTGCAGTTCCGGGCCAACAAACACCCGTGTCAGGCCATCGTCATCGGTACGGGAAAAGGCCTTGAAGCCCTGACCGCGAATGTTATCGCGAAAACTGGTGGCATTTTCATTGCTGGAAAAGGCCCCCAATTGCACCACCCAAGCATAAGGTAACGCAGTTTCATCCAGATGGGCACGTTCGGGCTGTTTTTTGACCACTGCTGGCACCGGGTCATCAACCTCCGCCGTATTAACCGCTGGCGTTGCCAATTCGGCCGTGGCTTCACCACTGGCCAGCTGCTCCAGGTCAATACGAATCCGTTGCTGGTTCTGGACTTCAGCCCAATCAGGCATATCAGGCATCGGCGGCATATCCTGATCAATCGTCAGCCGCTGGCTGGAGCCATCAATTACAATCGGCACCGCAATCGCCAAGGCCACAACAGTGACAACAGCACCAAGAATGCGCTTGTTCAGATGCTTTTCCATGCGTACTCCCCGCTTTTTTGCTGGGCATAAATGAGTGTTAATGCCTGCTCAACGGTATAAAAAGATCCAACTACCAGCCAGTGCTCATCCGCCAGTGCGGTTTGCTGCAAATGCTTCAGGGCCGCGTTTACCGTCGGATAAACCGCCACCGTACGATCAACACCATCAACACCATCAACCGCCACAGCCTGGAAACGCTGCTCCAGCCCGGCGGCATCCAGGCCACGATGACAGTCCAGTCCGGCCAGCTTCCACAAACGTGCGGCAGGTAAAGCCTGGACAACCTTTTCTACCGGCTTGTCTGTCAGCATCGCCAGCAGAATACCATCGACCTCCAGCTCACGAGTTGCCAGGTACGCTGCCGCCTGCTCGTTGTGAGCCACATCCAGCGTCACGCTAAACGTACGGCCGTCAGGGCATTGGCAGCGCCAACCCTGTAAGCGGCCCGGAACCCGCAAACGCTTGAGGGTGTCCGCTACTTCTTGTTCGGGCAACAAATGGCCAACCGCAGCCAGTGCCTGCAGCGCAGTCGCAATGTTGGCTGCCGGAATAAAGCCACGAGGCAACACCCATTCCATCGACGTATCGTCATCCGGGTACGGCAAGAAACGGATATTCAGCACAGCTGCGTCACCTTGCACCCGCTCAGTCACATCAAAAGCTTCTCCGCGCCCCAGCCACATCCCTTCACAGGCATTCACCGTGGCCCGAGCACGTTCCGGGGGATTGGGTTGACCACAGACCAGATAGCGATCTGGCCGGGCGATAGCGCATTTTTCATAGGCAATGACATTCAGGTCGTTCCCCAGCCAGGCTTCGTGATCCAGCCCGATACTGGTGACCACCGCAACATCGGCGTCCACGACGTTTACTGCATCCAGACGTCCACCGAGACCAATTTCCAGTACACAGGCGTCCAGGTGCTGTTGTTTGAACCAGGCCAGCGCAGCCAGGGTACCGAATTCAAAATAGGTCAGCGGCTGTTCTTCGCGCGCCTGTTCGACCAGCGCGAACGACTGGCACAGGTCGGCATCGGAAATATCGCTGCCATTCACCGATACGCGTTCGTTATAACGCAAAATATGCGGTGAGTTATAACAGCCGACCGATAACCCTTGGCGCAACAACAAGGCACTTATCAGCGCCGAGGTAGTGCCTTTGCCATTGGTTCCGGCCACCATGATCACCAGTCCGGCAGGTCGCAGGCACCCCAACCGCTCTGCGACTGTGCGCACGCGATCGAGGCCCATGTCAATCTCAGCAGGATGCACCGACTCCAGATGCTCGAGCCAACGCTTGACATTCCAACTACTGAAGTCAGTCATCCTGAATATCCTTCTTTGTTACGACCGGATTATTGCTGATCCATGGCGATGCGCATTTCCTGCATCAGCTCGGTGACCAGACGTCGGGCTTCAGCAGGGTTAGTGGCATTGTCGGCGATATGATTAACAATCGCGCTACCGACAATCACACCATCACAGACTTTGGACACCGCCGCTGCCGTGACACCGTTCTGAATACCAAACCCGACCCCCACCGGAATGGATACGTGCTGGCGAATACGCTGCAGGTTACGTTCAACGTCATCCACATCCAGCGCTTTCGAGCCGGTCACTCCTTTCAGGGAGACATAATAAACGTAGCCACTACCCGCCTTGCCGATGGCTTCAATACGGGCATCGGTAGTGGTCGGTGCGATCAGATACACCATATCCAGTCCGGCACTCTTGAAGATGGAATCAACGTCCGTGGCTTCTTCTGGCGGTAAATCTACCAGCAGTACCCCATCCACACCGGCCGTCACCGCTGCGGTCACAAAGGTGTCGTAGCCCATGGCTTCTACCGGGTTCAGGTAGCCCATCAGTACAATCGGCGTGGTGGTGTTGGTGGCCCGAAATTCAGTCACCATGGCCAGCACGTCGCGCAGTGAGGTGTTGTGTTCCAGTGCCCGCTCACAGGCCAACTGAATAGTGGGGCCATCCGCCATGGGATCGGAAAAAGGCACCCCCAGCTCAATCAGGTCGCAACCGGCATCCACCAGCGCATGCATCATCGGCACCGTGGCTTCTTTTTGCGGATCACCAGCGGTGATGTAGGGGATCAGCGCTTTTTTGCCCGTTTCTTTCAAGGCAGCAAATAAAATAGCAATACGAGACATATCGAACTCCGATCCTTATGCAGTCACGCCATCAAGAGTGGCAATGGTATGAATGTCCTTGTCACCACGACCGGACAAGTTCACCACAATGACCTTGTCGGAAGGCATGGTGGCTGCCAGCTTCATGGCAAAGGCCACGGCATGGGATGATTCCAGTGCCGGCATGATACCTTCCAGCCGTGTCAGCTTGTGAAATGCATCGATCGCTTCAACATCGGTAGCCGCCACATACTGGGCACGACCAACGTCTTTCAACCAGGAATGCTCAGGGCCAACACCCGGATAATCCAGACCGGCAGAGATAGAGTGAGTGCCCATGATCTGGCCATTTTCATCTTCCATCAGATAGGTACGGTTACCGTGTAAGACACCAGGACGGCCCTTGCTCAGTGGCGCAGCATGGTCATCACCGTCCAGACCCAGACCACCGGCTTCAACACCATACATGGCGACTTCCGGGTATTTGATGTACGGATGGAACATGCCAATGGCATTGGATCCCCCCCCGACACAGGCCACCAGAGCATCTGGCTGACGACCAATCTGCTCCAAACTCTGAACCTGGGTTTCACGACCGATGATGGATTGGAAATCACGCACCAACATTGGGTATGGGTGCGGGCCAGCAGCCGTGCCGATAATGTAGAAAGTATCGTCAACGTGAGTAACCCAGTGCCGCATGGCTTCGTTCATGGCGTCTTTCAGAGTCTTGGTACCGGAGGTTACCGACTCCACTTCGGCACCCAGCAGCTTCATGCGGTAGACGTTCAGCTTCTGCCGTTCAACGTCGGTCGAGCCCATAAAGACCTTGCACTCCAAACCAAAACGCGCCGCAACGGTGGCAGACGCCACACCATGCTGGCCCGCGCCAGTTTCAGCAATAATCTTCTTTTTGCCCATAAACTTGGCCAGCAAAGCCTGACCAATGGTGTTGTTGATCTTGTGGGCACCGGTGTGATTAAGATCTTCTCGCTTCAGAAAGATCCGTGCACCACCACAATGGTCACTCAGACGTTCGGCGTAATACAGCGGCGACGGACGCCCCACATAGTGCGCCAGGTCGTGATCGAAGGCTTTCTGGAAGTCTTCGTCATCACGCAGTTTCAGGTAGGTAGATTGCAGTTCATCCAGTGCCGCCGTCAGGGTTTCGGAGACGAAACGGCCACCAAAAATACCAAAATGGCCGCGTGCATCGGGCAAGTTGGCGTTTAATACATCTGCGTGTGCGTTTTGTTCAGGAGTTGTGTTGTTCGTTGTCGACACGATACACCTCGTTCATAAATGCCTGAATCTTGCTGGCATCCTTGATGCCTTTATTTCCTGGCCCGTCAGCCTCGACGCCTCCGCTCACATCCACCGCAAAAGGGTGCAGATCGCGAATAGCGGTTGCCACGTTAACAGGAGACAAGCCACCAGCAAGAATAATGGGTTTGTTTAAATCGTCTGGCACCAGCGACCAGTCAAAGGTTTCGCCAGTACCACCTGGAACACCAGGTTTGTAGCTGTCTAGCAGCAGAGACAAGGCACCTGGGAAGCGCACGCACGCCTCCACCATATCCGACGCTTGCCGGACACGGACTGCCTTGATGTAGGGGCGGTTGAATTGTTGGCAGAAGCCATCGTCTTCGTCACCGTGGAATTGGATAAGGTCAATTCTAACGGCATCCAGAACGCTTTGCACTTGTTCAACGGTCGGATTAACAAAAAGAGCAGTAACGGTAACGAAAGCCGGAATCACAGCGGCAATGTCAGCCGCTTGTTGCATATCAACCGCTCGCGGACTGGGTGGATAAAACACCAGGCCGATAGCGTCGGCACCGCTGTTTACCACTTTGATGGCATCTTCTACACGAGTAACCCCACAAATTTTGACTCGTGTGCGGATAACGGGCGTGGTCGACATTGCAAGGTTCCTGAACAAATACCGCGATGGTAGCAGAATTTGCCAGCAATGGCCGGGGTCAGGTGTGCCCTCATTCCCGTGCTCGGTGTGGGAATACGGATGCCGGGGCGGCTAGCAGGCAGGAACTTGGGAAGCAGTGACGCGTCAGCTGTCAGACAAAGCCAGTACGGGTTCCAGCAACAGTGGCCCAAATGGCTGACTGGGAATATCAAACTGCTGGGGGTATCGCACCCCGACAAAATGCAAGCCATCACCTGGCGCAGTAACGCCAGCCGCCAGCCGGGATTTGGCTTCCAGTACCTCCGCCATCCACTCAATCGGCTGATGACCTTCACCGATGGGCAACAAGACGCCAACAATGTTTCTCACCATATGGTAGAGAAATGCACTTGCTTCCAGCTCCAGCAAAATCAGACTGCCCCACTGCCGCACCTGGATACGATGCATGGTTTTAACCGGTGTTTTGGCCTGACAGTCTTTCGCCCGAAAAGAAGAAAAGTCATGCTGCCCCAGCAGCGACTGCGCAGCCTGGTGCATTCGGCCAGCATCCAGTGGGTAGCGCCACCAAGTTAACTGATCATGTTGCAACGCCTGGCGATACGGAGCGTTATTAATCAGATAGCGATAGCAGCGTGCCTGAGCCTTGTAGCGGGCATGGAATTCAGGGGCAACCTGACCAATCCATTGCAACGATACATTGGCTGGCGTGTTGGTATTAATTCCCATCAACCAGCCATAGTCACTGCGTTTTGAGGTGGTATCAAAATGAATCACCTGCCGCGTCGCATGCACACCTGCATCGGTGCGCCCGGCACAGGCTATCTCGACCGGGTGATTAGCTACTTTGGAGATAGCCGCTTCCAGAGCGGCCTGTATGGTAGGTTCGTTGTGATGTTTTTGCTTCTGCCAACCGTGGAAACAAGCGCCGTTGTATTCCACGATAGCAGCATAACGATAAGTATCAGACATTGATCAGATCAGTGAATCCAGCAGATTTTGTGCATCCTGCTTTTGTTGATCGCTACCTTCCTGGACAATCTCGTTCAACAGCTCGCGGGCACTTTCTGCCTCACCCATATCGACATAGGCACGAGCCAGATCCAGTTTGGTATCGCTGGCATCAGTACCGGACAAGTAGGCAAATTCATCTTCTGTCTCTGCCAGCTCATCCAGATCAATCGAATCTGCAGTAAACGACGGGATGTCCATGTCGCTGGCATCCGCATCCGATACGTCAGCCAAATTCGACTCGTCTGATGTGAAGTCTTCGAGTTCAGCCAAGTCTGGCAGAGCTTCAGCATCATCCAGCTCAAATGCCAGGTCTTCAAGTTCATCCAGTTGTGGCAGTTCATCAACCGCGACCGCTTCTGCCAACTCCAGCTCAGAAACTTCTTCTAGTTCCGGCAGCTCTTCAAAATCGAATTCCGGCAGTTCCTCTTCCAGGTCGGCCAACCCGGGCAAGTCTTCGAGTGGTTCCAATTGCTCCAGAGAAGTAGTCGCTGATGCGCCAGTCACATCGTCTTCGACAGTTGCCAGATCAAAATCGTCGAGTGCCGGATCGGCTTCGGCTAATGTCTCTGTACTTTCCAGTGCGCTTTCAGATTCCCGTCCGAATTCTTCCAGCTCATCCAGTTCGGGCAATTCCTGGTCGTCTTCACCACCAACAAGCAACCGAACCCCGGTCAAGTCTGCTTCGCTCAGCTTGGGCAGATCCGCCATGGAGTCCAACGCATCCAGTTCTGCCTCCAGACTATCGAGGTCAAACTCCATCAACGTCTCGTCAGCAAGTTCCGGCGTTGCATCGGTCCGTTGCTCTGCGGCTGTTGTACTGGTCGCTGCGGTGTCGTCTTCAGCCACCACCGAGGCAAGCATTTCCAGCTCGTTATCCAGTTCGGCCAGATCAAGATCCAGTTCACTGTCATCCGCTTCCAACCCGACAACCGGAGTTTGCTGTCCAGCGGCGTCTGTCACTGCTTCCTCTACATCTGGATCAGCCAATTCAGCAGTATCAAGCTCTGCCTCAAAATCAGACAAATCAAACTCATCCAGCGCCAGCTCAGCAGCTTCATCAATCGTATGAGGTGCTACTGGCAGGGTCACATCTTCACTGGCCACATTCAGCTCAGGGACTTCAAACTCCAGCGAGTGTTCTCCGTCGTCAACCGCCAGGGGCTCCTCAACAGCCTCTTCTTCACCCAGTTCTGGAATATCGAGACCATCAAGGTCAAATTCCATCACATTATCGCCGGACAAGGTGGCAGGTTCCTCAGCCGCTGGGGTGGCTTCTGCAAGTTCTTCCAGCAGATCATCAGATACATCAAAATCCATCAGGTTTTCATGTTCTGGCTCGCTGGCTTCCCCAACAGGTTCCGCAGTAATCTCTTCGTCATCATCGAAGGCGGACAGATCAAAATCCAGCCCCTGGTCATCGTCAGAAATCGTTACTTCGTCGACAATTTCTGCATGACCACCACCGGCCAGACTGTCCAGAGAGAAATCCAGTCCGTCGTCTTCCTGTGTATCGCCATCGTCGCCTTCGGCCAGGGCTGTTTCAAAGTCCATCGCATCAGCACCCAACACCGGCATTATATCGACGTCTTTTTCAGCATCCTTTTCAACGTCTCCAGCATCAGTTGCATCTGAATCCGTGTCGGTGATGTCGAAGGAGTCATCCAGATCGTTCTTGAACTCCATATCCAGATCGTCAAGTGAAATACTGTCGAAATCACTGTCAGTTACTGGTGTCATAGGACTGGTCAAGCGGAAGCGTAACTGCTCGGCTTCGCTCACATCGGCATCAGACGCAAAGCCCAGCAAGCGGGTTTCTTCATCTGCAAAAGCGCTGGCATCGTCAAGTTCCGACAGTACTTCCAGTAACTTCAGACTGAGGTCTGACCGGTCTGGCTGGGCTTCAATTGCAGGAGTCAGTTTACTTAACGCCTCATCAAAACGTCCGTATGCAATATCGGCGTCGACTTCGGTCAGCAACTCATCCTGAGTGTCGAAACTGTCGGTCGAAATATCCAGTGCATCATCGCCACTGAACAGGTCTGCTCCCAACTGGACACCCGTGTCAGAATCGTCATTCTCATGACCAAAGCTGAACTGGTCAAAATCATCGGTATCCGGTGCCGCAGCATCGGCCATTTCGTCCTGAAGCTGCGCGGCGGTGGCTGTTTCGAGTGATTCTTCCTGCTTGCTTCCGCCGCCCAGACGTTTTTTCACCGCGGTATAAATCAGCGCAATCAGTAATAATATTGCCGCCAATACACCACCAAGCGTAATCGGATCCTGCAAAATACTGTCAACCAGATCAGGCTCGGGACGTGGTGCTGGCACAACACGAGGTTTTGGACGTTCCGCCATCTCTGGCTTTGGCTCCGGCGCAGGTTGCGGCTTCACTTCTGCCAGGGCCGATTTGGAAGTCTCTGTCGCTGGCACGGCACGCTCAACAGCCCCTGCCACTTCCGCAGGCTGAGCCATGTCCGGCTGACTTGCAGGTGCCACCACCACAGACTTGTCTGCTGGCTGTTGTGCTGCATTAACCTGCATATTGGCAAGCTGGTCGTCTTTCAGGCTGACCAGGCGCTGTAACGCAGCGATCTGTTCTTCAAGAGCGGTCAGGCGATCAGCCAGATCGGCGTTGTCACGGCGGCTCTTGTCGAGGGTCTCCAACGCGATGGCCAAATCGTTTTCAAGGACTTCCTGGCGCCCATTACCGCGGCCGGCTACTTCACCGCTGGCTCCAGCCGAGTCGGATTGTTCGCCACGATCAGAGACCAGCCGAACCTCACCGCCGGTGGATGAGGCGCGTGAAGAAGGTGCAACAGCAGCTCGGCCGGTAGCATCCAGCTGTGCTGTACCAGCAATCGCCTGGTTCTGGCGGGCTACTTCACTGACAGCACTCTCAAAGCTGATCGCATGAATCTGGTCAGGATCAGGGATACGTAAGACCTGATGCGTTTTCAGGCGATTGATATTGCCGCCGATAAAGGCATCTGGATTGTGTTGCTGGATCGCCATCATCATTTGTTGTGGCGTGACACCGGTATCCGGTCGGGTAGCCAGTGAAATTGCCCATAAGGTGTCATTAGGCTGCACCATATAGGTCCCTGGCTCTGCAGACTGACTTTGCCATTGTCCGGTACTGTCACGAGTGGCAGCAGCTGGTCGAGCTGCAGGTGTCGCGGCGGGCACAGGCGCTGTTGCGCTGCTGCTGGTTGTAGCAGTCGGGGCAGAAACCAGCGGCCGAAAGCTTTCTTCTGCAAAGGTGGGTGGATCGAGCAATACGGTAAACTCTCGTACTACACGGCCTGACGGCCAGTTCAGCTCAACCAGAAAATTCAGGAAAGGTTCGGTTACCGCTTCGCGGGTAGCTAATACGATTTTGTCGCCAACCACCTTGAATTTGATTTTGGTAAGGAAGTAGGAACGTTCCACGCTATAACGTTCAAAGGCGTCGGTACTGGCCAGTACCGGTTTGATTTCCCACTCAGAAAGGCCTTCTGAATCGACCAGGGCTATTTCGGCAGCCAGAGGCTGATTAAGCGCCGATTTGAGCGTCAACTCTCCCAGCCCTAATGCCAGTAGCTGAGTTGACATGGTCAAACTTCCGACCAGCAGCAAGGCGTTCGCAAATAGGCGCTTCATTGGTGCATCCTTGGTTGTCACTTTACGGCTTTATAGCCCAGATTAATCAAAATATTCCGATAGCAGATCTGCTGGTAAGCACTAATACCGGCAGAGCACAAGCAAGCGTAAGTATCAAGTATAACCAGTTCTGGCGCAATCGCTGCGACCGGTATGCGGCAATAAAACTGATATGAATGAAAGGTTTATGACGTATTCGAGATGTTGCGTATGAAAAAGCGGACTTCCGTCCGCTTTTATTGACCAATTTCTATGAACGGTTTAACAAAATCCGCAACATTCTGCGTAAAGGTTCTGCCGCTCCCCAGAGTAACTGGTCTCCAACGGTAAAGGCTGAAATATACTCTGGCCCCATATTAAGCTTGCGAATTCGACCGACCGGTATACTCAGCGTCCCGGTAACCGCCGCTGGCGTTAATTCCTTCATACTGGCCTCCCGATCATTCGGAATAACCTTCACCCAATCGTTATGAGCCGCCAGAATTGCTTCAATCTCTGCCAATGGCAAATCCTGGGTCAGTTTCATGGTCATCGCCTGGCTGTGACAGCGCATCGCACCAACACGAACACAAAGGCCATCAATAGGAATCTGCCGATCCCCGGAACCCATGATTTTGTTGGCTTCAACCTGGGCTTTCCATTCTTCACGGCTTTGACCAGAATCCAGCTGCGAGTCGATATAGGGAATCAGGCTACCTGCTAGCGGCACACCAAAATGATCTTTTGGATATTCCTCACTATTGATAAATTCAGATACTTGGCGATCGATATCCAGAATAGCAGCTGCAGGATTGTCAAGTTGGTCACGAACATTGGAATGAATCGCTCCCATTTGCGTAATTAACTCACGCATATTCTGAGCACCGGATCCGGATGCAGCCTGATAGGTCATCGGCGCAACCCACTCAACCAGTCCTTTTTCAAACAGACCACCCAGCGCCAGCAACATCAAACTGACGGTACAGTTACCGCCCACGTAGGTTTTGATACCCGTATCCAGGCCCTGGTTAATCACATCAGCATTAACCGGATCCAGTACAATGATGGCATCGTCCGCCATACGCAAAGTGGACGCCGCATCAATCCAGTAGCCCTGCCAGCCGGATTCACGCAGTTTTGGATACACGTCCTTGGTGTAATCACCGCCCTGACAGCTAATGACGACATCCTGCTGACCGAGCGCACTGATATCGTAAGCATCAGCCAAGACACCGTTGTCTTTGCCGCCGAGGGCAGGAGCCGCCTTGCCTGCCTGAGATGTGGTAAAAAATTGTGGCGTTATCAGGGCAAAATCCCCTTCTTCTTCCATACGCTGCATCAGTACGGAACCCACCATGCCACGCCAACCGACTAATCCTGTTTTCAACATTTTCTATTACCTTGTTCTTGATACAGCAAAACCGCGACAGGCGCGGCTTGCATTCCAAACGAGCATCCGGAGTATCCGGTCAGTACAAAATAGCGCGGATTTCAAGACTGCTTTACAGCGCAGCCAGTACCGCTTCGCCCATTTCACTGGTACTGACACGGGTCATACCGGCAGAGAAAATATCTCCGGTACGCAACCCCTGATCCAGTACCTTGCTGACCGCTGCTTCAATAACATCTGCTGCCGCGCCTTCATTCAGGCTATACCGTAGCATCATGGCTACAGAGAGGATAGTTGCCAACGGATTGGCAAGCCCCTGACCGGCAATATCCGGAGCCGAACCATGGCAAGGTTCATACATGCCCTTGTTGTTTTTGTCCAGTGAGGCCGATGGCAACATACCGATAGAACCGGTCAGCATCGCTGCTGCATCCGACAGGATATCGCCAAACATATTGCCGGTTACCATAACGTCAAACTGTTTCGGTGCCCTCACCAGCTGCATCGCCGCATTGTCGACGTACATATGGGACAATTCAACTTCTGGGTATTCTTTCGACAACTCTTCCATAATTTCGCGCCATAGCACGGTCACTTCCAGTACATTGGCCTTGTCGACCGAGCACAGCTTCTTGTTGCGCTTCATCGCCGATTCAAAGGCGACACGACCAATACGACGAATCTCGGATTCGTTATAAACGTAGGTGTTGTAACCTTCACGCTCGCCATTTTCCAGAGTACGAATACCCCGTGGCTGGCCGAAATAAATACCGCCGGTCAGCTCGCGGACAATCAGAATATCCAGACCGGAAACCACTTCCGGCTTCAGTGTCGAAGCATCGGCCAGCTGCGGGTACAGAATGGCTGGACGCAGGTTGCCAAACAGGCCCAGATTCTTGCGAATATCCAGCAATCCTTGTTCCGGACGTTTGGAGCGATCTTCCAACTTGTCCCACTGCGGGCCACCGACAGCACCGAGCAGAATGGCATCGGCAGCGATGGCCTTGTTCAGGCTTTCTTCCGGCAGCGGAAAGCCGGTTTCGTCGTAAGCCGTGCCACCGACCAGGCCATGATCTATTTCCAGCCCCAGTTTAAAGCGACTATTGATATGCTCCAAAACCTTGACCGCCTCGGCGACAATTTCAGGGCCAATACCATCACCTGGCAAAACCAGAATTTTCTTGCTCATTATTATTTCCTGTTACTTGCTGTGGCAGCAGTCATAGGCTGCCACTGTGATATTCATGGGGTTATCCAAGCCGACAAACGACTCAGGAGCCTGCGTTAAACAACCAGGGAGAAGACACGCGACGGGCTTCTTCGTAGCTACGAATATCATCCGCATCCTGTAACGTGAGGCCAATATCGTCAAAGCCATTCAACAAACAGTATTTGCGGAAGGCATCTACTTCAAAGGGTATATCCTGGCCATCGGGTGTCAGAATCAGCTGCTTTTCCAGGTCGATGGTGAGTTCGTACCCTTCGCTCCCGGCAACGGCCTTGAACAGGCGCTCTACCGTCTCTTCCGCCAGCACGATAGGCAACAAGCCATTCTTGAAGCAGTTATTGAAGAATATATCAGCGTAACTCGGCGCGATAACAACCCGGAAGCCAAAATCCTCCAGTGCCCAGGGGGCGTGTTCACGACTGGAGCCACAACCGAAGTTCTCGCGGGCAATCAGCACAGACGCACCCTGGTAGCGCGGTTGATTCAGCACAAAATCCGGATTCAGCGGACGCCCGCTGTTGTCAGCATCGGGCTGACCTTCATCCAGGTAACGCAGCTCGTCAAACAGATTCGGGCCAAATCCGCTGCGTTTGATCGATTTCAGAAACTGTTTCGGGATGATCATATCGGTATCGACGTTGGCACGATCCATCGGTGCCACAAGGCCGGTGTGTACAGTAAATGCTCTCATGGTATTACTCCGGATCAGAATTCACGAACGTCAACAAAGTGACCCGCAATCGCGGCAGCGGCGGCCATCGCCGGGCTGACCAGATGGGTGCGACCGCCATAGCCCTGACGACCTTCAAAGTTGCGGTTGGAGGTCGAGGCACAATGCTCGCCCTGCCCCAACCTGTCAGCATTCATCGCCAGACACATGGAACAGCCCGGCTCGCGCCATTCAAAACCGGCTTCGACAAAAATCTTGTCGAGACCTTCTTGCTCAGCCTGCTCCTTGACCAGACCGGAACCCGGCACCACTAACGCCTGTAAAACACTGTCAGCAACCTTGCGGCCTTGTGCCACTGCCGCCGCCTGACGCAAGTCTTCAATCCGGCTGTTGGTGCAGGAGCCGATAAACACACGATCCAGCTTGATATCGGTGATTTTCTGGCCCGGCTCCAGCCCCATGTAGGCATAGGCACGTTCAAAGCCGGCACGTTGGGCACCGTCCCGTGCGTCTTCCAGAGCAGGAACCGTGGCATCAATCGTGGTTACCATTTCAGGGGAAGTCCCCCAGGTAACCTGCGGCTTGATATCTTCAGCGCGCACCTCGACCACCTTGTCAAATACGGCATCGTCATCGGATACCAGATCCTGCCAGGCCGCCAGTGCCAGCTCCCACTGATCGGCGTTCGGGGCATAAGGGCGGCCCTTGACATAAGCTGCCGTGATGCTGTCAAACGCGACCATACCGACACGAGCACCGGCTTCGATGGCCATGTTACACATGGTCATACGGCCTTCCATGCTCATCGAGCGAATGGCAGAACCACCAAATTCCATCGCGCAGCCATTACCGCCAGCGGTACCAATGATACCGATCACGTGCAACACCACGTCTTTGCCGGTAATGCCCTTGCCCAGTTCACCATCGACACGAATCAGCAGGTTTTTCATCTTGCGCTGAATCAGACACTGGGTTGCCAGAACGTGCTCAACTTCCGAAGTGCCAATACCATGAGCCAAAGCCGCGAAAGCACCGTGAGTGGCTGTATGGGAGTCGCCACACACCACGGTCATCCCAGGCAGGGTGGCACCTTGCTCCGGGCCAACAACGTGAACAATGCCTTGACGCTTGTCTTTCATTTTGAATTCAGTAATGCCGAACTCATCACAGTTGTTATCGAGTGTTACCACCTGGATTTTGGATACCGGATCAACAATACCGTCGACACCAGACTCACGCTCGATGGCGGTGGTCGGCACGTTGTGATCCGGCGTCGCCAGGTTGGCGTCCAGACGCCATGGCTTGCGCCCGGCAATACGCAGTCCCTCGAACGCCTGGGGAGACGTTACTTCGTGCAATAACTGGCGATCGATGTAGATCAGCGCAGTACCATCATCGCGTTCTTTAACGACGTGCTGTTGCCAAAGTTTGTCGTACAGTGTTTTTCCGGTCATCGGTGGCTCCTTATTGGAATGCTCTGTTGACGGGTGTGCTTTCACGGTCTACGCCGCTTGATGAGCGGGTGATTGCCTTATGGTACTCACTCTGTTAAACAACACAAATTCATTCTTTTTCTATATTGAATTCCTAACAGGAATCAGAAGCCAATAACATCAGCAGCGACTTACTCCGAGGCCCAGCGTGGATAGCCAACAACTTAAAGCCTTTTTGGCGGTTGCCCGCCACCAATCGTTTTCGCTGGCAGCAGAGCAGCTGTTTTTAACCCAATCTGCCGTTTCCAAACGCATTCAGCAACTGGAACAGCAGCTCGACAGCCCCTTGTTTGAACGCCACAACCGTTCCATCAGTCTGACCGAATCAGGCCAACGATTACTTCCAAAAGCACGTGAAATCCTTGAGCTGATGAATGACACCCAGATTCAGATCAATAATCTGGCAGGCTCCGTTGAAGGCACTCTCAGCATCGCTACCAGCCACCATATTGGCTTGCATCGAATCCCGCCTTTTCTGAAATCCTTTGTCCGCCAATACCCTGCGGTACGACTGGACATTCGTTTCCTGGGTTCTGAAGATGCTTATCAGGCCGTCGAGCAACGCCGGGTCGAATTGGCGCTGACAACGCTGGATGAACGGCAACCGGATCGGGTTACAGCGATCCCGCTCTGGCAGGATGACATGGTCTGTGTTTGTGCTCCTGGCCACCCACTTGCTTGCCAACAACAAATAAGCCTCTTCAGTCTGGCTGAAAATGTCGCTATTTTGCCAGAACCGGATACCATCACTTACCGGGTTGTCGACGCGGCTTTTCGAGATGCCGGTCTGACGCTGGAAACCCATATGCCGACCAACTATCTGGAAACCATCAAGATGATGGTCAGCGTTGGCCTTGGCTGGTCGGTACTGCCATCCAGCATGACAGACGATCAATTGTTTGTATTGCCCTGGCCTGGCGCTCCAATGATTCGGCCGCTGGGTGTTATTCATCTGGCAAACCGTACCCTCACCAATGCCGCCAGCGCATTTATTGCACTGCTAAGCGATTCAGCCACCGAACCGACCAACTTGATCCATGACATAGTGGCAACAGAAGGTGAAGCGTAAGCTGGGGATGTTGACGGTCAATACCAACGGGAAGTGGATCTGGATTCAACCCGCAAACCGGTCAACGTATTATCATTACCCCCTTGTACATCAATAACACGGGAGAAGCCGTTATGCTGGATATCAACCATTTGCTGGTCGTGCTCGACGCTGAACACCCTGAGCAAATAGCACTCGACAAGGCGCTCTGGCTTGCGGGGGTACTCAAGGCCGATGTCAGTCTGCTGACGTCGGTTTACGAACCTTACTGTGGTGACAGTTCTTCTCTGGAAGAAACCACCAAGCAGCAAATTCGCCGCGCACGTATTGATTCAACGGAGCGCTGGATTGAAAGCTTTGTACCGGAAGTACAGGAACGTGGCATCACGGTGCGTACGGAAGTCCACTGGCAGAAGCATCTGCATGAAGCCGTTATCGAATCCATGCGAGCGACAGATTACGATCTGGTTATCAAGGGGACTCACCCTCATAGCCTGATCGATCGCCTGTTCACCCATACCGACTGGAACCTGATGCGCCATTGTCCGGCTCCCGTACTGCTGGTGAAATCCCCCGCCGCCTGGCAACACAATCGTATACTGGCCGCCATTGATGCGACGTCAGTTGATGACGGCCACCAGCTTATTAACGACAACATTCTCTCGTTTGCAGAACATCTGGCCGATCATTTTGATACCGATCTGCATATGGTTAATGCCTTTCCTCAGGTTGCCATTGCCTTTGCCATGGTTCCTGAAGTCACTGCGCCGGACGATATTCAGGCCTATATCACTGAACAGCATCAGGATGCCTGCGAGCAATTGGCCAAGAAATACAACATTCACGAGGATCACGTTCATATTGCCGAAGGGGAAACCGATACCGTCGTTGCCGAGACAGCAACTGCTGTGGCCGCTGACGTACTGGTAGTTGGCTCAGTCGGCCGCAGTGGCATTGCCGGTGTATTGATTGGCAACACCGCCGAGCAGCTGGTCGACAAAGTGCCTTGCGATGTGATAGTGATCAAACCGCAGGATGGTGTTCTGCCTGAAGCAGAATAGCCCTGCAAGTAAAAATCAAGCAAAAAAAACCGGGCCAAAAGAAAAGGCCCGGTAAAATTCAGGACAGAGAGTGAGAGAGCACATCCGGTAACAGAATAACGCCACTACCGGATGTGACCGGACTGAGTGCCAGCCCGGCCACAATGGTATGACTCACTTCCCGGATTAAGTTCCCGGCTTTTATTTTCTGACGCCCTTTTCTTTCAGAGTGGTTTCAATTTCAGCCAGGCACGAAGGATCATCAATCGTCGATGGCGCAGTATATTCTTCGTTATTGGCAATATTACGCAGAATCTTGCGCAGAATCTTGCCTGAACGGGTTTTTGGCAGGCGCTGCACCACCACCGCATGCTTGAAGCTGGCAACAGCACCAATCTGGTCACGTACGCGTTTGACCAGCTCTCGCTGCAATTCCTCTTCGTCAATATCGATGCCATCTTTAAGCAGGATAAGACCCAGAGGCTCCTCACCTTTCAGATCGCTGGCCTGACCAATGACGGCACACTCGGCGACAGCCGAATGCCCCGCCACCACTTCCTCCATTTCGCCGGTAGAAAGACGGTGACCGGCAACGTTAATAATGTCGTCGGTACGACCGAGAACAAACAGATAGTTATCATCGTCCAGATAACCGCCGTCGCCGGTAATATAATAACCGTCAAAGGTGCGCAGATAACCTGCCACAAAACGATCATGGTTGCCCCAGATGGTGGGCAAACATCCGGGTGGCAATGGCAACTTGATTGCAATACTGCCCTGTTCATTGGCGGCAACCGCTTTGCCGTGAGAATCCAGGATTTGCACGTTGTAGCCAGGCGAAGGACGGGTAACAGAGCCAGCTTTTACTTTGGCCGGTTCCAGCCCCATATGATTCCCGGCAATGGCCCAGCCGGTTTCGGTTTGCCACCAATGATCCACAATCGGTCGCTGAATGTGTTCCAGCACCCAGTCATAAGTCGGCGGATCCAAGCGTTCGCCAGCCATAAAAATGGTCTTCAGTTTACTGAGGTCATATTGCTGTGCCAGCAAACAGTCGGGATCTTCCTTCCGCACAGCACGAAACGCTGTCGGGGCTGCGAACAGACCTTTGACGCCATACTCCTCACACACACGCCAGAAAGCTCCGGCATCCGGCGTACGTACCGGCTTGCCTTCGTAAAATACGGTGGTGCATCCTGCCAGCAACGGGGCATAGACGATATACGAATGCCCAACCACCCAGCCAACATCCGAGGCAGCCCAGAAGACATCACCAATTTGCATGTCATATACCACGTCCATGCTGTATTTCATCGCCACGGCGTGGCCACCGTTGTCGCGAACCACCCCTTTGGGTTTACCGGTTGTGCCAGAGGTATACAGCACATACAAAGGATCTGTCGCCAGTACCGGCGTGCAATCTGCAGGCTCGGCGGCTGCCATCCCGATCTCCCAATCGAGATCGTAGCGATCATTCAATTCACAGCGACACAAATCACGCTGTAGCACAATGCAACGTGACGGCTTGTGAGCCGCAATGTCGATAGCCGCATCGAGAATAGGCTTGTACTCAATGATTTTGTTGACCTCAATACCGCACGACGCTGACACCAGAACCTTGGGTGCCGCATCGTCGATACGCATAGCCAGCTCACTGGCAGCAAAACCACCAAACACGACCGAGTGAACGGCTCCCAAACGTGCACACGCCAGCATGGCAATCGCGGCTTCCGGCACCATCGGCATATAGATAACAACCCGGTCGCCTTTCTCAACGCCCTGAGCCTTCAGGACACCAGCAAACCGGGCAACCGCTGCTGTCAGTTCTTTATAGGTATAAGAACGTTTGGTATTGGTGACAGGAGAATCGTAGATCAGTGCCAGCTGATCTCCACGCCCTTGCAACACGTGATAGTCGAGTGCCAGATAGGCCGTATTCAGTTCACCATCAGCGAACCAGCGGTCGACGCCATGCTCGTCTTTACTCAGGGTAACGTCTGGCACCTTGAACCACTGAATTCTGCCAGCCTGTTCCGCCCAAAAACCTTCAGGGTCATTGATGGATTTTTTATATTGTTGTTGGTATGTCATAAGCCTTCCCCACTTGACTGTCGGGATACGATAGGCCATGACGTATTCATCCAGCTATTCGACCAAGGGGGATCACACCTTGGTCTATATCTTACGACCGTTAGATTTTTTCAAGAGTATCTTTGCACACTAGCTGCTGCGAACAGCAGGCCAAAAAAAACCCGCCGAAGCGGGTTTTTCAGGAAACCGGAGGTAACAACTTACCAGCCAGTCTTTTCCTTCAGTGCTTTACCGATATCAGCCAGGCTGCGAACGGTGGTTACACCAGCGTCTTGCAACGCTGCGAACTTCTCATCTGCAGTACCTTTACCGCCAGAGATGATCGCACCAGCGTGACCCATACGCTTGCCTGCAGGAGCAGTAACACCCGCGATGTAGGACACTACCGGCTTGGTAACGTTAGCCTTGATGTAGGCTGCGGCTTCTTCTTCAGCAGTACCACCGATCTCACCAATCATCACGATGGCTTCAGTCTGTGGATCGTTCTGGAACAATTCCAGTACGTCGATGAAGTTGGTACCCGGAATTGGGTCACCACCAATACCAACACAGGTAGACTGGCCGAAACCGTAGTCTGTCGTCTGCTTGACCGCTTCGTACGTCAGGGTGCCTGAACGAGAAACGATGCCGACTTTACCTGGCAGGTGGATGTGACCTGGCATGATGCCGATCTTGCACTCTCCAGGAGTGATCACACCTGGGCAGTTAGGGCCGATCAGGCGAACGCCCAGCTCGTCACACTTAACTTTGGCATCCAGCATGTCCAGGGTAGGAATGCCTTCGGTGATACATACGATCAGCTTGATGCCAGCGTTAGCGGCTTCCAGGATCGAATCCTTACAGAAAGGTGCTGGAACGTAGATAACAGAGGCTTCTGCACCCGTCGTTTCAACCGCTTCAGCAACCGTGTTGAATACCGGCAGGCCCAGGTGAGTCTGACCACCCTTGCCTGGAGTAACACCACCGACCATCTTGGTGCCGTATGCAATTGCCTGTTCAGAGTGAAAGGTACCTTGAGCACCCGTAAAACCCTGACAAATAACTTTAGTATCTTTGTTGATTAAAACGCTCATGATTACCCCTTATTTGCCAGCTGCTGCGGCAACAACTTTCTGTGCTGCGCCAGTCAGATCGGTGTCAGCAATAATGTTCAGGCCACTTTCAGACAGAACCTTGGTACCCAGCTCTGCATTGTTACCTTGCAGACGCACAACGACAGGTACTTTCACGCCGACTTCCTTGACTGCACCGATAACGCCTTCAGCAATCATGTCACAACGCACAATACCGCCGAAGATGTTGATGAATACCGCTTTAACGGAATCATCAGACAAGATGATCTTGAACGCTTCAACAACACGTTCCTTGGTAGCACCGCCGCCCACGTCCAGGAAGTTGGCAGGGTTGCCGCCGTGCAGTTTGACGATGTCCATGGTACCCATGGCCAGGCCAGCGCCGTTAACCATACAACCGATGTCACCATCCAGGGCGACGTAGTTCAGTTCCCACTTGGCAGCGTGCGCTTCGCGCTCATCTTCCTGGGACGGATCGTGCATTTCCTGCAGATCCTTGTGACGGTATACCGCGTTGCTGTCGATGTTCAGCTTGGCATCCAGACAGTGCAGATTGCCTTCAGAAGTGATAACCAGCGGGTTCACTTCCAGCAGTGCCAGATCTTTGTCAGCAAACAGCTGCGCCAGACCCAGGAAGATCTTGGTGAACTGCTTGATCTGGTCGCCTTGCAGGCCCAGTTTGAACGCCAGCTCACGGCCCTGGTATGGCTGTGCACCAACGAGAGGATCAATCGTTGCTTTCAGGATCTTTTCTGGCGTTTCTTCTGCAACCTTCTCGATTTCCACACCACCTTCGGTCGATGCCATGAAAACAATGCGGCGGGTTGAACGGTCAACAACCGCTCCCAGATACAGCTCCTGAGCAATATCGGTACAGGTTTCAACCAGAATGCAGCTAACCGGCTGACCATTTTCGTCTGTCTGGTAAGTCACCAGGTTTTTACCCAGCCACTGGTCAGCAAACGCTTTGATTTCTTCTTTGGAAGAAACCAGTTTCACACCACCAGCCTTACCGCGACCACCAGCGTGGACCTGTGCTTTGACTACCCAACGGTCGCCACCGATTTCGTCAGCTGCAGCTGCTGCTTCTTCTGCTGTTTTGGCTGCCACACCTTTTGAAACTGGCAGACCGTACTGAGCAAAAAGCTGTTTACCCTGATATTCGTGAAGGTTCATCGCTTTCGTCCTGTTTCTTTTACTTTGTCGGGGGTTGCCCGACAGCCTGTGTTAACTGAACAGCCATTGTGTGGCGCACGGAGTGCCGAGTGTTCAGCAATATAAGCAAAGGCCCGGATAACCGGGCCAATGTTTTACATCGGGATTACTTCTTCGGGCGACGATTCGCTTTATGAATCGCAGCATTGTTCACAGCCAAAGCGGCCTCATGAACCGCTTCAGACACGGTTGGGTGCGCAAACACCATCATGCCGATATCTTCAGCACTGGAACCGAATTCCATCGCCACAACCACTTGCTGACACAGATCACCGGCATTGGGGCCAATCACGCTGGCACCCAGAATACGGTCTGTTTCAGCGTGAGCGATCATTTTGACGAAACCTTCCGTCTGATTCCCTGCCATGGCCCGACCATTGGCAGCGAACGGGAACATGCCCACGTTGTACGGTTCGCCTTCGGCCTTGACCTGTTCTTCCGTCTTGCCAACCCAGGCAATTTCTGGGCTGGTATAGATAACGGAAGGAATCACGTCGTAGTTCACCTGAGCTTTGTGGCCATGGATACGCTCGGCCACCATAACACCTTCTTCAGAGGCCTTGTGCGCCAGCATTGGGCCACGCACCACGTCACCGACGGCCCAGATTCCTGGAGCATCGGTTTTACAGGCTTCATCAACGTGAATAAAGCCGCGCTCATCCAGATTCACACCACTGTCACCAGACAGCAGACCGTCGGTGTATGGCTTGCGACCAACCGCAACAATCAGCTTGTCGAAAGTTTCGGTCTTTTCTTCGCCACCTTCCTGGAAGGTGACGGCAACAGCACCGTCTTTTATCTCAGAACCGGTCACACGGGCACCCAGACGAATGTCCATACCCTGCTTGGTGAACAGTTTCTGCGCTTCCTTGGCGACAGCCTGGTCAGCCACGTGCAAGAACTTGTCCTGTGCTTCCAGAACGGTCACCTTGGCACCCAGACGGCCCCATACTGAACCCAGTTCCAGGCCAATAACACCGGCACCGATCACACCCAGACGAGCAGGAACGTTCTTGAATTCCAGCGCACCGGTTGAATCAACAATAATATCGTCGGTCAGTGGCGTTGGCGGAATGTTCACAGGAACAGAACCGGTGGCGATGATGATATGTTCGGCTTCAATCAGTTCGGCTTCACCACCATGAGGAGTGAATTCCACTTTTTTGCCAGCCAGCACTTTGCCCGTGCCTTCCAGACCTGTCACACCATTGGCCTTGAACAAACCGGCAACACCCATGGTCAGGTTTTTAACGATCTGATCCTTGCGCGCCAGCATGGTGGCAATGTCGATAGACACTTCACCGGTGCTGATACCATGCAGATCAAAATCGTGTTTGGCTTCTTCATATTTATGTGACGTGTCCAGCAACGCTTTCGATGGGATACAACCCACGTTCAGACAGGTACCACCAAATACGCCTTTACCGTCTTTACTCAACCACTTGTCAATACAAGCCGTCTTCAGACCCAGCTGGGCGCAACGAATGGCAGCCACATAACCGCCAGGACCACCACCAACTACGACTACATCAAATTTCTTGCTCATTACAAATCCTTAATTTGTCGATTATACGTCCAGCAGCATACGTGCAGGGTCTTCCAGCAGGTTCTTGATGGTTACCAGGAACTGAACCGCTTCCTTGCCATCAATCATGCGGTGGTCATAAGACAGCGCCAGATACATCATTGGCAGGATTTCAACCTGGCCATTAACCGCCATCGGGCGATCCTGAATCTTGTGCATACCCATAATCGCAGTTTGCGGCGGGTTCAGGATCGGAGTGGACATCAGGGAACCAAACACACCACCGTTGGTGATGGTGAAGGTACCACCCTGCATGTCATCCATACCCAGTTTGCCGTCACGGCCACGCTTGGCGAAGTCACCGATAGTGCCCTCAATTTCTGCCAGACCCATGCTGTCAGTATCACGCAGTACAGGCACAACCAGGCCCCGTTCTGTTGATACGGCTACGCCGATATCCTGATAGCCGTGATAAACCATATCATTGCCATCAAGAGACGCATTAACAGCAGGGAAGCGTTTCAGCGCTTCTGTAGCAGCCTTGACGAAGAAAGACATAAAGCCAAGCTTCTGGCCGTGTACTTTCTCGAACTGGTCTTTATACATCTTGCGCAGTTCCATCACCGGCTTCATGTTGACTTCGTTGTACGTCGTCAACATGGCTGCATTTTGCTGCGCTTCAACCAGACGCTTGGCGATAGTCGCACGCAAACGGGTCATTGGAACGCGTTTCTCAATACGCTCACCCGCAACAGGTGCTGCAACAGGTGCTGCAGCAACCGGTGCGGCTGCCGCTGGCTTGGCAGTACCGGTTTTCAGATGATTAACAACGTCTTCCTTGGTGACACGGCCATCTTTGCCCGTCGCCTTGATATCCGCACCAGCCACGCCGTTTTCTTCTGCAATCTTGCGAGCCGCCGGGCTCATGATCAGATCACCAGTCGCGGCTGCAGGTGCAGTCTCCGCTGGCGCGGCTGCCGCAGGAGCCGTTGCTGCAACATCACCTTCAACAAAAATGGCCAGAACTTCATCGCTCAGTACCACTTCGCCTTCACCCTTGAAGACTTCCTTGAGTGTGCCATTCGCTGGAGCGACGACTTCCAGAACCACTTTATCGGTCTCGATATCAACCAGCAGCTCATCACGCTCAACAGCCTCGCCTGGCTGTTTGTGCCAGGTTGCTACCGTGCCATCGGCAACTGATTCAGGAAAAGTGGGTGCCTTGATTTCGATGCTCATTATTTTTTCCTTAAGGATTCCTGCGATTAGCCCTGAAGATCCAGAGCTTCACTAATGTATTGTTCAAGCTGCGCAAGGTGCAGCGCCATATAGCCAGCGGCTGGTGAAGCAGATGCAGCACGTCCCGCGTAGTTCAGTGTCATTCCCGGCTTCAGGTTGTTAATGGCACGTTGCATGTAATGCTGGCTGTTGTACCAGGCACCCATGTTTTTAGGTTCTTCCTGGACCCAGAAGATCTCTTCCATATTGGTATACGGAGCCAGAACTTCTTCCAGATCGTCATGAGGGAACGGATACAGCTGTTCAATACGGACGATCGCGATATCGTTGATTTCTTCAGCACGACGACGTTCCAGCAAATCGTAGTAGACCTTGCCTGAACACAGCAGCACACGACGTACAGCCTGTGTTTCCAGTTCGTCAATCTCATTGATCACCGTTTGGAAACGACCTTCGGCCAGTTCTTCCAACGTACTGGTTGCCAGTTTATGGCGCAGCAGACTCTTCGGAGACATCACCACCAGCGGTTTACGCACCGGACGAATTACCTGGCGACGCAGCATGTGGTAAACCTGTGCTGGCGTGGAAGGTACACAGATCTGGACGTTATGCTCGGCACACAATTGCAGGTAACGTTCCAGCCGCGCTGACGAGTGCTCAGGGCCTTGTCCTTCATATCCATGTGGCAACAGCATGGTCAGACCACACAGGCGGCCCCACTTGTGTTCGCCGCTGGAAATAAACTGGTCAAATACCACCTGGGCGCCGTTGGCGAAATCACCAAACTGAGCTTCCCAAACGACCAGACCGCCAGGGGTCGTAGTTGAATAACCGTATTCAAAGGCCAGTACAGCTTCTTCAGACAACAACGAATCATAGAGATCGAATGCTGGCTGATTCTCACTGACATGACATAGAGGAACGTAACGGCTGGCGTCTTTCTGGTTATGCAACACAGCATGACGGTGGGAGAACGTGCCTCGACCCACATCCTGGCCGGTGATACGAACCGGGTAACCTTCTTTCAACAGGGTTGCATACGCCATGGTTTCAGCGTAACCCCAGTTAATCGGAGATGCACCGGCCCCCATGCGACCACGATCTTCCAGAATCTTGCCAACCTGACGCTGAACAGCAAAGCCTTCCGGTACTTCCAGCAACTTGTTGGAAAGCTCCTGCAATGCCTGGAGATCAAAGGTAGTGTCGGCATCGGCAGTCCACTCATGACCCAGATATGGCGTCCAATCGACAAACAACTCCTTGTTTGGCTCCTTGACGAGGCTTTTGACCACATGGCGACCTTCATCAAGCGCCTTGCGGTATTCCTCTTCCAGATCTTTCACACCTTCGGCGCTAATCACTGCATCAGCAATCAACTTCGCCGCGTACAATTCGCGGGTGGTTTTTTGCTTCTTGATCTGTGCGTACATGATCGGCTGGGTGCCGAAAGGCTCATCCGCTTCGTTATGACCACGGCGACGATAACAAACCAGGTCAATAACCACGTCTTTCTTGAATTCACGGCGGTAATCAGCAGCAATTTGGGCAGCAAACAAGACCGCTTCCGGATCATCACCATTCACATGCAGAATAGGTGCTTCAATAACCTTGGCAACGTCGGTGCAGTATTCAGTAGAACGAACATCTTCGCGCTTGGAGGTTGTAAAGCCCACCTGGTTGTTGATGACGATATGAATGGTACCGCCAGTCTTGTAAGCCCGAGTCTGGGACAACTGGAAGGTTTCCATAACAACACCCTGACCCGCAAATGCGGCATCACCATGCATTGAAATAGGAACAACCAGTTCACCCACCGTATCTCCACGACGATCCTGACGAGCACGTACCGACCCCTCAACCACTGGAGATACAATTTCCAGGTGGGATGGGTTAAACGCCAGCGCCAGGTGTACTTCACCGCCAGAGGTCATCACGTTGGAAGAGAAACCCTGGTGGTATTTGACGTCGCCATGGGACTGGTATTCAGACTTGCCTTCAAATTCGTTGAACAGGTCAGACGTCTTTTTACCCAAGGTGTTGATCAGGGTATTCAGACGACCACGGTGCGCCATGCCGATAACAATTTCCTTGGCACCATAAGAGCCAAAGCGCTGAATCAGTTCATCCATCAAGGGAATCAGTGACTCTCCACCTTCAAGACCAAAACGTTTAACACCTGGATAACGGGAACCCAGATATTTTTCCAGGCCTTCAGCCGCAGTCAGTCGCTCCAGCAAATGCAGTTTGACTTCTTTACTGTATTTGGGATGCGAGCGTGCGCTTTCCAGACGCTGCTGAAACCAGCGTTGCTCTGCGGTATTGACGATGTGCATGAATTCGGAACCGACGGTGCCACAATAGGTAGCCTCAAGCGCATCAACAATTTCTTTCAGCGTTGCTTCGTCCTGGCCAATAAACAGGGAACCAGACTGGAATCGGGTATCCAGATCAGCCTTCGACAAGCCATGGAAGTGTAAGTCCAGGTCAGGAACGCTCTGACGCTCCATCAGGCCCAGGGGATCCAGAGCAGCATGCTGGTGACCACGACCACGATAGGCGTTAATCAGCTGCAATACCTGAACCTGCTTGCGCTCGTGCTCGGTACTGACACTGCCCTGAGATACCGGGCGGTTGCGATGCTGATTTTTCGAAATGAGCAAAAACTGCTCACGGATCGGTTTGTGGGGTGTGTCGACGGTGACGCTTTCGTCGGCTCTTGGGAGTTGATCAAAATAATTACGCCACTCTTCAGGTACCTCACCAGGATCCTTAAGATAGGCTTCATAGAGCTCTTCTATGTAAGCAACGTTACCACCCGCTAACTGGGAGGTGCTCCATAGCTGCTCCATTGTTTGCTCGTGCATGTACGATCACCCTGTTCCTGTAAACATTGAGGACGATCACCAACAGAGTATTTTGCACCAACTCTAGCACTGCCAGGCGAGTTAGAGGGCCGACTGATAGGTCGCAAGGCCTCTGAGGTGAAGCAGGAATACCCTGGTCCCTCAATTACATTATTAGATTCGTAAAGCCGCGCTTTGTGGGCGTGACTTTCAAAAATTTTTCACGAAAACGGGCTGTGTGTCCAGCCCACTTACGTCTAACCGGCATTCCATAGAGTGCGGAATGCCGGCCAGTTGCCGTTTAAACCTGCTGGCTCAACAGCATGTTGCGAATATGACCAATTGCGCGGGTCGGGTTAAGACCTTTTGGACATACGTTGACACAATTCATAATACCGCGACAACGGAACACACTGAATGGATCAGAAAGATCATTCAGACGCTCTGTTGTTGCGGTATCACGGCTATCCGCCAAAAAGCGGTATGCCTGCAACAGACCAGACGGGCCAACGAATTTATCAGGATTCCACCAGAACGACGGACAAGCCGTTGAACAGCAGGCACACAGAATACACTCGTACAAACCATCCAGCTTCTCGCGCTCTTCCGGAGACTGCAGCCGCTCGATTGCAGGCGCAGGCTTGTTATTCAGCAAGAACGGTTTGATACGCTCATACTGGGTGTAGAACATTGTCATATCAATGACAAGATCACGAATGACCGGCATACCGGGCAGCGGGCGTAATACCAGCTTGTCCATCTTGCCTTTGGTCGCTTCAGAAATCGGCGTAATACAGGCCAGACCGTTCTTGCCGTTAATGTTCATGCCATCAGAGCCACAAACACCTTCGCGACAAGAGCGGCGATAAGCCATGCTCGAGTCCTGCTCTTTCACCAGAGCCAGAACGTCCAGAACCATGACATCCTTGCCACCAGGGACAGTAATGTCGTAATCCTGCATGTAGGGCGCAGAATCCTTCTCTGGGTTGTAGCGATAGATACTTACCAGCATTGCATACCTCCCATTAATAGGTACGGATTTTCGGTGGGAACGCTTCCATAGTCTTGGGAGCGAAGTTCACTGCGCGCTTGCCAATGGTCTTGGTTTGCGGGAAGTATACAGAATGGCACAACCAGTTTTCGTCATCACGTTCAGTGAAGTCGTTACGGGCATGTGCACCACGAGATTCCTTGCGTTCAATCGCCGCAACCGCTGTTGCATAGGCAGTTTCGAACAGGTTATCCAGTTCCAGAGCCTCGATACGGGCCGTGTTAAACGCACCGCTCTTGTCATCCAGAACGGTGTTTTTAAGACGCACACCGAGTTCATCCAGCATCGCCAGACCTTTTTCCATGCTTGGACCTTCGCGGAATACGCCAAAGTACAGTTGCATGGTTTTTTGCAGATCCGCACGAACGTCGGCAACACTCTCACCACCGCTGGAGTTATTCAGTCGGTTCAGACGCGCCATGGCAGCTTCAACATCGGCTTCGGAAGCATCTGCAGACTCAAATCCGTCACGGAAGCTTTGCTCAACCTGCAAACCAACGGCACGGCCAAACACCACCAGATCCAGCAGCGAGTTACCACCCAGACGGTTAGCACCGTGTACAGAAACGCAAGCTATCTCACCGGCGGCGTACAAACCCTCAACGACAACATCATTGCCGCTCTCGTCCAGAGTCAATGCCTGACCACCAATATTGGTAGGAATACCCCCCATCATATAGTGACAGGTAGGAACCACCGGGATCGGTTCTTTCACCGGGTCAGCGTGTGCGAACGTGCGAGATAATTCCAGAATACCTGGCAGCTTGGCATTCAGGGTCTCTTCACCCAGATGATCCAGCTTCAGGAACACATGATCGCCATCTTCACCACAACCACGGCCTTCCAGAATTTCCAATACCATGGAACGTGCCACAACGTCACGACCGGCAAGATCCTTGGCGTTTGGAGCATAGCGCTCCATGAAACGTTCGCCATCCTTGTTGATCAGGTAACCACCCTCTCCACGACAGCCTTCTGTAACCAGCACACCCGCTCCGGCAATACCGGTGGGATGAAACTGCCACATTTCCATATCCTGCATTGGCACGCCAGCACGGATAGCCATACCAACACCATCACCCGTGTTGATCAGGGCATTGGTGGTGGACTGATAGATACGACCCGCACCGCCAGTTGCCAGAACCGTTGCCTTGGCCTTGATATAGACAGTTTCACCGGATTCGATATCAATAGCGATAACACCGGCGACCTGGCCCTTGGAATTTTTCACCAGATCCACGGCATACCATTCATTCAGGAAGGTCGTGCCGCCTTTCAGGTTGCCCTGATACAGAGCATGCAGTAAAGCATGACCGGTACGGTCTGCTGCAGCACAGGTACGAGCAGCCTGACCGCCCTTACCAAAATCCTTGGACTGTCCACCGAACGGACGCTGATAGATTCGACCTTCTGCCGTACGGGAGAAGGGCAAACCCATATGTTCCAGTTCGAACACGGCCTGAGGGCCGACAGAACACATGTACTCGATAGCGTCCTGGTCACCGATGTAATCGGAGCCTTTGACGGTATCGTACATGTGCCAACGCCAGTCGTCGTTGGGATCATCGGAAGCGATAGCACAGGTGATACCACCTTGTGCCGATACCGTGTGGGAACGAGTTGGAAAAACCTTGGTCACACACGCGGTCTTGATACCCGCCTCGGTCAGCTGCAGTGCGGCACGCATGCCAGCACCACCACCACCGATCACGATGGCATCAAACGAAAGAGTTCTGATTGATGACATAACTTACACGCTCCAGAGGATATCGATACCCCAAACGAGGTAAACAAACAAAAACCCGACGCACACCAGTTGGAACAAAGTACGTACGCCAGCATTTTTGAGGTAATCGGTCGAGATGGTCCACATGCCAACCCAGGCATGAGCACAAATCGAAACCAGGGCGGCCATACTGAACACTTTCATCCAGGTATGAGCAAACAATCCCTGCCACTGAGCGAACTGCAAATCTGGTGAAGCCACCAGAAAGCCCACAAGAAACAGTGTATAGAGGGCCAGCACAACAGCACTAAGACGCTGTACTACCCAGTCATAAAGGCCACTACGGCCAAGATTTGTAACACTTGCTACCATACCCAAACTCCTGCCAGAAGAATTACGATCGCGCCTAGCACCAGAGTAATAATGGCACCGGTGTGTCCGCCTTCTTTGGTTTCACCAATTCCCATGTCCATCAACAGATGCTTTACACCCGCCACAAAGTGGTAACCCAATGCAGACAAAATGCCCCAGGCGATGAACTTGACTATCCCGTTATCAAATGCATTCGTCAGATTGGCGAAGCTTTCCGCAGATTCCAGCGATTCCGCCAGCGCCGTCAGCATAAAAGCGACGGCGAAGAACAGAATGAAACCGGATACACGATGGATAATGGATGCTTTGGCGGGAAGAGGGAGCTCAATAGTAGAAATATCCAAGTTTGTAGGTCTATTGCTATTCACGGCTCTTTACACTCTCTTATGGGCTCACTGCCCGCAAAACGGGAAGCGAGCGCGGGCTCAAGAAGACGACCCCTCAGCTTGTACAAGTTTTGCACAAGTTTTAAGGCCGCGACAAATTATAGTCATGCACCTTCTCTTTTACAAACACTTAGCGCCGCGAGTTTACTACTATGGTATGTAGTGTTTACACGACGTACAGACACAATGCATCTGAGCGGTGCAATATACTCCGCTTGAATAGAAAGATATGCTCGACCCCATGGTAATTGACAAAACGAGTTCACAACCTATAGTGAACCCCCTTAATTAGAGGTAACGCCTTAATTACTGGGCTTAATTTGAACAGCAGGAGGCCTATCCATGGCTGACAAAAAAGCAATACTAACGGTCGATGGCATTAAAGAATCCCTGGAATTACCTGTATATGAAGGAACCCTTGGGCCGGATGTTGTTGATGTTCGTAGCCTGACTGGCAAAGGCCTGTTTACTTACGACCCCGGCTTCGTTTCCACCGCAGCCACTGAATCCAAAATCACCTATATCGATGGTGATGCCGGTGTTTTACTGCATCGTGGCTACCCGATTGAACAACTGGCAGAAAAGTCCGACTATCTGGAAACCTGCTATTTGTTATTGCACGGCGAGCTGCCATCTGCTGCAGAAAAGGAAACCTTTGTCAGCACAATCAAGAACCACACCATGGTTCATGAGCAATTGAGCCACTTTTTTAACGGTTTCCGTCGTGACGCGCATCCGATGGCCATTATGTGTGGCGTTGTTGGTGCCCTGTCCGCTTTTTATCACGATTCGCTCGACATTCATGACGACAATCACCGCGTCATTTCTGCCCATCGACTGATCGCTAAAATGCCCACATTGGCAGCCATGGTTTACAAATACTCCATTGGCCAGCCATTTATGTACCCGCGTAATGACCTGGGCTATTCCGAAAACTTCCTTCATATGATGTTTAATACACCTTGTGAAGACCGTGAAGTCAGCCCCATCCTGTCCAAGGCCATGGATCGTATCTTCCTGCTGCATGCCGACCACGAGCAGAACGCCTCTACCTCGACTGTACGCCTGGCAGGATCTACCGGTGCCAACCCGTTTGCCTGTATTGCAGCAGGCATCGCAGCCCTGTGGGGGCCTGCCCACGGTGGCGCCAACGAAGCGGTATTACGCATGCTGGCTGAAATTGGTGACGAATCCAACATCGACAAGTTTGTTGAACGTGCCAAGGACAAGGACGATCCGTTCCGCCTGATGGGCTTCGGCCACCGCGTTTACAAGAACTTCGACCCACGCGCCAAGGTGATGAAGCAGACCTGCGACGAAGTTCTGGCTGAACTGGGCATGGAAGACGATCCTATGCTGAAGATCGCTATGAAACTGGAAAAAATCGCTACAGAAGACGAGTACTTCATCAAGCGCGGTCTGTATCCAAACGTCGACTTCTATTCCGGCATCATCCTCAAGGCAATTGGCATCCCGACGGAGCTGTTCACCGTTATCTTCGCCACCGGCCGCACCCCTGGCTGGATTGCCCACTGGAACGAAATGATCAGCAGCGATTACCGCATTGGTCGTCCACGTCAGTTGTATACCGGGCACAAACGTCGGGATTATCCGGCCTGAATCCGATAAAATTATAAAAAAGGCCGCTTATTCAAGCGGCCTTTTTTATGCAACCGCACTATTAATGTCGTTATCAATTCCGCTACCATCAGATACAACCCCACTCATTAATAAACGTTTCTTCTGGATTAATCAGGATATCTAATAATGAATATTGCATTTATAGGTCTTGGAACAATGGGTTTTCCAATGGCCGGCCATCTGTCCAATGCCGGATTTAACGTTACCGTATATAACCGCACGGAGAGTAAAGCCGACCAATGGTTACAACAATATAGTGGTAAAAAAGCAATTACCCCGGCAGCTGCGGCTAAAGGAGCAGAAGTTATCTTGCTTTGCGCAGGCCGCGACAGCGACGTTGAGACACTGATGACAGGTCATGACGGGATTCTCGAGGGGATACGACAAAGTGGACAAAATTGTCAAAATGGACAAATTATTATTGACCACACAACCACCTCTTCTGTTCTTGCAGAGCGAATGAGTGTCACCGCCCAGCAGATGGGCTGCCACTTTGTCGATGCTCCCGTTTCCGGGGGTCAGCAAGGAGCCATCAATGGCCAGCTCAGTATCATGGTGGGCTGCGATGAACAGCTGTTGGATAAGGTAATCACCACCACAGCCCCCTACACCCGCGCCATTGCTCGGCTGGGTACTGCTGGCTTCGGCCAAAAGACCAAAATGGTCAACCAGATCTGCATCGCCGGATTACTTCAGGGATTGGCAGAAGCCATTCATTTTGCCCAACACAATGACCTCGATCTTGAGAAGGTAATTCAGGTTATTTCCCAAGGTGCAGCAGGTAGCTGGCAAATGAACAATCGCTACCAAACCATGCTCGATAATGACTACGACCATGGCTTTGCTATCGACTGGATGCGTAAGGATCTTGGTATTTGCCTGGATCAGGCCAAGCGCAGTGGTGTCGCCCTGCCAGTCACAGAACTGGTCGACCAGTTTTATGCCGAGCTGCAATTGATGGGCGAAGGTCGCAGTGATACATCTGTACTACTAAAGCGCCTGCAGCAACAAAAATAAGGCGCTGCCCAAGGTGACTTGCCCTGACACCACCGTCATTGTCGACCACTGGAACCGGGCAATCTGTCCACGGTAAACAGGATCCCGTCATAGCCGGGCAAACCTTGAGATCTGGTCTAGTATTAACCAATAAACGGGAGCAGAGCACTATGACCACCCATGATCGTCATTCCATTTCAGGACAAGCCCGACCAGAAGACAAGGAAATGGACTGGAGCCAGATAGGCGAAACACTGGCCATGCTCGCCTTGGCAGTTGCCCAGATTGAAACCTCGTTAACGGAGGGTGGTCAGTCGGTGGACAAGTTGTCGACCAATTTTACCGGCATGGCCAACAACACCTTGCGAATTCTGCAGATTACCAAGGATGAGCCGCTGCAGGCCGAGGAACCAACAGCCAGCCGCTTGCGCAGTGAAATTCACCAAATCGCCACAGAGGTCAATCAGGAAATCCAGGAAGCCATTATTGCTTTCCAGTTCTATGATCGCCTGACCCAGCGTCTGGATCACGTCAGCCGCAGTCTGGAGCACATGGGCCATTTGATGGCCGACGGAGGCTCCCGCTACCAGCCGAATGCCTGGCAAGGACTGCAACAAGAAATCAAGGGCTATTACACCATGGAAGCCGAACGCATCATGTTCGAACAGATCATGGCCGGCAAAAGTGTTGCAGAAGCTCTGGAGATCTACCACCACCATTTCCGTCAAAGTGCTAATGATACTTTCGACACCACCGACGAAATCGAGCTGTTCTGACAGGCTGAAATATCCCGATCATCAAAGCCTTCAGGGAGCAACAGTCACAATCTCCAACGTCTCCCCAACACGTAACTGTGCGATGTGATCAACGGTTGCGTTTTGCCCGAAGACCAGCCGCTGATTAACCAGACAATGCTGCTTTAAGGCCGCAACTACCTCTGGCTGACGCTGCTGGGTCAGCAGATCTCGCGTCGGAATCACACAACGCTCACAGGGTTTGACCAACAACAACTGTCCATCAGGATGATCCAAACGCTGCCATTGCTGCTCAGCAAATGCCTCCCCACCCCGAACCACCACATTGGGCCGAAAACGCAACATATCAATTTCGACCCCAGCCGACTGGCTCAATACCGCCAGTGACTCTTCGCTGGTCACCAACAGCGGAAAGCCATCGGCAAAACCGACCCACTGCCCTGTTCTGGCAAAATCAGGATCAATCTGGCGATGACTATCGGCTGGCATAAACACCAACCTTGCTGGCTTGCCAAGAACGCTACTTAACCACTTGGACGCAGGTTCACCACAATCCAGGGCCTGAGCCGTATCCGACCAGATGGATACCGTCACATCCTGATCGACCGGCGTATTCACCACCAGATCCGCCATGCCTGCGAACCCCAACGTCAGTACACCTTGCTGAAGTTGCGTCTGAATCCCAGCCATCACTGGCAACTGGCGCTGGGTCAGAAAACGTCCGTCCGGATCCACAATCATATAACGACGATCACCTTCCGGCCCCTGGTGATCAAATGTCAGCCTGTCGACCCGATACCCCGCGCAGGACTTGACCGGATACAGATACAGACCGGTTATTTCAACGGTTGGCGTAGTCATGGCATCCCCTGCCTGGAAAAACACCCACAAAGAATAACGACTACACGGAAAATAGAGAACACTTTAACTCGAGCGGTTTTCCAGCTTGGTACGAATATGCCGCTGTACTTCGGCGGCCATCTCAAAGGGCGCAAATTTTGACAAAAATCCGTCGCAACCCACTTTTTCCACCATGGCCTTATTAAAATTGCCAGACAGCGACGTATGCAGTACTACGATCGTATCCTTGAGCACCGGATCACGACGAATTTCCGTCGTCAACATATAACCATCCATCTCCGGCATTTCTGCATCCGTAATGATCATCAGCAGTTCGTCGTTAATGTCCATGCCCTGCTCTTTCCAGTGCATCAATAATTGATAGGCATCCAGACCATTACGCGCCTCAACAATCGTCAGCCCCATGGGCACCAGCACCTGCCGCATTTGCTCAATTGCCACCATGGAATCATCCACGATCAGAATCTTCTTGCCCTGCACTTGGTTCAGCAATCCGCGGTCGTAGACATCATCCGACAACTGCGTGTTGTAGGGTGATATTTCTGCCAATACTTTCTCAACATCAATAATTTCGACAATACGACCATCCATCCGGCTGATGGCCGTCAGATAGTGCTGTCGTCCAGCGCCACTCGGTGGCGGCAAAATTTCATTCCAGTTCATATTCACAATGCGATCGACGCCCCCAACCAGGAATGCCTGCACCGTCTTGTTATATTCAGTCACAATAATCGTGGCATCGACGGCGTCCATGTTCAGTGGCCCCATCTGAATCGCCTGACGTAAATCCACGACCGGTACCGTTTGACCCCGTAAATGCGTCACCCCTCGCACAACCGGGTGGCAATCCGGAATACGGGTTAGTCGCGGCAGTCGCATCACTTCCTGAACTTTAAATACATTGATGGCAAAAAACTGGCTGCCACCCAGATGAAATAACAGGAGTTCCAGGCGATTCTGCCCAACCAGTTTGGTTCGGGCATCGACGCTGCTCAAGACACCGCTCATATTCAGCTCCAGTCACATATTCTCAACAAAGTGTAGACAAGACCGGGCAAAACGCATGGTTAAGCTAGACTGATAATTCAGATGCCAAAAATGGCCCTTGCTTTCGCTTGCTGACGAGAACCCATGAATGAGTGAAGTCACCGTCCCATTACTCGCCCGACAACCGATTCTCGACCAACAACAGAATATTGTTGGCTACGAATTACTCAGTCGACCTATCCCAAATGCTACTACTGCCTGGCAAGATGCCTATGGTGATCAGGCGACCAGTGAGGTCATCATGGGTGCCTACAATGAGATTGGCATTGACCGGGTAACCGGGGGATTACCTGCCTTTATCAACTTCACCCGTTACTGGCTGGAAAACCCGCCCTCGCTGTCTCCAGGAACCGTCGTTGCTGAATTACTCGAGCACCTGGATCTTGACGAAGCACTGATACACCACGTCAAACAGCTCCACCGACTCAAATATCAGGTGGCACTGGATGACTATCGAGGCACGCCTATACCGCTAGAGTTGCTGGACTACCTGCATATCATCAAGATCGATGTTCTGGATCTGCCCGTCGATACCAATCTGAAAACTCTGATTCAACGGTACCACCGACCCGGTCTGCGCTGGCTGGCCGAAAAAGTAGAAACCCGTGAAATGTTTGATGCCTGCCTGGAAGCCGGTTGTGAGTTGTTTCAGGGCTATTTTTTCAGCAAGCCACTCATCATGTATGGTCGTCGCATTCCGGATAACAAGCTGTCCGTGTTGAAATTACTCAAGGTACTGAACAATCCCGAAGTCGAAGTCGACGACATTCACCGGGTATTACAGGCGGACCCGCAACTGAGCTTCAAAATGCTGCAAATGGTCAACTCGGCCTACCTCGGCTGCACCACAGAAGTGACCTCCATCAACCGTGCCATCGTCATCCTGGGCTTTGACCGTATCCGCGCCTGGTCTAATTTATTGGCACTGGGCCGTCTGAATGACAAACCGAATGCGCTGCAAGAGCAAGCTGTTATTCGCGCCTGTCTGGCACGTCGCCTGGCCGGTCACTGGCCTGGAATTGATCAGGAAACCGCCTTTACGCTGGGGTTATTTTCGCTACTGGATGCCTTTGTCGATATCCCCCTCAAACACTTGTGCGAAAAGCTGAATCTGTCAGACAGCCTGAAAAATGCCCTGATGCGCAGAGCGGGAGGCCTCGGCCAGCTGCTGACATTGGTACAGAAACTGGAGCAGGCCGAGTGGGATGATCTTGACTGGTACGCGCTGGAACAGATCGGACTGCAAGCCGACGTTATCTCCAGTGCGTATGTTGATGCATTAAACGATGCCAGAGAACTGGTCGAAGCCCTGGCTTGACGGATTAGTTTATCCCCGTCAGTAGAATTTGCATTACCCGTGCCGGTGTTATCTCCTCATAGCAGGGCGGCTGCAGCTCGCCCTTGCCCGGGTAAAGACAGCTTTTCGACAAACACGGCGTGCAGCGGTACTGACTCCTCAACACCGTCATTGCAGGCCCTAACGCCCCTGTCAGTGAGGCATCGGTAGCGCCATAGATAGCCACAGCGGGCACTTCGAGCGCTGCCGCCACATGACACAACCCGGTATCGACGCCAACAATCGCTTCAGCATAAGCAAGATAGCCGGTCAGTTGATCCAGGCCCATACGTGGCAATACTTCAACACCGGCCAGCCCGGCAGCAATACGTAACGCCCGTTGCTGTTCCTCGTTATTGCCCCAAGGCAATACGACCAAACGGCCCGTCGCCACCACATCGGCAGCCAGCTGACGCCAGTAGCTCTCCGGCCACAATTTGGTTACCCAAGTGGTTCCGTGTAAAAACAGCCAGTAATGGGTAGCGTCCACGGGTGCTTGCCAGCGGCTGCGATCCAGACCATAACTGAAACGGGACATATCCAGTTCATATCCCAGTGCAACCGCAAACAATCGTCGCACACGGTGAATGGCATGCTCACCTCGCGGCACGGCAATGGCTTGATCATATGCCCTCGCCGCCAGAGATTCTCGTGCACTATGACGATCCAGCCCCACCTTGCGGCCACGGGCAAGACGCGTGATCAACGCACTTTTAATCAACCCCTGAGCATCTATCACCAGATCGTATTCCGTTGCGTTGACTGCTTGGTAGAAAGCGCGCATTTCCGACCGATTACCCGCTGCCAGCGGCTGTTTGCGCCAACGACGCCAAGCAACAGGAATGACCTTGTCAACGGAGGGGTGCCAAGCGGGAATATCAGCAAACGCCTCTTCAACCACCCAATCAACCGACAAGTCGGGCAGCGCCCGACGAGCATCCTCCAGCGCAGGCAAGGTATGAAAGACATCCCCCAGGGACGAGGTTTTAATCAGCAGAATTTTCACAACAGCATCCTGATACACAGTTGGGCGGAAAGTACCGCCTGCTCGCTCAGGATGCAAATTCTCCTCTGCACTTAACAAGCCTCCCTTGACAAGATCCAATGGCAGCGCAAGTATCGCAGCCCCGGAAAATATCACTCGCCTTGTTCATAGGAACCGTCACCGCATGATGCTCAGATCGTGGAAATTCTGGATCAGCCTTACCATCCTGCTGGCCTTTATTATTGTGGTTGAACGCAGTTATGGCTGGTTGGCGGTATTGGCCAGCTGGCAACGCATCTCCACCGGTGAACTGACTATCGCCGTCACCCTGATGCTGATCAGCTATCTGTTGCGGGCACTACGGTTCTACGATTTTTTCCACCCATACTGTCACGGCCAGTGGTGGCGTCTGACTCGTATCACGGTATTACACAACTTCTTTAATAACCTGCTGCCAATGCGCAGCGGCGAAGCCGCGTTTCCCATGTTGATGAAAAACCACTTCAGTTGTCCGGTGCGCCATAGCCTGCCCGCCTTGTTATGGCTGCGACTGCTGGATCTTTACATCCTGCTGGCATTGGCAGTCTGGACGCTGAGCGATATCCCCGACCATATCATCGCGGCTGGCTCAGCAGACATCTGGCTGTTGCAAGCTGGCTTGCTGGCACTGCCTCTACTGGTTTTGCCGGTGCAAAATCGTATCCGCAAGGTATTAAGTAACCACCCTGGTGCCATGGCCAACAAGATAGCCGACCTGATGCAGGTATTACCCTCATCCCCCTGGCCTTTTATTCGAGCCTTGTTCTGGACGCTGATTAACTGGGTGCTGAAACTGGCCATTTATGCTTGGGTGCTGCAGCAATTTATTGCGATCAGCTTTGGCCAGTCCTGGGTCGGAGCCAGTACCGGTGAACTGAGCAGTATCCTGCCCATTCATGGTGTCGCAGGCGCAGGCACCTACGAAGCCGGAATTGTTGCCGGATTATTGCCCTGGCAGCTGAATACGGCAGAGGCACTCGCGGCAGCGGTCAATCTGCATCTGTTTGTGCTCGGCTGTACCCTGCTGCTCACCGCAGTGATCACGATAGCCACCGGGCGATTGGGTCACAAACACCTGGACACAGGAGCGCTGAAAGATTAATTGCAGCTATGCAACGGTTGTCACGTTTTATCACCCGGCGCTTTTGGGTATCATCCGCGCACATTAAAGTCTGCAGAGTGGTAACCCCGTGATAGATTGTAGCAAGCCGTCCTTGTCCATCGTTATCCCCATGTACAACGAGATTGACAATGTCGGCCCCATGGTTGCCAGGGTGCACGAAGCCCTGACCAGCTATCAGGGTCACTGGGAACTGTTGGTGGTGGATGACGGCAGTACTGATGGCACGCCTCAGGCATTGCATCGCGAGTCCGATCTTTATGGCCCTCATGTACGGGTGGTTGAATTACGGCGTAACTTCGGCCAGACCGCCGCCATGCAAGCCGGTATCGACGAAGCACGGGGTGAACTGATCGCCACGCTGGACGGCGACTTGCAAAATGACCCGGCTGATATCCCCCGTATGATCGACCACCTGATCGAAAAAGACCTCGATCTGCTCACCGGCTGGCGCAAGAACCGCAAGGATGACCTGGTGATGCGCAAGATTCCGTCCCGTATCGCCAACCGTCTGATTGGCAAAATCACCGGGGTGCGCATTAATGACTATGGCTGCTCGTTGAAAGTATATCGCGCCGCTATCATCAAGCAGGTTCGCCTGTACGGTGAAATGCATCGCTTTATTCCTGCCTGGGTCGCGGCAGTGGTTCCCCCCAGCCGTATCGGAGAAATCGTCGTAACACACCATGCCCGCACCGCAGGCACCTCCAAATACGGGATTTCCCGCACCTTTCGGGTGATTCTCGACCTGTTGTCGGTCTACTTCTTTATGCGTTACCGCGCTCGCCCAGGCCACTTTTTTGGCATGATTGGCCTGAGCATGGGGTCTATCGGCACGCTGTTACTGATGTACCTGGCGGTGATCAAATTTGCTCTGGGTGAAGATATTGGCGGTCGACCGCTGTTTCTGATCGCCGTGGTCTGTGTCATCGCGGCGCTGCAATTCCTCACCACCGGTGTGATGTCGGAACTGATTTCACGAACCTATTTTGAATCCTCACAACGTCAGCAGCATCAGTATGTGATCTACAACCGTGGTGACGCGTCTGATGACCAGGAAGCCTGTTGGGCCGCCCCAGGCCAGGTAATCGTTGAGGCGGCAGATTCAACCGGCAAAGCCACCGACGATGCCAGCAGCCAAGGCTGATGGTCTTATGAAAATACCTCTCCCGGCAGGCATGCCACTGTGGCTGCTGCCGCTACTGATCGGGCTATTTTCGCTCAACCTGAGCGGCTACCTGCTATTTGACCACGATGAAGGTGCCTTTAGCGAAGCCACTCGCGGCATGTTTGAACGTGGTGATTTTATTACCACCTGGTTAAATGACCGGGTACGTTTTGACAAACCTATCCTGATTTACTGGCTACAGGGCGTGTCTATCGCCCTGTTTGGCACCGAAGTCTGGGCCTTCAGACTGCCTTCCGTACTGGCTGGAATCGGCTGGTCATTATCCGTTTTCGCCTTTGCCCGTCACTATATCAGCCGCGATACCGGTGTTGCCGCCGCGATGATCTGTGCCAGCGCGTTAGGGATCAATATGATCGCTCATGTTGCCACCGCAGACGCGCTGCTGAATCTGATCCTGACAGCGACTCTGTTACTGATGTATCACCACAGTCAGCTCAGTCTATTACCGGACACCGCAGTTGCCTCTCGACGGGTTCTCTATGCTATTTACACCCTGATGGCACTGGGGGTACTGACCAAGGGGCCGGTGGCGGTGGCAATTCCTCTGATCGTCAGTGTGATTTTTTACCTCTGGAGCGGCCAGCGCGAGGCCTTGCTCAAGGCACTGTTTTTTATACCGGGCTGGCTGCTGTTTCTGCTCATCGCCGCACCCTGGTACATGGCCGAATATCTGGCCCAGGGGCAGGCCTTTATTGACGGCTTTTTCTTCAAACACAACGTCAACCGTTTCAACAACACCATGGAAGGCCACGACGGTGGCCTGCTGTTTTACCCCTTGGTATTGCCCTTTGTCCTGGCACCCTTTGGCCCGCTATTGTTACGTATGTTACCCAGCATCAAAACCGTCAGCCGCGAACCGCTGAACCGCTTTTTATGGATCTGGTTTTTGTTTGTGCTGGTGCTGTTCAGTCTCGCCAGCACCAAGCTGCCGCATTACATTTTATATGGCTGCACCCCACTGGTGTTGCTGATGGCCCGCTACCGCTTCCAGTTACGCCGCCGTTGGCTGGCAGCTGTTCTGCCGCTACTGTTTTTTGCTCTGATGGTTGCCTTCCCGCTGTTGATTCCTACCATCAAGGCCGAACTGACCAACCCGATCGAGATAGAGACCGCCGAGCGGGCCGCCCAATATGTCAATCAGGACTTCGCGATGATTGCCGCAGTCTTCGGCCTACTGTCACTGCTGGCAATTCTCTGGAAACGCCTGGCAATCTGGCACGGGCTGTTTTTAACCGGCGTACTGCAAACCTTGTTCGTCTGGTACGTATTTGCACCAGCGTTCAGTGAGGCGCAACAACGCCCCATCCATGATGCCGCACAGTTTGTGCGCCAGCTGGGGGTTGATGTTGTCACCCAATCGATCGATACCCCCAGCTTTAACGTCTATCTGGATCAGGTCACACCACGACGGGCACTTGAGCCTGGGGAAATCGGTTTTGGACGAGTCGACAGAATCCCCGACCTTGACCGCTATCAGCTGCTGTTCCAGTCTGGCCCGATCGTCATTATCCGGCGGCCGGATCACAACACACCGAGCAGTCACACAGAAACCTCCCCAACAACGGATGAAAACAATGACTGATCATCTGTCGCTGCGACGTCGCCATCTGACTCCGCTGCTAGCCGCTGCCGGGCTGCTGCTGCTGTTCGCCCTTGTGGTCGCCATCATGGATACCAATGCTGCCCTGTTTCTGATGCTGAACCAGGATGCCAGCCTGCTCCCCAATGCGTTGTGGGCAAACCTGACCTTCACCGCCGATACCGTATTCGCCATGTCCTTGCTGTTACTGCTAGCCAGCGTACGTCCTTCATTGTTTGCCCCCGCATTGGTACTACTGTTATTAGGAACCCTGTTTGTTCACGGCAGCAAGGCACTGTTTGATGCTGCACGACCAGCCGCCGTACTGATACCAGACAGCTTTCATATTATCGGCCCCGTGCTGCGCCACCACAGCTTTCCTTCTGGTCATGCCTTTACCGCGCTGGGCACCTGGACTCTGGTAATACTGGCATTGTCACCCCGCTGGCTGATGCCACTGTTAATCTTTGCACTGCTGGCGGCAGCCAGCCGTATCGCTGTCGGCGCGCACTGGCCCCTTGACGTACTGGTTGGTGCCGCCTGTGGTATTCTCGGTGCCTGCCTGTCAGCCTGGCTGGCACTCAAGTTCGACTGGTTACACCATCCAGCAGCGACATTCACCTCAGCCTCATTGTTAACGCTCGCCGCGCTCTATATGCCTTTTTTTGACAGTCGCTATCCGGACACACAAATACTGGCAAACCTGGTGGCACTGGTCGCACTGCTAACAGCCATCTGTCGGTTCTGGTGGCCTGCGCTGTCAAAACGACACCAAAAGGCAAATTCATCTTCTGTTTAAAGACAGATACAGGCAGTAACCGGGCATTTTAATCGCCCCCACAAGAGAATCGACATTTGATTACCGATTCTCAGTTAAGAATATTTTTCTTTATCCATTTTTGCCGTCTGCTATATAGTGGCTGCCAATTTCATGGAAATTGGGCCTTTAGACGGTTCATTACTTCTTTTTGAAACAATAATTCAACGTGTTTGTCGTACACTGGCACGTCAAAGCACAAACAATAAACTGTTCAGAGATCTGGTTATGCGTCGAGTGGTAGTTACAGGTATTGGCATTGTTGGTTGCCTCGGAAACAACAAGGACGAGGTGCTGACTTCATTGCGTGAACAGCGTTCTGGTATCCGTTTTATTCCGGAATATGCAGAGCTGGGGATGCGCAGCCACGTTGCCGGCCGCCCCCAGATCAATCTGGCAGAACACATCGATCGCAAAATTTTCCGCTTTATGGGTGATTCTGCCGCTTACTCTTATCTTTCATTAAAAGAAGCCATAGCAGACGCTGGCCTGAGTGACGACATGGTCAGTAATCCGCGTACCGGCCTGGTGGCTGGTTCTGGTGGCGCATCGACCAGTGACATTGTTGAATCCGTCGATATCCTGCGTGAAAAAGGTATCCGCAAGGTCGGCCCGTATCGTGTTACCCGCACCATGGGTTCTACCGTATCGGCCAACTTGGCCACGCCGTTCAGCATCAAGGGTGTCAACTACTCCATGACATCGGCCTGTGCCACCAGCTCACATTGTATTGGCCATGGTATGGAATTGATCCAGTGGGGCAAACAGGACATCGTTTTTGCCGGTGGTGGTGAAGAGGAACACTGGTCGCTCTCCATGCAATTCGATGCTATGGGCGCACTGTCGAGCAAATACAACGACACCCCGGCAAGCGCTTCCCGCGCTTACGACAGCAGCCGTGACGGCTTTGTTATTGCTGGCGGTGGTGCCATGGTCGTACTGGAAGAGTACGAACATGCCGTGGCTCGCGGTGCCACCATCTACGCCGAACTGATTGGCTACTCAGCCACCTCCGATGGCGCCGATATGGTTGCTCCGTCCGGCGAAGGTGCTGTTCGCTGTATGAAAGATGCCCTGCAGATGGCTGGTAACCCGACCATCGACTACCTCAACACCCATGGCACCAGTACTCCAGCCGGTGATATCACCGAATTAAAAGCTGTTGGCGAAGCCTTTGGTGATCAGGTTCCACCTATCAGCTCCACCAAATCCCTGACGGGTCACTCACTTGGTGCTGCTGGCGTGCAGGAAGCCATCTACACCATGTTAATGATGAAATACGGATTTATTACTGGCAGCGCCAACATCTCCGAACTGGATGAGGGAGCCGAAGGTTATCCGATTGTTCGCAATAACCGTGACGCCGAATTAAAAACTGTGATGTCCAACAGTTTTGGTTTTGGTGGCACCAACGCGGCCCTGATATTCAAGGCTCTGTGAGAGTCTGCCTGCGGGAGCAACGCGTTATAGCGACGGCTCCCGTGTTTGCATTTAACAGCCCGTCTCTGCGCTCGAACTATGTCCGACCGTAGTTTCGGGCTTGGTTGGTCTGGTACCTTGCCTGCCAGCCTAGTCCGATGATCGGCATATTACGGAATTGATCAACCATGTCTGAACAAACTGCACCCAAACAAATAGACCAACTGTTTCAAATCGCCGAACAACTTTCGGCAGATTCTTCCCTGTTTCCGGAATACGAAGACAATGCCGTTGACCAAAGTGTCAAGGGACTGGTCAAACCGGAACACTGCAAGACCGAGCTGTCCCGCCTGAGTACGCTGAACATCGATGAATACATCGAACAGGTCGTTGCTCCTAGCGAAAGTAGCCAGCGCCCTGGTGCCAAAGCAATTGTTGGCCACCTGATTCTGCGCGCCATCACTGAAGTTGATGACGGCCCGCTGTATGCAACAGAAGCCGATATGGATTTTAACGGCAAAATTCGCCGTGTCGGTTTTATCTGCCAGAATCGTGAGTACAGTAACGGCGCCTGGGGCCCACAACATCACAACCGAGCCGCTCAGCTGGCACGTTCCTACGCCCGCCGTGCGATGCCGATTGTTACCTTTATCGACACCCCGGGAGCCGATGCCGGTGAAGCCGCCAATGCCGGCAACCAGGCCCACAGCATCTCCCACCTGATCACCGAAATGGCTAACAATGATGTGCCAACACTGGGGATTATTTGGGGTGCCGGTTATTCCGGTGGCGCCATTCCATTGGCAACCACCAATATTCTGCTCAGTGCCCGTGATGGTATTTTCAATACTATCCAGCCTCAGGGGCTGGCCAGCATCGCTCGCAAGTACAACCTGTCCTGGCAAGAATGCGCCAAGTACGTCGGCGTATCCGGCTACGAACTGCGCAAAGCCGGTATTATCGACGGAATTATTGACTACGCCCCATCCGATGCAGACGAAAAACGTTTTAACCTGCATCAGGCTATTGTCACGGGTATCCAGTCGATTGAAACTAATGCGGCAGAATTCGCTAAAAACCACCCCTATATGATGGATCACTACAAGCAGTCCGTGGACCGCTTCCTGAAACCATCGGAAAAGCTGCAAAACCTGCAGAAAGACTCCAATTTTTTCCTCGCAGAAACGCCAACTGAACATATCAACGTTTTTGGTCTGACTTATCGCTATACCCGCTACCTGACACTGCGGCGCCGGATCCACTCCAGCACGGTTGAAAACTACGGCCGCCTGGCAGAGAAAGAGATTCCAGAAGGTCAACTGCAGCAGCGGCAAACCGCCGAAGCCAAACGTAAATTCCAGAACTGGCTGCAAGCCCCGGAAAAAATCGTCTACGACGACGCCCTGCATAAAAGCTGGAAATCCTTCTGGAGCAAGTACGAGGATCGTGACGAGAGCCGCTCAACCATTGCCCGTCTGTTCCTCGGCGAGCCCAAAAACAACTATCTGAAATCCAAACAGGAACTCTGTTTCAATCTCGGTCTGTACCTGTTTAACCGCTGGAAATCCGATGCTCCGGTCAATTTCCAGGGCCTGCTCGACTATCTTGAAAACTACAAGCAAAGCCGTTTCCTGCTACGTGCCAATGATGTACTCGACACCCAGGCCGTCGCCCGTTTCATCGAGAACAACGCCCACCCGCTAGCGGCTTACATTCGCGAACAGTTACCGCACAACGTGCATCAGGAACTGACCGAGGGTCTGGAAAAGGAAAAATCCAAGGGTGCCTTGAAGCAATCCATCGCTTCGGCACTGAATATTATCCTCAAAGGTGCCTTGATTCCCGAAGGCGTAAGAACTCAACTGAAGCTGTCCAGTCGCACGGATACCCTGGCCAACAGCATGACCAGTGCCAAGGTAGAAGCCAATCGCCGCATTCTGGAAGAGTCCCTGGCACCCTATATCCAGTTCCGCCAGGAAAACATCCAGAACCCGCAGCACCCGGACATCACCATTCTTGATGCGATCTTGCACGATGAACTGCGTTTCGAGTTCACTCAAGTCTGTCGCAACATGCTGGTATTTGGCCAACTGTACGACAACTTCATCAACAATCTGGTAAACGTCGCCAAGGAAGCCAACGAAGCCCGTGCGTTATCGCTGGAATCGCTCAAGGCACTGCTGGAAAAATCTCTGGCTGAAGCCACCAATGGCGACAGTTATACCGCACAGGAGCGGGAATCCTTCACCCATTGGCTGAGCTACTTCATCAAGAGTAGTCAGCGTGGCGCGTTCCTGAAATCGGTCGAAGAATGGAAAAAACTGGCCTTTCCGCGTCTGTCCGACACCCTGTTTGTGGTCATTACCTTTATCTTTGAAAAACTGATGCCCGAGTACCATGCCGCTGACCAGGAAGGCAAAGCCTACAGTGGCCGCATCAATCCGGTGTCGATTGGTCGCCGCAAGGACTTCTGGAACCGTCTGACCATGGCCTACCACGACTTGCTGATCCAGCAAGTGCTGGACGACACCAAGCGACAGAAGAAAACCTCCGCCGGGGCCTTGATTGAACGCTTCTTCAGCGATTTCCAGGAACTCAACAGCAGCTTGATGTCTGCCGATCCGGTGTCCTTCCCTGGCTTTCGCAGCTCTATTGAAAGCGCACTGAAAAAAGACATCACCCCCTGTGGTGTCATTACCGGTATCGGCACCATCCGTATCGGTGAACGCGAACAGCAAGTCGGTGCTCTGGTATCCAACCTGGACTTTCAGGCTGGCGCCTTCGATATGGCTTCGGCGGAGAAATTCTGCAAACTGATGGTTGAATGCGCCAAGCTGCACTTGCCAATCGTCTGCTTTGTTTCATCGGGTGGCATGCAGACCAAGGAAGGCGCTGCTGCGCTATTTTCCATGGCCGTGACCAACGACCGCATCACCCGCTTCGTGCGCGACAACGAATTACCACTGGTTGTTTTCGGTTTTGGTGACTGTACCGGTGGTGCCCAGGCAAGCTTTGTGACGCACCCGCTGGCGCAGACTTACTACTTCTCTGGTACCAACATGCCATTTGCTGGTCAGATCGTAGTGCCGTCCTATCTGCCTAGCACCTGCACCCTGTCCAACTACCTGTCGGTATCACCGAAGTCGATGGATGGCCTGGTTCGTCATCCGTTTTTTGACAACCTTGACGACCAGCTGCGTGCCATTGACCCGGATATGCCCGTGGCCCGTCACTCCGTTGACGACGTCCTGGAGCGCGTGCTGCAAGGCTACGTCAGCGCCGAACGTCTGACGCCGGATACTGGCAAAGGCTCCACCGCTGCCAAGAAGTTCGGCAAGATTGACAAGATCCTGATCCACGCTCGTGGCTGTACGGCGGTGAAACTGATCCGCAAGGCCCAGGAAAACGACATAAAAGTGGTACTGGTACAGTCAGACCCGGACATGGACTCCGTTCCGGTCGATATGCTGGGGCCTGAAGACCGCGTGGTCTGTATCGGTGGCAACACCCCGGATGAATCCTACCTGAACGCCAAGTCGGTACTGCGCGTGGCTCATCACGAAAATGTCACGGCATTACACCCGGGTATCGGCTTTTTGTCTGAAAGCAGCCAGTTTGCGGCCTTGTGTGGCAATCACAATATCAACTTCGTTGGCCCGGCGGTTTCTTCCATGGAAACCATGGGTAACAAGTCAAACGCCATCAACACCGCCATGCGCGTGCAAGTGCCGGTAGTACCCGGATCTCATGGCATTCTGACCAGCTCGGCCAACGCGGCGGCGGTAGCGGATGAAATTGGTTATCCGGTACTGCTGAAAGCGGTACATGGTGGCGGTGGCAAGGGCATCCAGGTGGTTCACTCTGCTGACAAGATGCACACTCTGTTTCACCAGATTTCCACCGAAGCCAAGGCGGCCTTTGGTAACGGCGACGTGTATCTGGAGAAGTTTGTCACCTCCCTGCGCCACATCGAGATCCAGGTGCTGCGCGATATGCACGGCAATACCAAAATTCTGGGACTGCGTGACTGTTCGGTACAGCGTAACAACCAGAAAATCTTCGAAGAATCCGGTTCCACCATGTTGCCGCGCGAATTAGAGCAGTCTGCTTACGACTTCGCTTCCAAGCTGGCGAATGCCGTCGATTATGTCGGTGCCGGTACCGTTGAGTTCATCTTCGATCTCGATGCCGACACCATCTACTTCATGGAAATGAATACTCGTTTGCAGGTTGAGCACCCGGTAACCGAGTGGGTTTCCGGTATCGATATTGTCTCGACCCAGTTCAAAATCGCCGAAGGTGAATCCATTGCTGATCTGAAACCAGTCTCCAAAGGATACGCTATTGAAGTCCGTATCAACGCCGAGAAACCGGTGATCAAGGGTGATGAGCTGCAATTCGTGCCGACACCAGGGACGATCCGCCAGTGTGTACTGCCGCAAGAAGATTATATCGACCTGATCTCCATGGCGGCAGCTGGCAAACAGGTCTCGCCGTTCTACGACAGCATGATCGTGCAGATCATCTGTTATGGCGAAGATCGTGAAGACACGATTGCCAAACTGCGTGAATATCTGGATCGCGTCAAAATCACCGGTGTGTGCACCAATATCCCAACCGCCAAACGCGTGCTGGATGATGAAGTGTTCCGTAACGGCGTTTACGATACCGGTTATCTGCCGAAATTCCTCGATCGTATCAATCTCGATGAACTGATTGCCGATGTAGAGAAAGAAGCAGATCTGTCTGCCACTGCCGTCGATGCATCCGCCCTGAAAATCGAAGGTTCTGACGAACTGAAAGTGCTGTCGCCAACCACCAGCATTTTCTACGGATCTTCCTCTCCTAGCGAACCGGCGTTTGTCAAAGAAGGGGACATCATTGACGTGGAACATACTCTCTGCCTGATGGAAGCCATGAAAATGTTCACACCGCTGAGCCTGAAGCAGTTTAACCGGGCCGACGCCGAACTGTATCCGGCTGATCAAAAGTTCAAGGTCACCCGCATCATGAACTCCGATGGTCAACAGGTGAATCAGGGCGACCTGCTGTATGTTGTCAAGCCGATTATCGGGTAATGTTTGTCCCCCTTTCTGCCAGACTCAGTTTGGTAGAAAGGGGATATAAATATGGCAACAGTAATATAAAAAAACCGGTTCTGTCACCAGAACCGGTTTTTTTATTGATGATTTTTGCTGTTCGAAACCTTCAGAGTACAGCTTGCTGACCACCACCAAATCGACCCAACAACATTTTCACAATCCGCACGTAAGGGTGAGGTTTGAGTTCGATTTCAGCGACGACAGCACGATTCAGCACTTCAGCATAACCGCTGTACAAAGCAGCACTGTAAAACTGATACAACTCTTCCTTGGGCACAGACAATAATCGGGCTGCCACATCCAGTGTCGTTGGACGTGCGCTGAGCAAGGACGAAATACGATAAATATTGGGACTGGTATACAGACGCGTAAAGTTGGGCCATTGCCGCAACTGAATAACATCATCCTCACGACAGCCATCCAGCAGCCGTCCTCCAGACGATTGAAACGCCGCTTGCCAATAAAATTCACGAATATCACGACCACATTTTTCCACTTGAGAAATCAGTGGTGACGACTTCAAGCCACGTGCCCGATAAGCATCCGGAGCAGCAGCAAGCACCTCATCAAAGTCGATATTGTTAATCAGAAATCTGCCGGATCCTCCCAGCACAACCAGATACCGGTCGGTTGAACACAGGTAATCATCAGTATGGAAAAGCACCTGAATGTTCTTGCCAAACTGTACTGCCTTCTTGACCAGCCGATAGACACTGTCTTCCAGGTCGGTTGATCGCGCCCGTTGTTCCACCAATACCTTCATAAATGATCTCCGCCTTTACTGCTACTGCTATCAAGATGCATGCTGAACCGAGCCCGGGCTGTCCAGGCAACGCCGCAAGCGCACAGAGATCTGCCGTGTATCCAGCATCACCCGACCCAGATTAGAGCTAGCGCCAGTTGCCACTGCCAATACAATCCCCTCACCCAATTCAGTCAGGTGCATAACACCAGCATCACCCAGCACCACCATTTGGCGGAATTCTCCGATACACATTTCATCTGTCGCCTTCTGGGCCAACATCAGTAACGATGCATTCATTGCAGCAAAGATGTCCTCATTGGTATCTTTATCAAGGGCGGCACCAAGCATTCTTCCCTCTCGGGTCATGACGGCTGCCGCCTTGGCGGATCCACGAGATGCTGACTGGCTAACAAACTGCTTCAGCGTATTTGCAATAGAGTTGGCTTCAGGATAATGGGGATCAATTTCAGGGAACATCGACAACCTCTCTTGGTTCCACTAAGCGCAATAACACTGCACTCTTTATGGTACCTTTAACGAAGTGCCAGCATATCACTGCCTGAATATCGCAGCCTGACACTGATCGCATTATTGACAACGGGAAATAAAGGAATCCCTACTTTGTGATGATATAGACACAAAAAATGTGAACCACTTCACACTTGTCTCACTCAAACCAAAACACTGAATCACCAAGACCAGCCACAGTGCTTCACTAAAATCCGAGCGCAACTTGGGGTGTCTCAGCCATAGCTGGATTACAAACGGAAACACGATCCCCCAGAGAATGTTTTTTCTCATCCTGCCGCTGCGCCAGATAAGCTTTGACGGATTGTCCCCTGGCAATCGCCAAAGCTTGCCAGCCTTCGCCCAGGGTGTTGGCTTCGCCACGGCTGACCAGCGGGCATACCTGTAGCTCCAGCTCTGTTTTGCTGGCCATGATCGTGGCAACCTTGTCGAGGTAGGACTGATGGTCCGGACTGAGTGTGCTGTCCTGCTCGGCAAACGTCAGCGGATTAAGTCGTATGGCAAACAGCTGATCACTGGCAAGGGAAGCAATACTGATCAAGGTGCCATAGGGTTGAAAGGCCTGCTTCAGATAAAACAATGTGGCGGTTCTCACCGCCTTTTTGGTCACTTGCTGCAATACATCCTGAATGCCGATATCGGGATCATTCACTGCCCCCGTAAGCGGGACGTCGATTCTCAAATTGTTGTTATCGTCTTTCAGCACCGACAGCGCCGTTTCTAACGGCATCGAGATCTGCTTGCTGACACGATCAATGGTGTCCTGATCTTCCGGCTCGAAACGACTGTTCTGCAGTACCAACAGTGCCTTGCCCTTCATTTGTCCGTTAACAATATCGAGGTTGCTATCCAGTTTCAGCATGCCTTTCTGAACCTTGTAGCCCATTGCCTCAACCACATAGGGGCTGAAAGGAGGCAAGTTCAGTTGACGCACGACCAACTTGAACTTGCCTTCTGGTAATCCCTGCCGCAACCCGGCATTCGCCGTAAATTCAATGCTGTTGTAGTCGTCCAGTCCAGCGCTCACCGACACAGGTACCGGTTTGCCAGTTTCGTTCAGCAAGGCAGCGGAATCCAGTTCACCGATACTGACTGCTTTCAGCGTCAGTGTACTTTTATGAGGTGGCGATACCGCCAAATCGTACCAGTAGATGCGGCTCGCCGATGGCTCTTCCGCACTTGCTTCCATCATGGTTACACCAGCGATATGAACCACCAAACCAGCCTCATCACTGGCCGACTCATCCATAACACCCTTGTTATTACCCGTGCTGCCCGTATTAATACTGCTTGTATTAGCCGCAACAGTTACCGCCGATGGTGATGGCAACCCGGCGATCAAACCATTTTCCAGCCGGGTCAGATGGGCTTGCAAGCCGGAGAATTGATGTACCCCGGTACTCAGGGTCTGGCCATCGAAGACAATCGACGGTACTTCATAACGCCCAAGACTGAACAACATCCCCTGCTTCCTGGCAATTGCATTGGCACTGTCGGGCAGCTGTAACGTCAAACCATTCACCACCAGCTGCTCCAGCGTCTGAACACTGCGATCAGCACGAATCCCGTTCAGGTTCAGCTCTTCCAGCGACACCGGCGGCTGGTTACCCACCACGGCATCGAAGTGTTTGAAGGTGACATCACCGGTCAATTCCGGATCACGCCGCCAGTCGTTGAGCGCCCCTTGCCAGCTAAAGATCAGTGGCTGCTTTAAATCGACTGGCTGCGGCTGACTGATATGCAACTCCGCCACTTGCAGAGAGCCTTGCAGATCAATGGGTAAATTTTCAGCGCTGTTTACCAGGCCAACGGTCATTTCATTGGCAGTGATACGAGCCTGTATACCGTCTTGCTGCCAACGCAGGTCAACATCATTGACGACGATGCCCTGCAACAACACCTCAAACTGGCGACTAACGGCGTTAGCACTGCTACTGGCATTGGTCGTCGTGGCATGAGAATCAGCACTTGCTGGCGCTGCAGTCTCGTCCGCAGCTGCGGCGCTGGTGGGTAATTGCAACGGTAATCCGGCAATGTTGCCGTCATAGTAACGACCATCCAGCGATACACCGGCAATGGTCTGTTGCCCGACAGATAGCGTGATCCCATCAAACGCCAGTGTATTAGCCTTATATCGATTCAGGGCAAACAAGGTCACCGGTTCTGCTGTTGGGGTGACACTGGCATCGACGCGACTTTTAATACTGACGCCGTCGAGTTGGAATTGGCTCAAATTCTGTTGTTCTGCGTCGGCAACCAGCCCCTGCAGCTTCAGACTGCCAAACCCGGCCTGAGTCGTATCCAGCAACGTCAATGCTAATGGGCCGATAGCAAGATCACCGCTAACCCCCGGATCTGTATGCCAGTGCGTCAGGCGGCCTTGCCACTTCAGCAGCATCGGCTGATCCAGCGTCAGAGTTTGTGGTGTACCCGCAGGCAAGCCGGGTATCAGAGTGTTCAAATCCAGATCTGGCGCCAGGCTCTGCAATAATTGCTGGTTGCCGGACAGTCGATCCAGCGACAGGGTTGCTGCCAGTTCAATATCGTCATCCGTGCGGCTGTCAAAACCGCTTATATCGACGGAAGGCATACTCAGCTGAGTATCCAGGCCATCTTGCTGCCAGCCCAGTAACCAGTCTGTCAGACTGAGATTGCCCAGTCGAACAGCCCATGATGTTGATGCGGCGGTTGTCTGGCTGTTTTCAGTTGCCGTCTCAGCGCCGTTCGCTGCCAGCGGCAAAGAGAGTCCGGCCACCAGTAACTGATCCCCCTGACGGACAGCAGCAAGCCGTACCCCATCCAGTCGCAGCCGGGTAATATCAATCAGTTGGTGTTGAATCTGGCCAGTATCAATATCCAGCGTGAGCTGTCCGATACGGGTTGCTCCGGCACCCACTCCCGGATGTTGCAAGGTCACCCCGGTCAGGGTCAGTTCACCACTGATCACCGCCAACTGCCAGTCGGTCAACGTCAGTTGATAATCCTCACCCTGGTCGGCATACCATTGTTGCAACCAGGAAAGCGCCAGTGGCGGACCGGCAAAACGGATCAGCGGGATTGATAAAATCAGTAACACCAATAACAGCAGAAAAGAACGTCCCAGCCAGAACAGCCATCCCCGCGACACAGCTGTTGCAGAGGATGGGGCTGAAGGCCGGTTATTGGGTGACTTGCTGGCAGCCATGCTGTCTCCTGATAGTGCAAAAATAAGTTGCATACAAAAATACGTTACATACTAAGTTGCATACATTGTTACGTTGGTGCGCAGCCGCTGACCACCTGGCCTGTCACTATCCCCATAAAGCATCGCGTAAACCACTGGCCCTTTCGACCCGACTGGCCAGTCCCTGCTGCCAACAACTCTGACTGGTCAGCAAGACAAAGTGCTCACGTGCACGGGTAATGGCGGTGTATACCAGTTCCCGCGTGATCACCGCCTGCCAGACCGGAGGTAACAGCAGTTGCACAGCACGAAACTCTGAACCCTGGCTTTTATGGACTGTCATGGCGAAAGAAGTTTCATGACTGGGCAAACGACTGGGCAACAGCTGCCGGACACCACCATCAGCGGTCTGAAACACCACCCGCAGAGCACCACTGGCATCTGCCACCGTCACGCCGATATCGCCGTTAAACAGACCGAGATCATAATCATTACGGGTAACCAGCACCGGCCTGCCAGAGTACCACAGGCTATCGAACGTACGCTTGAGCAGACCGGCACGGGTCAGCAATTCTTCGATGCGGGCATTGATTACCTCAACACCAAACGGCCCCTGCCGAGTCGCCACCAGCACCTGAAAATCATTAAACGCCGCCAGCATACGCTGGCTGTCCGCTGCCGCGACCGCTTCACAATAGTGGCGATAACCCTCAATCAGCACATCCTGCCATGGCTGGCTGCCGCCAACCGGCTCGCTGGTGTCGAGCGGATGCAGCAGTAACTCAATGTCGTCGTAGCGGGGAAACATATTCAACGCCGCAGTGACATCACCGCAGTTGGTCGCCGCCGCTAACTGACCAATGCCGCTGTTGGCATCAAAACGATGGGATATCTGCAGTTGCACCACGGCGTTAACCATTGGGTGGTGAGTGTCATCTGCCACGGAGTCGGGCCGACCAAGCGCCGGGTTATAACCACACAGGGATTCAACCTGCTGGCCAAAGTCGGTATCTGGCCAGTGGACAGCACCGGCATCACACAGATCAGCCAGTACACTGCCCGCTTCCACCGACGCCAGCTGATCCTTGTCGCCCAGTAACACCAGCCGTGCCGTCGGAGCCAGCGCACTCATCAGTTGATACATCATCGCCAGATCGATCATCGACGATTCATCCACCACCACACAGTCATACGGCAAATGCCGTTGTGGGCCAAAACGGAAGCCACCGGGGTGCCAGCCCAGTAACCGATGCAAGGTAAAGCTGACGTCCGGAATACGTTCTGCCATGGCAATACCACCCCGTAATTTGGCCGCCCGAATGGACTCGGTCATACGCGCTGCGGCCTTACCCGTAGGTGCGGCCAATGCAATGCGTAATGATGGCTGCAGCGTCAGCAAGGCACTCAGCAAACGCGTAACCGTGGTCGTTTTGCCAGTACCCGGGCCGCCGGTGATCACACTGAAATGTTGCAAGCAGGCGGTTGTCGCCGCCATTGCCTGCCAGTCGTGCTGGCCATCAAGCTGACGCGGGAACAGCGTCGTCAATGCTTGCCGTAAATCAGGCTGCTGCACACTCTGCTCCGCTGACAGATCCAGACGCCCCTTGATTTGCTGCTCCAAGCCACTTTGATAGAAAAAATACCGCGCCAGGTAGACACGTAATACCGGTTTACCCGCCACCTGTCGCTGCTCCAGCACCAGAGGCTGACCCTGATAAGCATCGGCCACCAACATCTCGTCGTCACACGGACACCACCAGCAACCCTGACAAGAACGTAGCCAGTCGCGCCAATGTTCGATAACTGGCCAGCTGGCCGCCAGTTCCGGCAGCGGCGCGTGATCCAGTGGCAAACACACTTGTCCCCGGCCCAGTACCACCGACACCAACGCTGCAGCCAGATACAAGGCCTGCGCCTGCTCCGGCGGGCACTGTCCTTCGTACTCCAGCAGTTGCCGACTGAGTTGCTGATCAATCTCCCGCAGTCGCCCGGAATCCCTTAACCGCACCAGTAGCGGTGACAAGGATGTCCGCGCTGTTAATGGTGCCAGCACCGGTACCAGCCGACGCCCAGACGCAGACTCATGGATAACAGTGATCATAAATCCAGTTCTCCCTGAATCTGTTGTTGCGGAAGTGGTGTCGACAGCTGGCGCTCCTGAACCTCTGCCACCCCGGTCTGACGCAGCAGCCGCTGCTGCCAGCGTTGCAGTGCTTGCGGATCGATGGCGCGAAAATAAACGCCGGGACACGGGTCAGATGGATGACCAGCACCAGCAACCGTCTTGGGGCCCATGCCCCGCAAAAACAGGTAATACACGCCACCGAGGTGACGCTGTGGCGCATAGTCCGGTAGCCGCTGACGCAAAAACTGATCCAGTGCCAGGGTATAAATCCAGGCCTGCAAATCATAATGATGCTCCACCATGCTCTGCTGCAGCGCGGCTCCAGTGTAGTGTTGGGGCTGGTCGCCAAGATAATTCGATTTGTAATCCACCAGGTAATAACGCCCCTGGAAACAGAACATCAGGTCGATAAAGCCTTTCAGATAGCCCGTCACCGGGCTGAACTCCAGCCGTGGACGCCAGATACCTTCGACGTCGCGGTCGGATTCAATTAACAGGCTGTTGAGCTGCTCCGACCGCAACTCGCCAATCGGCAAGCAGAATTCCATTTCGTCCAGCCGTTGCTGTGACTCCAGCGCTGCCAGCGACAATCCCGACACTGCATCTAATGGTGTATTCACCACGCCAATCAGCCAGTCGGCCAGGCGGCCAGACAACGGCTGCTGAGCCTGGTTCTGACCATCGGTGGCGTCTGGTAACAAGCCAAAACGACTCAGCTCAGCGGGTAAAATGGTATCGGTCAGCGTCTCTCGGGTATGAAAATCCCATTGCTCCAGCACGCTGTGCAAACACGTACCGGCCTGGGCACCGCGGGGAAAGCTGATCGCCACCGATTCGGCAAAAGCCGTATCAAACAAGACCGGTGCTGACGACGGATTAACGTTAGTAGCGCTGCTGGACGGATTGCGGTTGGCTTCATCGAGGCGCAAATTATCAGCTTCCGCAAACCCCACCGGGTTGCCAGCGTCTGCCTCGGCAGCACTGGAATAGCCGGCTTCACTCGGCCCAGCGGCGTGATAACTCAGCGCCGTAAAACTGCTGACGCGCCACCACTGGTTCAGTCGGCGGGAAAAGTCCAGCGCCTGCGGCACATGAGTCGCGGCAGGCAACAGTGGCCGATCACCGTCAGGCCAGCCCGGCCACTGGCTCATCTGAATCCTGTCACCAAGGTGCTGACCCAGTTGCTGATTCGCCGTCCCGGTCGTTTGCAGCAGCTCTCCCAGTGCCGAGGTATCCAGCAACCGGGTTTTCTTACTCATCGCCGCCGACAACCAGATAAAACAGCCCTGCACTGGTCGAGTCAGCGCCACGTATAACAACCGCATCATTTCTGCCTTACTGTCGCGGGTGGCCATCTCTCTGGCGTTTTTATCCGGATCCAGATTCACCACCACGCCCTGTTGCTCGTCGAAGTACTGCACCGACCGGGATCTGGGATTCAGAGCGTAACTGTCGCTCCAGAGAAAAGGCAGAAAGACCAGCGGATATTCCAGCCCCTTGGATTTGTGAATGGTGACAATCGACACCAGATTGGCGTCGGTTTCCAGCCGCAACTGGGCTTCATCACCACTGCTGGCTTCGTCCAGCACTTGTTCGGTAAACCAGCGCAGTAACGCCTGATGCCCACGCAAACGGCGACTGGCCTGCTGCAACAGTTCACCAAGATGCAACAGATTGGTCAGTATGCGTTCACCATCAACGAGCTGACGTAACCGCACCGCCCGGTCGTTATCGTTAAGCCAGCGCATCAGGCTGGCCATAATGCCATTGCGTAACCAGCAATCGTGGTAACCCTGAACCTGGGCCAGTTGTTGTTCCCAGGCGGCTTCCTCTACTAACAACTGGTGCAGCTGCTCACTGCGGTAGCCTTGCAGCGACGTCGCCAGCGCATTACGCACCGCCCGCTCGTTCGCCGGTTCGGCGATCGCGGCCAGCCAGCTCAGCAGCTCCGCCGCTTCCAGGCTGCGAAAGACCGAATGCCGCGACAGGAACACCGCTCCGACACCGGCTCGCGACAGGGCCTTTTTCATGATCTGGGCCTGTTTGTGACTGCGTACCAGCACCGCCATATCCCGCGCCAGTACCGGCTGATCGCCCAGCTGGCCGGTACCGGTCAATAATGCCCGAATACTGCTGGCACACTGCTGCGCACAACGCCAGACACCCTGATCGCGGTTTTCTTCCACCTCATCAAACCAGAGTTGCAGTGGTTGCGCTGGCACTGTGTCCCCGGCCAAAGTCAGCCGCAACGGCTGCTGATCTTCCTTGCCTGCGGCCTTGACTCGATGAAACGGAATATCGTCGTCGAAGACAAATGGCGCCGGATGCTCGGCAAACAGATCGTTAACTCCAGCAACCAGATCGCTATGACTGCGCCAGTTGGTATCCAGCGTAAAGATACGTTCCGGTTTCATCGCCCTGCGGGCTTCGATATAGGTAAAAATATCCGCTCCCCGAAAGGCATAAATGGCCTGCTTCGGGTCGCCAATGGCGGTCAGACCCCAGGCAGGCAGCGCAGCCGAGGCATGCTTATTGTTGCCGCCCTGATCTTCGTCAACGTGGCCCTGAGTGGCAGCCGGATCAGCCTTCAAAGTGGACGCACCAGCGGGATAATGAGCAGGATAAATAGTGGCAAAAATCCGGTATTGCAGCGGGTCAGTATCTTGAAATTCATCAATCAGGGCAACGGGATACAGGCTGCGAATCTGCTCTGCCAACGGTTGCCCCATCGGCCCACTCAGCGCCGTATCCAGTAACCGCAACAAGTCATCCGGAGACATCGCGCCAGCCTGCTCCAGCAACGCGATATAACGCTCCCGAACCTCACCAAACCAGACAACGGGTAACATCGAGCGCAGCTGTTGCAGCTGGGAAAGGTAGGGTTGCAGCGTTTCTACCAGTGCTTGTATCTGCTCGAACAGCGCGTGTTGCGGCGTTACGCCGTTCTTTTTGGTTTTCTCACGCAACATCCCGCTGCCAAAATGGCCGAGTTTGTCTGGCACATTGAACGAAAAGGGAGCGCTGAAGTACAAACCGATTTCCCGTATCCAGCCTGGCACCGAAGCCTTGCGATAGGAGTTGCCATTAAGATCCCCAGCCTGCAGCAGCTCCAGAATCTGCTGATCACCCAATTGCTGCCAAAGCTTGCCCACCTGCTCAAAACAGCGTTCTGCATCGTGCCAGTGCTGCGGCAATAACACCTGGCCCGGCGCGGGTGAAGGAATAAAACAGGCGTCTGGCCGGGCAAACCAGTTGCGCACAGTCAACATCAGTTCGGCCGGTGTCGGAAACACCGCCGACAGCCATTCCGTTGCCAATACCTGCTGGTGATACAAGCCATTACGCCAGACATCCTCGCAGGCCTGGCGCAAATACTGATCAGCATCCAGCACCAGCTCGGCACTGAACATCACCCCGGTATCAAAGGCAAACTGCTTCAGCATGCGCTGGCAAAACCCATGAATGGTAAAAATACTGGCATCGTCCATGCGTGCCAGATTGGCCTGCAACCAGGTCGCCAGCGTTTGCAAGCCGGCATCATCCAGCCCCAGTTGCGCAACCCACTGGCCAAATAAATCATCATCAACGGGCTGGCCACCACGCATGCGCACGACATCTTCAAAATTATGACGGATACGCTCACGAATACGGCCACGCAACTCTTCGGTGGCGGCATTGGTAAAGGTCACCACCAACACCTGGTCACAGCTCAATTGCGCCAGACCCGTGTGATGCCCAATCAGCAAGCGACTGTAGAGACTGGCGATGGTGTAGGTTTTACCGGTGCCAGCACTGGCTTCGATCAACGACTGGCCCAGTAACGGAAAGGTGGATATATCCAGCGGATTCACCGTGGCCGTATCCGGGCTGACGGTGGCTACGGTGTTGGCGGGCGTATTGGTCATTGCTCATCCTCCAGCCGACGGTAATGTGCGACCAGCGGTTTCACCAGCCAGTCAAATCGTGCCAGCCACTCAGCTCGTTGCACTGGCTGTTCCAGCTGATCAGCCAGCGGCGGGAAACACCGCAGCATAGCCACCGACGCCAATTCACCGAATACCTGTTCGGCGGCTTTAGCCACCACATCCGCTTGCTCATCCTCTTCGGCCTGAACCAATTGCCAGAGCAAATCCGGCAACAATGGCTGAGGCTGGCACCAGCCACGTAAATAAAATGCCACGCAGGCCGCCAGAATTTCCCCGGCCTGTTGTTGTGACGGCGCCGTCAATTGGTGTCTCTCGACCTTCTTTTTACTGTCCAGGCCCAACACCAACGTATGGGTAATGGCGTCGCCATGAACCCGTCGCGCCAATACCAGCTCCAGCCAGGCTGCCAATAGCTGTCTGCCGCGAATACCACCGGGCCGGTAACGGATCAACGTCGACCCGACACAATGGCCCAGCTCACCTTCGATTTGCCAGCACAGGGGAGAACTGGCGGGAAGCCGACCAGCTGCAAACAAACCGACCAGCTCATCAGCAGCCAGTTCAACCGGTGTTACCAGTGCTCGACTGGCAATAGCCGTGGTATCTGCACCAGCCTCTGCTGCGGTCTCTCGGGCAAGCCGTATCGCCTCGGTCAAAGGCAGCACCGAAGCCTGTAATTTTTGCGCCGTCAGTTGCCCCAACGCGTTCACCGGCAACTGGCCTAACGCCTGCAGACGCTCAAGGCGGCTGTTTTGGGCTTGCGGCTCTGGTTCTGACTCCGGTTCATGCGCCATGATTGTCTGCTCTCCCAACTGGCTGTCCAGCTCATCATTGCGATAAAGGTAGCGCTCCAGATGATCCAGTCCAAAGGGTTCTTCTGCCGGGTGATCTTGCCAGTAAGGCGTCAGGTTGGCGCGCAAGCGGCGCTTGAGAAAAAAATCCGCGTTGTTATTCAACGCACTGACTATATCCGTCAGCTCAATCGCCACTCGCTCACCCTCATGCAGCGGCAGCAATTCTTCGGGTAGCGGCAAGATGCTGGACAGAAAGTCGCTTTCGGCGGTTGATGGTGACAGCGGTTGATGACTGCCAGCCACCTTGGCCCACAGCGGATGGTAGCCAGTAATCCGATTGGCACTCATCGACTTGCTGACATTGGCAGCGGAGTCAGAATTGGTGGTATGGGCATCCAGCGGCAAATATACGCCAGCGCCAAAAGGTTGCAGCGGTATTTCTTCAATCAGCCACTGACGCATGGCGCTGCGACTCTGCTGATGCGGTAATGACTGCTGCTGCGACAGGCAAAAGCTGTCGCATATATAGTCCACCAGTTCACTGACCAGTACCGAAGGCTGTTGCTCGTTGTTCTCCCGCACGCCATGGCCACGAAAGCTGATGTACAAGTGTTGCTGCGCTGAAGTCACTGCTTCCAGAAACAGATAACGGTCATCGTCGCGGCGCGAGCGGTCACCGAGACGGCGTTGGCCGGAAGCCAGCAAATCAAAACCGACCGGTGGTACCCGCCGGGGATAATCAACGTCGTTCATCCCCAGTAAGCACACGACTTTGAACGGAATCGAGCGCATCGGCATCAGCGTACAAAAATTCACCGGCCCGGCCAGAAAACGCTGCCAGCCACCTTGCTGCCCTAATTGTTCATTAAACCAGGCCCGCACCACTCGTCCGGACAGGGTGATGGCACTGGCACCACCATCTGTACCACCATCTGTACCACCATCTGTACCACCATCTGTACCACCATCTGTACCACCGTCCGCAGCTGACGGCGGGGTTGACGGTGATGCAGTTGTACCCGTATCGGTTGACGAACCCGCCACCACCGCGCTTTGTTCCAGCTCCTGCCGCCACAACATCAGCGCATCGCGCACCCGTTGCAGCGAACCGGCCTGCTGCTGTTGCTCCGCCAAACTGATGCCATCGGCGCGGCTGAAATCGGTACAAAAAAACTCATCCAGCAGCGCTGGCAAGTGGGTTAACCAATCGGCCGGATCTGTTAACTGGCCAAGGGTATGCTGCCAGTATTCCAGACCATCGACAAAACCCAGCAATTTACCAAGTAATTCTGCACCGGTGCCTTCGACCGCCGCAATCGGCCAGTCACCTTGCCAACCTGGTGTGTACTGACTACCGGGCAATATTTCTGGAATCATCAAGCCCAGCAATAACTGGCGTAATCCCTTGCGCCAGCTGTTTTGTTCAAACACCGGCAAGCCAAGACGGCCACGCTGCGCGCCATCCAGACCCCAGCGAATATTCGCTCGCGCCAGCCAGTCCTTAATGGTATCCAGCTCATTCTGGGCAATACCAAAACGGCCACGAATGGCCGCCACATCCAGCCAGTCTTGTACCTCAGTAATGGTCAGGCGACTTTCTGCCAACCCCAATAACGACAAGAAGGTTTCGATTAACGGGTTTTCCATCAATATCGACTGGTCGGCAATGGCCCAGGGGATTCGCAAACTATTGCCACCAACGGACTGATCGACACTGGCAAACACGGCATCGATATAAGGCGCGTACGCATCGATATCCGGCACCATCACCACCACATCACGGGGGTTCAACTCTGGATGGCGACTAAACCAGTTCAATAACTGATCGTGTAATCGCTGCACTTCACGTAGCGGGCTGTGGGCCGACACCAGCTTGAGGCTGTCGTCATCCGGCAGCACCACCTGTTTGAAACGACTGTGCTGCAATGCCTCGGCAGTAAATGCTGCCTGTTGGCGATCCTGCAATTCGAGAATATCGTGCTGTACGGATTGCAGCAGATTCATTTCATCTAACGACTGATCAGTATCAACCCAGGCTTCGACATCCAACGCCAGCTCGGTATCATGCACCAGTGTCAGAAAGTCACGTCCCAACTGACCCCAGCTGGCCAGTAGCGGATTGCCCCGATCGAGATAGGCCGCTGCTTCCGGTTGGCGCTGTAAAATTCGTAAGCGACGTCGATCATCAACAATATCGCCCCAGAAGTTACGGCACGGATTAAGCAGAAAAAAGTGCACTTCCACCACACTGGAAATAGCATCCAGCACCTGCCAGTAACTGCCTGGCAACGCCGCAATGCCGAATACAAACAGCCGTTTTGGCAAATCGGCCAGCCGTTCGGGATAACGGCGGACCAGCTCAGCCAACTGCTCCATCAACCGCGCCCGGTGAGCCAGGCTGTGACCCTGTTGCTCACTATCAGCCACCAGTGCCCGCCAAACCACCGGTTGCCACGGATGGCGACTGACATCGGCACCTTCGATCTGATTCTCACCGGCCTCCCAAGCCAGTAACCAATCCGGCCGATAGACCAGATACTGGTCAAACACATCGGCAATCGTCTGTGCCAGCTGATAACACTTGATGCCCTGCTCATCGTTATCGAGATAATGGGCAATCGCCTTGCACGGATGGTCATCATCTGCGCCAGCAACCAGGCCCGGCAGCAAGCGCATCAGTTTCCAGACCATCAATTGCTTGTCAAAATGGGAGCGTTCCGGCAGATCCGGCCGCAGCCGATTAAACACTTGCCAGATAAAACTGAACGGCAACGGAAACTCCAGCTGCGCTGACACCCCCAGACCTTCGGCGATGTTCAATTTGAGCCAATGTGCCATACCCTGACTTTGCACCAGAATCGCCTCCCGCTCGAAGGGCGACGGCGGGTTTTGCTGCATCAACGACAGCAAAATACCTTTCAGAACATCGAGATCATTGGAGTGGTAGAGTTTGAGCATGCAATCCGTTACCTGATGACCAACAAAAGTGTCATTCTAACAGGGACAGCCAGATTCACCGTCGGGCAAATTGCCTGCCACCTGACGGACGGTGCAGTCAGTTTGTTGGACGACTCGACAGCAACCTGATTGGCCATTATCTTCCCTGTCGCATTTTAATAACCAACCTCTCTTCAGGGATACGCCATGCCGAGCAGAATGGATGCCTATACCGAAAAACAGCGTGGGATCTATTACAACGCCTTCCGCCAGCCAATGGCACAACCTGAACTACAACTAACCGGGGCCAATCCACCAGCAGACAGTGGCCTGTTGCTGATATTACGCTACCCCGACGCCCTGACCCGGTTGCTGACCCAGGCCAGCACCGCCATCGGCGATGTTATTCCTGCCATTCCCTATGCCGCCGACAACCTGCATACCACACTGGCAACCGGCAGCAAACTGACCCAAAGCACGGAAAACGAAGCCAATGCCCTGGAGATTCAGGTCAATAACTGGTTTATGAACCACGCTCTGCCGCTGGCACAAACCAGACTCGATCACATCTCTATCACCTTCACCGACTGGCTTTTCAACAGCAACACCCTGATTGCCGCCAGCAAAGCCAACGCCGGATTCTGGCAACTGGCCGAGCAACTGGTCGACAGCGCCAATCGGGCTGATATCGCACTGAGCATGCCCTGGGGCAGCCATATTACCGTCTCCCGTTTTCTCGCCGAACAACAATCGGCTGATATTATTCGGGCAACCGTTCGGGATCTGGCCCCCCTACCCTGGACGCCCGTTTCACCGTGCGGTGTTGAACTGGTGCGTTTTCACTGTGATGCCCGTGGGTTTCGTTTTTTTCGCCGTGAAGACTGGTCTTGCTGATACTCCTCTGGCTATCAGTGCCATGCAAAAAATCTGATAATTCAATGCGACATACGGTGTATATTCGCTCTCAAGCTGTGAACAGCATGACCGAAGTCACCCTCACCCAATCACAGGGTGACAACAGAAGGGTGCATCTGAAAACATAGCGCGCGATGAAAGGACAAGGTAAAAATCGACGAAAAAGCGCACGCTTATACGGATGCAGGCGTTAGAGCGACGCAGGAAGCCAAAGCCGAGTGTATGCATGATACATGAGCATTTTGAGTCGATTTTTAACGCCGTCATGTCGAATGCTGTTATTTAAAGATGTGCACAGAACCATTCAGAACGGGAAAACATAACACCATGACAGAGGTTACCCGTGGTCGGCTGACCACTCGCACCATCGCCATGCCAAGCGACACTAACCCTGCCGGAGATATCTTCGGAGGCTGGGTACTCTCCCAAATGGACATCGCGGCCGGTATTTGTGCCGGTCAGCGCGCACAAGGGCGCGTGGTTACCGTCGCCGTTGACAGCATGAGTTTTATTCGTCCCGTCAAGGTTGGCGATATACTCGGCGTCTACACCGAAGTGGCCCACAGCGGCCGTACTTCCATGAAAATACACGTCGAAGCCTGGGTACGCCGTGGGCGCATAGGCCAACGGGAAAAAGTCACCGAAGCGACGTTTAAATTTGTCTCTATTGACGACGACGGCGCACCAACGCCTATACCGGATGAAAAAGACCTGCCCAAATACGTATTGGAAAACGGTAACTGCGAATTCTGATTTTTGCGTCTTGTTTGTAGCAGCACACTCTTGTGCCTGTGCCGCTACAAACAGATTATTATTCTTGCACTTGGCCCACGCCTGATAACATCACGCTAATATCACTGAGATTCTCAAAAAACAGCAACATTGGCTATTCAGATATTGTCGCTGGCAGTATCGGTATTTTCATCGGTATCCTGCTGATACTCACTGGTATCACCAGGCCGTAACTGACGCTGCATGCCCATCAGGAAGTTGCGTAATATCTGATCCTTGCATTCACGATAATGCTTATGTCCCGGTTTGCGGAAGAAAGCACTCAACTCAGGCTTGCTTAAACGAAAACCAACCACCTGCAAGGTTTCGAGAATATCTTCTGCCTTCATATCCAGCGCAATACGTAATTTTCGCAAGATCATATTATTATTCAAACGCACTTCCAGTTCAGGCTGAACGCCATCCAGCTTACCGCGTCGGGTATTGATAAAACCATTTAAAAAAGCTGCCAGATCGGTATCCGTGGCTTCACTATAGGATTCATCACCTTCCTTTTTTAACCAGCCAGAGACCTGCTCTTTGGTAACGGTGTAATCCGCAGTGGCAAATATGTCCACCATCAGGGAATCTTTAAGGTCAAAGGTATATCGAATACGGCGAAAGACATCGTTATTGGTCAAAATAAATCCTGTTGTGTCAGAAACGGCGGAGTCATTACAGCATGCCGGAATTGTACAATTCTAGCAGAATCAGCCAACCACCGGGCGCATTAACAAGGCCACATGTGATTTTTAAGCCACCGGTTTTTAGTGACAGCCCGTACCAACGCGGCTGAAATAGCGCTGATTTTTTTGTATACTCCGCGCCCCGAAAAACATCACGCTCCGGTTTTACGTTCCGGGCAGCGAGGACACCATGACACTTTCCCCTGTCTCCAGTGAGACTCCGGCAAACGGCCCCTTTGTAGTCTGCGCCATGTACAAGTTTGTAACCCTCGACAACGTCGAAGCACTGCGTCAGCCGCTACTCGACGCCATGCTCAAGCTGAACGTCAAAGGCACGCTGCTGCTGGCTAACGAAGGCATCAACGGCACCGTGGCGGGTAGCCGCGAAGCCATCGACGGCCTGCTGGCTTATCTGCGTCAGGATCAACGCCTGACCAATATTGGCTGCAAGGAATCCTACGACGATGAACAACCCTTCTACCGTACCAAGGTCAAACTCAAAAAAGAGATTGTGACGATGGGTGTCGAAGGCATCGACCCCAAACGTGTCGTCGGCACCTACGTCAAACCGCAAGAATGGAACGCGCTGATTGCCGACCCGGAAGTCTTGCTGGTTGATACCCGCAACGACTACGAGGTCGGCATCGGTACCTTCAAGGGTGCATTAGACCCAAACACCAAAACCTTCCGCGAATTCCCCCAATATGTGAAGGAAAACCTCGACCCGGAAAAACACAAGAAAATCGCCATGTTCTGTACCGGCGGCATACGCTGTGAAAAGTCCACCGCCTACCTGAAAGAACAGGGTTTTGACGAGGTCTATCACCTCGAAGGCGGTATTCTGAAATACTTGGAAGAAGTGCCTGAAGAAGACACCCTGTGGGAAGGCGAATGCTTTGTCTTCGACAATCGCGTGACGGTTAACCATAAACTGGAAAAAGGCGAATTCGACCAGTGTCATGCCTGTCGCCGCCCAATCACCGAAGCCGACAAACAGTCGGAACATTACCTGCAGGGCGTTAGTTGCCACTTTTGTATTGATGAATATTCAGACCAGCAACGCGACCGTTTCCGCCAGCGCGAACATCAGATGCAGCTGGCCAAACAACGCGGCGAAGAACACCTGGGGAACGACCTGCAAGACATCATAGAACAGCGCCGTCAGGAAAAACTGGCTTTCAAGGAACAGCAGCGGCAACAAGATTAAGACGTGCGCCGAGAGCATGGGACAGAGATTTGAGGCGTGACCAGCCACACGTTAATCACTACCCCATCCTTGTCAGGTCAGCTCTTTAATCGCTGCGGTGATGCCTTCTACACTGAGTGGATACATACGGTTTTCCATCAATTGCTGAATCATACCGAGTGAGCCATAAGGCCCCCACCATTGTTGCGGGGTGGGGTTAAGCCAGGCGACGTGAGGGAACTGCCGGGTAATGCGTTGTAGCCAGACCGCTCCGGCTTCGTCGTTGTAATGTTCAACGCTGCCGCCCACATGAGTCACTTCGTAGGGGGCCATGCTGGCGTCGCCGACGAAAATGATTTTGTAGTCGCTGCCGTATTTGTGCAAGACGTCCCAGGTGCTGATACGTTCCTGGTGGCGGCGGTTATTGTTGCGCCACACCGATTCATACAGACAGTTATGGAAGTAGAAGCTTTCCATGTGTTTGAACTCGGCACGGGCGGCGGAAAAGAGTTCTTCACAAGCGCGGATATGTTCATCCATGGAGCCGCCGACGTCAAAGAAGAGCAGGACTTTGATGGCGTTATGGCGTTCGGGCACCAGCTTGAGATCAAGGTAACCAGCGTTCTGGGCGGTGGCGCGGATGGTGTCGTCAAGGTCGAGCTGGTCAGCCGCACCCTGGCGGGCGAATTTACGCAGTCGGCGCAGCGCCACCTTGACGTTACGAATGCCCAACTCGATGCTGTCGTCGAGGTTGCGGTAGTTGCGTTCTTCCCACACTTTAACGGCTTTGCGATGGCGGCTTTCGCCCTGCTCTATGCGTATGCCTTCAGGGTTGTAGCCGAACGCGCCAAAGGCTGAAGTACCGCCAGTGCCGATGTTCTTGCTGCCGCCCTGATGACGCTTGGTCTGGTTTTCCAGTCGCTCCCGCAAGGCTTCGAGTATTTTATCAAGGCTGCCCAGCCCTTGCACTTCGGCTTTCTGGGCTTCGGTCATCACCCGTTCCATTTCCTTGCGCAACCAGTCTTCGGGCAGGTTCAATTCGTCGAGAGCACCCGAAAAGGACTCCAGTCCACTGAAGTAGGTGGCAAAGGCGCGGTCAAAACGATCGTAGTACTTTTCGTCTTTCACCAGACAAAGCCGTGCCAGCGCGTAGAACTCATCGGCGTCGGCGAACACCAGGCCGTGTTGCAACGCCCGCAGCAGATCGAGGTATTCTCGTACTGACGCCGGAACACCGGAGGCCCTGACAACCTGGAAGAAATCAATCAGCACAATCAGCTCCGGCGGCGGCTCATAAAGGCAAGTTTTTCTAACAGCTGTACGTCTTGCTCGTTTTTCACCAGCGCACCGTGTAATGGCGGAATCGCCTGGGTACCTTGCTTGTTTTGCAGGGCATCGAGGCCAATGTCGTCGGCCAGCAGCAATTTGAGCCAGTCGATCATTTCCGAGGTGGACGGTTTTTTCTTCAGACCTGGCACCTTACGCAGATCAAAGAACACATCCAGTGCCGTGCTGACCAACGCTTGCTTGATGTTGTCGAAGTGCACATCAACAATGCGTTGCATGGTGTCGCGATCAGGGAAGTCGATGTAGTGGAAAAAGCAGCGCCGCAGGAAGGCGTCGGGCAGTTCTTTTTCGTTATTGCTGGTGATCAAAATAATCGGGCGATGCCTGGCCACCACCTTTTCCTGAGTCTCGTAGACAAAAAACTCCATTTTATCGAGTTCGAGCAACAAGTCGTTGGGGAATTCAATGTCGGCCTTGTCGATTTCATCAATCAGCAACACCACGGGCTTATCAGCGTCAAAGGCTTCCCAGAGTTTGCCCTTCACAATGTAATTACGAATATCGTGTACCTGGTCGGAACCCAGCTGGGAATCGCGTAGCCGCGACACGGCGTCGTACTCATACAGGCCCTGATGCGCCCGAGTGGTACTTTTGATGTGCCATTGAATCAGGTCAGTGCCCAGTGCATCGGCCAATTGTTCCGCCAGCATGGTTTTGCCGGTGCCCGGCTCGCCTTTTAACAGCAGGGGTTTTTGCAGGGTAATCGCCGCATTGACCGCCATTTGCAGTTGCGGGGTGGCGATGTAGTCGCTTGTACCCTCAAAACGGGTACGCGTAGAACTAGAGCGGGGATCAGTCATGCAAACTCTCCGGGGTTTTCAGACTCCGCAGTATAAAAATACCGGCTGCTATTGGAAAGGGTCTATCAACCAAATGGAAAACATCAAATGAACACCATTCTGTCATCACGCTTTTGGGTGTCTGCCAACGCCACGCTGACGTCCGTCAGGACAGCGGACATCTTTACGATTTTAAAACGTCGCACCCAGCGGCGACTCTTTTATATGTGACAAACGGCCTGCCCAGCCAGTCTCAGCAACTATGTCGAATGTCGAAGATCCACTTTGTCATATAAATGTCACAATTATCGGAGACTATGCCCGATTTTCCTGAACCAGGATAAAACCAACCGGATGAGCCATCGCCCTGTATGAACGATACCACTGCAAACGCTCCATCAACTGAGCAGAGCAACAACCAGCTCTCCCCGAACGCCCATTGGCTGAACTGGCTGAAAATTGCCGGTCTCGTTTACTTTTTGCTAGTCGCTGTATCCATTATTGGCAGTGGCTTCAAATTATCTGCCGGAGAACATGCCAAGGAGCTGTTCGACTTTGCCAGTAACCCGCTGACAGGATTGATTGTGGGTACAGTCGCCACCGCCCTGATCCAGTCATCCAGCACGGTCACGTCTATTATTGTTGGTTTGGTCGCCGGTGGCTTGCCTGTTGAGATTGCAATTCCGATGGTGATGGGTGCCAATATTGGTACCACCATCACCAACACCATCGTCAGCCTTGGCCATGTTCGCCAGGGTGAAGAGTTTCGCCGGGCCTTTGCCGCCGCGACCGTACACGACTTTTTTAATCTGGTGTGCGTGGTGATCTTCCTGCCACTGGAAATCATGTTTGGCATGTTGCAGAAGATCGGCGGCTACATGGCTTCCTTGCTGGTCGGTGCTGACTCGCTGTCGATGAAAGGTGTCAACTTCATCAAGCCGTTGATCAAGCCACCGGTAAAATTTATCCAGCACCAGCTGGAAAGCCTGACGCCAGATACCGCCGCTGGCATCATTATGGTGGTACTGGGTATCGCGACCATTTTTGTCGTCATCACCCTGATCGGCAAACTGTTGAAGTCCTTGCTGGTTGGCAAGGCCAAAGACATTCTTCATGCCGCCGTAGGCCGTGGGCCGGTATCCGGCATTGCTTCCGGCACCCTGATTACCGTGCTGGTTCAGTCCAGCTCCACCACCACCAGCCTGATCGTGCCACTGGCCGGTAGCGGTGTCTTCAGCTTGCGGCAGATCTATCCGTTTACACTCGGGGCCAATATCGGCACCTGTGTGACCGCCCTGTTAGCAGCAACGGCCATTACCGGCCCCAATGCGGTATTTGCCCTGCAGATTGCACTGATTCACCTGATTTACAACATGATGGGCGTGATACTGATCTACAGCATCCCGTTCTTGCGTAACATTCCGCTGTGGGCGGCTGAGAAGCTCGCCAATGCCGCAGTGGCCAACAAGTTGTATGCAGGCGCGTATATTCTGGGCGTGTTTTTTGTCGCCCCACTGGTGTTGATTGGCGGAAGCCAATTGCTGGGTATTTAAGGGAACTCGTGACATGAGCGAAAACAAGCAGGAATTACAGCGCAAGATCGAAAGCCTGGAAGTTCGTCTGGCGGAATTGAAGACCCGCCTTGCCAGTGTTGAATCCGACGAGCAGCATGAAGCCATTGATCATCTCGATCAGTATCTGCAGGAAGTGGATCATGAGTACGATGATCTGCGTGCTTTCTGGCCGGTTGTGGTGAAAGAGCTACGCGGTCTGCTTGGTCGCCACTGAGCACCGGCTAAAACCAATAAAAAAGAGCGCCAGGCGCTCTTTTTTATTGGTCGGCAAACACACTTTATTACGCCATCACAATATCCTGACTCTGACCGGGTTGTAATGGATCGGCACCAAAACGGTTTTCTCCTTCTGTACCTTTGCTGACCGCAAAGTAGAGATAGATAAAAACACCCACCAGCGGTACCAGGTTAATCAGTACCCACCAGCCACTGCGATTACAGTCGTGCATACGGCGAATACTGACAGCCAGCGAGGGAACAATAATTGCCACGCCGTAAAAACCCAACAACACGCCGACCAGCATGGCTTCTGTCGCCGCAGCCAGTACGGCCAAGACGACGTAAATAACCAGGGTAAACAGATAGAACAGCCAGTATTCCTTCCGGCCCGAACGTCCCTGAAAATCCAGTGACCGCTTGAATGCAGTGATAACACTTTCCATAGTTGCGCTCCTTTGCCCCGTTTCCATGTCGGCCAGGTGCCGGGGATACACCTGAACGATCTTTATTCTACTGCGTTGGGTACGACATACCCTGACTAGCGTAGCAGGATGAGACCAAGGTCAAACTTTTGCTTCTGACGCTGTCTCCGGCGGCTGCATCAATGTAAAGACGGCCCCTTCTTGCTCGGTATTAATCGCCCGAATCGGATACGGAATCGTGATGCCTTCTTCACCATAGCGTTTGTGCAGAGCCTTGATAAAAGCGGATTTTACGGCAAAATTATCGACATACTCCCGCGCTCTTAGTACCACGGTAAAGTTAATGCTGGAATCGGCAAAGGAATGAAACATCACCCGAGGAGTGAAAGACGGTTCGGCCCCTTCTACCCGCTGCAAGACCTCGCTGGCGACCTCCTTGGTGATCACTTCAACCTGTTCCAAGTCGGAACTGTAGTGCACCCCGACTTCGACCAGCACCGACAATTCCTTGACCGGGTAGTCATAATTGACGATACGGGACTGGGAAATCTGACTGTTAGGCAAGATCACCGTGTTGTTTTGCAGCATCTTGATCCAGGTCGAGCGCCAGCCGATTTTCTGAACGTAGCCCTGCTCACCGGAATCCAGTTCAATAAAGTCACCCACCTGAAACGGCTTGTCGACCAGCAACTGCACACCGGAAAAAAAGTTCTCCAATGTCGGCTGCAAGGCCAGCGCCACCGCCAGAGAGGTAATCCCCAGTGAAGCAATAATCGGCGTAACCGACACCCCCAGAGTGCCCAGCAACACCAGCAATCCCAAGCCAAAGACCAGCCCGCGCAGCAGTCCACGGGCGATACCCTGACTGTTGTATAACAACGACGAGCTGCTCGCGTAATGCTCCAGGGTGCCGCGTGAGATACGATCAAAAAACACAATCAACGCCACAATCAGAAACACACGGGCCGAGTCACCGGTCACCGTGGTAAAAGTCGGACTACTAATATCGAAGTGTTCGAACAGCCGTTCTAGAATCAGCAGATGAAACCCCACCAACACAATCGTGATCGGTGCACTGAGTGCCTTGAGCAGCAAGGTATCGAAAAACCAGGGAGTACGCTGCGTTATCCGCCGCAACCGCGAAATAACAATTCCCTTCAGCGCCAGCATCAACAACAGAGATACCAGCGTGATACCCAGGGCGATACTCCAGGCTGGCAAATTAAATTCAGCCAGGTAGTTGGCCAGCTGATCCAGGTGGTTCATGTTTTCTCCAATCATTCAGCAGTCAATCATTGATAACCGTCAGGCGACCAATCTACCAATAGCGGCAGAAAACTGACACTACCGCAATGTTCACGATGATTAATTAAAAGCAGAGACAACCCGATGTGACGGAAAACATTAATGGAAAGCATGGAAAGCATGAACAAAACGAAAAGAAAAAGAAGTAAGGACAAGAAAATCGACCGCCACCCCACAAGCAGCAAACCGGCCCCACCGATACACTGCTGTGCCTGTTCTGTGCCCATATCCCGTATTCACATGCTGTTAAACAGACTCAACTGGCTGATGGTGGTGTAACTTTTTTGTGCGGCTTCCAGCAAGGTAGTTTGCATCGACATACGACTGACCGCTTCGGCCAAGTCTACATCCTGTAATTCCGACAATACTTGCTGATTCACCAGAGTAATATCCGCCGACAGCGAGCGGGTGTTATCCACCACATTCAGGCGCGCACCAATCTGGCTTTGGGTTCGGGAAACAGTGGCCAGTGCGTAGTCGAGATTGGTCAGGCTATCGGCAATCAACGTGGTCAAGGTGTTGGCGTCGTCGGGTGTGTCTTCGAGGTTATTGAGGCCATAGGCGAGCCGGTAAAGTGTATCTGTGACACTTTGTTTCGGGGTCGAACGTACCATCACCTGATCACCGGATTCCGGCGACCCGCTCAGCGTCAACGCCATGCCCGCCACCTCCAGCTCCCGGCCTTGAGCATAAGGCTGGTTGATCAATCCCTCCACTGGCCTTCCGTCGGAAGCTCGACGCACGGTAAAGTTTGCCTGTTCCGGCAACAGCGCCGACTCTGGATTAAAAGTAATCACCAGGTCGTCGGGATAAAAATCACCATAGGCTTCCTCGTCGATCACAAAGCCGGGATTGATCTGGGTCGTGCCCTGATTCAGCGGGTTCACTGCCGTGGTAAAGCTGTTCTTGACCGCTGTTACATCAACAAACAGGTCTTTACCAGAATCCCCTGTTGCAACGGTGGTGGTGGTGCCAATCGCAAGGAAACGCTGGCCTCCATCGCCCTGATATTCATAACGACCGTTAGGCATCTGTTGAAACGGCGCTTCCCCCCCCTGAAAACCGGCAAACATGTATTCACCATTGGCATCGCGGCTATTAAACAACCCGACCAGACTTTGCTGTATTTGCTCAACTTCAGCGGCAATGGCCTGCCGATCGCTTTTGGTCAGCGTACCGCCACCGGCTTCTACCGTCAGCTCTTTCAGCCGTGCGTAACTGTCGCTGATGCTGCCCAGCGTTACTTCTTCCAATTGCAGGCGATTGTCTGCGGCCGTCATATTGGTTTCAAACTGCTCACGCAGCGCCAGATCCTGCTCCAGTTGCAGAATTCTGGTAGCCGCAACCGGGTCATCCGATGGCGTCAATACCCGGCGGCCACTGGCCACCTGCTGCTGGGTTTTATTCAACTGTTGCTGGTTATCCAGCATATTGGCCAGGCCGGTTTTATGCATTTGCAGTGTGGTTATTCTCATACCAGATACCTCGCCATTGGCCCCGCCGGGGACTCACTGTGTGTTATCAAAAGGTTGAAATCAGAGTGTCAAACATATCGCGTGCCACCTGAATCACCTGGGCATTGGCGTTGTAAGCCAGTTCGTATTTCATCAGCGCAGCGGCCTCTTCATCAAGGTTGACGCCAGAAGCGCTGCTGTAGGCTGCTTGCGACGTGGTCAGCAGCACGTCACTGGAATCGCGGCTGGTCTGTGCTCGGCTGGTGGTTGCCCCAACCCGCTCGACCACGATGGCATAGGCTTCGGAATAGGTACTGGAACCATTAACGGTATCGCTGTTTTGTAAACCCGCCAGAGCCACGCCATTACGGCTGTCGGAAATACCGTTTTCATTGAAGCCGATGGTAAATTCATCGCCCGCCACCACAGCCCCAGCAATGCTGACGTCTATCCCCCGATAGGTGGATTCAAACACCGGCTCGGCGGCAAACAGGTTATTCCCCGGCGTATTGGTGGCCAGCGTCATGCCTTCATCCAGCACCACCTTGAGCTGTCCTCCCATGGTCAGCTTGCTGGAGCCATAAACGCCAGTGCCATTCAGCGCCATGCGGGGCTGAAACGAGAGATTGCCACGTTCATCAATCGCCACATCCAGCTCGCCGTTAAAGGCAAATCCGGCGGTCTCCAATGCCTGACGAACACCGCTCAACAATGCTTCGCCAGAGCCGTAATTGGCGCTCAGTTCAATCTCAAAGCTGCCCTGGTTTTCAATCTCGAAAGCATAGCGATATGGCCCGCCCTGGCTGAAGTCGTAACCTTCGTATTCATTAAGAATATCGTAGGGGGATTCCCCCACCTGGGTCAGGCCAATCGCCTGGCCATTGCTGACGTCGAAGCCATCGCCATGATCACCGCTGATATCGAGACTGAGGTCATCGCCGTTGAGTGCCGTGATGGTCAATGTCTCACCATCGCTGCTGGCAACAATACCCAATTCCTGAAAAGCGTAATTGGCATTAATGCGCCCGGCGAGAAAATCCGGGGTAACCGGATCCGGTACCGTCTGCGGCCAGCTATCGTCGTACTTGCGTTGGCTTGGCCCCAGCGCTTCTGTCAGCACCACACCGTTCAGCGTGACACCCAGATCCAGAAAGCCGTTGTCGTCTTCGCTAAAATGACTCAACTGCACCGTAGTACGGGCAGACGCCTCGATGCCATCGTATTCGCTCAGCTGCTCGGCAATGGCTCGAGCCGAACTATTGGCAGCCGTATTCAGCCCCGGCAAGGATTCAGCCTGGCCACTGGTCGGATCGTTATAAGAAATTGAAAACCGTTGAGCCGCCAGGCCGTTACCAGCACTGACCGTTGCCGCTGGCTCTGGCGGCTGATAAGTGGCACGCACCGGCAACTGACCACTGAAACTGGTCATCGCCAGCTGGCCCTGCTCGCCCAGATTAATACTGTTGGTAATACCGGGAATATAGGTCTGGTTACTGATCGGCGGAAACAGCGGCACGGGTTTGCCCGGATCACTGTTGTCCAGCACGTCGTAGCGGTAAGCCGAGGTAAACCTCACCAGCAACGGCGGTGTCATTTGGCCGAGTTCATCAAAGGCGGCAGTATCCAGGCTGGTCACACTGCCAGCACTAATGGCTGCGCTGCCCTGATTGCCAATCGCGGCATCCGTCATAATCGGTGAGGCCAGAGCGATTTGTTCTGCGCGGGTAATCACCAGTTCCATATTGCTGGCTTCGTTACGGGTAGGCATGATGCGAAACTCATCCCCGGCCTGAAAACTGCCACTTTCAAGGTGAATCTCAAAACCATCCACTGCCAGCACGTCTGGAAATGCACCGGAGATCGCCCCCTTCTGCACAATCTCGTTACTGTCGATCTGGCGGATACGGTAGTTAAAATTGTCCGGGCCGATAAATTCCAACTGATAATCACTGCTACTGACACTGCCCGCATCGGTGATATGCACGGATACCAACCGATCATCTGGGTTGGCATTGCCATCATCTCCCAGTGCACGGCGATAAGTCAGCGCCGGTTCATTGATATCCTGGAAGAAGTCTTCACCGACCAAACCTTCGTAATCCAGCCCCAGCTTGTGCTGCGCATTTATGGTTTCAGCAATCACCAGCGCCACCTTGCCGAGACTATTGACCACCGGATCCAGTACCTCGTTGCGGAACGCCAGCGTACCGCCCAGCGAACCACCGGTAATCTCATTCGTCACGGGAATGGCTTCATCATCACTGAGCAGATAAAGATCGTTGCGGGACGGATCACTCTGGCCCGTATCCGCCACCAGCCGGTTATAATCGTTGCCGACCACCAACGCCTGGCCCTTACCGATAAACACATTCAGGCGCGAGTCGCCCTGATCCACCACCGACACCTCCACCAGCGCCGACAGTTCAGTAATCAACCGATCACGCTGATCCATCAGCGCGTTGGGTTCTTCGCCCTGGGCCATCCCGACTGCAAACTGAATATCCTGGTTAAGCGTGGCAATGGATTCTGCGATCGCGGTGATTTCCTGCGCCATCACCCCCATCTGACCATTCAATACCAGATTCTGCTGATTCAGCTGATCACTGAGCACATCAAAGCGATCGGTCAACGCCGCTGACTGAGTCAACAACACCTCCCGCGCCGCCAGTGACGACGGATCATCTACCACCGTCTGCATCGCATCAAACATCGCTTCGAGACCAGGCTGAACGCCCGTCCCACTGTCTGCCAGCAAACTGTCTACCTGAGCGGCGTAGTCGGCCATGGTGTCATACTGATGAAAGGAGGCGGTATCCGACCAGACCTGATCGGATAAAAATTCATTATAGATGCGGCTGACAGAATCAACACTGACCCCCGACCCTAGCCAGTTGCCGCCACGAAACTGACTGTTACCCTCAGCAAAACTGACCACCTGGCGGCTGTAACCTTCGGTCGTGGCATTGGTGATATTGTTACCAGTGACCGCCAGCGCCGTTTGCTGCGCCTTCAGTCCCGAGATGGCAATATTGAGAATATCGGTCATTACTCGCCTCCGCTGACCGACGGACGGTCTTTATTCTTATCGACCTCAGCAGCTTTGCTGGAATCCGGGCCAATATCCGGCGACGGTTGCTGTACCTCGCCCTGCCCTTGTAACGTTTCGCTGCGAGCAATACGGCGGATTTTTGCGCCATACTCAGGATCCGTAGCATAACCGGCCTGTTGCAAGGCATAACCATACTCATCGCCGTCCAACCCCTTGCCCAGCGCCTGCTGATAACGCTCACTCCCGGCCAGAAAATCAGCGTAATCGCGCAAGCCAGCTTCCAGCGAAGCATAGGAACGGAAACTGGCGGTTTCTTTCACTCGAGTGCCATAACGGTATTCATGAGTCGTTACGTCCACCGCTTCACCCTGCCAGCGCTGATCAGCCTTGATACCAAAGAAATTAAAACTGTTATTGCCCTTGGCGTCGGCAATCATATGTTTACCCCAGCCGGTTTCCAGCGCCGCCTGGGCAACAATCGCACGAGGATCAACCCCCAGCTCAGCACCAATCACTGCGGCATGAGGATACAGAGCGGCAACAAATTCATCGGCAGAGGCAAACTGCTGCCCCTTGCTGCCGCTGCCAGAGGCAACGCTGGCCAGCGTTTTGGATAAAGATTCCGGCGATAATACGGAGGCTTGCGACACTGGCTCCCGCCTGGTTACCGCAGCAGCATCGCCCTGCTGCAACACCCGGTCGACTTCGGCAAGCGCCTCGCGCAGCGGCACACTGGCGACCCGACGATCAAACAGCTTCGCCTGATCCAGCTCTGGAGCGTCTCCGGCATCACCAAAGTTACTCATCAGCTGTTGATGGATAATATCTGCCAGCCCACGGCCAGAAGCCCCGCTACCACTGGCTTGCTGGCCCGACATCTGCAAGGCCAGCTGGTTATCGTACATACCCTGATAGAAGTCCCCCTCGGAAGAACCCATCAGCGAATCTTCAGAAAAAACCGCATTAGCCTGCCGCATCGAGCTGAGCATCATGTTCATAAACATCGACTCAAACTGCCGCGCTACTTCCATCAACGCCGCGCTCTTGTCCTCTTTACCGAGCGTACGAATGCCCTGCAGACTGTTGAGATCGGTGTATACATCCTGCGGATTGGTTACCACAGATGCTGAAGACAAGGCTGGGCTGACCTGCATGGCCGACTCCGGAAAATGACGTTATCAGGAGTACAGCAAGATGTTTGCCAACGCGATCAACACACGTTATTCAGTCGTTCTCAAAGGCCGACAAGTCGAGTACCTCTGCCGCCGCCCGAAACGCTTCCTGAGTTGCCGGTGCACCGCAATACGGCAAACTGTGCAGCAACACCTCACGAATCTCCTGCGGCGTACAGCCGTTATTCAACGCCCCACGAATATGGCCTTTTAACTCAGTCGGCGACTTTAACGCCGTCAGCATGGCAATCGTGACCAGCGAACGTACATTGCGCGGCAAACCGTCACGCTGCCAGGTCGACCCCCAGGCATGCTCGTTAATCCAGTCCTGCAAAGGCTCCGTCAGCGCGGTGGTATTCTCCTGCGCCCGCTGGACAAAATCGGCACCCATGACTTCGGTACGTACCTTGAGACCATTGGCCTTGCTCTGCTCCGACATAAACATTCTCCTGCCAGTCATAAAACGGTGATGGGATCACTACTGTCCGGTTAACTAACCCGCCAAAAGAAAGAAGCCCGATTCCCATGCCGTTTCCGGTAAAATGACGCTTACCACAGACATCATTCAGAAGAACCGGGCTTGGCACATTCTAACACCGTACTGGCACAGCGACTCAACGTCATCCCTCGTCATCAATTTCAGAAAACCGTCGATCAATACCAGGCCGACAAACG